>Ga0066648_10000244_pt1 | contig 39147 bp, 26 predicted proteins | sample CryGeyCG12114_NA_FD_59537 | JGI IMG/M metagenome (GOLD analysis project Ga0066648, IMG submission 59537) | Groundwater microbial communities from aquifer - Crystal Geyser CG19_WC_8/21/14_NA | ecosystem: Environmental > Aquatic > Deep subsurface > Groundwater | place: USA: Utah: Grand County... | reverse complement strand
CACCAGCGACACGTTGGTTAACTTGATCTGGTTCGCAGGCTGATTGATCGGCGCCATTGTCGATCACTCGAGCATTCTTTACAAGTACTATACAGAAGCTTCTTGGGCTCAAGCATGGAGCGTGGAGGGTTGCAGTCTCTTCCTAGCACGTGCAGCCACTCTCCAAGGGTGCCTAACCTGCGCTGCACAAGATGACTGTTCAGCATGGCTGGTATGACGTGTCTCTACGGTTGCATTTGCGGCACTATAGTGTAGGGGTCTGGCAATTGAAGGTTGGAGACCATCGCCGCACCTTCAGCAGTGACCCTCTCATCTGTACATATCGCCTTTTGCATCACTTGACCCATTCCAGGAGGTTCGGCGCTTCTGCCTTCAAGTTTGCTGCGCGTGGCAGAGCTCAGGGTAGGACGTCCTGAAGGCGACTGAGCTGTGCAAGCTAATAATGCGATGGCTTAACAGACCTTTTCGCCCCCAAGCTGCTCGATACGCAGTCAACCCGTCTACATCTCACTGTGGTGTCCAGAAGTCATTACGCAACTTGTTGGAGCGTCATGTTCGATCCGTGCGACCACAGATACGACGGATCGCCGCCAGCGCTGCGGTAGCTGCCCGACAGCGCGGCACCACTGACCTGGCCGCATCCATTGAAGACACCCCCGGCGGCATCCACATCTCTCAGATCGCACCTCAACTCGTACGCAGCGGTGGCGTCCGGGACTATTTGCGGCAATGGAGTCTCAAATATCAAAGTGATCAACAAGAGAACGCGCCATCAGAGGTTACAGTAGGCCGGAACACACTGCTGCCGAACTCCTTGTTTGTGAGAGACTCTGTTGACGAGAGTGCAACCGTTGGCGAAGATGAGGAGGGCTCGCAAGAAGAGGCCGACACTGGTCTTAATGATGTCTCGAGCGAAACTTACCAACTCGTGCCTGGCGACGCTTTTCTCATGAACGTCAGGGGCATGCGAAGACAATTCACACTGTACCTTGGACACGTTGGCGCTCAAGCACAATATCTTTTGGCCGATGGACGCTGGTACATGGCTCTGCGCTCCCAATTCTCGGCTCACATGATATCCAATTTCGCCACCGAGCACGAAATGGCGACGATTCGGGCCCATTTACCTGCGAAGCCAATTGAGGCAGCTCAAGGTGAGGGAGGCGGGATGGTTTTTGCAAGCGCTTTTGGTGAGGTCCCGTTCGACGTTTCGTCGGCCGTCCTGAGTAGGTTTGCTCTTCTCAAGGAAGAGGGAGAGGACTTCAAGCGCGACCATGCTCGTGCTCTAGAGCATATTTACCACAATATAGCCTCGGAAACAGAAGCCAGGCGACTTCCTCTGGAGACGGTTGTGCGCCAACAGTTGGGTATCGACTATGGCCCGCTGAATGACGGAGCCAAAATAGTCCTTATAGACAAGCTCATTAATGAGCCGGGAATCAGTCTATCCTTTACGAGACAGCGGTTTCACCTGGTGACCATGCCAAAATATATGGTGCGCGACGGCGAAGAAGTTAGGACATGGGCAAGAGCGTACCAAGATGCTGCTGCTCGTGCAGCTTCCGGCAAAGACGTCTCCCAAGAGCTACAGAGTAACCCTTTGACAGGTTTTATCAGCAAGGCTCGACGTATCATCACGAGGAGTCGCAAGATTCGAGCGCCAACGGCAGAGGGTGTGCTCGGTCGGACTCTCGAGCATGCGTTGCCTTTGGCAGGCGGTATCGTACGGAGGTCTACCGGGGAGTCCTTCGACGAGAATGACAGGAAAATTGTTCAGTTCCTTTTCACAACATATCTTCTGCGGCCGTTCGCGCAGTCTTCTGCCAACCAGCGCAACACATCCATTGGCTCCCTGATCGTCCGAGCTATCGGTGCTTACCCGTCCTATAACTTAAGTCCTGACATTGGTAAACTATGCTTGCAAGAGCTCGGATGCATCGATCCATGGGCCCCCAACCAAGATTACAACGCAATCTTGCCACTGAATTTGCTTGGCCTCAGCGAACCAGCAAGGATCGCCAATGAAAAGCAAAATGCAGCCATGGCACAGTTGAACATACAACCCGACAACAAGCAGCCGCCGTTTCCCGATACTATGGCTCACATGCGCAAAGACTGGGGTTCGCTGGAAGTCTTCTGCGTGGACAGTAAGACCACCCGCGTCGTCGACGATGGCATCTCTGTCGAACCATCAAAGGAGTTTCCCGACCATTATTGGATACACGTTCATGTGGCTCACCCTTCGGCTTTTATTCCATTTGACCACCCTTTACATGAAAAGATGTTCTTGCTGGGCGGCACCGTTTATATGATGCACACAGTAGACCAGGCTTACCCACCCCTACTTACAGATACCCTCAGCGTCCGACCAGACGGAGCCGTCCTAACAATAAGTACTCTGCTTGCACGCAATGGTGCTGTGAAAGACGTTCAGGTGGTCCCAGGCATAGTGCGTAACGTTGTACACATCAACTCGACGATGCTTGAACAGAAAATGGGTCTCTATGAGCCCTTTGTTCAGGAGCTTACGGTCGGACAGGATCCTGACGTTGAGCATTCGCACGAAGCTCAATCGAGCAAAGGGGCCGGTGCAGACGACTATAACGCACGACAGGCGTCATTAATCTCCACTCACTTGAAAAAGTTCGAGCTAATCTCAGATCTTGTGGCTGCGCGTTGGGATGCCCGAAAGAGAGAGAGTCCGGACCACCTAAAGATGAAGCGGCTCATTGCGTACACCACAGCTGTCTCTGTGCGCCGTCCTGAAACCGACATCGCCTACTCACGAATTTTTCGAAGCGAGCATTGCTACGGCGATCCATGGATACGTGTCGCGTCTTGCAAGCCCGAATACAACGAGAGGTACGGTGAGCAGAAAACTATGCAGTATCATCCCGTTGCCGGCTGCATGCTCTTGACGAACGAATCCGTAGGCGCATGGGCCCGCCGTCGACAAATCCCCGCCGTCTATCGATATCAGTCCTTCAGACCTGGATACGACCTGAACAAACTCAATAATCTTAAAGAGAACGAGGGTTATTTGGGTATGATATCTGGCGAATCAGTCTCTCCGTCACCACATCTGATGCTCAATATGGCTCAAATGCTTCCTATCACCAACCCCCTTAGAGCTAACAAAGATCTGATTAACATCTATCAGATAGATGCTTACCTGAGAGCTGAAGCAGCAACGCCCGTGTCCGATGGCGTAATGGACCTTCAAGTGGATTACCCACGTCCACGAGAAGAGCTGCTACGCCATCTGCGCGAAGACGCCGCCTACAAAGGAGTCACTATGGCAAGTCAAATAGAGCGAAAGCATTGGACAATGGTTGCACTGTTTAGGGCATTCTATTATGGAGAAGCTCGACTGCCCGAAACGCTTGAAGTATGTGTAGGAAACCCTGCGAGGGTCGGTAAGGAAACGGACCGCATGACGGTTACGCTGACTGCGTTCGGGCTGAACGCGAGTCTAGTGCCCTCCGAGCAAGGCTGGGAGAAACGAGCAAAGTTTCGCCAGTTTCTGCCGGTCAAGCTCCAGTCGCTGGACGTACAGCGCGGCGCAGTCCTTTGCGTTGCCGTCGGCCCCCCTACCGACACGCCGCACACCAAAGACTTTATTTATCCTGAACTCCGCCCGCAAGAGAGTGGCACTTTGGATTTGCCAGATTAGAAGCCGCGCCGTAAGTAGCGTTACTCGCGTTGCATGTAGCAAGCAAGGACTATGAGTGCAATAATAAATGGTGCATTGAGCCTGCATTTGACCAAGATTAGCGGTATGTAGTGTGCGTCACTTCTCCATAATGAGCCTGCATGTTCGATCGGGATATCTTTACGGTCGTAATTCGGTCTGCCCGTCTTGGTGATTCTGCTGTATGGGCTGCGGGAGCTCACTAGTGTGCTTGAGACACACACACACACACACACACACGGCTTATCCGTCCGACCGACCGAACTGTTGGATAGACACTCCTACAGAAGCAATGATAGCAAGACTCAACCTAGCCATTGTCAAAACATTCCCCGTCATGCGCTTGGGAAGACGTTCCCCTCATCAGTCATCTGACAGTGGGATGTCGATCTTTGTTCTGACATGCAAAGCATAGACACGTTTGACAACACGAGTACCACGTTGAGATCGTCGGCCCTTTCACGTGGTTCAGAGATGAAGCACAGACATCGATCACCAGCTCACGGCGCTTTTCCACCACAAATTCGCAAGCTTCTGGCCCCAGCGATCCGGGCAGGTGTACATGCTCCCCGGAAATCTGCGATCATCGTAACAGCAACATATGTCGCACTGGTCCTTGGAATGGACGTTGTAGACGAGGTTGAATGTAGCTTCCTCAAATAGGAAGCCACTAAAGTCTGAGGTCCGGCCAGACCCAGCAGTTGGGTGAACGACGCCCCATGCTCTTCGATGTGAGTGGATGATCGACGCCACATTGTAAATTAGTGCAGGCACAGGAAAGCTCGGCGCAAACTTGTCACTAGCAGGAACTATCGCGTTGGCTGGACGAACGATCGTGTGAAGTGATGCTAGACAGCCAAAGCATGCTGGACCGGTAGCGACGAGGGGACGAGCTGCACCATGAATCTCGGATACACCAAGGATCTTGTCAGGGTTTCCCTAGCAAGTTAGTACAGCCCAGATGTGGATAGATTAGTGTGTCGCGGAACATTCATCTCGCTCCACTAGCCTTGCCAGCCATAAAGTACCAGCCTATCTATCGCACAGAGACTTCCTTAGTTGCCCCAAGCACGACGTTGTGTGGATTGGCAGTTAGACGTTGCGCTGCAGATCCCCCTACCGGCGCGGCGTCGCAGACGCGAAGCTACTTGGAAAGCCCCGTAATGATGAAAGGATCATGCGTAACCCTGTCGTTCACCCATGTCTTAATGTCTGAATTCCAATTACTCTGCCACCATCTGACACAGGTGATATCTCAGCGTCAGACTGTGCTTAGCAAATTTCAAGTATTGCAGTAAGTCGTAGCGACGCCATCCTGCTTCGGGTTGTTACGCACAGACCAGGGTTCAACCGTCGGCTAACTCGGAATCTAACTAACTACGGGCTTGCAGACGCGACCTACAACATCACTTGCATTCGACAATCTCACTGGGCTTCGGCTTTGAGGCGTCATGGCGTCCAAGGATATTTCATTAATTGTCACCGCATGTCGCGCTTACCATTATCCTGGGCCCGGGTGGGTAGTCCGATACCAAGCGGTCAGGCCGATGGAGCCACATGCTTGGGTGTCTCCTTTGACCTGACCACATCGCGAAGGCGTACTGATGTATCTCGAAGAAGTCACAACGATTCAGCGCGATGCTTGGTGTGGCAAGCATCTGTTTGAAATGCGTCTTATCCGAGCCTACCAGACTCCTGGTATCCTTTAGATGGATCTTAAACAAGCGTCTCGAGGCCTTGTGGTTCGACTTTGTTTTTGCTCCTACGAGACAACCGCTCATTTCGAAAGTCGACTGTGGATCTGCAGTGCCTTTGAGATCAACATACAAGTAGCATCGAGTGAGGCGTGGAGTACCACGAGGTTTCAGGGTTGATAAGTACAAAGATACTCGCAGCGCAGATCAACTGTCGATCTCTGTGGGACTCTCTGTTCATTGGCAACAAGTAATACAAGGAAACCCTCAGGTCACCGGCTCTGTTCTTTGACAGACAGCAAAATAGTCGTGCGCAAGACTCCTCAGTAAGCACTGACAGTGCCTGTCGGTCTACAGTCGTTGCCTCGACCCAATTACATTTGACATGAGGTAGTCTTTTGTCTGCTGCAGCACAGTCTTGTGCCAAATCCGAGGTGCTGCACCGCCTTGGAGTACAGCTCATCTTGCATTCTCTGGGCTTTTCTCAAACAGCAGGCCACCAGATGTTTGTCGGATCTCTTTCGGACGATTATTGCAGCATGCTAGATGGCGATTACTCTTCGTACCAAACCTCAACTGGACGCTCAATATCCTCCAAAGGCCTCCCGGAAACCTGCCTACTGTCCCCACCACTTCGGGTCGCCATGGATAATCTTCCAATGCAGCACTCTAAGGACCAGATGCGAGCCAAAAAGGGGGAGACAAAGACCTTTAGCAGGGTGCACGGTGTCTGCACCCCCTGCAAGCTAGCTAAAATCAAGGTGCGTCGTTGGCTTAGCCGCCAGTAGCTTACGCTGAATCTTGACGCAGTGCGATCGTGCAATACCGTGCGGTTCCTGCCGCAGCGAGAAGCGGAAGCCTCGCACCTGTGTGTATTCTGAGAAGGCACAAAAGATCGCCCGCGCACGACAAGAAGGGGAGGCTCTTAGACTATATCGCCATGGTAGCGGAAGCACCGAGCCTGAGGAGTTCGAGCCTCACGAGCACCATGTTCCGAATGCCATCTCACACTCTTTTGCGCCCAGCCAAAAGGTGCCGTATATATCAACCTCGTCTGGACTCATGCATAGAAAGCTGTCGCTCAGAAAAGTTGTCGATGAGGTAAGGTTTTCCTGTGTCTCGTTGCCATTGCATCGATCACTGACCACAAACAGTTCATCGAGGTTAAGCGTTTCAAGGGAGTAAGGCATTCTGCGCAACTACAAATTCATAATGTGCAGAGTTCCTGGGCTGATTTGCAAGAATTGCTGTTCAAAGAACGTGAAAGCACGTCTACAGTCCCACTTCAAGCTACCCAGTGCAAGGTGTCACCTGCGGTGGCTGATTGTGAGCGTGCAGACGAATTTGGTGGCATATTGGACCGACGACGGACTCAGTTGAATGACATCAACGAGCAGATTTGCAATGGCAATCTTGCTAATGCTTGGTTCCGTATCCCGCCCCTGATGCGAGCAATGGAGATCGGGGATAGTACGTTTTTTGATCCGTGTTCTTGACGGCAACAAGCTAACGCCGTCTATCAGTTCCTTACGAAGAAGATCCTTATCAATGTGTTGACGTTCGCTATCACGAAGTCACCTCGACATATGGTCGGCTCTTGGAATTAGATTCCACTTTGAGCTTCTTTTTTGGTAGCCATTCCTCACTATCACCCGCATGGCAGCGATCGAATCCCTTGCGCTCGACGACCGAACACTCCATTGACACAAAGATAGAAGTCTTTCGGAAAATATCGCAGGTACTTGAGATTGACACTTCCGATGAGCCCGGTGTCAAGCACTTCTTACAATTTCATCGATCCATCAAGATCGCCAACCCCGCAACCACGCTTGAAAAGGTCGCGATCGGCACCACAGACAAAGAACCCTTCGAGGCGCAGGAGTTGAAGTTGTTCTCCAATTTGCTGTTCGTTCTGATCCACTGTCGGACAGCGAGCATCTGCAATCATTATTCGCGACCGGATTGTCCTTTGCCTCCAGAGAATACTGGCATCGGTGAGATTGTCCGGGATATGAAGGTTAACGAACCTAAACAGAGAGGTCTCGAGTGTGCTGGGGCGATTAAACATGCGGGAAACGTCATTGATGCCTTCGAAGCGCTCTATGAGATTGACAAAGAAAGCCTTGCAAAGTCTTGGCTGCTGTTGTACGGTGGTCTCACTGCAACGGTGCTGTACCAGATCAATGGGCTGAGAGGGAAAGGGGGAGATTGGGAAGCCTGCAAGGAGACAATTGACAGGATTCGTGACCGATTTGCCGACCTCAAAGAGATCGGTTCAACATCGGCGCCCTTTGACAAAGCCATTGCCGTACTTATGGAACGCAACCCCCCGAAGCCGCAGGCATCGGGTACCCCGAAGGCCGAGTCCAGGCCGAGCTTGACACACGGAATGGGCACTCAAGCATGCGACGAAGGCAACGAAGTGTCGGAAAGGCCACAGAAGAGCAAGTCCGTGGTGGGGCAGAAACCACAACCTCGACGTAAGAGGAACATCGACGAAGTGGCTAGGTCCAGCCCATCTGCCAGGTCCAAAACCAGCAGAATTATTCATTACGAAGTCCGTGATCTGGCGTCCGCTAATTCATCCTTCGATGGGTATGATCAATCGGTAGAGACACGGCATGGCTTCGAGTATGGTGATACCTTGCCATTCCAAGCCAGTCAATATGATTCAGGGTTCGGGACGGATTTTGATGGCCATGCATCATTCGCATCAGGCGCTACCACTTCGTCTGCAGCAGCCGTACCACAGCAAGTTAATATGTTCACGTCGCAGCCGCCGCCGGCGCCACCGTCGCTTAGCTGGGAGGCCCCGGCACCGCAAGGCTATTGGCATCCTCCCTTGGCCTTTCCACACGAGTGGGTGCAGAATGGGTTGCCTACAGAATTCGGCACCGATCACTTGCAAATTCTAGAAGATACAATGCCGGCAAGCGCACCTAGGCGATCATTTCTACCGTCACCTGCTCACGAACAACGAGTAACAGCAGTCGAGCATATGCCAGGGGCCAGCGCATCTGAAAACTCGAATTTCTATCGCACACCACCACAGAAACTCGAGGAGAGGCGCGCGGAACATGTGGGGAGCGGGCCGGCACGCTCGAGCAACAGCCGAATGCGACGACCATCGCAGCCCATACTGTCGCTCGGAGAGTCTGTTGTTGCACCGAGACATTGGCACGAAGGTCAAGAGCAGGATACAATGCAGATACTCGGGCCAGAGTACCATCCCCCTATGCTGCCGCCAAGACCAGAAATGATGTGGTTACAGTCCGACCAGGGGGCATATCACGCCATACACGAGCCACGTTATCGGAACCACCACGAAACGTCTTATGCGATCGGCGATTCGGAGATGGCTGGTCACGACAACATGCACCAGATGCCACAGCAGCACAATCACTACTACCAGAGCACGACGATGTCTTGAACGAGATAACTCCACCTCGGTCAAAGCCAATCATCAGTTAGTCAGACAATATTCTGGAAGGCCAAATTCTAGCCGAAAGTTGACTGTACTACGTTCTGTGACAGGGCAAAGATGACACTGAGAATAGGTCACGATAGCCATTTGTGACGGCTTGGGTGCTTGAGTGAGGAACTCCAAGTTGCCGATAATGGCATGTACCATACACCAGTGTCACTCTGTTACGAGGTGCTTGATGTAGATTGACAAGTCTCGAAATACTTTGCATATGCGTACTCAAGCGCTACCCTGACAGCTGTCGATAGTTGCTCTTCTAGGAGTGACAGCAGGAATCCGATTCTTGTAAGGCTTCTCGGCCTTGGTCCTTGTCGTGTTGTGTAACAATGGTGTTGAAAAGACCCTGCATATGTAGATCTCGCTTATGTGTGTCAAGCCTCACTCTTCGTTGCGAGTCTGAAGATCTGGACCCTTGCGGCACGTTGCAGTCTCGCGTGGTGCCATGCCACGGCGGTAAGGTAAGGTGGTATCTTTTCATGTGATCAGGAACCGTGTCGTGCCTTGATGCCTGAGGCTCCTTATTCGTACGACTTGAAGCAGCGTGACTGAGTTTGGTGGTGTACGCGCTAGAGCTCAAAGAAGCAGTCGTACGCGTGGGTGGTAAGGTAAGTACGTACTGTACTCGGTGCCCAGGTTGAAGCGTCGTCGGACTTGTCCTTTCGCCGACGGCCATCTCCAACAACATGTCTCGCTCTTGTCGCTCGGCTGCTTCGAATGCTCGCACTCATCGCTGGCTGATGTACTTCAGCTGTGACGCGTCGGGTCGTAGGTCAGGTACAGGCGTGAGCAGGCACGATGCTCCCACCGTTCGACTACATTGAGCACGTTCGGGCGTGGTAGGTCAACTCTAGTCTCCAGACACTGGGCGGACGACGACGCGGTGCTAACAACTGCTGCAGCTCTTTCAAACAGCAGCAACGCAGAGAGCGCTTTGCGAAGCTTCCTTCCAGCTACCGCGGCGCCCTCACCCAGTCTCAGAAGGCGATCCTAGAGAAGCCTATCGCCGAGCTGGTCCAAGATGTCAAAGATAAGACCACTACACCAGCTGAGATCCTGCAGACATACGGCAAGACCGCAACTTTAGCACACGAGAAGACCAACTGCGTGACGGAGCTGCTACTGCCCGACGCGGAGGATTGGGTGCAGAAGGGCGGAATCAACCTGGATGGCCCTCTCGCTGGCATTCCTGTGTCACTGAAAGACAGCATTGCCGTCGGTGGCTTTGATGTCACAGTCGGCTACTCCAGGCATGTCAACAAACCCTATGCTGAAGATGGCATCATGGTCAAGCTGCTCAAGAGGGCCGGCGCAATCCCTCACGTCAAGACTGCTCTCCCAATCACTCTACTCTCCTTCGAATCTACAAACGATGTGTGGGGTGTAGCACGCAACCCTCATAATCCCAAGTATTCTCCTGGTGGTAGCACAGGCGGTGAAGGTGCCCTTATTGCCATGAACGGCTCCCGCATTGGTATCGGTTCCGATGTCGCCGGCAGTGTCAGAGCACCGGCAGCATGGTCAGGCATCTTCTCTCTCCGCTGCTCCACCGGTCGATGGCCCAAGATGGGCATGAACACCTCCATGCCCGGCCAGGAAGGCATTCCCTCCGTTTTCAGTCCCATGGCTCGCACCCTTGACGACCTAACCCATTTCACCAAGTCCTTCATTCAGATGAAACCCTGGGAAGTCGACTACACCGTCCACCCCAATCTTGAATGGCGTCAGGATCTCTACGACGAGGTCCTCAACAAACCTACTCTTCGTGTTGGTGTTATGCGCTCCGACAACGTCGTCCCTCCCTCTCCCGCCATCGCCCGCGCCCTCGACCTCACCATCTCCGCTCTGAAAGCTTCCGGCCACGAATGCATCGAGATCCAAGACAAGTTTCCTACAACGTGCCAACCACTCGACGGCCTCCGCATAGCATCTACCCTCCTCTGCGCCGATGGCGGCCAAACATATAAATCCTTCTTCCGCACTTTCGAGTGGATCGACAGCGGCGCACGCCAGCTCTACTTCTACGCTTCCCGTCTGCCCCGCATCTTCAAGTACGCCCACTACCTCTACGTACGCTACATCAAGCGCGACCCCGTCTGGGCCTCTCTGCTCCGCAATATGGGCCAGCTCTCCGCGTACGAGAACTGGCAGTGGGTCGCGAAACGAGAAGCCTTCAAGGGTACCTGGTTCGAGTGGTTGAGACAGCCAGAACAATCGTTTGATTTGCTTCTCTGCCCTGCGAACGCGACGCCTGCGCTGCCTCATAATGCGATGCACGATGCCGTCAGCAGCTGCGGGTACACTTTCCTCTTCAACCTTCTCGATTACACCGCCGGTATCATCCCTGTGACGAAAGTGGACAAGGTCCTCGATAGATTGCCCGCTGACTTCAAAGCTACAAATGGCGCTATCAAGGGCGCATACAAACACTACGACGCTGAAGCGATGGAGGGGCTGCCCTGTGCGGTGCAAGTCGTGGGCGGCGTACCGCTTAGATTGCAGGAGGAGAGGACATTGGCCGCGATGAAGAGGGTGGTCGATGCGCTGGAACGTCAAGGGGTCGTATATGAGCACATCAACGTTGAGAAGCTCATGGAGAGCAACAAGTCGTAAATTACGGTTAGGTCTCGTTTAGCTGGTTTGGTGATAGCGTTCTAGTCTTCCATCAACTCTCATGACTCCAGAGCCGTACAGCCTTGGCTGACCTTTGCATTCTCCACTTCCACAGTATCTTCCAGCTCGTCCCAATCTGCTGCACTCCTCGACTTGTTCTCGCCCTGCTGCGGCGAGCACGTTCTTCCCGACCAAGTCCCGTTGAGAAAAACGCCCATCGAGCCTGATCAGCCCATCAAACAAGCTACGGTCAGGTTATGAGGGTGTGCGTTGGACCAAACCCGTCGCTTCCGTCATCGGTGCCGTATCGCATCCGCGCGCCGCGAACCTAACCTGATACTTTGCAGCACGCTGCTCCATAACAGCAACCGACCCAGCATCAGACAACAAGTTGTCAACTTGGTCTGGAAAGGCCAAGGCAGGCAGTGAATGGGACTTCCAAGCCGGGACCCTCATACTGGCGGTCTCCCGTATTGTGATGGCTAGAAAGACCAGTCCCACTAGCACGAGCACAGCGTGCAATACTATCCACCCCCACTTGATAGAGTACCACACAACTGTTACCTGTGCGGTGCCGACTTGTGCCGTGCTGCTGTTGGCACCGTCAGCGCTGTACTCGGCAGCTCGAATCGCGTTGCTCATGCTGCGTCCCAGGGCGTCGAAAGTGGCACTGATGTTCGCACTCTCCCACAGCGTTTGCATTATGGTCGGGGAGTACTGCGCTGAGCCGCCGAAATACAGAGCCCAGCCGTTCAGAACACCCGATATAGGAGTAGCGTCTTGGCCAAGATCGACCTCTTCTCGCAATGTGGTCTGAAAGTACGCCGAAATTCCGCGTACTCCTTGTTGTGAGACGTTGTAGCTGGCGACGCTGTCGGTCTCGAGCACAAGGTCTGTCCAGTAGAAACCTGCCGTTTGGTTACTGTATTCGAGACTGCTGACTTCTGAGCTGTTTTCGAAATGGGTGTGGCCGGGAGCGCCGGAATATCGGTTTGGCTGGATTTGCCAAGAGCCTGGTGAGCGGCGCACGTTGTCGACAATCGATTCATCCTCGCTCAGGACACCGTTGTATACGGTGGACTTGTATCGTTTTACGCAGTAGTAGAGCGCACACTCTATCGCTTCGGTGGGAAGATCAGGCCATCTGTTTTCCGGCCCGGCCTTTGCCTGCAACCGAAAGATTGTTGTAGGCCAGATCAAGAGGTCGTTGTCTTGAAAACTAGCGGTTGCAGAGGGGTTACCAGTGCCATATGCTGTCATGTAGACTATGCCAGATTCAGGAACCTTTCCCGTTAGAGGGACATAGGTCAAGTTATCGGCATTGTTGATGATAAGATCATTGTTGGTTCGTAACGTGGTGCCATACGTCCAAATGGCGAATGTCTCATAGATATCGAGTATGTTGATGAGCTGCGTGAGATTGATGTACCGTGTCAACTGGTTTTCCAGGCTGTTGCAGCTGCTACAAACTGCCAGCGACTCGAACGGCTCCCATGTACAATTGCCTGTGGGGCAGTTAAAACTGGTCAGATTGCCCACCTCTTGCAACGTGTGTATCATGCCATTGATGACAGCGACCTTCATCGACAGGTCCGCGTCGGCAAATGGCAGTTTTGGCCCGGACGGGCCACGATCAAAGCCCTTTGCGTATCGATCGGTACGTGCTATAGTCGGAGTCCATGCAGTGGTATTGGTCGAACGAGGTTCCGTCTGAACAAGCTGCTGAGCAAACGGGTCAAGAGCCAGGGCCAAGACCGTTGCAATCGCACCAATACGTACTAGCGATCAGTTGTGGTTGGTTAGCGGATGACTCTTCGTTCAGGATACGTGATGAGTGCGGAAAGGCGAAGATTTACGTATTTCTGCCCAGTCAAAGCAGCACAGTGCTTCCCCATGGTCCACGGCTCGCAGCATCAAACAGTTGTACATCTAGAAGTGGCCGAGGATGATACGCGTACAGTATCCACTTCCACTGCCCTATCGCCTCTGCACAGATGTAAAGTAGTGCTGTCTTGCTGCCCGTTGACAAAACCGAGACGGAGGCGTTCAAGGTCACACCATGCCAGTCGAAGATCGGGTGATGGTTATACACTGCTAGAACGCATATCGTCGCAACAAGGAACAACACAGATCCAGTTGCTGCTAAAATCTCCCATTGCCAGGAAGAGATCGTCCGTAGTGCTTCTAATGCATCTGGTGCCTTTGGCGTCTTTGCTGCTTTGCGTAAACTCGACTTCTTTGCTGCCTGTGCCATTGACGGTTCGAGACGAGCGAGATGTAGGCAGAAATGGCTCCACAGACAGCGTGTTGGAGTAGTGGTCGATGCACAGCGGCGACAGAAGCAGGATCGGTCGCTTCGTGGACGAACTGTTTCAAGACAATCGCAGTAAGGCTGGGCTCCAGACCATCTGTGCTGCTCTTCTTCCATCGAGGAGGCCTGTTGCCAGTCCACCAATCAATCTTTCTCGGCAAACGCAGTCATCATCCTGGTCGTGGCCCCTAGAACCACGACCCAAACCTCACCAATCGTAAGGCTCCTGCTGCGGTGACATACATATCGTGCTAGGCTGCATGAAGCACAAGCCTCATTGTTGTCACTGCATCGATTGCGGGGTCTCGCCAGCCGGTGAGGCTCGCTTGATTTGTGCTTGTGGGCGTGCTGTTGGTTACCTGGAGCGAGACGATTAAACAGACAACGAAGATATATCACCTGGCCTCGGGCGGATTCTTATCGCGGCCAACATCACCTGCCAATTTGGTTCATGTTGCCTTGCTGGAATTCCGCTAGTTGAGTAGCCGAATCATGGCTTTTTGTGTTAGTCGGCTCAGACCTAGGTCAAGATTGCGCTTGTGCCAAGATCTAGAATCAGACGTCATTAGCGGTCTGTTCCACCTGCCTACATTCAAAGATCGAAATACGGGAAACCTTTTGCTCAACCATTAGGCTGACAAGCATAAATTTGACCAGCCATTTCGGCTACCTGGCTCGATCACGCCATCGCGGCTTGTGGCGTGTCCCTCCCCATCGTACTATACAAAGAATCACTCTATCTTGGCTTCTGGAACAGGTTTGATCATTTCAGCCTGGCCTTTGCTAGATGAGCCACCGTCCGTACCCACCGAATGTCGACGATCGTCTGCCTGGGCGCGCCCATCAAGCATCCGAGTGTCCAGCTCTAGTTCCTCTGCAATGGTCAGGTTCAGAAGTAGAGCCAGAAGGGCTGTAACTGCAAAACCTGTCTCCATGACAAGAACGATAGCATCAAAGAAACCGAGAAGGGCCTGGTTGCCGCCACTGTAGGTGAAGACGTTCGAGAACCAATTGGGCACCAGAATAGCTCCGAACCCGACCGAAAGCGACGCTGTGAGAATGAAGCGATTTCGGCGATTGAAAGGCGCGCGTGCAATGATAGCCATACCAGCAACAGCGACGGCACAGAACAGGAATGCTTTTTGAAGTCAGTGTGATAGAACCAATGTCTGTGGCTGGGGATCTCACTTGTCATTCCTCCCAGGACAGGACTGGGTATCGCAACAAGGGCAGCGGCAAATTTGGAGAAGATTCCCATGATAACGAGGAAGAAGCTGCCTGATGTCAATATCATGCCTTGGAAGATTCTCTCAGGACATACCAGCAGAAGTAACCCGCCTTTCGGTTAGCACACCGTGTCAATGCGATGACACCATTATTTTGAGCGAACGTTGACATAGGAGTGATGGTCATCATGGCAGCCAGAAGCCCATTCAGGCCATCTGCAAGGATACCACCTGGGATTTGTTAGCGATTAATTTTCTGGGGGAGTATCTCAACATACCTTGCACCCGAGATTCGAACATCGGGCCATCAACTTCGAGGTTAGAGACTGTGACATGTTAACATAAAGAAGCGCACAACATGATATGGGGAACCCACCATCACAAGTGGCAGTGATATCGCCAATTGCCTCACAGGCGCAAATGACATATAAAATCATCGTTGGCAATACAAGAGGCCCATACAGGCTCAGCGGGAATGTATGGACCCAGATGAATGAAGCGACTGGAGCACTGTCAATGCCAGAAGAGTCGAAGTAGCCACATGCTGCAGCGATGATGCACCCGACAAGCAGGCCTCCGATCACACTGGCAGATTTCATAATAGGAGAACCGAATCGCTCGAGTATGAGGATAGTAACAAAAACCGAGAACCCCAGGCCTTGAACACGGTATCAGTAAAGGCTTTGCTGATCATATATGCATCACGTACCGATATATTCAGCAGATCCCCAAGGCAAAGCATGGGGAGCTGTGATGTCTGGGCATTTTGCATAGAATTCGATTGGATTGGCATCACTGCAAAGGCCGGATCCGCCAGCCCAGTTCAAGAAGCCAGAACTTCCAATGAGATCGACGCCGATCAGTAAAACGGTCGGGCCTGTGACGATCGGGGGAAATATCCTCTGCAATAACCTGGGCGGCAAGAAAGAGATGGCAATTTCAACCAGAGAGCACAAAGCGGCAGTTCCGATCAAAGCACCATAGGCCTTCGGGCATGGCTCGTTGTTGCCATTGGCGTCCACCGGACAGTACCCGTTTGCATACATTTGAGTGAAGGCGCCTGATGCCACTGGTATAATTGCGAAAGAAGTACCGACAACTGAAATGAGACCAGTTCCGATGTGGTATCTATGACACTCAGCAGTCAGTGTGACAGACTCAAAGTGGAAAATAGGGCGCCAAAGGGGCAGGCCAGCTGCAAGATGACTTACGGCGTCCCACGGATGTGGAATCGTGTGATTTGAATCGCACTCAACAGTCCGCAAACAATAAGACTGGTCGAGACCAGATATTGTTGAAGGTCAGCGGTTAGATTGACTCCTCCAGCCCCCGATAAAATCAATGCTGGAGTAATGACACCTGCCAACATTGCCAGTGTGTGCTGAAGGCCAAGAAGGGCTGCAAGTAACAGCGGCATCTTGTCATTGAGACCAAAGAACGGAGGGCTGGTGTTTTGAGCGCCTGTGAATGGCAAGTTGGGCTTGAAAAGGTACCCATAGTTGTAATCACCGATGAGGCCTTCGCGAGTGAAGAACTGTCGCTTGATAGCTTTAGTGTAATAACCGATGTTCTTCGGATGATGGTCAGGCCCAATAACGTCTGGTTCCGACATGTTGAACGGTGTCGTGATGTCGCGGCACTGAATTCTGGGATGAGGCTACGGTTTCTACCAGCGTCAACTTCGACCTCGTCAAGTCAAGCGGGACGCAAGCTTTTAATCATTCAGACCTCTGCTGAACCTGCAGCATGAACTCATCCGACGACCCTTGCCAGGATCCCCGACCTGATGATTGGCCCTTTTCGATCAGATAGGGGGTACGTCCTGCTTCTGATAAGACTCTACGTCTGGAGCTTACACAGACTTAAGCTTCCGTTTGCGCTCGCTGATAAGCGAATAACCTCGGATGCGCCCGCGTCGGCATTCTCCTATCTCATACTTTTCAATTTCTTTTACACAGAGTGCGATCTGCAACAAGATGCTATCTGAGAGAGATACCTGAGCATGATACTTGAGAACGGTATCTGGAAAATAACATCTAAGAGAGTACAGTACAAATCACAGCACTTCACCACGTCTGCCTCGGCTTGCTTGCCAATTCTCATTCAGGAAGTAGTGCCATCCAAATGACTGAGTCACGCGCGCCAGCAGATCTTGTGTCCAAGTTACTTTCCACCACAGAGTCATCCATCATCCCGCTAACCCGCTCCCAAGTGTCCTCAGGGAACAAGCTCTTCGGCGCCGCCATTCTTTCCAAGTCCACACTGCAACCCATCACGGTCGCAACCAACAACGAATCCGCATCTCCCCTTCTGCATGGCGAGATCAACTGCATCCAGACCTTCTTCGCAAGTCCCAAAGATACAAGGCCTGAGACCAAAGACTGTATCTTCTTCGCGACGCACGAGCCATGCAGCCTGTGTCTGAGCGGGATCACGTGGAGCGGATTCAATGAGTTCTACTACCTTTTCACCTACGAGGACAGCAGGGATTTGTTCGCTATTCCGTACGACATCGACATCCTGCAGTCAGTCTACCAGGTCCCGTCGCCAGGAGACTCGCCCGAGACGCTGGCCGCCAAGCCGCTCTACAACCGCAACAACAAGTTCTTTACCGCGCGCTCGGTCGCCGATGTCGTGGCCTCTATCCAGGACGGGACTGAGAAGGCCAAGTGGACCAAAGAGATTGCGCGGATCAAGGCCGTGTACAACGAACTGTCGGATACATACCAGAAAGGCAAGGCGAGCGGGCAGGAAACGTCTAGTTTCTTCAAGTGATATGCTTGTTCGGCCGGGTTGCTCGTCCATTGCGCCTTTGTCCATGGCAACACGATGGTAGATTGACTCGTGATTCGTGCAAACCATGGTCGCCGCGCGTTCCCGTCCACATCCAGCGACCCTGAAGGATAGACATACGTACCCTGTCTTGCTCGACCATACTTGTGTCGTGCAATGGCAGGACGACCTATAGACGAGCCACGGAGTTCAGCTACACTTGATCAATGAACGGAACAAGGCCAAAAGGACTTGCACCGCATCTGGATCGAGATACTTTGTCAATCGGGTAGCCATCACGGTAGGCGTAAGAAGCGACTGCGTAAGACAAGCCGAACTTAGCGATCACTGTCAATCTGTTAAATTTCGGTCAATTAGTACGTTATACCATCAATCTTGCTGTTGTAGATCGTAAAATTATAACGCTTGAGATCATCACTAGTCGACTACACCGTGAGGCTCATAAGTGGCTGACGCTTGAAAACAAGGGGATGTCTTGAACGAGTTCTGATGACAGGGCGTTTGATTGGAGGAAACTTAGAGGAGTTAATCACTGCAGGCGGTTCGTTTCCTTTGTCATTATTCGCGTCCTCATTCTCGAGGCGCTGTCTCGTGACCCGGCAAGCTTTGATGGTTGATATGGCGCGGTACTGAAGGTGCACGACTAAACGTACCTGGAGGCTGAGGCTCAACATCTCTGACTGCGTTGTCAATAGGATGTAATACTGAACGGCAAGGAGTGCAGGCTATGACGCAAAGCAGTGGGCCATAGTCAGGCTCAGCAGCGGGCGACACATAAGGATAGGAGCTCTGTATAGGTGCAGGTAGCGTCTGCTACGAAAAGAAAGTAGCGCCCTCCTCAGAATGCGAATGCTGGCATCGTGATGAAACCGAAAGGCCAGGAAGGCTGGGTTTGTGACCTTTTGACATGATATCGTAAGAACGTCTATTGTACCCTATTGGACTTGGTATCTCGAAACTCTTTCAGTTTGTACCTCAAAGTGAAGGCACTGTGTGTTGGGCTGGTCCTCCACCTTTCACGCCGCTGCCTCTAAGACCCAGGTGGGCCAGGAGCGATGTTGTCGGCGGTCTGCGGCTGCCAGCTGAGCTTGTCCTTTCCGAAGATCTCTAGCATTGGCTTTCCCCATTGTTTGCTTCCTTCCAGCATACCCGTTCGAACGACGATCTTGTCACCGAGGACGTGCTGGTGGTGGTAGGGCGAAGAAGTGCAGTTTCCCTTGAACATGTTAGTGATTTGTGACCATAGACTGTTGTTGGGAAGGGTCGTGGTAGACAGCTCCTGGACAATCGAGATACACATTGTGCAATGCGCTTTGATCTCAATGTCTTGACCAAAACTCATTGCACAATCAAGACAAGCCGAGACAGTAATTGAGGTTGGGAAGCCTTACGCAGAAGTAGCAATCAACTGGGCTTCCTGAGTCACCCTTATAGGTGTAGACCTTCAAGTCGCCCTTTGTGAGTTTGAAAGCGTCTTTCGGTGCGATTTGGTTGAGGGTGTACTCGCCGCCGGATTGGAGCTTGCAGGCATCGCAGTGACAGAGAATGTGGCCCTGGGAGTCAGAAGGAAGTTCGACTTCCCATTCGCAAGCGCCGCAGTGGCAGTGACCTTTGAATGTTTGGGACATGTTGACGGATTATGGTAGATGTTCGAGGGAGAATACTGTGGTAAGAATGAAAGATGTGCGGGAAGTTGCAGGAAGTGACAGGCACGCCCTCTATAGCCTAATCATCTTACTAGTAGCTGCTCACGAACTCATCCAAGTGAGGTCAGTTCGAGGCCATTCCGCGCGGGTCACTGTTACGTGTGTGCTCCTGCATCGGTCCTGCAGCGTATTTGGAAGACTCGGGTGAGCTGCTAGCGAAGTGCTCGTGTGGAACAGATCAAGTGCCACACTGCTGCTTCACAGCCAATTGTGACCTTAACTCATGCCCTTGTTGGGACATCTAGCCCCTCGCTCGCGCTAGACACGTGTTTCGTCACGATCGTGAACCTGTGGACCGGACAACGAGCCCCGCGATCGTAGAGGCAGGAACGGCAGTATTAATTTGAAATAGGTGATCCTTTAGGTTAGCTTCTCAGAGAGTGGTTGCAGCGGGCCAGAATCGTGGGCGCAGTGAAGCTCGGAGATATGACGGCTGATGTTGAAGGGTTTACCAAGTAGGGCCACAATTGTACCATCGTGACTCGGCACGAAAGGACTGATGTGTTCGTGTTCTGCGAGAGCATTTTGCCGAGGCGGGAGCAAATTCAAGGTGGGGCAAGTGCGATAGGATGCTCTGTGTGGTCTTTCACGTCGCAACGACGGGATGGCCGACATAGAGCATAACCTATCTCAATGTGAACTTGAGCGTGTCACAAGCTTGCATGCAAACTTGGTACGCGAGATAGATGGAGAAAGACCACACGGTGATCGATCCTGCTTTACTTTTTGTACATGTAGCAGTATAAGGTCCTCAATTATTTCGCCACTCCGGCAAGGGAGATCCAAGCTAGATATTACACATCACAGAAAAAATTGGAAAGCACTGGTCGAGGCACATCAGAGTCGCTGGAAGCATGAATGTTTCTGGGTCAGCCTGACCATTGTTTATCACGCTGCTAACATAGAGATACAGGCTCCTGACGCCTTTGCTAGAATTCACCTGGTTCTTGAAGCTGCCGTAAAGACGCTTTTGTTTGTAAGACCCTACCCGAATCAATTTGTCCCATAAGAAGTTCCGTTGACAGGGGGCATAGCATTGTCCGTAGCGCCTTCAGCTTCCACCTCAAGTCGGTGACGCTTCATGTTCCTGCTTTTGACAGCTGTGTACGCAACTAGCAAAGTTCCGACCGTAACAGCACATCCGAGAAGGACAAGATTGACAGGTATGGGGTTAAGGTGAAAAACGGTATGCGTCAACGCGTCGAGCGGACTTTGAACAAAGTTGAGGATTCCGGCTAAGCAAATAATGAGACCGTAAACTTTGCCGAATGTCTGGAAGCCGAAGACTTTGGCGGAATAATCCGAGACAGCTGTGTAATAAAATGGCCTGTAGATCACGAACAGAACCACGTTTCCAATGGCAGCCCACATGTAGGGTAAGCACCCAAGGATACCAATGACTGTAGCAAAGAAGACAAGAACGCCCAAGGAGATTGGCGTCGAGGTGCGGTCGAGGATGGTGCCAATAAATGGTATGGAGAGAACGCCTCCTAGTGGGAGCGCAACATCGAAGAAATCGTTGACTGTTTTGGCTCTGTCTTCGGAGCCGAGAAGCCATCTCTCCTGCGATCGGACAGTGGCGACAAAGTAGTTAATGCGAGTCATTTGTACGACAGTAAATAGCGTGATCAGGACAAACCACCATGTCTTGATCTGTTCCCATGCCGTGTAGCCATGCAGAGCTCCCCACACTCCACTTCGGTCGTTTTTCTTCTCCTCCCTGTCCGCTCGTTTCTTGTTGGTGCTCTTGTCGAGCAGAGACTGGATCTCTGTCGCTGTGCTGTCCCTTCTTTCTCGGTAGAGCTGGCGCTCGTTCTCGTCATATTCAGGTGGTGTCGGGGCGATTGCCTCCTCTTCGGCTTCTTCGACGACCTCACTGATTGATTTGTAGGATTCTTTCGGCATGACGAGAAGCTGCACCGCGAGGATGAACGCCGGTACGATTAGGTAGACCAGAAACAGTCGTTTCGTACTTAGTCTGCCACCGGTACTTTCGTAGAGGAGCCTAAAGAGGAGAAATAGTGCGGAAGAAGAATCAAATGCACCTGTCAGTAAGGCCAGAATGAGCCCAGAGTGGTCAGGGAAGGTATTCGACAACTGGAAGGACGAAATGAAGACGAATGGGCCCCCGAGCGCGAGGAAGAGGTAGCCGGGAATGTAGGCGTCGACAGGAGCCTGGCCGGCGAATGCGAATAGCAGAGCACCAATAGTTAGCAGAATACTTCCGATGATACCGCAGACTCGGGGGCCATAGCGATCGAGGATGGTCCCAATGGGCAAAGCTGCTACGTTGGTCGAGACAGCCGACACCGTAAAGACAATATTTAACCTGATTTCCTGTCCGTAACATGGTGTAGTACCTTGCCTTAACTCTTCTTTCGTGCAGTAATTCTTGTAGACTCCCTCGTCGATGAGCACTGGCTTGATGGCAGCATATCCGAAGACTATGCCTGCAGCGAACAGACAGTAGACTATCGCGATGCCCACCTGAAGCACCCTTCTTGACTTTGACACCTCTTGGGACTGCAATTGCTGTACCACATGGGCTTTCGCATCCGATGGTGAGGACATTGGGTTGAAGCTGAGCCTCCGCGTCGAGGTAACATGGGAGTCGCTGTTGTTGCGCTCGATGCCCTCGACCGAGGCGACGCGAGTCAATGACATGATGGACTATGCTGTTTGCGCCGCTGCTTTGGATTTGCGGATGTGCAGTCGGCGCAAGCCCAGATGTCGTCACTCTGGCGTTGGTGGTAATGACTGGCGTCGGCGAGCGTGTGTGCGGAGTCTGCTGGCGTGCAATGAGCAACTCGAAGCGAGTCTGAGGGGTCAAACAACCTTAAAATTGTTTAAATGACAGCACAGCACCCCGATTGAGAGATGAGATGCAAGACAGACACATCAGCTGAGCAAGTGCTGCATTTATAAGGTAACCGAAGGTCAGCAATGGTACACAAGAACCTGTTAAAAAAATATGTTGAACGTGATTGCGGCAAGCTGCGAGCTGTGAGCTGCGAGATAAGCTGCATGAACCCGTTGATAACAGAAACGGATATCGTACCTCAATGTGGAGAATATGGATGCAACTAAAGGTCAGGATCTTCCAAGGCTAGGTAGGTACCAGTATTTCGACTCGCATAGGAACCAACAGCTTGCTGTGAAATGCTTTGCGGATCATCTGACGGCTGTAGGAGCAACGTGCCCACAATGTTCACCACGTTCAAGAACCGAGACGGCGGGTCCTAGATAATTCCTCGGCATCCCAGCTTCTAGAGCCAAAAGAACCTTGGAAAGCAAAGCACTTTAGAGCGAGTAGGATTCTGTTTTACTGACGCGATATGGCACTGGCAGATTGGTAGTTGATCAGCGAGGCCAAAACATGCTGAGCGATATTGGTCATTGTTGCGACGGTGATGGAAGACGATGTACTATTGTCATCAAGTAGTATGAGGTTGAACATTGGCATTTTCTCGACGAGTCCTCCCTCGAGACGATGCATTCCGGGATCTACCCTCGGACATACCTTCGTCGCCTACAGTCGTCTATCACACCTTGGCGAGGAAAGAGGTGAGACTGCTTGAGAGGCTGGTTGATCCGTACACTCCAGCAGCGCTGCTGGGATCATTATCTAATATTCTCTCATATCCCCAAAAGTCGTAACATAATATACACTGCTTTCGGTATCCTGTGGACCTAGTGGCCCCTTTCGCGACTTGAATAGCAGTAGAGAGGTGCGAGGTAGTGTACAGAAAAGGTGCGATCAGCCGAAGCTATTGGTCTAGAAATCTGGAAGGAGGAATTCATTCCAGCTCGAGCTCAGAAAGGTGACAGCAGCCTGTCGTAGAAGAGTTAGCAACTATGTTCAATCGGTTGTGAACGACCCGATACAAATAGCACCGGACTCAGAATCAGCTTACGCCAAACATCGCTACACTGATCACCACGCTCGCGTTGTCTTCCGATGTCAACGCCTGGTAGATACTCGAAACATAACCCTCTGGCTGTCCTTGTCGGCGCGCTGGCTGGACCTGGATTCTCTTCGGAGGCATTGTGGTTGTCGAGACCGGTGTCGATCGTCTTCGGTTCGCTCGAGAGTTGGAAGCTTGGATAGGTATGATGAGACGAAAGATGCGATGCTTTAGAAGTTGTATCTGAGATGCTCAGTTGCGAGGGACTGTGCTGCGCTGGCCGAAAAGTTGTTGCGATGTTGCCGGCGCGGACGTGCAGATCCTCAGCTGACTGCCAGCCTTGTACCCTGTTTGCCACGTTTGCACTTCTCAAAGTGCATCACAAAGTCGAATGCGATGAAGATCCTGATCTAATACTACTTGTGGTGCAGCGGCTATGAACACAAGTTTCAGTCATTACACGTAGTCCTTTTGCCTATGTCAACTTTACAGCAACTGCCGCGTACCCAGTGTGACCATGCCGAGCAAGAATGACCTCTTCCCCAGGCCGAACGGGTCTCTGAAGCGCAAGTTGAACGATCCTACCACATCTTTCGCACGATCGTCAAGCAAGAAGGCTACCAAGCACAATGAGCATGATTCCCCGCGAGGCATAGCAGACAGTCATGTTACAAGTGGCTCGAAGGAAGCATATGCGGAAGACGAGCCGGAGGCACACGAGAACGATCAAGAAGCTGGACCTGTCCCACCTCCAGAAGACGACGACGAGGCCGATGACAATGCTGGAAGTGACGAGGAAGGCCGGTTTTTCGGCGGTGGTGTGACAAAAGAAGAAAGGAACGTGCTAGACTTCATCGAGCAGAACGAGGACGGTGCACCCGATGAGGAGATCAACCTGGCATGGCTGAAGCGGACAGCCTTGAGTTTCGAGCGCAAGATCAACAAGAACGCTGAGCTGCGGGCCAAGTACGAAGACGATCCAATGAAGTTTGTTGCCAGTGAAGCAGACCTGGACTCGGAGATCAAGGGCCTAAGTCTGCTAGCCGACCATCACGAGCTCTACAGAGACTTTGTCAGGTCAGGCTGCAGCGACAGTCTGATCGGCCTTCTTGCACATGACAACACCGACATCGCCATAGCGGCTTGCGAAGTCATTGTTGAGCTGATCGACGAAGACTCGGGAGTCCCGGCAGAAGAATGGTCATTACTGGTGAAGAGCATGCTGAAGGCTGAACTCGTGGATTTGCTTGTGAGCAACCTTGGTCGCTTCGACGAGACGGTCGAGAGTGATACCGCAGGCGTGTACCACGTACTCAATGTCATCGAGAACCTCTTGTCAGATAGCGCCAATGCAGAGAAGCTAGGGTCACAGTCCAGGTTGCTTGATTGGCTCCTGCTGCGTATCAAACGTGCTGATGAAACGTCCTCCCACAAGGTCGGCCAGAACCGCCAGTATGCTGCCGAAATCCTGGTCATATTAGCGCAAAACCACGACAAGAATGTATCTCGTCTCGTCAAGCTGGGTGCAGTTGACACGATCCTGCAGCTCTTGAGCATGTGGCGGCGAAGGGATCCAGAAAGAGACTCTGATGAAGAGGAATTCGCCGAAAATCTGTTCGATTGCCTGACGACCATGGTCAAGGATGCAGCAGGGTGCGAAAAGTTCATCGAGGACGAGGGTGTGGAACTGTGCTTGATCATGCTCAAAGAAGGGAAGTTCTCGAGAAACGGGTCGTTGCGTGTGTTAGATTATGCAGCTGGAGGATTGAACGGGAGTGCCCTCTGCGAACACCTCGTCGAATCAGGCGGGCTGAAGCAGCTCTTTACCACATTCATGAAGAGCAAGAAGCTGGAACGTGAGGCGACAGAACATGTTATCGGCATCTTGGCATCGTTGTTGCGGTTCCTGCCTGCAGGCTCAGCAGCCCGCATACGGACGCTGGCCAAATTTGTCGAAAAGGAGTACGAGAAGTGCAACAGGCTGATAGAATTGTGGCAGGAGTACACAAGCCGGCTAAAGACTGTGGACACTGGCATCGACCAGGAAAGGATGGCCTCCACGAAGGAAGAGGCGGACGTCAATGAAGAGGAGTGGATGTCCAGGAGGATGGATGCTGGGCTCTTCCCACTACAGACTTTAAACGTCATCCTGGCATGGCTAGTAGCAGAAGATGATGGAGCGAGGAAGGCCATTGCTGAAATCATGGAGAAGCAGGGGCGTGGAGGTCTGGAAGCCATTCGCAAGAGCCTACAGGAACAGCTGGATGGCATTGAAGTTGAAGTTAACGACGAGGCCGTGTCGACACGAGACATGCTCAATGCGCTAATACGCTGTCTGTCATGACACACAATGACATACAAAGCAACAAGAATCTATGTCTTGCCAATGTTACCAATGCTCCCATCACGGCATGTGCTTGTTTAGTAGGTAGTTTTCAGAGGTGAAAGTGTTTGCTGCATTTGACCAGCTCACGTGACAGGGCTGAAAGGGAGGCGCAGGTCGCGAGCCCGTTGTGAGTTTCGTGTTTTGCACCGTGTTCAGCATTGCGATACCGAAGTCTCCTCTTCGCATCGCCGCCATCGAGGTTCAGCCGTCTCCCTGCTCGCTATACTTGCTATCGCCTGACTTGAAAGTCCTGAAGTCTTAGTTGACAACTCAGAACACAGCGGCAACTCACAGCGCGCGTGCTGCGGCCTCGCAGACGCCGCCTGCGACAACCCCCCCTTCTACGATCTTCTCTCTCCTCCTCTCGATCGAAGCGAAAGTACAAATCCTAGCCAACTGAAAGATCTCGAAAGATGGCGGAGTACAACGTCGATGAGCCGTACACCAACGGTGACTACGGTGATGAGGCCGAGCAAGTCGAGTTGGCAGAAGACGACTGCTGGGAAGTTGTTACCTCCTTCTTCAACCACAAGAATCTCTGCTCCTTGCAGATCGATTCATTCAACGATTTCGTCGATTACCAAATTCCAGATCTGTTTCGCGAGAAAGGCCAGGTAATGATCGACCAAAACGAGGTCGCTGTCGACGAAGATGACCCGAACCCCGTCGTTATCAAGCGCCATGTAATCGAGTTCCACAATACTACCGTGGCCAGGCCCACTCACGTAGAGGGTGATGGAGAAGTTACAGAGCTCATGCCCCATGAAGCACGACTCAGGAGTCTGGTGTATTCGGGAAATCTTACCGTGAACATGTCCCGAAAAACACATTATGCGAAGGCACGGCCGTGGCGTCTAGACCAGGAGGGCCGGGAAGACGAGCTTGGTCGAATGTTGTACTGGGAAGAAGGCACTGGCCCCGATGATTACGAAGAGGAGCAGGAGATCTTTGCGGGAAAAGTACCCTGCATGGTGAAGAGCAAACTCTGTCATCTCGTAGATCCTGCAAGGTTCCCTACTGAGAATGAGCTGTATGCCTGGGGTGAATGTCCCTACGACCAGGGCGGCTACTTCATCATCAACGGCTCGGAAAAAGTCCTCATTGCCCAAGAACGAAGTGCTGGCAACATCGTCCAGGTCTTCCAAAAGGCTGGCCCTGCTCCGTTCACCCACCTGGCTGAAATCAGAAGTGTCATCGACAAAGGAAACCGAATCATGTCTCAATGCACAGTGAAACTGTACCGACGTGGCGAAGGTCCCGACGGCACCAAGCTTGACAATCCGATCCGAGTGCAGTTACCTTATGTCAAGCAGGACATTCCTCTTACCATCGTATTCAGAGCCCTCGACGTCGTTTCCGACATGGACATCCTAGAAAAGATCTGCTTTGACATGAAAGACAAAGAAATGATCGATCTGATGATGGGCTCAATCCAAGAAGGTCAGGTCATCCAAAGTGCTGAAGTCGCCCGTGATTATATTGCCAGGCGAAGCAACAACACCCAACTAAGATCCGCCGATCGTCAAAAGCAGGCCCTCGACATCCTTCACAAAGAGTTTCTGCCACACATCGGCCAGACGCCCGATGCTACTGTCAAGAAGGCTCACTTTTTGGGGTATATGGTCGCGAGAATGCTGAAGTGCGCCCTTGGTAGAACAGAACCCGATGATCGTGACCACTTGGGCAAAAAGAGAATCGATCTTCCTGGCCCTCTAATGACGACCTTGTTTCGCCAACAGCTTGATAAGGCCTGCAAAGATCTGGCGAGGTATATGGAAAAGCGTATCCAGGCTGGGCAGCCGCTCTCCATCAGATTAGGCTGGAAACCCAACATTATCAGCAACGGTCTCAAATATTCCTTGGCTACCGGAAACTGGGGCGACCAGAAGAAGCTCGACAAGGCCAAAGCTGGTGTATCACAAGTGCTCAGTAGATATACCTTCATGGCAACACTTTCGCATATGCGAAGGACGAACGCCCCAATTGGCCGTGAGGGCAAGATCGCGAAGCCCCGCCAATTACACAATACACACTGGGGATATGTCTGTCCGGCAGAGACGCCAGAGGGACAAGCCTGTGGTTTGGTCAAAAACATATCTTTGCTGTCATTGGTCTCTCCGGCCCGTGATTCGATTCCCATCGAACGTTATGTCATGGAAGCAGGTGGAAACGTCTTAGCTCTGGAAGAGTGGGAGCCACGTCTCAACCCAGATGTGACGAAAGTCTTTGCCAATGGTGTCTGGTTTTGTGTCCTGCCTGGAGATCCCGTTTTCCTGGTCGACGCAATACGAAGATTGCGGCGCAATGGTACTCTAGCTTCTGATTGGAGCGTGGTATGGGACATTCGAGAGAAAGAGCTGCGTATTTCTGGTGATGTAGGGCGGTTGCTTCGTCCTCTCTTCGTTGTTGAGACAGACCGTTCAAGTGCAAACTTTGGCAACCTCGTCATTACAAGAGACGACGTTGATCGCATCCGAGCGGACAACTGGTACAACGAGAACACCCAAGAAGACAAGGATGCCGACCACGAGCCGTTCCACTGGTATAGCCTGGTGGCGCGAGGTGCGATTGAGTATCTCGATGCTGAGGAGGAAGAGCAAGCCATGATAATCATGACACCTGAAAACTTGGCTGATAACCGGGCTCGTGCTGCAGGCTACGAGATTGAAGAGGACGACGATCCTCTACGACGGAACCAGGTGCCTCTCGCGCCGGGTGCGCACACATTCACACATTGCGAGATTCATCCAAGTCTGATTCTTGGAGTGTGCGCCAGCATTATTCCCTTCCCGGATCACAATCAATCACCCCGTAACACCTACCAATCTGCTATGGGCAAGCAAGCAATGGGTATCTTCCTTACAGACTTCAACCAACGCATGGAAACCATGGCCAACATCCTCTACTACCCACAAAAGCCCCTTGCCAGAACGCAATCAATGAATTACCTGAAGTTCCGCGAGCTTCCTGCTGGGCAAAATGCCATTGTCGCTATTGCCGTTTATTCGGGCTACAACCAAGAAGATTCGGTGGTAATGAACCAGAGTTCGATCGACCGTGGTCTTTTCAGATCGCTGTTCTACCGTGTCTATCAAGACAAGGAAAACCTTGTCGGCCAGAACGTTGTCGAGAAGTTTGAAAAGCCGTCGAGAGCTGACACTTTGCGACTAAAGCACGGCACATACGACAAGCTCGATGACGATGGCTTGGTAGCACCCGGTGTTCGAGTCGTTGGAGAAGACATCATCATGGGCAAGACCGCTCCTATGGCGCCGGACGCTGAAGAGCTCGGGCAAAGACAGAAGACTCATGTGAAGAGGGATGCGTCCGTTCCTCTCCGATCGACCGAGGCCGGTGTGGTTGATTCTGTCATGCTGACCCAGGGCGGCGATTCACAAAAAGTGGTTAAAGTTCGGGTGCGCAACACCAAAGTGCCACAAATCGGTGACAAGTTCGCCTCAAGACACGGACAGAAGGGTACCATTGGTATCACCTATCGACAGGAAGACATGCCGTTTACACGGGAAGGTGTCACTCCAGACATCATTATCAACCCTCACGCCATCCCTTCGCGTATGACAATTGCTCACTTGATCGAGTGCTTGCTGTCTAAGGTCGCCAGTATTCGCGGCGAGGAAGGCGACGCTACCCCTTTCACCTCCGTCACAGTAACACAAGTTTCCGAGCTGTTACGATCTATGGGCTACCACAGTCGTGGCTTCGAAGTCATGTACAACGGCCACACTGGCCGCAAAATGGTTGCACAAGTCTTCTTCGGGCCAACATACTATCAGCGTCTTCGTCACATGGTCGACGACAAGATCCACTCTCGAGCCAGAGGTCCAACACAAATCCTGACGCGTCAACCAGTAGAGGGTCGTGCTAGAGATGGCGGTCTTCGATTCGGAGAAATGGAGCGTGACTGCATGATTGCTCACGGCGCCAGTTCATTCCTGAAAGAGAGACTATTTGATGTGTCAGATCCGTTCCGGGTCCACGTCTGCGATATCTGCGGTCTAATGACGGTCATCGCCAAGCTGAAGAAGAACACCTTTGAGTGCAAGAATTGTAACAACAAGAACAAAATTTCGCAGATCTACCTTCCGTATGCTGCGAAGCTGTTGTTCCAGGAGCTGTGGAGTATGAACATTGCGGCAAGACTGTACACTAAGAAGGGCAGTTGAACTTGTGGCTGAGGTTTTTAGGAGGATGGGAGGAGACACGAGGGAGGGCGTCTAGGCGTTTATGCGACAACTCGTGGGTATCAGAGAAAAAGCATGGTGTTTTGCCAGGAAGCACCGTGAGATTGCATGGCCAGCTTGCTCCAGTAGTATTGCATGGTTCTGGATGGCCTTTCTTTGCCGCCGAAGGTGGGTGGGCGCTTAGACGCTCGCCTCGAACGTTATTCTTGGCGTTTCAAACCAGACCATCTATTCATAAAACAGTCTCTCTCATCCACACATTTCTACGAGACATCCTCGATATTCGACGCCGTCCTGCATTCCCGTCTGCCGCCTCGTACGCCTGGAACTTTGCCAACCTGATTGTCTCCAGAACAAGCACTCCGCATCTTGGTGCAGTCCGGTGAGTGGCCTCTTTAGCCGCATCTTGAGCCTCACAGCTCCCTATCGGTGCTTGATCATCCTATGAAACAAGTCTCAAGAAGCAGGCCACATTATGGCGATGTCTCGTAAAGATTGTGTGTATCTATGTAATGAAGAACATATAAGTCGCTGTCCAGCTTGTTACTCCTTCATGGAAAGGCGATCTCAACAAACATCCAAACCATCATCAATCACTTTTCCTTTGTGTTCTTACCTTCTATTTCGGCATCTGCTTCAATACTATCCTTTAGGAGCATCGAAAGCGTTCATTTCCAGCATCAATACCAAAGTACAGCTCTTGACGAGCTCTTCGACAGTCTTCCAATCGTCCAAATTTTGAGATACAGCTTCCGGCTGCAGCGATCCCGATACTGTGTGCTTCACAAAGTCCAATTTTATCCAGAATCTCTTGGACGCATACTCCGTCTACTTCGGTCTCCTGGACATCATGTTGGGCAATCAGGGCGCCCTTGGTGCTACCTTCATTCTCTCCCGATATGCGCAGGCAGCATCCATGATTGCCATCATCGGCATGACCTCCAACTTCATCGCTGAGATGATTCAAGCAAGCATGGTGCCTTCTGAAGTCCTTGTTGGCACTCTCAGTGTCGTACGTATTGAGAAAGTCCAATGCTTCGTTATCGAACTAACCACTATATCTAGGTCTGTATTGCCGCACTGTATTGCGCCATCACTGTCATCCTCTTTCTAGACGGTTTACTTCCCTACTTGTTCAACGCGATCATCGACTCTCTTTTCTTGATCGCCCTTGTCGTCGTGTCAGTGGTTGTCGGCAAGCCACTCTCTTACCTCCAATGCACTGTCATCGGCGACCTGAATAGCAGTGCATCGAGTGCCATGTCGTTCGCATCAGCATTGAGCAACAGCCTGACTAATGAGGGTGGAAAGATCAATTACGGAAACTGGATTGGCACGAACAAATCTACTTGCCTGCAGATGAAGAGCATCTGGGGATTGAGTGTTGCACTCTGGTAAGTGGCAGAGTACAATTTCGCTCTAGCAACGTCCGGTAGACTGACGGGCCACCAGCATTTTGTTCTTTCTGTCTGCAGTGAGCACTATTTGCTTGTGGAAGCGAGCCAAATCTGGTGCCGCTCCAGAAAAGGGAGAAGCATAAAGGAAGCATTGGAGTTTTGCAAACAGGTGCCTGCGTTTCTTGCACAGGCGTGTTTGGAATGGGTAGGTAGCACTGCATAACTTGGCACCGGGTGTGCTCAAAAGTTGGGATAATTATAATGCCTCGGACGGATAGGAAGTTGACAACCGGGGTGTGCTTTCGGTACAGGTCATGCATGAGAGAATTAGACAGCTGCATGCACGTTGGGTCATGCACGAGTTGCTCCTTTTCTGGTTGGCGAGCTCAAGATAGGCGAATCTAAACACTCTACCAATTTCGCGGTCTCGGGCTGGGACACTTGTTCTCCTCTGAATGGCCCGTCACATAATAGCTCCTTGACCCAGCTTATGCGTTGTTCTGTTTAAGCGCTTCGCTGTCAGCATGAGACTGGGTGAAAGACAGCGCGGCCCCGGTGCACTGGTCATAGCGTTGGGATCGGCAGCGCGTGCAGGCGTCATCCGAACCCTTGGGTCTGCGCCATCTTGAAACTCAAACCTCTGCCTACCATCAAATTGGCTGGAACAGATGACTTCCTGTGAGGCTCTTGTAATTTGGTTTTGTCGGAATCACGAACGATTGAGTTACGTACGTACAGCACTGAAAATTGTAAGTGGATCGATACGGTCTATATATCCTTGCAGCAGGAACGATGACCCGACAGTATTACACATCACCTAGCGGGCATAATAATACGGTGCACCCATGTTGCCACCATGCTTTTGCCTCACGCCAACAAGATGGGTCATCTCCAGATACGGTTTGACCGGGGGTGAACCCGATCAGGCCGAACAGAACTCCTCCGACGTCCCTGTTTCGGAACTTCACGACAGTACTGTCCTCCAGGTGTACTGTTATCAGCCCAAATCCTATACCGCAAGTGAAGCCGAACCACTATTGCAATGGAATTTGAGAACTGTGCTAGCCCTTACCGTAAAGAACAACTGCGGAGCCCGGCAGCTTCCAAGAAGGCCGTCAGAAAAAGAAAGTGCTTCGAAGACAAGCGGCTTTTCCACTTATGGTATGGCTCGTGGTTACACGACACAAGTTCCTGGAACAAACAAGCATGCTCGTTCACATAGTTTGCACCGCGTCCCACAACCTTGGTTCGCGATGAAAGATACCGAGAACCCACCAGTCCCCGAACCACTCGCCAGACACGTCATGGTTCAAGGACCGAGATGTCGGGCTCTAACAAAGTTAGGTAATCGCTAGCGGTAATTAGCCTGCCTGCAATCTTCACCCATGACGAGATCGCCGCCGGGTTTCTGGACTGCAGACAACACAGCGGGGTTTTCTTGCGTGTTTCCAATACTCCTTGTAATAAGCAATCTGTCCGTCAGAACACTACCAGTGCGTGGAAATAGGTAGATCGACTATGCACTAGGGCCTGGGTGCTCGACGAAGTGCATCCCCTCGATCGACCAGCGACACCGGTGAGCGGGAACACTATCTACATCTTTTGCTAAACACATGGCAATGCGAGTAAACTTCCACTGGGTTTCCACTTGCTGTCTGTTCAGAGTCGGGTGACTCGATGGCCGGATACTCAATTTCTCTCCGCTATGCTGTTATTTGAGAGCACAATTCCAAAAATCTTCTATACCCTAATAATCTATACCCCTAATAGGGCTAGCCCTACCATCTCTCACTTCCACCGATTGGATACTGCTAGGTACTATGCCATTCCCATTCGCCTAACATTCTACAATGATTACACAATTGCGTCCATCCCTTCCTTTAGGCACAGCTAAGCATTTTGTTTCTCGCAGGCAGTGTCAAAAATCAACCCTGTCTTCTATTCACCCAGTCAAGCATTCGAAGGAGGTTGGTGAAGCGTCACACACTGCTTCAGAGCGACATTGGACCTGCTATTGAAGTATCTGGGTCAGCTAGTTGTAGTTTTCACCAGCGGTTCTAGCCAACGCTCTGCAGAGGTTTCGAGACAATGTCGAGCTATGGTTCATATGGTCCTCCCGACGACGACGATGCAGCAGATTTGAGTTCTGCCTTTTCATTGGCGTCGATGTCAGCCGATTACATGATCGAGCATGGTCGACATTTCCCTAATCGAGATGGATCATCGCCTTTTCCTCGCGGCGACGACCAAGGAAGAGCGAACGAGATAGCCTTGCACAATTTGATGTTTCAATTGTACGATGGCCGTCTCTATGCGGCTCCGATACAACGACCGCGAAACGTCCTAGATGTCAGGTGTGGCAAGCAGGGCTTGTGGGCTAAGAACATGGCAGATGTGTGTCCCGAAGCACAGATTACAGGCACTGATGTCTTTCCCGTCGATTCAGAAGGACGAGACAACCTTGAATTCATCTACCAGAGTTACAATGATCAATGGATACTGGATGAGATACTGCAACAGTATGGAAAGTTTGACTTCATCTACGCAAGACACCTATTCGCCACTAGTCAGGATTACCCTGACTTTTACAAGCAATGCTTAGAGTGAGTGCTGCTTTACCCTCAGCTATCACTGCTCTCTGAGCCGTTTCCAAGCCCACTTTTATGAGCTTTATGGTTAGCTTTACCGCCGGCGTTTGCTAATGTGAGCGCAGCCATCTAGAGCCAGGCGGCTACTTCGAACAGTGCGAGATGGTACCTTACTGCCGTTGTGACGATGATACATACCGGGAAGACAGCATCGTGAAGGGCCTCTGTGACCTGATACCTGGCATAGAGTCAGCTTATCAAACACATTTTGACCTTGCTCTGAGGATGGAGCAGCTGATACAGGAGGCTGGGTTTGTCGACATACAAAGAAGAATCGACAAGGTGCCGTGGTCCTCATGGAATCCCGCTGGGACAAAAGAGCATCGAACAGGAGAGCTAATGGAGCGTTTCTGTAAGAAGAAGACATAATTCACCGGATGCCACAAGGAAATGGTTGCTGACTATCCATGACAGATCAAACAGGCATTCAAGGTTGGTTGATACAGCCGCTGGTCAACCATTTACAGGTAAGAGCCGCGATGAAGACAGAACTCCAGTAATAGGCTGACAAAACTGTAAAGTTCGATCAAGAAACAGTCAACAACATGGTCTCCGCTGCTATCCTCGAACTCAGCCAACGGGACATACATTGGTGGTCTCCTTCGTAAGCCAACCGGTCCCGATCCGTCCGTTAGTAGCATACTGATTTTTGCATCTAGCATCACGATCACTGCTCGCAAGCCATTCAACTCAGACTAGTGAAGAAACGCTTTGTCGTTAACGAAAAACCTTGACTCCTTCCACACACTATACCCATCCCTGGACATAAAAAAAAGCTGGCAAGCAGCTAGGCATAGACCTTTGCACTCTCACCCACCACGGAAAGATAAACGCTTTAGCTATGAGTTCATGTTAAGATCCAGTTTCTGAAGCCTATATGCCTGCGCGCACGCTCTATGTGTGCGATAGTCCGGACGAGAAAGAGACTCTTCAACATTCTCAGTACAAATCGTCGCCAAAACCCACAACCTACTATCCACAACACCATCGATGCTACACCTAACCTCGAAAAAAGTGTCGTAAAAAGTGAGCATGGAGCTATTCACCCACCGGTGTACACGAATCGCCATCAGGTTGCATCAGTCTCGATGGACGACTGAAACACGAGATGCGCTTGCCTGCTCAACACAGTTGAATTAAGACCAGACAACCTCCCGCTAGCTCGGACACCTCACGAACAATCCAGTCCAGTCGTCCCTAGGCATCAGGACGATGCTTGTTCTCGAATACCACATCCCCACTGGACAACAAACTATCTTATTTTGCAACCTGCGCCCCCGCAATCTGTCTAGCACGAGTACCCGGCGAGCGGACCACCACGCCACAAGCTCAAACTACAGGATATCGACGACAAGGCGCAACCCAGCCTAAGTGTTAATTCGGTCAACTCTGCACACGAGAAACCAGCATACGTCGACAAATCGCGTGCCCTTGCCCCTACTCCTCCATCCCAGAAAAGAAACACGTATCAGCAGAAATCCCTCCTCGCCAAGTAATCCCTGATCCTCAGTCTTCAAACGCATCACCTACAAACGAGCAAAGATAATGGGACTTATACAGACCAATGAAGGACATGGAGCTACCTCTACCAACATCACCCAAAGCAAAGAAAACACAACTTCGGTCTACTTATCGTACAAGTACGACCCCTCTCCCCTGCTGTGTTGCAGATTGCAGTTGGAGGCATGCGAGCGACCAAAAAGAGAAGGCAGGTAGCTACCCTATCCAGAGCGTGGACAAATGCAGGCACAACCGGCTACGAGATGGATTCAGATACACAACGGGGTGCAAGCGCAAGGAAGGGAGAGGAGGCACCGGGCAGGTGCGACCGAGACCGAAACAAAAGCAAGGCACGGCCGGCGCAGATACCCGTCCAAATAACGGCGCGATTGGTCAATTGCGATATGGAGGAAAGCACGATGCCCACACTTCGTCGCTACACGTAGCCTGAACCGGTTCTCGAGACCAAGACAATAGACAAATGACATATTCGTTCCACATAATAAAAGACCATTCACGTGTACATCTCGTTGGGTATCACCGCATCTGGATCTGGTAAAAACAACAGTCCATCCAAGCCCTTGATCTTCAGCTCCATGCTGACTATGTTCTGTCCTGTCCTGTCTTCTGTACGTAACTGAGGTTCACCTCCACCGCTGCGAATGCCAGGTCGGGCTCGTACTCCCTGCAAGACAAAACGTAAGCCACGGTTCCCAGCAGCGACAGCAAAAAGCAAGACGGGTGCGGGTGTTCTACGCACCAAGCGGGACATTCGGTGTCTTCTTCTTGGCGGCCTTGCCTTTGGTGTCCTTTACCGAGTCCTGCTCTTTCTTCTTTGATGGAGAGGTAGCAGTGTCCTTGGCCATGATGTCCCCGCGATCTTTGACCTCATCTCGGACAGGCTCAGAGTCGGCTATGATAGCATCCTGATCTTGCTTTGGAATGTCGCGATCATGTTTGTCCTGCTTTTGCTTGCTGGGTGAATCGATGCCTGTAGTGAGGTTCTCGAACCATTGAGGGGAGGATGATCGCGATGCAGAGTTGCCCTTGTCTCCGGAGGTGGTTTTTGTCGATGAGCTCTGTGTTTGCTTTGTTCCCGCAGCCGAAGTATTCTTGGATGTCTGCTCTGGTCTGTGCTTGGTGTTGGCTCCAGCTCCAGATAGATCTCCCTTGTTAGTGTCTGAACTTGGGACTCCTCGCGCTGGTGTCGCTGCGTCGGATGGGTTTTGGCCTTCTGCATCGTCCTTCTGCTCATGATCATCATCGATATGTTCAGCGACCACATCGGCGTACGATAAGTGTGCTGAGTCGTTTGGGGTATGGTGAATTTTACTGGCGCCGTCCTTTGGCGGTTGTTGATTGCCAGACTTGGACTTTGCTGTAGGTTCCCGATGAGAAGCGCCCCCAGCTGGTTCTCCCTGAAACTTTTCCACCCCCTTGTTTGTGGTCCTGTCGTGCTTCTTTGGTTGTTCGGTGAGTTTTCCATTAGCACCCTCCTGTGTCCCCTCGACTTGTTTAGAGCTGTCGCTTGTGACACTGTGATTGCCACTGTCCTTGCCTTCTTTAGTTGCGTGCGTACGAGCACCCTTCACTTGTTCACTTGATTTCTCACCATGGGTATCATCATCATTATGATCGACGTGGATCCAGGACGCACCTTGATCTTTGGGACTGATGCTTTCAGGCTGTTTCATTTGCTTTTCTTGACGGGACTTGTTTTGTGCTGGGCTGTCTTGTTTACTGGAATCTTCGACGGAGCTTTCCTCCTTGTTGGGCTTTGAGGTGGGGTGGACGCCTCGGCCAATCTCAGGTCCGGAGGATTCTTGGGTGGCATCGTCTCGTAAGGTTCGCTCGTCTGCGGGAGATTTAGCTGCTCTCGCATCTCCTGTACGCGGTTCAGCATTAGACTGACCATCGGGGTCTTTTCGCCGTACTTCTTGGTCAGGACGTTGAGCCTGTTTGGATTTGTCTTCCTCTGCAGTTTCTGGCTGTTTGCCGTCTTCGGGTTTCTTCTTGTTAACCACTACATCGTCGTCTGCCTTGTCATCAGTAGCAGCGCCATCATCGGCATTCTCTGCAATGGACGTGTCGTCGTTCTTTTGGGCCTTGGTCAGAGGATGCTCTTGCCGATGGGACTTGTCTGCAGTAGACTGGTTGTCATGGCCATGGCTTTTGTCGTTTGCAGGTTCATCTTGGCTATTGGTGTCCTCATGCTTCAGATCTAAGCCTAAGACATCAGAGACTGTATTCTTAACGCTCTCGACAGCTGATCCAGCCGATTCTTGTAAGCGGTCTGTGACGGTCCCGATGTTGCTGATGCTAGATTTTTCGTTCTCTTGTCTCTCGACCCCACTATCACCCTGATCCGTGCTTATTGTGTCCATGACATTTTGTGCAGTCGAAACGATTCCTGACTTCACATTCTCGTATGTTTCCTGCACTGTGTCTAGGTTGACTTCCGATTTTACACTTTCGTACTTCTCCTTCACTTTGTCTAGGTCGACCTGGAACTCATTTCGAGCCTTTTCCTTCACCCGGTCAGCTTCGCCCTTCATTTCGTCAAGGGCACGGCTCATACCCTTCTTGGATCCTGAAGCAGCTTTACCAATCTCCGCTTTGGCGACCTTGGCGGCTTGTTTGACGTCGTTCAATGCCGACTTCACTTCTTCCTCGTCAACGATTGCGATCTCATCAAGGTCGTTGATGCCGCCTTGACTATCTTCGAAGGCTTCACTCACTCTGCGACCGACGCCTTTGCTGGCATCTCTGGTGCTTTGGATAGCCAGTTGTGCTTTCTGACTGACAGTACTGCTTCGTCTGCGTTCGAGTCGCTGCATGTATGACTTGACGAAGAATTGACCGAAGAGCCAGGTCAGTGGGAGCAGGTAGAGCACATTGAGGTATATAGCAAGTGTCTGACCACTGGTATCGAGACAATGCGTCCAATCTAGCTCTTCTCTGTAGCGTGTTTCATACCTCTTGACAAGCTCTTGAGCAGGGTGCAAGGCGTCAATGCCAAAAGTGTGTCCCTGGTTATTGAGGACGTTCTCTGCAAGACCTTCTCTTCCAGCTGCTCGAAGCAAAAGCTTCTTTGCATATGCGCCATAGTCAGCTGAGGTAGCGGCAGATGCGACACTCGACGCCACAGTGGAAGCGAGGGAGCTGAACTGATAAGTGTAGGGCACACTGATAGGACTCTGGTACTCGATGAACAGGTGAGCGAAGGCGAAGGGGGCTCCGATCACGAATTGGCTGATTTGCATCGTGGTTAGGGTTCGTTTGAGCCAGATCGGCACCTTTACTCCAAGGGCGCTGAAGAAGTAGAAAGTGTACTGGCAATGTTAGCGCTTTGTTGAAGCAATTAGGATCATACTTACCATAATCGAGTGAATGAAGGAATTGGCCAGGACGAACAACCAAATTGGAGCGGCCATATACCGGACGCCAGCCCACATACAGAGCATGGCTCCAGCATGGTGGAATGTTTGCAGGAAGCTGCTTTTCTTGCCCTTTGCGATGATGATCAGAGTGTCGATGACCTCGTAGAACTTGGACAGGTAGAAGAGCCAGCCATAGAATGCAAGACCTTCATTC
>Ga0066648_10000240_pt1 | contig 39442 bp, 40 predicted proteins | sample CryGeyCG12114_NA_FD_59537 | JGI IMG/M metagenome (GOLD analysis project Ga0066648, IMG submission 59537) | Groundwater microbial communities from aquifer - Crystal Geyser CG19_WC_8/21/14_NA | ecosystem: Environmental > Aquatic > Deep subsurface > Groundwater | place: USA: Utah: Grand County... | reverse complement strand
TGCAATTTCGAGTCACCCCGGAAGAAGAAGAAGCAATCCTTAGAAACTCGGAAGCCTGCAAGATGGATTGCTCCGATTACCTTCGAACTCTTGGCACGGGGTTTATTCCGGCCAGTAAGCTTGATCAGGAATCGATCAAAGACCTTTGCAAAGCGGCAGGAGACCTTGGCAGGCTTGGAGGACTTTTAAAACTTTGGATCACCGAGAAACGTGACCGAGAGCAGCCCGCAAGGGATACGATTTCCGTGCAGGATATCGACTCACTTTGGAAGGATATCCAGCTCTCCTACCAGCAGCTAAAGGCCAGGATACCAAAGCTATAAGGGTGAACCGATGATAGCCAAGCGCGTCCCAAGAACAGCATCAAAGAGCAGCTATCGCGCTTTAGCTGAGTACATCCTTGATCTTAAAGATGAAGGCGAAAAGGTTCTTTACTCCTGGTCGAGCGGCTGTGGAGCAGGCGAGGACCTTGAACTTTGTATCACGGAAATTGTGGCAACTCAGGAGCTGAATACACGCAGCAAAAACGATAAGAGTTACCACCTGGTCATAAGCCTTGCAGAGGGAGAAGAGCTTTCGGAAGCTCAATTCAAAGAAATCGAAAATCACCTGTGTGAAGCAATCGGTCTCGGCGAACATTCAAGAATTTGCGCGGTTCATGGCGATACCGATCATCGGCATATGCACCTTGCCATTTCCAAAATTCATCCCGTTTCGCTGAATTGCGTCGAGCCATACTACGACAAACACAAGCTCCAAGACGCCTGCCGTGAGCTGGAGAAGCAGTTTGGTCTGAAGGCAGGAATTTCGGGTGAAAAAGCTCGCCAGAAAACCCCGTTAAGTGAGCTCTATCGCGGGGTTGAAGCCTTTGAGAGCTTTGTGAGAACGAATTTACGCGAGGAACTAATCGGGCTTATGAAAATCCCAGGAACAACCTGGGACGATGCCCAGGCGCTTGCCGGAAAGTTCGGACTCGAAATTAGGGAACACGGCGCTGGGCTTGTCTTTTCAGACGTGGATCGAAAGCTTTTTACTCGTGTGAGCAATATCGATCGCTCGTTCAGTAAAATGAAATTCGAGAAGACTTTAGGAAAATTTAAACCCCAAAATATACGGGTGAAAGCCGAGAAAAGATATGAGGCTCGCCCGACCAATGAGCGGAAAGGGGGCGAACTCTTTGCCAAATATTCTGCCGAGAACCAAAGAGTACGAGAATCGCGAAAGTCACTGTTGTCAAGGGATAGAGAGGTAAAGTACAACCGTATACAGGATATAAAAAGCCGCTATGCTCGTCGTCGATCAGAAGTAAAAAGCGATACTCTTATGAGTAAGCAGCAAAAGCGCGCGGTGTTTACAGCCCTAGCTGGTGAAATGAAAAAGGAACTCGCAGCATGCTTTTCACAATCGAAAGATTCTCGAACCAAAATCTTAGCTGATCATAAAACTTCGGGTTGGCTCGAATGGCTTCGCGACAAAGCTTCTGGGGGAAATGAGACAGCGCTGGAAATTCTGCGAGACAAACTTTCGAAGACGGAAGAATTGAAAGAGCAGAGCAAGCTTTTTGGATCTAAAGAAGATCACTCCCTTTTGACTGGATTACCTCGAAAGATAGGAAGAACAGGCGTTGTGGAATACAAAACGGGAGGGGGCGAGTTTCTCGATTACGGCAAAGAAATTGTCGTAAAATCAGCAAGCGAAGAGACCGTGAAAGCAGCTCTACATGCGGCTTTTGCGAAGTTTGGAAATGATTTTGAAGTGAACGGTAACAAGGAATTTTTGGCGATGGTTGACCGACTAATGCCGCCAGAAATGAAGAAAGAAATGGGTCAAGAAAGGACGAAGAATATTAAGAAAACTCTAGAACTTGGCACTTGATCTGGAGAGCCGTACTGTTATGATCGGTGCATTCAAACCGCTGTAATGTGTTGGGAGGTCCCAATGGGAAAAATACTTGAGGTTCATCCGTCATCAACTGACGAGAAGGAGAGATTGATAGCGGCAACCGTTACAGTCTTTCCTCAATTCAAAGCTCTACTCGATAGAATTATTGCAGACCAGCCTTTGAAAAAGCGGAGCAATAATCCGGATGATACTTTCTTGCCCAAATGGCATATTTCAGCGATAATAATCGAGCGCTTTCTCGACTGCGAAGTTATAATTAAAGATGAGTCAAGAAAGTGCGGATACCGTACAGAGTACGCAGACATATATGTCAATTTTGCAACTGAAACCGATCGAACAATTCTCGCCAAAGGCGCGAGTATGTATGCAGCGAACATTGAAGAATCAATCACCGATGCAGACAATATAGAGAACACGCTCTTTATATATTTTGAAAATCTTTTTACTAGAGTCGGTCATCAAGAGTTTTTTAAGAAATTGAGGTCAATTGACCGCGAACTTCGAGAGAGCAGTGCGAAATCAAGAAAAGACGATTCCATATTGAGGATCTCATTGATTGCCAAAATTTTTCCTAAAAAGACTGACTCTGACTCAGATAGTAAGGACGGAGAATAAAATGAAAAAAATTCATGTACTATCTTTTTTGATCTTATTTCATACCGTGACGACTGCGGGCGGTCTTTTTGCGGGAGGGACTTCAGGTGGATCTGGAAGCCCGGCGCTTATGGACGAACTCAACAATACTGCAGCTGAGTACGCAAAGCTGTATTTGAACTCCCGAGCACTGCTCACTGGAGAAGAGTTGCCTCCGGAATTGCAGCCGAGCCACGTCGATGCTCGTATAAATTTGTTGCGACCCACTTCACTGAAGCGCTTGTCCACCGAGTATGGGAACGCCTTTTCAGCAACGCACGGGATGCTTAATGCGCCTTCGGAAAAAGACTTCTTCAGCGCTGAAAGTGTAAAAGCAGCGGCTGAAAAAAATATTGAGACGATTCTCTCCGAAGAAGAATAATCTACGCGCGATTCATAGAGATTTTGAAGAGTCGATCAATGCGTTTGCTTGATGTTTCCTCTTCAAAATTCTCTAGGATAGCGAGTTCCATTTTTGCCTTTTCCTTTCTCGGCAATCGGCTCAAATAAGAAGCCATTTTTAAGGCCCACATCCCAGCATTGCCAAAATCCTCATCTTCATCGTAGAGCGCTGCTTCTAAATTATCCGTATTTTCAAAACCTAATATTTTTCTGACTTCAGCAATCAATAGTTTCTGCTTATCTTTTATCAGCCCAGCTTCGAATAAAAGTTCCTGCCAGACAGCTTCGACATTTTTTCCTTGAACATCCGCAAACATGATCAGAGTCGAAATCTGAAATCCTCCGCTTCCGACCACTGACGGATCTTGAGACTCCAGTGCCTTTATCCTCGTTTCCCCAATACCCATGGCTTTTGAGAGCGAGGCAACGGAGAGCTGCGCTGGACCGGTGCGATATTTTTTAAAAAGCCTACCCAGAGCGAGCGTAAGCATTGCTGTCGTTTCGGTAATTTGTTCAGACACGTCCTAAACCCCAATATTTAAATCCAGCTATTGGTCACTGCACGGACTAACACTTTCTCATCCATTAGTCACTATAGTGCCCATTGAATTTTCGTCTACTTAAATGTATCGCTGAAATCATTAGCATTTTTTAACCGAAAAAACGTCTGGACAGACGGCCAACAGGTCTCTATAGTGACCAACATGGACCCCGAAGCAGTCACTATAGTGACTGCAACCCTGTAGTTTAGCATATTACCCGAGTCTCAGGAGAGCGGCAAATGCATGAAGAGGCAAGAGCGCGAATACTGACAAAGCTGAGGCTGGAGCTGGGCCGTGAGATATGCAATGCGCTTGAAGATCCCGAGGTGATTGAAATCCTTCTAAACCCTGATCGGTCGCTTTGGATTGAGCGGGTTGGCGGAAAAATCGACAAGATCAAAGAGATGCACCCCTCCGTAGCCGAAAGTGTAATCTCCACGGTGGCAAGTTACGTCGGGACGATCGTGACTAAAGAAAGGCCAATTCTAGAATGTGAATTCCCACTCGACTCCAGTCGATTCGAAGCACTTCTGCCCCCTGTCGTAACCAGTCCAGCATTTTCACTCAGGAAAAAAGCTGTAAAGGTTATGACCCTCAACGATTACGTAGTGAATGGAATTCTCGACCAAGAACAAATGAACATGCTTGTCGAAGCTGTAAGAGCTCGAAAAAACGTGATCGTGGCAGGCGGAACGTCCAGCGGAAAAACCACGTTCACCAATGCCCTGATCGATGCCACCGTCAAGGAAACTCCTGAACATCGACTCGTGATCATAGAGGATACTCGCGAAATCCAATGCCAGGCGGAAAATCACGTCATGCTGCGGACTACCGAAGGCGTGACCATGACGAGTCTTCTGCGAGCCACTATGAGGCTAAGGCCCGATCGAATTCTAGTCGGCGAGGTTCGCGGCGGTGAAGCGCTTGCGCTTCTCAAAGCCTGGAATACGGGACACTCGGGAGGCGTTGCTACACTGCATGCTAACCACGCCTATGCAGCACTTATCCGACTGGAGCAACTGATTGCAGAGGCAACAGAAACCCCAATGCAAAGGCTTATCGCTGAGGCGGTAGACATCATTGTAGTCATCGCAAAAACTCCGGAGGGACGCCGCATAACAGAAATTGCAGAGGTATCGGATTACGATTTGAACAAAGGCTATAAACTTAATTTTTGGGGTAAACATGAGAAAAATTGAATTCACTCACTGGCTATTTATAACGTTCGCCCTATTTCTGGCGGAAGCTGCATTTGCAGGAACGGGCGGGGCATTGCCCTGGGAATCAAAACTTTCGCAGATTAGTTCATCGTTCAGTGGTCCAGTCGCGGGTTCCATCGCAGTGATCGGAATCGTGGCGTCCGGCGCAACACTTATCTGGGGCGGTGAGATTTCCGGATTTTTCCGAATGGTCGTGATTTTGGTTTTGGTCGCTTCGGTCTGCCTTGGCGCAAACACGATCGTCCAGTGGATGGGCGGCACAAGCGGAGCCATTCTCCAGGAAGTGGACGCTTCAGACTCTGGTTTTACAACGCATAACGCTTGCAGTAACAGGTGACACATGAATCTAAGAAAACTGCCGATATTGGGTGCATTTCATAAGCCAAACTTAATTGCAGGCGGCGAGCGTGAGCTGACGCTTACGGCAGGTCTACTTAGCTTCACCATTGTCTTTGTTGGAATGTCGATTCCTACCACGATTGTAGGAATCGCACTTTGGGTTACTAGCCTTTTTGTTCTCAGGCGAATGGCAGCGGCAGATCCAAGCATGTCGAAGGTCTACCTCAGGCACATTAGATACTCAGCCTTTTACTTTGCGCGATCAAAGCCGTGGAGGAAACAGTAATGCTAAAGCTGAACCTTTTTCGCGATCAGTCCCAGGGCCTTTCGGACTTGCTGCAATATGCTTCTGTCGTTGACGACGGAGTTTTATTGCAAAAGGACGGAGGCTTGGTTGCAGGCTTTTTCTACCACGGCAATGATCCATCGAATTCAACAGTTACCGAGCTTCAAAATCTGAGCGCTCGCGTAAATGCAGCTTTAAAAAAGTTTGGTAACGGGTGGATGATTCATGTCGATGCCATTCGCATGTCGGTAGATTCCTATCCCATGCCGGAAAATACGTTTCCTGACCCAGTGTCACAGGCGATTGACGATGAACGTCGCGCCATGTTCAAGCAATATGGAAATCAGTTCGAGACGGTCTATGCTTTGCTCGTTACCTACCTCCCGCCGTTTTCGATCGAAAATAAGGTCTACACTTTTCTCGTCGATGACCCTGAAGCCCAGAAGTCTGTAAACGTAGGCAATAAACATCTTAAGACGTTTAAAGATGCCATCGAGGGGCTTCAGGCGGACGTTTCTTCGGAACTCCGATTGAAGCGAATGCGGGGGGAGGAATTTGTCGATGATTTTGGCAAGCCCTACATTTTGGACCGGCTTCTTCAGTACATAAATTTTGCTGTAACAGGTGACAATCATCCTATCCGTTTGCCTTCGCAGCCAATGTACATCGATGCTCTTCTGGGGTATCGAGACTTTCAGCACGGGCTTTTGCCAAAGGTGGGCGAAAAGTACGTCCAAACCATCGCTGTTGACGGTTTTCCGGGCGATGCTACACCTACAATTCTAACCTATCTCGGACTTATGCCGATCGAATATCGATGGAGTTCGAGATTTATATTTATGGATCGACATGAGGCCATGTCGGAACTTGGAAAATATCGCCGGAAATGGAAACAAAAGGTCCGTGGGTTCGTCGATCAGTTGCTGCAGACGAACAAAAGCGCAATTAATCAAGACGCGCTCCAAAAGCTGGCTGAAACTGAAGAGGCAATCCGCATCGTTGAATCGGGCGATGCGAATTATGGATATTATACATCTGTCATTGTTCTTATGGGGGAGGACCGCGCGGTACTCGAAGAACAGGCAAAGGAGGTGAAAAAAACGGTTCAGGATCTCGGATTTTCTTGTCGCATAGAAGGTTTGAATAATACTGAGGCATGGCTTGGAACATTGCCAGGCCATGCTTTTCCCAACGTCAGACGACCTCTTATCAACACACTTAATTTATCTGATCTCCTGCCTTTAGCAGGAATTTGGGCGGGAAGTGAATACTGTCCTTCACCAAAATATCCAAAAAATTCCCCGGCTTTGATGCTCGGGGTAACAGGGGGAAATACTCCATTCAGAATCAACACGTTTGTAGATGATCTCGGACATTTTCTAGTGTTCGGGGGCTCGGGGGCCGGGAAATCGGTTTTCCTAGCGATGTATGTTGCCCAATTTCTCAGGTATCTAAACGCCCGCGTCGTAGCCTTTGACAAGAACTACTCTCAGTATGCTCTCTGTAAAGGTGTTGGCGGCGATCACTACGATATAGACGGACCCAATGAGGAGGTTCTGTTTTGCCCATTAAGCGATATCGACAAACCAAGCGAACTCAGTTGGGCAATAGAATTCATCGAAAAGCTCTGCATCCTTCAAGGAATGGACTTTCAGTCACATCATAGAAATGCCGTTGACACTGCATTGAAAAATTTGAGTCTGGCGAAAAGCAAGACTCTCACTGAGTTTGTTGCGACAGTGCAAAATTTGGAAGTTAGGGAAGCCCTTCAGTATTACACGATGAGCGGCCCTATGGGGAGACTTCTCGACTCAGACAGACAAACGTTTTCGTTTCAGCGCTATAGTTGCTTTGAAATCTCTAAGCTCATTAACCTCAAAAATGACAAGATTTCGATCCCCGTTTTCGAGGTGATGTTCCATCAATTCGAAAATTCTTTGAATGGTGATCCTACTCTTTTGATCATCGACGAGGGCTGGGCAGCACTAATGCATCCTGACTTTAGAGCCAAATTCATCCACTGGGTTTTTGAACTTAGAAAGCAGAATTGTATTGTTGGTTTTGCAACGCAATCACCAAAGACCCTAGCAAAATCTGGGATTTTGGAAGAAATTCGGTCGTCAATCGGATCTATTATTTTCCTTGCCAACCCTGATGCCAACGAAAAAGAACGAGCAATCTATTCAGATGAACTAGGGCTTAGTGATCGCCAGATAGATATCATAGCAGGCATGCAAAAGAAGCGAGACTACATGCTCCTTAATGATGAAGGATGCCGAGTCTTTCAGCTAGGGCTTGGTCATCAAGCTCTCAAATACTGCGCTGTTTCAGGGGTTGGTGTCGTAAATAGACTGCGCGAATTGATTAAATCAAATCCGAAAGATTGGAGATCAATATGGGAGAAAGAAGCATGAAATCGAAATTACCAGTCCTAATTTTTTCAGCCGTAATTTCCGTAGATGCGTTCTCAGGAACTGTTGCTGGATTTGGCGGTTCAACGGAAGTGACACAAATCTCTAACAATATGCAGCTTGTGCAGCAGGGCTACGAGATGATTCAGCAAACCCAAAAGCTCAGAGAGCAGCTTTCAAAGCAAAAGGGGATGCTCGATGACATGAAGAGGCAGGGGAAATCTCTTACAGATCAGGAATGGAGTCGTTCGAAAAACGATCTTAAAGCACTTGCTGATGCCGTTAATCAAGGCAATGCACTGGCCTATACAAGTGCAAACATCGACACCCTCTATAGGCAGAAATATAAGGGCTATAGCTCATACTCCCAGCAGAACTCAGGAACGAGCGAAACTTATGCAAGCCGTTATGCCGACTGGTCTCAGACTAATCGGGAAACATTGATCGGCACCATGAGGGCCGCGAACATCCAAGAGTCCCAGTTCTCAGATGAGCAGTCAATCATGCAGACCATTGAGCAGAAAGGGAAAACAGCAAACGGTCGAATGGAAGCAATCCAAGTTGGAAACATGATTGCCGCTCAGCAGGTTTCCCAAATGCAGAAACTTCGCCAACTCGTTATGTCCCAGATGCAGATGCAGGCTTCCTTCATGGCTCAACAAGCCGATGATAAAGACCTTCAGCGGGCTGAAAACAAAAAATATTACGACACGAAAAGCAATACGACGCAAGTCGGTGACGAGAAAAAATTTTGAGGTGCCAGATGAAATTAAAAATTTTGCTCCTGCTACTTGCCTTGGGTGCTGTTGGTACCGTTGTTGTCATTAAGGTTACGCAAAAAGGCGAAACCAAAAAGTCAACAGACTACTTTGACAATTCGAAGGCCAATACAAAAGTCGGTGATGAGAAGCGCTTTTAACATCGAGCGATCGAAGGGGGAACGGCAGTGGGAAAAAACCGATACATATTCAATATCTTCATAGCAGTCACTGCTGTTCTCTTTTCGAATATTGCCTTAGGGGATATTCCGGATAACAACGTACTTGATACTATCGTCGAAAAATATCAAACGGCGTCGATGGCATGGACAACGGTTCTTATCCCACACGCCAAGGATCTTTTCTGGATTTTGGCAACCATAGAGGTTGCTTGGACTGGTATTAATTTGGCTTTGAAAAGGCCCGATATTGGTGAAGTGTTCGGAGAAATTGCTAAACGTGTCCTATTCATTATGTTTTTCTATACACTTCTCGATAGATCCGGCGAATGGCCTAAATCCATCATCGACTCTTTCCGGATGGCCGCCGATCAAGCAAATGCGGTAAGCGGACTTCCTCAAAGTCTGACCCCTTCCAGTGTGTTCGACGTTGGACTTAAAGTTGTCTATCTCCTCACCGATGCCGCCAGTGTTTATGACCCCATGGAAGGTCTGGCGAAAATCATATGCGCCCTGGTTATTTTCGTGTGTCTTGCCTCGGTTGCAGCGATGATGCTCGTCGCACTCATCGAAATGTACATAGCTCTCAACGCAGGCGTCATCATCCTTGGACTCGGAGCTACAAGGTTCACGAGTGAGTTTGCAGTCAACTATATGAAGTTTGTCGTGTCGATCGGTATCAAACTCTTCGCAATGCAGCTTCTGGTCGGAATTGGACAAAATTTTGTCTTCGACTTCCTTCTAAACTTCAAAGGCACCAACACAGAGACTTTCGTCTTTATAGGAATATCTGTCGTTCTTCTCATACTCGTGAAAACTATCCCTGACACTCTCCAGGCGATGATCACTGGGTCCCAGTTCAGCGGTTCAGGCGGTTCAATGCTCGCTTCTGGTGTAACCGCAGCAATGGGAGGACTCGCTGGGGCAGCAGTAGGTGGTGCTATAGGAGGGACCATGGCTGTGTCTCAGGCAGCTCAACTCGCCTCGGCAGAAGGGCACTCAGGCATAAGAGGAGCCGCAGCCACAGCAGGAAATCTTGCCAAGGCCGGAGTCGATGCCATAGCAGGCAGGTTCGCGGGCGTGCCTGGATCACAGCACGGAAAGTTAGGTGGACAAATTGCAGCCGACCTCAAACAAAAAAGACTCAGTTTGCCAAACAGTGGGGGTGGCTCATCGCCCCAGCCGGAAGCTGCTGGAAAGTTTTCACAGAGTCAAGGAAATCAAGCTCCTGAGGCCGATATAGACCCGTCGATGGCATTTGAAGAAAACGCGGTTTCCATGGACGAGGTAACGGCATCCGAGGACCTCGGACCAGATGATTCCAATCCAAAAACTAAATAATCTGGGAGTCTAAACTATGGCACATACAAACGAAAATCCATACCTGACAGGGCAACGACTCTGGAATGAACGTTACGCAATCTTCGTGAATTCAGCTAGGACCTGGCGGAACATCGCAATAGGTGCGTTCGCCATTGCCTTTATAGCAGTGTGCGGCCTCGTCTACATAGGCTCGCAATCGAAGATGGTTCCCTATTATGTAAAAGTCGATAACAACGGCAACATCCTATCAGTGGCAGGAAGCAACGAGAAGCCAGAGAATGGTGTTTTAAACTCTCAGCTTCGCGACTGGACGATTGCGCATCGGTCGGTGGTTTCTGATCCTGAAGTTCAAAGGGGCTATCTAAATAAAACATACACCTTCCTGCGCGACGGATCGCCCGCGAAAATGGGGATTGATGAATGGTACACAACTGGCGGCAATCCATTTGAACGCATGGCCTCGGGAACTGTGACCATACAGGTTGAATCCATTTTAAATCAGTCGGCAAATACCTATCAAATTGAGTGGACTGAGATTGTCCAAGACAAATCAGGCCAACGGCACAAGGTGTTTGACCTTGCCGGACGAGAATTGAACGGAGAGCGATTCCGAGCGCTCGTATCAATTGAATTTGCTGAAGTTGATAAATCAACGCTTCAGCTCAACCCACTCGGAATCATTATTTCAAATATCTCTATTCAAAAAATTGGAGGCTGATTATATGTACAAAAATATTTTCATAATGTCCCAGCTTTTAGCCTCGACAGCGCTGTTTGCAGGAGAAGTGCCAGCATTGGAAACCTCTAAGACTGACGTTTCGATTGCGTCAGCACCTCAGCCAAGCATTGATACAGAACGAAAAGCTCTCAATGAAAAAGAAAAACGGGCGGCATCACTTGCAAAACAATGGATCGAAGCCAAGTCGATGCCTGTCAGGGAAGAAGACGGGAAAATAGTTTATCAGTACGGTGCAACTTTACCGACCGTAATCTGCTCACCACTTCATATCTGCGATATCGAATTGCAGGCTGGCGAGCTAATTACAGAGCACTTTGTCGGCGATAAACCCCGTTGGAAAACTGTGCCGTCTGTGAGCGGTACGGGCACGAATAGAACGCCACATATAATGATCAAACCAACAGAAGCTGGGATCTCTACGACAATTGTTATCACGACGAATCTTCGAACCTATCACATTAAGCTCGTCTCGCAGAATAAAAACTGGATGCCTAGGGTTGGCTTTTCTTACTCAAGCGATATTGAAAGAGAGTGGCAGCAGTATTATGCGCGAGAAGGCGAGAAGAAGGACAAGGCAACAATTCCCGAAACTAAAGAGAACATTGATAGCCTTGATTTCGAGTACGACATAGACGGTTCCGCGAGTTGGAAGCCGGTGCGGGTATATAACGATGGTGTAAAAACCATCATCCAAATGCCGAAATCTATGGCTCAGACGGAAGCCCCGGCCCTGCTAGTAATGGGGCCGGAAGGAAATCAAATCGTCAACTACCGGCTGAAAAACGATCGCTACATCGTCGATCAAATTTTCGGAAAAGCAATCCTTATTGCTGGCGTAGGAAGTTCGCAAACAAAAGTTGTGATCTCGTACAAAAAATCCAAGTCACTATAAGTCAAAAGAGGAGGGTAATATGCTAGCCAAACTCAAAAACGTCCTGATTCTAATTTTCCTTTGTTCATCGGTTGGATGCCAGACGGGAGGCTACTTTGCGACCGAAGAAGCTTATGTTCCCGTAGATGATTTTGCCGATCGACTTGCAAAGGACATCATCGTTTCCGTACAAAGTAATTTTCCGCCTGCCAAGACAAGGCTCTACTTTCCTCACGGCAAAGAGAAGCTGGCGCTGCTCCTGGAAGAACGATTTAGAAAGTACGGCTATGGTATTGTATCTGACCAGAAGTCCAGGCAGCCAGGTGACATACAAATTGGCTATAAACTCGACTCCATCGAAAATTCCATCATCATGCTTCGCGTCGTTGTTGGCGAACATTTTCAGGTCAATCGAATCTATCAAAAGGATAAAGACGGTAGCTTCATCGTCTCGGGTCCCACGCTTTTGAGGAAGGGGTAACTATGAGCATGTCGCCAGCACAATCGCCAGGCGGACTTTTTTCAAAGCCAGTCGGCGGAAAGAGAGTATCACCACGGGCGTTGATTCTGATCATTTCTTCTATAGCGATTTCATTCGTCATTCTATTTGCCGTGATTTTCGGGCGCGGAAAACGTGTTGATGCTGCGGGCAAACAGCCGCAGTTAAATGCGCAGATGGCTGGCGCTAAACCGCCAAGCGACCTTACTTCGCCAGAGAAATCTAGCGGCTTCGTTCAAAAGACTCAACAATATTTCGCCCCGCGCCCTGGAGCCGAGCAACAGCTATCGCCTGAGCTTTTAAAAGAGCGTGCGGAGTATGACAAAGAAATTAGGCGCGATGCCCATCAGCGGCATATGGTTAAGATAGCTATCGCGGACTCGGCGATGTCGGCAGATATTGTGGGTGAGAAGGGGAGTTCTGATTCTACGCAACAAGTTGCAAGTGTGCAGGGATCGGAAATGTCCAATCAAGATGGGCCTGCCACAATTCAAAGGCTTCCCAATGGAGAATTCGGACTCGCAACCCCTGGATCTATGGGCCAACTTTCGGACGCCGATCCTAACATGCAGCTTCGAAAAGAAGCTTTCGGTAATCGTGCCGAGGCATCTGCGAGCTATCTTCCGTTTCAAAAGACTGCTCCGCTATCACCGTATGAAGTAAAACAAGGTTCGGTTATTCCCGGCATCATGATCACCGGAATCAATTCAGACCTTCCAGGGCAGATCATCGCGCAGGTCTCGCAAAATGTTTATGACAGCACAAGCGGACAGTATCTATTGATTCCTCAGGGAACGAAGATCATGGGTAGCTATGATAGCTTTGTTGCAATCGGCCAGGAGCGCGCGATGGTCGCATGGAGGCGACTCATATTCCCAGACGGAAACAGCCTAGAACTACTTAATATGGCTGGGGCGGATCAGGGAGGCTATAGCGGCTTTAACGATCAAGTGAACAACCACTACTTCAAGATTTTTGGAAGCGCGATCATTCTCAGTTTCCTTGGCGCTGGCTTTCAGCTTTCACAGCCTGACAGTCATGGCGAATTTCCGACAAACAGGGAAATTGTAGCAGCAGAAACGGCAAGAAATCTTAACCAGGTAGGCAGCGAACTGATGCGCCGCAAAATGAATATCCAACCGACCCTGGAAATCCGTCCTGGCTATCGATTTAACATCATCGTGAATAAAGACATTATTCTTGAACCATATGTAGCTCAATGACTTTGGAGAAAGGTGGGACCGTTAAGATGCTTATCAACGAATCTGAAAATATGACGAATGCAGTCAAACTTTGCGAATACTTCTTTTCGTCTGGAGTCGATACTCTTGTAGCACAGGGTAAGCCGAGACAGGAGGCGGAAATGATGATCGCTCGGTACTTTGGATTTATCTGGCCAGGTGAACTGCGAGCTCGGTTTTCTCCAGAGTTTGCCGAGGAGCTTAAGCAGCTTTTGTTCGATCTTGAAACTCAAGGACATGCAACTCGGGAAAAAGACGCTGGAATGGAGATCCTGATTCTCAGATGGAAAGACAAGTTTCGTTGGAACGCAAGTCTTGCCATGAACGAGAGGCGAATCTTCAAAGAGGAAGCGCGTGAAGTGGGGGTTGCTGCAAACGAAAAGGATGGAATTCGGCGCATGCGTGAGGTTTTCTATTCGGTTCCTGATAAGTCGATGCGATCGATGCTGGAATCAGCATGGGATGGAATCGGCGAATGGCGAAGCTAACTAACCTGTCAGGGATTAACCTGAGAAGGAGTAGCCATATGAAGCAGATCGGACTAGTAGTGCTCATTATGCTATTAGCGCAAATCTTACCACACCAGTTCTTAACGGGTGTGAGCAAAGGCGATGAACAAAGCGCACCTAGTCGAGTCGAAGCAAAAGCTAAATCCGAGATTAACCCTATCTTCTCTGGGGTTCTTGTGCCGGGAAAACCTATTTTTATCCCAGTCACATTTGGACCAAGATAACTTCCTAATTAAGGGGCATGCTATGAGACTGTTCATTGCGGAAAAACCAAGCCTTGGTGAGGCAATTGCTCAAGGTCTGCAGGGGCAAAAGCAAAAGCATCGCGGCAGCAAAGGTCCTACACATATTACAGTTGGCGACGATATCGTGACTTGGTGTTTCGGCCATATTTACGAACTCTTGGAGCCACAAGAATATGACGAATCACTGAAGGTTTGGAGGCTGAGCGATCTGCCGATCGTGCCGAAGGTCTGGAAGCTGAAGCCCAAGCCAGAAGCAAAAGAACAGATCAAAGTGATAAAAGAGTTGCTTGGAAGTTGTAGTGAAGTCGTAAATGCAGGCGATCCGGACAGGGAAGGCCAGTTATTGGTCGATGAAGTCCTGGAAGAACTAAAGTGCAAAAAGCCCGTGAAGCGAATTTGGCTATCGGCTATTGACGAAAAAAGTGTTCGAAAAGCTCTCGCTGATCTAAAGGACAACCGAGACTTCCAGAATCTGAAGGACAGTGCTCAGGCCAGGTCCTACGGGGATTGGGTTGTGGGAATGAATGCCACACGAAAGATGACGATACTCGGACGTGACGCGGGTGTCGAAGGTCCTCTCTCGGTTGGAAGAGTGCAAACGCCGACGCTTGCTCTGGTGGTGAAACGCGATCAGGTCATTGAGAATTTTAAGCCAAAAGATTTCTTTTCGTTGAAAGCTGACATTGAGGCGGATGGAAGAGTATTCAGCGCGAAATGGGAACCGGGCGACTCTCTGCCAAAAGACGAGGATGGCAGAATACTGGACCGGAACATCGTGGATGAGGTGGCCCGTAAGATTTCGGGACAAGTTGCGACTGTAAAAAAATTCGAAGCCAAAGAGAAGCTTGAGAGTCAACCTCTCGCTTATTCGCTTGATAAGCTCCAAATGGAATGCAACCGAAAGTTTGGCCTGACGGCACAGCAAACGCTCGACATTGCACAAGAGCTTTACGAATCCAAATTGACAAGTTATCCGCGAACCGATTGCGGCTATCTACCTGAGAATCAGCATTCTGATGCAGCCGAGATTTTGAGTAACCTTGCGGCACAATTCGAATCAGAGGTTTCCGGCGCAACTGCTTCCTTAAAGTCGTCCACATGGAATGATAGCAAAGTCACGGCGCATCACGGAATAATCCCAACAGGGGTCCGGTCTGAATTGAGTGGAAATAGGGCGCTTGTATATAATTTGATCGTACGCCGCTATGTGGCCCAGTTCTATCCCAAGTTTAAGTTTTTGGAAAGCGTCGTTGAGTTGGACTCCAAAGGGGAGAAGCTATCGGCAAAAGGTCGCGTCACGATCGAGCTAGGATGGAAGACGATTTATGCGTCTGAACCCAAGGAATCTGATGAAGATTCGGAGAGTGCTGAGGAGAGTTTGCCGCGGCTTCGTGATGGGCAAGAAGCTTTAGTTAAGCAAGCGCTAGTCGAAGCAAAGAAGACAACTCCACCGAAACGCTTTACCGAAGATACCCTTTTAGGTGCAATGCGAAATATTCATCTTTATGAGACTGATCCAGATGTTAAGCGTAGGCTCAAGGAAACGTCTGGCATCGGGACCTCGGCGACCCAAGCTAATATAATCGAGATGCTGAAAAAGCGCGGATACATCGAGGTGCAAAAGAAAAACCTTGTGAGCACCGCAAAGGGCCGGGAACTCGTGAGGGTCCTGCCGCCACACATTAAGAGCCCTGGGCTGACTGCCATCTTCGAAGAAATGCTCGAAGGAATTTCTAAGGGCGAGATATCTAAATCAGATTTTCTAGAAAAACAGACAGTGATGATTCGGGAGTTTGTTCAATCCGATTTAGCGGAACCTTTCAAGGCAAGCGGCCCCTTGCATTCGTGCCCCCAATGTAAGGCAGGTCAGCTTAGAAAGCGATCCGGAACAAATGGACCATTCTGGGGATGCAACAAGTATCCCGAATGCAAGTCAACCTTTCCTGATGCGGGCGGATCGCCAAACTTTTCCATGAAGCCGAAGGCTGCTGTTTCTGAAGTTGAGAAATGTAAGAGCTGCGGAAAGGGTCTCGTGAGACGCAGTGGGCCACGCGGTTTCTTCTGGGGTTGCAGTGGGTATCCATCCTGCAGAACGTCGTATCAAGATCAATCTGGGAAGCCACAATATGCATAGGTTTTAGGAGACACGAATATGAAGCTGAGGAGTATGTTTCAGAGAAACAGAATTGTGAGGATTACGCATCGCTATCTTCGATCAGAAGAGTTCTGCTATTTTATTTCAATTCCCTCGGACCTCTCATTTGATCATGTGCGTTGCGTGGCCAGTAGATTTAAATGGGATGATATCTTTGAAAAGGTTAAATACGCTTCCAAAACGGAAGACGCTTCAACCGAGGAGATTGGGTTTCTCTTGGAATCGTATTTCGATCTTTTGCCGATCTCCTATCAAGAAGCAAAAATTGCTGTCAAGCTTCCCCAGGATCTTTGCCTTGATCTATATAACTTCTATGAGCCGGAAGAAGTCTGGGACATAGAAGAAGAAAAGGTTGCGGCGGCATTCCAGAAGTTGGTCGCAACTGACTATTGGAAGAGCGTTCTGCGTCCCCAGAAATCGGTAAGTCGAGAGGAAGAGATATTTAGAAATCTCGTCAGTGCTCTAACATTGGTACAGCGCGAGGTAATTTTGGATCAGGATGAGAAGCCTTTAAGCAGCGCAGGACAACATATCGTATTTCACACAAACGAATTGGTAAATTCGCTTTCATCTGTCTACAAAGTACCGCTTGTCACTCGAATTAAGTTTGGCCTTATTGATAAAGACGTTTGGAATTGGGAAAGAAGAATCAAGGAGCTTGTGAGAACGATAGATGATCGATGGGACCGCCTGCAAATCGAAAAGGCTGCCGAGATGTTCTTGAATTACTGGCGATCGGTGCGCGAACCCCAATCCATTCATCAAGCAAAACCTGTCGAGCACCTTGTGTAGGTTGGCAACATGAGGAGTCAGGCCATGGAAGCAGCAATGGAAAACGACATCGTCCCTTTATTCAATCCCTTCCTATCCCTGATGGTAATGAACCCTGCTGAAGCTTTAGCTGTGGTTTTTCTCCTTGGAGTAGTCGTGGGGATCTTACTTGCAGTATTCAAAATTGTCCCAGTGAGGAGCTGAGCTGGAACGTAGAAAGGGGAGTTTATGGAAGCAGTCATTAGCAAATCTCAAGAGATAGATAGTCGATATGCGACAGCTTTTTTGCTCCCCGTAATTGCCCTTTTTGTTGGATCAATGTCCTTTGGTCAATGGTGGTGGACGATTGGCTTAGCGGTCTGCTTTCCCGTTTTGCTATTCAAAGCAGAATCGAGGCTTCAGACGTTTCTTATCGCCTTTTGTTACCATCTCGGCGCTACGCATACTCTCGCCTTGTCGGCTGCGCGGTTTTACAGCGATGAAAATTTTTTCGGTGTGGCTATCTGGGCCACGGGAAATCTTATAAATGGGGTGATCTACGCCGCCCTATGGCACCGAGCGGAAAATGTACGACTGTTCACGATCGTAATCGCGATTATTTTGACTTCCTTACCTCCATTTGGCGTCCTTGGTTGGGCTAATCCCCTGACGGCCGCCGGGGTATTTTTCCCTGGGTCGGGCCTCCTAGGCTTCGCCTATCTACTTGGCCTCTATGTGGCGCTAGCGTTCAAAAGTAAGCCGTTTCTAAAGGTCTTTTTAGTAATTTCCGCATGGTGCTTTTTTACCGCGAAGCAGCCGAAAAATTCGGGCTGGCAGGCCCACAATACACGCTTTGGGAAGACCGACGATGCTGGGGCTGGAGACTATAAACGTCAAAAAGAACTTATTTCGCTGGCTCATGCTTCATCGTCGAAGGTGTCCGTATTCCCCGAAAGCCTTGTAAATGGCGGCTGGACTGAGGTTAGTGAGAGTCTTTGGAAAAAGTCGCTAAAAACTAAGCGGCACGTCCTGATTGGAGCCGAACTACTAGAATTTGATGATCAACACCAGAAAAAATATAACGCTCTCGTCGATTATGATGGGAAAAGCACAAGTATCTATAAGCAGCGTCAGCCAATTCCGCTGTCGATGTGGAAGCCATTTCTTAAGTCCGGCTATGAAGCAAATTGGTTTTCTACACCAATCTTAAACGTCGGCGGGCAAAAGATCGCGCCATTGATCTGCTACGAAGGCTTTTTAGTTTGGCCCGTTGTCCATTCTTACTTGGCCGGTGCCGGACGCATAGTTGCAGTCGGTAATTACTGGTGGACCATCAGCGATTCGATTCCTTCGATCCACACTTCAATTATGACTTCTTGGAGTAGGCTCTTTTCCTTGCCTCTAACGATGGCGGTGAACACATGATAGATCTATTGTTCATCAATATGTGCAGTTTGAAGGGCGTTCATCCGGATACGACGCGCGCTATTATTCGCGAAGAATCGGGATTTCACGAATGGGCGATGAATATCAATCGGCCAAAAGATCTGGACTTGAATCAAGAACGGAAAGCTAAGTTCGATGGTTTCGTTAGAAAAATCAAAACCAATCCCCCTCTTAGCAAATCCGAAGCGACAATTCTTGCCACTCAAATCATTAGCGCTGGCTTCAGTGTTGATATCGGAATGATGCAGATCAATTCGTTTAACTTTAAGCACTACCTGCTCTCAGTCGAAGATGCGCTTGACCCATGTAAGAATATTCGCATTGGCACGGAAATATTGAAGCGGTTCTACGATCGAGCTGAACAGAAGATGGGGCCTGGACAAGCGACTCTGAAGGCTGCTTTGAGCGCCTATAACACTGGGAACTATAGTGCAGGATTTCAGAATGGGTATGTGGCCAAATATTATGGAGGAAAGTTGATAAAACAAACTTCATACGATGCGGACATTCTTGTCCAAAATAATTCATCAGAGGGAGAAATCAATGGAAACGATCAATCAGACATCACAACCGGCACGCCTCAGCGAAGAGGAAATTCAATCGACGCTTCTATCGGAGAAGGAAGTGGACAGTCTAATCCCGACTTTTGAAGTGACGCTTTCACCTGAGGAGGCGGACGAATTCGGAGCTTTTGAGGAATCCGCCTTAAGCTACGACGAAGCGAAGGCCGCTTCGCCAGAACTCTTGGAGGTGTTCAATGATGCAGAAAGACGATTACTTTAAGTCAATTGCCGAGAAGCTGATTGAACAGCTCAAATCGGGAACTGCGCCGTGGCAAAAGCCTTGGGATTCCAGTAAATCAGTTGGCTTGCCACATAATCCGATCAGTGGAACCCGTTATAAGGGTGGTAACACCATAGTTCTGCTCTCCGAAGCGATAGATAAAGGCTATAGCGATCAGCGTTGGATGACTTACCAGCAGGCCACATCCGCTGGAGGACAGGTCCGCAAAGGTGAGAAGGGCACAGTGCTTCGCTTTTACAAGTTTACCGAGGAGGTTCCGGAGAAAGACGCCAAGGGTTGGCCAATCCTGGGTGAAGACGGCAAGCCAAAAATGATCGAGGTCAAACTCAAACAGCCAAAGACATTTTCCTTCGTGGTGTTCAATGCTTCACAGATTGATAATCTCAAGCTGGAGACACCTACTAGAAACCTTGAACCTCTGGAAATCAACGCCAGGGCTGAAAACTTATTTAAATTGTCCGGTGCTAAGATTTCCCACGGAGGAGATCGCGCATTTTACCGGGGGACTACCGACGAAATTCGGCTTCCACTCATGCAGGATTTTAAAAACGAGAGCGCATACTATTCCACGGCCTTGCATGAACTTGGACATTGGACAGGCCACGAGTCGCGCTTAAATCGCGACATGAAGCATCCCTTCGGATCTGCTGGCTATGCAAAAGAGGAGCTTCGAGCAGAAATATACTCGATGATGATGGGAGCCGAGATAGGGATAAATCACGATCCCTCCCAGCATGCCTCCTACGTGCAAAGTTGGATCAAAGTTTTGGAGGAGGATTACCGAGAAATTTTCAGAGCAGCCGCTGATGCCGAGAAGATGGTGGGCTATGTGATCGGCCTTGAGAAAAAATTGGAAGTGGCTACCGAGGTCAGCGCAGCTCAGGGTCTTGAGGAAAAGCCGACCGAAGTCGCTATGCCGCAACTTTCGAAAATTTATTTGAACGTTCCCTTTGAGGAGCGAAAAGCTGTGAAAGATCTTGGAGCAAAGTGGGATAAAGACGAGAAGAAATGGTTTATATCTGAAGCTGCTGATAAGGCTAAATTTGCCAAGTGGGCGGTTCCCGAAAAGGCCGAAACGCTCTTAACGTCTCCGGAATCGACAAATATTGAAATTCCTAAACCAATCGCGGTGCCACAGCCGTCGCCCTCGACTGCAAGCGAGAAAATTTACATAGCGGTTCCTTACGGCCAGCATGTTGAAGCTAAGAAACTTGGAGCGAAGTGGGATAAGGAAGCAAAAAGCTGGTTCTGTCCGCCAGGCGAGGAAATTTCCAAGTTTTCAAAATGGAGCGATACAAAGGCTCCTGATGTTCTTCAGATTTCACCCGTCGAAGAGTTCTCGGAAGCACTTAAAGCGGCAGGTTTAGTGATCGATGGCAGTCCTATTATGGACGGCAAACTTCACCGCGTGTCAGTTGAAGGTGGTTCGCCGGGAAATAAAGATGGTGCCTACATTGGTCATCTGGACGGGCACCCCGCAGGGTTTATCCAGAACTTCCGTTCTGGCGAACGGGAAAATTGGAAGTCCAAAGGCTATTCTTTGAACGACAAGGACAGAGCGGCGTTACGGGCAACAGCGGCGAAGACGCTGGAGGCAAGGAAGCAGGAGCGAGAAGAAGGATGGGAACGAGTTGCGGAATCAAGCAAGGACGAGCTTCAGTTCATCGGCACGCCCAGCTCTTTTCTGAAACATCCCTATCTTGAAAAAAAGGATGTTCAAATCCACGATATCAGACTCGATAAATCGAACAATTCGTTATGCATTCCTGCCTTCGATGCAGATGGAAAAGTCTGGTCGTATCAAAGAATTTTCGAAGATGGACAAAAGCAGTTTACACCAGGCGGAAAGATGGCGGGCTGTATGTACATCACTGGGGCTGGAGTGTTTCCGGAAAACAGTCTTAAGAGCGTCCTTGCAAGTGATCGCATTCTTATTTCCGAAGGATTCGCGACCGCAGCCACATTATCGGAAGCAACAGGAAAACCCGTAGTCGTAGCGTTCTCGTCGGGAAATCTTTTGGATGTCGCAAAATCTCTGCGGGCAAAAGCACCTAGTGCGGAAATTGTCATATGCGGCGACGACGATCGGGGAACGAAGGAAAAGACTGGTGTAAATCCAGGTCGGGAAAAAGCCGGGGCTGCTGCAAAAGCCGTAAGTGGAATGGCAATCTTTCCAATTTTCCCATCGAATGACCGGCAGGCTACCGACTTCAATGATCTTCAGAAGATCCTTGGAAAAGATGCAGTCAAAGACCAGGTTGAAGCTCTTCTGAGTTTGTCACAGAAGCGAGTGATTGCGCAGAACCATCCTATTATTCAAAGGGGAGATGTCAGCCAGGAAAAGCAATTGGCGCTTTGAATCGCCAGCATTCAGAAGACAAGATGAGATCATTTAACAGCTAGCGTAAGGAAAATTAAAATGAGCGCTCCATTTCTGAAGCAAGATGAAAGCGGATTTAAGCGATTCAAAAAATTTAAGCCATTTGAAAACCTGCATGGTTCCGCGAAATTTGCGACCGAGGAAGAAATTTTGGAAATGAGCCTTCTAGGTGGCAAGGGTGCTTATGTCGGCGGGTATTTCAAAGAGGACAACGTTGTTTACCTTCGACACAATGGCCCCGAACACATTTTGACTTTCGCTCCGACACGATCGGGTAAAGGCGTGGGCCTGGTACTGCCCACTCTATTGAGCTGGGATCAAAGCGTTGTCTGTCTGGATATCAAAGGTGAAAATTGGGCTTTAACTGCAGGATGGAGACAAAAGCACGCGAATAATGTGTGTCTGAAGTTTGATCCTGCTGCGATGAAAGGGTCTGTGAAATTCAATCCGCTCGCTGAGATTCGTCATGAGACTGACTATGAAGTGTCCGATACCCAGAATATTGCGAGCATGATTGTTGACCCTGATGGCAAGGGGCTTAATGATCACTGGGCGAAGACAGGTTTTTCTCTGATTATTGGCGCCATCCTTCATTGCTTGTATGTGGAGAAAGCAAAAGGGCGTGTGGCGACGATCTTGGACGTTGCGAACTGCTTAGCCGATCCAGCCTCTCCGATAGTCAATACTCTTGAAACAATGCTTTCCTATCAGCATCTCGGGAACGAGCCCCATCCCGTGGTAGCATCTTGCGCACGAGAAATGCTCAATAAAGCAGATGCAGAACGTTCCGGTGTAGTCTCAACAGCGATGAGTTTTCTGTCGCTTTATCGCGATCCCATCGTTGCACGCAACACGTCGGTATCGGAATTTAAGATATCGGATCTTATGAATCACGATAAGCCGGTTTCGCTTTATATCGTTGTGAGACCGCGCGACAGTAAAAGATTGAAGCCTCTAATTCGGCTCCTTATGAATCAGATCATTAGCACGCTTGCTGATGGGATGGAGTTCGAGAACGGCGAAGCCGTTAAGAGCTACAAGCATCGCCTCCTGCTTTTGATCGACGAATTTCCATCCCTCGGTCGCATGGAAATTTTTGAAGAAGCTCTGGCATTCATCGCTGGTTACGGAATGAAGGCTTTTCTGATTTGCCAGGATTCGGCCCAGCTTTTCAAGGCATATGGAGAGGACGAGTCAATTAGCTCGAACTGCCATATTCGAATCGCGTATGCACCGAATAAGCAAAAGACGGCCAAACAAATAAGTGAAATGCTCGGAACCACTACGATCGTTAAAAAGGCCCTGACGCTGTCCAAGGGCACTAACCTCTTTTCCATACCGCAGTATTCAGAGCGTTGGGACGAGATACAGAGACCCCTTATGACACCCGATGAGTGTTCAAGGCTTCCGGGTCCAAAGAAGGATCAAGACGGCAAAATAACTCAAGCTGGTGACATGCTAATTTTCGTAGCCGGTTTCCCCCCCGTTTATGGACGCCAGATCCTGTATTTCACTGATCCATTCTTTGTCGAGCGATCGAGGGTGGCTCCTCCATCAGAATCGGATAAGTGCCGTGTGGCGTAGATGGCTCATAGCTACAGTGCTTTCAGTCCCGCTCTCCATCGTGGGACTGTTTTGGATATTGGGATTAGTGTGGAATCAAACTCCTTCACTGCCGGTTGGCTTATGGAGAAAAGTGAACACGGATACCTCGTCTTTCAGACGAGGCGCTTTTGTAACATTTTGCCCGCCTGAAAAGGCTATTCAGATTTTGAAAAGCGACAGGAAAATTCTCGGATGGGGGAGTTGCCCAAATGGATATCGAACGTTCCTCAAGCAAGTTGAAGGTGTTCCTGGCGACTCAATCTCAATTGATAAAGAATTTGTGTCGATCAACGGGCATAAAATTAGCAACAGCCGCAGATACCATCGGAATAAAAGTATGTACACGTCCCCAACGACATTTAGAGTGCCAGAGGGATTTCTTTGGTTAATGGCAACGAGTTCAAAATGGAGTTTTGACAGCAGATATTTTGGTTTGGTCCCAATAAATTATGTTCAGAATGAGGTTGAGCCATTGGTCGTAGAATTTCCCAAAGTTATATCCATAGACGAATTTTGAAGTCGGACTCTTTGCGTCTGTATCCCATCCTTGTAATCGACACATGATGGAGGCGTTAGCCCCCGAGGCTATGCTTAGAGATCTTAGTTGAGTTCCGGATGGTTAAAAAATAAGCAGCACCTTCAAAACCATTATTTTCGAAAGCCTTGCACTGCAACTGGTTGAGAACTTTATTCATAACAGCGTAAAAATTGCGTTGATATGAAGTTTAAATGGTATTTATAATGCTAGGAGAAATAGTATTTCAGTGCGATTTAAACGCTTGGGCTCAGGAAAAAAATTTATGGCTGTTGCTCGTACAGGACCAAAAACACTCGCGATCACTAATCAGAAAGGTGGCGTTGGGAAAACAGCAAGCGCTGTGAATATTGCTGCCGCTCTTTCTCAGCTTGGGTACAAGACCTTACTTGTGGATGGTGATTATCAAGGAAACTCAACTGACTATTTGGGTCTAAAAGCGCAAGCAGTTCTCAATAAAATTACTCTGTTTGATGGTATTAGACTCAACAAGCCCATCGAAGAATGCATTCTCTCGACCAAATACCCGAACCTTTATGTAATAGGCGCTAGCCAATATATGTCTCAGTGGGACAAGCAAGGCTATAAGCATCACAAAATAAAAACTTGGTTTGAGTCCAAAGCTGTCGAAGATTTCAGATATATTATTTTCGATATTCGTCCGCAGTTTGGTAACTTATTTGAAAATTTCATGGCGTATGTAGACTGGTATCTGATACCGCTCTTTGCCGATCCAGATTCAGTAACTGGATTAAAGATTGAGTTGGATGAGCTGAAAGAAGTTCAAGACGCCTATAACAAAGAATTGAAGTGCGCCGGACTTGTTATAACAAAATACAAAAAGCGTAATAGTACACATGAAGAGTTTCATGGAGTCATTGACTCCATCAGTAAAAACTTAGCCTTACCCCTCCTAGGGATTATTCCTGATTCCGACGCTGTTACCGGAAGTGTCAATAAGCATACCCCTTTTGCTTACTATCCCGAAAATATGCACCTTCCAATTCGCGATGCTTATATGGCTCTTGCCAAGAAGCTAGTAACTACTCTCGTGTTTAAGAAAGGTCGGATACCAGTCATACCTTCGATACCTGAGCAATTCGCTGATGATGTACTTTCAAAATTTTCTCATCAAAACTTAGAGCTAACTTTTGAATGAATGGAGTCATTGACTCCATCAATATTCGCAATGACTTGTGACTTTTAAGTGAAGCGGTGGATAAGGAGTGTGGCATGCCAAAGGAATCAGTCAGCAACAAGCAAGAACAGCCGGTGACTCAGGCACAAAAGTTCAAGAAGCAAATTGAGAAATCGGTTCCTACGAATACAGCCTCCTCCGGGGGGGCGGTTCAGAAGGAACAGATTATAGAAGGGCTTTCAAATCCGAAATTTCACGGCAAAAAAGTAGACGCTCGAATTGAGTGGATTTCTGTCGGGAGCAATCACAGGTCTAATATAGGTAATCTTGATGCGCTCAAAGCACAGATCGAGGAAATAGGACTTGCTCAGCCGATAGGAATTCAACTTTTAGACGGGCAAATCACTTGTGTCTATGGACATCGACGCTTAGCTGCTTTCAAGGAGCTGTCGAAGGTCGACCCGGAAAAGTATGGAACAATAAGCTGTATCTTACAAGTTTATGGAAACCCTGAGCAAGGTCGCATCATTGCTCAAGCAATCGAAAATCTGGGCCGGGAGGATTTAGCCCCATTAGACGAATGTATCGCCATAAACGAAACAAAAGCTGCTCTTTCGGCAAAAACCGGAAGTTCAGTAACTAATGAGCAGCTTGGGGATTTTCTAGGGGGAAGACATCGTAAGACGATTGATCTGGCAATAGTTATTGCCAATTGGCCTACAGAAGTTCACGAAATTATTAGAGCCCATGATGATCGCTTCTCTATTTCAGCTTTGAGAAACCTAGCTAAAAAGAAACTCTCAACGGAGGAACTTTTAGCTGAAGTTCATTCGTTATCCTCAGATTCTTCGCCAATACCGAAACCAAAATCTTCTCATCGTCTTTTTGAAAAACCAAGAAAAGATCAAGTTAAAGACTTTGACCAGTTTTTAAAGTCGCAGCAGGTTCCTGAAGATATAAGCGGTTTTCTCAAAAAGCAGAATAGCTGGCTTTGGTCGAAAGATGCGAGAGAGGCAGTTAAGAAAATACTCAACGATTATTTTGTAGATTAAGGCGCAGTATTGAATGTCGTTACCATTCAATACTGCTCAGCCCTCACCTGATATTTGCGCCCAGGAGAACGGCCTTATGAGTTATGCTCCCACACTAGAGGTTTCAAGTCATCGAGAAATTAAAGCTTTTGAGGAGAGAGTTAGATATTGGGAAAGACGAGGTTTATCTCTCTTTGAGGCGACAAAAAAGGCTTCTCAGCCAAATCGACGTACAAAGAGACATCTTCAATCTATAAAAGGATTGCCTGCGAACCTGGAACCTGGACTCGGCGACACTGCGAATCTGCAGCCTGCGAACCTGGACCCTGGACTCAGCGACACTGCGAACCTGCAGCCTGCGAACCTGGAACCTGCAAACCTGCAACCTGAGAACCTGCAGCCTGCGAACCCAAAAATTTCGCTTCGGCCAACCCAGGAAGAAATTTTGCGAGAGGTTCAGAGACAAAAAGCTTTAGGTGCGATGACAGAGATTGCCCCTGAGTTAATTTCAAGCGCAGCGCAATCAGGCCATTATCCATCTGTAGCTAAGATTCCCGATCAAGCAGCTTTACGTCGAAATGATAAAGTCGAACCCAAGAAGACTAAAGAAGCGTGGCCATATTGGTTGATTGCAGGTGCAGCTAGTACTTGGCTTGTGCATTCGTCAGCGCAGGCATTTGGTGGTGGATTTTGGAATTATGTAATTTTCGCAGCGTTTGATTATAGCCCTATGCTACTACTTGGCGCGCGAGTCGATGTCGATACTCAGGTTGTCGCCCGACGTGGCGCGATCGCCGTTTTCCTTATCGGACTTGCATTGTATTTAGCGCCTTCGATTCAAACTCTTATCAATGAATACTCAGCCTATACGCAGGCTGAAGTCCAGTACGCGGTCGATCAAGAAAGTTACATTTCGCAGATTAAAAATACAGTCTCGTTGAGAGACCAAGCGAAATCAAAAGCAGATGAATCTGAAGCGGCTCTCAAGAGCAGCCGAGAAAAATTCGGACAGAATTCTTGGCGCACTCAAACCGCGCAAAAAGAAAGCGATTTGGCGTTCCGTGAGTGGAAGCGCCTATCAGAGGAAGCCAACTCAACAAAGGCTCCAATTACTCCCAAAATAAACGACGAATTGCGAACTGCCGCGCAAACCATTGGTATGCGTGTAGGGCTTTTCGCAATCGTCTTTTTATTGATGTTTGTCATGCGGAAGCTTGAAGGCGAAAGGAACAAATAGAGCCAACAAAGCCCACTTTTAGAGTGGAACAACACAGGCTGGGATCAGCCACAAAGTAGCTGCGTAAGCAGCGAAGAAGACAAAAACTTAAGAACATCGCACCTCTTAAATTACCTTCTTCGCTCGCCTGATGCAAGCCTTGGAAAGCTGTTCCCAAAAATCATTCTGATTCCCGCCAATTGATCAGGGCTCGGTCTCTTTTTGCCGGAATTCAGAACAACCAAGGAATGGTTTTCTAAGGAGCTAGGGATGGCTGTCTCTAAAACTGCTTCAAACCTAAAATACGGTTCAGCAAAGATACTCATTCCGATGGGAAAGAGATGGTATGTCTATGGTCATACGACCGTTGACGCCAACGGTAAAAAATCGCCAATCTTTCCAATCAGGAAAAAAATCCATAACTGGCGCTCGCGCACTCACATCTATACTTCGATGATCGCAGAGGACGGGTCGGAATTAATCTACGGCATTCCGCTCGATCTGGACTTTGAAAATGCCGACAAAAGGTGGGTATCCCGAGGCAAGCTCGACTATAAAGCTATCAAGGCATTCTTGGATGAAACCTATCCCATGCTCGGACGATACCTTTGCACCTACACGCGATCGACGCGTGGCAAGGGACTGGGACTTATTCTTTTTGTAGATCCATTTCTTAGGGATCACGAGAAGACGGGAGCAGTGAACCGCCTGGCTGAACAGGTCCAGCGGTTACTAGTGCTAGTTCTGAATTATCACGGCCTGGGCTGTGACAGCAGCGCCCGTGGGATAAATAGATTTACGCCTAATTGGCGCAATAAACGTATTCTGCTCCATAAAGATGACGTTACGATTCGCCGCGTTCAAAGGGAAACTGAGCCCCATCAAGTGCTGCGAAATGTTTACAATGAGCTTCGGCGGTCTCAGGCGTTTAAATTGCCCACAAGAAAAGACGAGCTAGTATCCGGTAAAAGGTTTGCAGTCAAAGACGAGGCGGACGTGGGGCTCGCAAAAGTCTATGCGCACGTTCTATATTCCGAGCCTGAATCTCTGCAGATAACCACTAGTTTTGAAGAACTTTCCCGAATTTCTGCGCTCTCAATCCCGACCCTTCGAAAATATCTTTCAGATGCCAAGTGGATCAAAGTATCATCCAGCTATGCCACTGGCCTAAAAGTTAAGCTGCTACCATCCGAAGACCTTTCGGAGAGAGCCTTGGGTGACGTTAATAGGACAGCGACTCCCAGATGCGTTCATAGTTCCAGCACGGATTGGGATCTTCCTGAACCGGAGGACGTTTGGGATGGCGACAGGAACAATTTTATCTGGCGCAAGGCGGTTCTTTTGCGCAACGAAGGGTATTCCATAGACGAAGCGATTTCGTTGATCAGGGGGCTTGTTTTACGCATTCCAGGGGCCAGAGAAAGCCGTAATTGTCGCAAGCTCGAAGGCATAGTTACGTCAATTTTTCGTCATGACCGTCGGGACCGAACAGCAAAAAGAAAGATTTTTCCGCTAGAAGCTTTGACGAAGTCACTAAGCTATTGTCCGGACCTTGCGAAGGACGCAGAGCCTTCGGAAGAAGAAACACAGCAGGTAGGATCGCTTGCCGATGTTCCTGGTCCAGACGCTTTGGATGAAAAAAATAATACCCCTTTCAAAAAAGGGGGTCAGGGGGAACCTCCCCCTGCTTCACAGTCCGGCGCTCCTTCGCAGACGTTCGCTGATGGCAAAAAGTTTGAAACATGGCTGCTCTCGATTGTCCCCAAAGCCGCCGCGAAAATTCTAAACATGGAACCCCCCTGCGAGGCTACTCCAGCGGTGAAGGTTGAAACCGAAAGAAGTGCATTCGCTGCTCCCACCGCCGCGCCGCAGACTTTTCGGTCGAAAATCGCTCGCAGGATATCTCTGAAGGAAATAAGAAAAGCCGAGTGTCGAAACGTTCACCCCCTGGACCGACTTGAAAAAGCCTTTGTTCGCTGCGGGAAACCGGAACACCAAATCATTGCTGTCCTTCGCCGCGAGCACCAGGTTATTTCCAGGTTGAAGAAAGCTGGCCGCAGGTATTCAGCTCCCGAAGGCGCATTTAAAAGAATTTGCGAAGCCTTCTCGTATGTTCATGAAAAACTCCGAGCTGAGCTCTTGCTGGATTTTGATTCATAGAACGATGAGCTTCGCATTTCGGTCGGCGCAATGGGGACACTCACCTTCCTCGTATAGGACGTTGAGTGAAAGCCCATCGCAGCGGCAACATGTTGCGGCATCAAGCATCTGGGCGAAGAGAGAGATGACGAGTTTTTCTTCCATCGCATTTTTCATAGGTTAAAACCTCTTTCTAAATTAGCTCCGTTGCGCTTCATTTGCCAGAATCCACGCGCGCGCGTCCACGGACATCTTCTCTCCATGCCCCGGCATCCCGAAAATTTCGACGGCCTCCCGCGCGAACCGAGCATCGGGAGCAGGTGGTTTTTGCGCCCCAAAGGATAGTCTAACCTCACGTATCTCGGTTAAAACTGGCTGGTTTTCCAGAACATTAGACTATCCTTTTAGGAGCTTTGCCCGAGCGGGTGCGCACTTTCAATGGACAGGGTTCGCGTTGTAAAAGACGAGTCTTCCAATCGTCGCGATCGGAGTCTGGCGGAAAGTGCTTCGACGCATGGGTTCGGTAACAACCTCGATCTCTGTTTTATCCGATCCATAGTAGAGGCCAACAGTTGATATCGACGACTTCCAGCGCAGCTTCTCCGTGCGGGCATGGATGAGGACAGCATGGCCCGAATGCAGACGCGCACTGATTTTGCCGCCAGCCTCGTGGATGAGTTTGAGCACTTCTGCTTCTTGCCGCCGAAGTTCGGCAAGTTCTTCGGATGCCTTTTCTGAACGCTGTTTTTGCCGATGTTTCGTGTAGGTTTCCACAGTGTTTTGGGACCTATCTATCCAGTAGCGCAGTAGCCCTAGAGCCTCAGTTTCCGTAAGGCGTGCGCCCCGGAAAGCCATCTGCCTCCTGATCCGCAGGTGATCGACATGAACCAGCTCCGTGGAATCGGGGAGGTGATCGATCGGGAGCTGGGCTCCCTTCCCAGGGCCGGAAATCCACACTGGCATTGCCGTCGAGCGGTCTCCAATCGTTTGAGGTCTGCCCTCTAGGTTCGCTTCGATGTAGGCTTTGAATGCGCGGCGTGTCGCGGCAAGGTTCGTCATCGACGGCAGCTCACGATGCGTTGCAATGAGAAGATGCGTGCGATTTCCGAGATCCAGATGTCGAAAGCCAGTCGCATCGATCCATTCGAGTTCTGCCTTCCGCATCGCATGATAAATGCGGTTTCCTTCGGTATCGAGATCGACGAGATAGTCCTCGTGAATTGCGGACAGACTCAAAATTGCACCTCAAAGGATAGTCTAAAAAATCCGAGTTTCGGTTTTGTTAACTCAAAGGATAGTCTAAATATATATTAGACTATCCTTTTGGGCGCTTCGCCCTGCGCCGCAGCGCTTTGCTAGCCCCTGCCCAGTTTCATTAGGATGCGCTCTCGGATGCCATCGAGCATATCGCCGTTACCAGCTTTGATGAGCATGATGCCTCGTGGCCAGTCGAGAGTATCGACGCGGCACTTGAGAACCGATCCTAGATCATCGTCCTGGCGCTGAAGATCGGCTGACTTTTCAGGACGCTTCTGGGGCGCGCCGGGAACCAAGCGCAGACGCTGGACTTCGGATAGTAGCTCCTGGTTTTCCTTTAGCTTCTGACTCAATACATCCGTCGATAACTGATCAAAAAGAGCCTTTTTTTCCCCCTCCAATTCATCCACGCGCGACTGGAGCGCTTGCCGCCGCCCGCGCTCTTCAATGGCCATTTTTTCAAAATGCTCGGCCCGACTTTGACTCGCACTTCGCAGCTTTGGCAGAGGTTTACCTTCGATCGTCAGCAGCACGGCCCCGAGCAGAGTCAGGCGCGACTTCGGGCCGATCCGGCCATCCTTGGCGGTCTGTGATCCTTGGTCTTTGAAGGTCTGGCGAGCCATGCGCATCAGGACCTCGGGCGGAAACTTTTCGCGGCAAAGGAGTATGCGAGCGCGCACGGCCTTTGGCCATTTCGATCCTTTGATCATGCGGGAGATGAAGGCAGGACTTACGCCAAGGGATAGGGCCATGTCTTCCACTGCGTACCCGGCGCGGGACAGCGCCGCAAGGCGATCGCCTACGGTAAACCACCCATCAGTAGAGGCTGGGCGCGCTTCGTAGCCAGCTAAGAGCTCATCCGTCCAGAGGCGGCGCTTGGGTCTTCCGCGACCATTTGTCGCGCCTGCGCTGTGAGCCCCCATGGTGAACCTCCGAAAATTGTATTCCTGGAAATATTATTCACTACCTATTAAAAACAATAACAAATTTGGAGATCTCATATCAACTAAAAAACGTGATCGTTAATCTGTGCAAATTTTGAATACTCCCGATTTTTTATATCCGACAACAGTTATTGAAGGTTAAATAATTCAATAAATTCATTATATTGAGAGAAATTTGGCTTTTTTGGGGTCAAAATCGGCTCTTGGCTGGTTTTTACATCCTAAAACACATAGTTTAGGATATAAAAACTTATCCCCAGGATTTGGTGAAAAAATGAGCAGGCTCGACGCTTTTTCAGATTCGAAAACTCACTCTATCCTTCCGGCCACAGTGGCTCTATCTGGGCTTTCGAAAAACGAGGATTTTCTCCCGGCAGCGTTCGAGTATTTCCAGACTCAGCTTCATGCTCCATCGCGTCCCATCGCCCTGAGCACAATCAAAACTTTTTCGGCCTGGCTCACGAGGGAAAATCTCACGCTCGATTCGCTGAGGGCCGGGGATGTCGCTCGCTTTATCGACAGCTACCCGGCAGAGGCTTCACGGCGGCGCGGCGTTTTATCATTTCTTCGGGGGTTCCTGGGGTTTTTGGAAGTTCGGGGGATTTTGGACCGAAACGCTGCTGCTTCTGTCCGGCACATTAAAAATCCCTATCGACTTGGTGGGGTGACGCCCGCGCTTTCACAAGGCGATATCGAAAGGCTTCTCTCGCGTCCGTCCGACGTCCTGCCGGATGATCCTCTATGGCTCCGTGATCGCGCATTGATTGCCTTACTTCGAGAAAGCTGGGGCCGCATCGGAGCCATCTGCCGCGCGAAGAGGGCGGATCTTTATTGGGTAGGAGAGCGGCGCTATCTCAGGCTTGCGGAAAAAGACACGAAGGTCGAAGTTAAAGAAATTTCCATAGGGCTTTCCCAAATACTCGACGATTATCTTTTGCTAACTGACAAGAACGATGCTGACGAGAGTTACCTTTTTCGCTCGGCAAAGGGCCGAGGGAAAACTTTTAGCCCTCGTCCGCTTCTTCCACGAAACGCCTACGATATCATCACGCGCCGTAGTGAGGCTCAGGGACTTGTCGGTATCCGGCCCCACATGCTTCGGGTCACAGGGTTTAATGAGTTTCGCCGCGCGGGCGGATCGCGCGAGGAAGCTCAGAGGCGGCTTGGGCAGGGCAATCAAAAAATGGTGACTTATTATGAACGCCCCGAATAGGACCAATTCAAGGCGACCTTCTTATCGCAGCAGAAGTAAAGGCGTAGCAGTTTTTTGAAGCATTTTTCTAGTGGTGCTACCCACAAAAAATCTTCTAAAAGCCGAGTGACTATAAGCTCCCATCATGATCAAGCCAATTGTATTTTTCACTGCGTAATCGTTGATCGCTGTACTAAATTCGCCGGCCTTTTGACTTATAATTACACGGTATCCTGCGGCTTTTAGACGAGATTCTTCATGAGCAAGGCCCGAGGGTTGAGAATCACCAACCCACACCAAATGAATTGGTAAACCGTTAAAGATTTTTAAATGTGAGATAGCGAATTCAGTACATTTTTGTGACCCCTGACTTCCATCGTAAGCAATTAAAACGCTCAAAGGCTTTTGAAAATTTGATAACGCTACGAGAACGGGGCGATGCGTGGCTCTAATTGCACTTTCAAGGTGAGATCCTAGCTGGAATCCTGGATGATCAGAGGTTTCTCCCCGCCGACCCATAATCAATAGCTCCGTTTCAGACTCAAGATCCATGAGGGTTTCAACTAGGTTTCCACGCTTTTGCAGCAAGCTAATTTCTTGGCTGCTTTTTTGACTCACAGCTTTGGACGCTTCCGACAAGAGAATCTTCCCATGTTCAAGGGCAAGCTTACTCCGCTCGGCATCGAGTTCCGTCATTTGCTTTAATAGCGCTTCCTGGGAACCCAAGCCTATTGCCCCTGATAGATCTTTCTCGGAAGTGCTGGCGGGCTTCTCGAGCACATGAAGGAGGGTGACAGGTAAGCCTCCTCGATCGGAAAACCATGCCGTCCAATCACAAACCGCTCTTGCTGAAACCGACTCGTCTATGCAAGCAAAAATCTGCTTTTTCATTTGTTCGCCCCTATCAATGTCCGGCCATAAATTTTTCAATTAGCTCTGGTTTATTATGCACTCCGAACTGATCGATAAGAGTTGCACTCGCTTCATTTAAACCCAGGACTTCAACGCTAGCACCTTCCCTACGAAACTTGATGACAGCTTTATCAAGTGCTCCCACTGCTGTGATGTCCCAGAAATGAGCCTCCGAAACGTCGATGACAACCTTCTCAAGCGCCTCCTTGAAGTCTAGGGATGTTAGGAACTTCTCGGCAGAAGCAAAAAAAACTTGCCCCATGACTCGATAAGTGCGGCAGCCTCCCTGTTTATCAAGGGTTGAGTCAATTTTTATGATGCGGCTTATTTTATTTGCGAAGAATATTCCTGAAAGAAGAACGCCTACTAGTACCCCATAGGCAAGATTGTGCGTAGCCACGACTACGGCTACGGTAGAAACCATAACGATAGAGGTCGAGAGGTGATGATGACGAAGGTTTTTTAGCGAACTCCAAGAAAAGGTTCCGATCGAAACCATGATCATTACCGCGACGAGGGCCGCCATGGGAATGCGTGAAACCCATTTGTTTAAAAATACGACAAGAATAAGTAAGAAGACGCCCGCTACGAGGGTGGAGAGTCTTCCACGGCCTCCCGACTTCACGTTTATGATAGACTGACCGATCATCGCGCAGCCTGCCATGCCTCCAAGAAATCCAGCTCCTATGTTTGCAATGCCCTGGCCCTTACATTCACGGTTTTTGTCGCTTGATGTGTCGGTCAGATCATCAACAATAGTTGCCGTCATCATTGATTCCAAAAGCCCAACTACGGCAAGTCCCACGGAATAAGGGAAAATGATTTTCACGGTTTCAAGAGTCAAAGGGACATCAGGCCATAAAAAAATGGGGAGGGAATTAGGTAGCGAACCCATGTCACCTACAGTCCGGACATCGAGGCCAAGCGCAAGAGATATACTGGTGATCATAACGATGCAGACTAAGGGCGAGGGTATGGTCTTGTTCACGTATGGAAAGAGGTAAATAATACCAAGACCACCAGCAGTTAGAGCATAGACTTGCCATGGGACGTTCGTGAGTTCTGGTAGCTGCGCCATGAAAATGAGGATTGCAAGTGCATTCACAAAGCCAGTAACGACTGAGGTCGAAACAAATCGCATCAGGCTTCCTAGCTTTAGGTATCCAGCGAGGATTTGAAGGATGCCTGTAAGAACCGTTGCGGCCATGAGGTATTGAAGACCATGTTCCTTTACCAAAGTAACCATGAGCAGCGCCATGGCTCCTGTCGCAGCGGAAATCATCCCTGGTCGGCCACCAACAAAGGAGATGACAAAGGCAATGCAAAATGAGGCGTAAAGACCAACCTTGGGATCAACCCCGGCGATTATAGAAAAAGCGATAGCTTCAGGAATCAACGCTAGGGCTACAACGATGCCTGCAAGAACATCGGCGCGCGCGTTTCCAAGCCAATCGTGGCGTGTGGAAGACAAAAACATAGTGATGTGAGTCCTTTTTTGTATTGACAGCAATGGCTACTTTGAAGACCAAACGCGCATCTAAGATTGACGCAAGGATGGTACGCTTTGAGAAAGCAGAGTAAAGAGGGTAAAATTATGGTGGATCGAATCGCATTAAGTTCGTGTCCTGACAATAAACCTAAATGATTCTTTAGCTTACAATACGAGTAGTCGATAGCCAACCTAAAAATCTTGCGGAGCTTAAAGATCGGAAGCCGGGCCGACTCGATATATAGCGCGGCTACGCACTGACGAAGATATAAAACTTGATACCCTTCAACTTCTCATGAAAGGTTTTGGACTTTCGCTTCTGCACAGCAGAGCGAGGCCGGAGAGACATTTTCTAAAAACAGAAAATGTCCGGCTACTAGGGCCAGAATTTCAATTAAGTTCCGTGCTGCCAGTTGGAAGGGATTGCTGGAGATATGGCGACGACCCGATCTGGCGTACTGAAGCCCAAAAAAAGATGGGTCACGCTAGCGAGAAGATGGTGATCTATTAGGAACGCTAATTCCTTAGGTGATCTCTAAAGGAAATTTAGTAGTAGGATACTTGGAATGTCACTTGGCGCGTTCCTATAAAAGGATTGTTTAGGATTTTCTCCTTCAAATGGAGGCTTTGGAAAGCTTGAAATATTTACTATTAGCTGTTTTTGGACTCACGGGAATATTCGCTCGCTTTGGGATTACATCGTTTGCCGTTAAATCGCTCGGTTTTGCGGCTCCAGCAGCTACAGTGGTAATCAATATAGCAGGATCTTTTTTAATCGGCCTAACCTACGCTATTGGCATAGAAAAAATGCCGATAGGTGAAGATATTCAGACCGCTCTAGTCTCCGGACTACTTGGAGGGTTTACGACATTCAGTGCCTTCAGCTTTGAGACGGTGTCTCTGCTATCGTCGGGACGCCATATTCCAGCGCTTTTATACATAGCGGTAAGCGTAGTCGGAGGAATTCTAGCTGCGTTGGCCGGGCTATACGTTGGTAAATTGATCTAATGGAGGATAGATTATGATCGTCCCGCGCACTGTGGGTTCTCGTAATGTGTCGTTTGCAGATGATTTTTAAAAACTGGAGTTCAATGGGCATCGTGACGGTCCCTTAATTTTAGTGGAATGAATGATACTTTGCCCCCGAGGAGACTATAGTGGAGTTCCTTCGATCTCTAGATATCGTTATGTTCCGTTTCGTTAATAATGGATTAGGTCATCCATGGCTCGACCCTTTGATGCTTTTCTTGTCGAGCGAAATCACATGGATTGTGGTTGCCGTTTTTGGTCTTATGGTCTCGATTGTTAGGAGATCAAAACAGAAAATCGTTTTTTGCATTTTACTTGGACTTTGCGCTGGAGCTTCAGATCTTTTTTCCTTAAGGGTTATGAAACCTTTTACCGATAGGCTTAGGCCTTGTCATCAACTCGAAGAAGTTCGATTGGTCGCGGATGGTTGCGGCGGCAAACATAGCTTTCCTTCAAATCATGCTGCAAATGGTGCTGCTGTTTTAACGGCCGCTGTCCTTTTTACGGGTTCTCTGCGGCTCCTATGGTTTGCAATTCCTGTATTTTTGATTGGCTTCTCTCGGATCTATCTTGGGGTTCATTTTCCTTTCGATGTCTTAACTGGTTTTTTTGTTGGAACCCTCGTCGGAGTAATCTTCGTTCTATTCGTTCGACGACTTTTTTCTTCTCACTTACCGAATTTCAAGCTTAAAATCTGATTCCGTGCATGGCTCATGCCGTCACGATTTGGATTCTCTAGAGCGCTGACATAGAAAATAAACAGCAAGACCAATTGCAAACAAAACGATCCCCCCGATTACAGAAACCTTTGGCAAGTGAAAAGCAACCGTAATGCAGCCTATAATACCTGCTAATGACATCCATTTTGGCCAAAGCCGCTGATCTTTTTCCAATGTCCAGGCGGCAATATTGGCAATCGAATAGTATGTGAGAATTGCAAACGAGCTAAACCCTATAGCAGAACGTAGGTCCGCTATACTCACGACTGCTGCTACAATGATTCCGACTGTTAACTCAGCGCGATGAGGCACTTTATGAAGCGGGTGAACAGAGCTGAGTTGATGGGGAAGATCTCGATTCGCAGCCATTGCAAAGGCCGTGCGGCTCACGCCCGCCATGAGGGAAAGGAGGACTCCTAGCGAAGCAAAACATGCTCCGATTCTTACAACTGGAGCAAAACCGCTGAAGCGTCCCGACTCAACAGCTAATGTTAAAGGTGCCTTGGCGTTTGCCAGGACATTCATATCAACTGTCAGCACAGCGGCTGTAATGATAATGATATAGACTGCCAAGGTTATACTTAAAGCAATGATGATCGATCTTGGAATCGTTTTTTTTGGCTCGACAACCTCTTCGCCGAGCGTTGCAATGCGTGCGTATCCAGCAAACGCAAAAAACATAAGTCCAGCGGCTTCAAGTATGCCCTCGACGCCGCCTCTATCGGTCCAACCTGACAAGCGTCCAAAGTCAACACTTCCTCCCCCGAGGGAAGCAAAGGCAACCACAGCTAAGGAGCATAATACGATAGTGACCAAAATTTTTGTTACAAGAGCGGTCTTCTTTACGCCAAGGTAGTTGATAAATGTGAGAAGCAATACTGCACCAACTGCGATTGTCCGCGCAAACTCGGGGAATGCATAATAGGCAAAAGTAAGCGCCATTGCTGCACAACTTGCAAGCTTACCGACGACAAACCCCCAGCCAGCTAGAAATCCCCAAATAGGACCCAAACGTTTTCTTCCATAAACATAGGCTCCTCCGGATTCTGGAAAAATAGCTGCAAGTTGGGCCATGGTCGCGGCATTCAAAAAGGCTATGCAGCTAGCAATAAGAACTCCGATCAAAAGGCCACTTCCAGCAGCTGAGGCCGCAGGTCCAGCAGCAGCAAATATACCAGCCCCGATCATAGAGCCGAGACCAATAATTACCGCTTCACTTGTCCCGAGTCGCCTCGCCAGTCTGGAAGGATCGATCGTGATAGACGTATTCGAATCTTTCTTCGAGTTATTCATACGCAATCCCGTTAAAACTCGAGATTTTTGCATCGAAAATCTTCAAGGCGTCGCCTTATTTCGTCGCGGGTATCTCTAAATAGTGAGAGCTGCTCGTCGTCTGTTCCGATCTTTCCTGCGGGATCGGGAAGCGGCCAATGGATCTTTTGAGCTTTGGATAGGATCACTGGACAAACCTCCTCCGCGCAAAGTGTAATGACATAATCGAGGGAGCCAATAAATTCCCGGGGAAGATCCGAGACCGACTTTGAGTAAAGGCGGTCTGGATCAAATCCCACCTCCTTTAGTGCCTTTACAGCAAATGGATTAACACGCGAAGGCTCTGATCCAGCGCTCATGATCTCGGCCTTATCGCCAAAGAGGAGTCGAGCCATGCCTTCTGCGAGCTGGCTGCGGGCCGAATTAGCCACGCACATGAACAGGATTTTCATTTGTACTCCCTAATGAATCTTTAAAAAATTTACGTCTAATCCATAGCGAAACGCTTACCAGCCCTATTAAAACTGGGACTTCGACAAGGGGGCCTATGACAGCGGCGAACGCGGCTCCATGATGGATGCCAAAAGTTGCTATGGCAACAGCTATGGCGAGTTCAAAGTTATTGGAAGCTGCAGTAAAGGAAAGCGTTGCAGACTGCTCATAACTCGCGCCTACTCTTTTGCTCATGAAAAATGAAATGGCAAACATGATGATGAAATAGATGAGAAGTGGCAGGGCAATCCTAAGAACGTCGAGCGGTACCGACACGATTTGCTCGCCCTTGAAACTAAACATCAGGACAATGGTAAAGAGTAGGGCGGTAAGTGTTAAGGGGCTGATCGCTGGAATAAACCTCGTGTCATACCATATAGCCCCTTTTCTACGCCTGAGCAACAGGCGCGTCAGAGCCCCAGCTATGAACGGAATTCCAAGATATACGAAGACTGACTTTGCGACTTCAGCCATGGTCAGCTCGATCGCAACCCCTTGGAGGCCCAAAGATCGAGGCAAAACAGTGAGGAAAATATAGGCGTAAAATGGGAAGAGTAGGATCTGAAAAATTGAATTTAACGCTACCAGTCCTGCACAGTATTCAGTGCTTCCTTCCGCTAGCTCATTCCAGACGATGACCATTGCTATGCATCGCGCAAGTCCAATGAGGATAAGACCCATCATATATTCGGGGCGATCTGGAAGAAAGATAATGGCGAGACCAAACATCAAAAGCGGACCGATAATCCAGTTTTGAAGGAGCGAGAGCATAAGAACTTTTCTATTGCGAAAAACTTTCGGCAGCTCCTCATATTTGACCTTAGCGAGCGGAGGGTAC
>Ga0066648_10000233_pt1 | contig 40017 bp, 24 predicted proteins | sample CryGeyCG12114_NA_FD_59537 | JGI IMG/M metagenome (GOLD analysis project Ga0066648, IMG submission 59537) | Groundwater microbial communities from aquifer - Crystal Geyser CG19_WC_8/21/14_NA | ecosystem: Environmental > Aquatic > Deep subsurface > Groundwater | place: USA: Utah: Grand County... | reverse complement strand
GACACCCCGCCCTGAGCACAGCACCATGCAACAAGCCGTCTCTGGTGCGCCTCGATCCAATAACTCCGCCACGATATCGATTCCGCAGGCACGTCTGCTCCCACTTCCACGTCAACCCGATTGTAACCTCACCTCGCCCTCGAGTTCTTGATTGAATCCTCGAGACGGAACTGACTTGCTAGACGGTGCTGTTGATTGACACCAACACCAATCCTACCACCCGAGCTAGGTATCGTACCATTACGCCAAGTTTCGGCTCGGAGACTGGCATGGCGTATTGATCCGACTTCGACGATTCCACATCCTCATTGGGCGATTAAAATGCGCAGTTGAGAAAGAGATCTGAATTTGACAGTGTCTGTTGTAACGGCCGACCACCAAGAAGTTCGCTGCTGTCGCGCCATCATTGTACAACACAGCGTCGATAGCGGCACAGTCATTGAGACTCACCCAGCTCGAGCCCGCCACATCTGCTTCACTCCTCCCTCCTCGTGACTGAAGAAGCGTGTGAAGCGTGTGAACCGACTGTGAAGTGACGGAGACTGTGCCACAAAGGCCGAGCGATCTTGGTGCCAGTGTCGACCTCGAGAGCCCAACAACCTCACCCTGCACCGTGGTCGTGTCTTCGTTCGTGACGTGCTGGACCACCGTCGCAGTCGTTGGATATGACCTCACGAAACGCAGGTGCCATGCTCGGCCAGTCAAAGCAGCCTGTCTCTTCTACAGATAACCCTCGCGCCAATCCACGTGCACGGGCTACCACCATCGCACCCTGGGACGAACCTACTTCGGCCCTCACAAAGGACCGGGACCCTACAGACATTTCCCCCTGGGAACAAGACCCCCAGGCTATGATCGAGGGCACCCGTCCTTTCAATCAATCATATTTCAACGATTCTGTAAAAGAGGGCTTGACCGCCCCACGCACCTTTGTGAGCAGCCGCCACACTTCAGAAATAGACCCGTCCGATTTTGATACAGGTGCAAGAAGACCCTCTGTAGCAAGCAACGACACCACTACTAGCATTGGCTCGAAAAACAGCGCCGCAAACGGCAGGTTTCACAGGAAAGCGCTAAACGCCTTCTTTGGCGACGACCCCAGCGACAATCCTAGGAAAGGGTCACAGACGTTTCTGGCGCAGAACGATGCGCTTACCAGCCAAGATGATAGACAGACACAGCGCAATGGCTCGATGCAGACTGCTCGCTCCGAAGAACGCCCAAAGACACCTGTACCCTCGAGTAACGTGACACCCTGGGATTATCAGAACTTCGAAGATGTCTCCAAGTTTGGCACTGCCCCCATACGGCAAGAACTCGGTCCAGAGACGAACGGCGCCACTAAACCGCCCTCAACGGCAAGTGCAATCAAGGGGAAGCTTCTTCCGCATAGACACACGAAAAGTAAGGACGATCCGCCCAAAAGCTCCAATCTAGCTTCTGCTGCGATGCCTCAAAGGCCTGCAACAAGTCGAGAGGTATCCAGTAACAATCTACCCGCTTCGCGCAACACTACCAACACTTCGTCGCCAATGAACCCAGCGCCGAACCTTGCCAAAACCCAGACCGTGCCCAGCAATCAAGAGAATAACACTCTGTCTCACAAACGAAAGTTCCTACACAAATTGAATCTCCATAGACACCGTGACAAGCAGCCTCCGCCCGAGACTACCCAAGAACTGCCGCGCCAAACCGAGGCCCCCATACCTGGAGATGTCCAGGGCAGATCCCGAGGCTGGTCAGGATCACTGAAGAAAGCCTCTGTAGTACCATCGACAGAATCAGAGAAGAAGGGAAGGGAAAGTAGCATAGGATCAATTGATACGATTAGGGCTCCGGAAATGCCGAAGATTGATAGGACAACCACCGCCAATTCGGTTACATCCAAGACTAGCAGACTGCGAGGGCTTGGTCATCATGGCAGGACGCGAGACAGGACTGCGGGTAGTATTCAGTCACATTCTAGCGACACTTCAAAGAAGAACGAGCCCCTACAAACACCGGGCATGTGGAAGATCGATACCAATTTTGAGGACCTGTCTGATATTCTGCATCTGCCTCCAGGGCAAGATCCTTCACAACCACTCGACAAGGATGGAAAGCTTCTGCCTCAGACACCCGCTACAGAACCTGGCGGACCGAATTGGGATGCCCCTGACAGCTGGGCTGTCAAAGGACAAGATGCTGGTACAGGCGCACACCATCAGGATGTCGCTGAACCAGGGCTGCAGCCGATCATGGAAGAGGACGGAGTTTCTTACTTTATGCGTGTTTTCCGGTCAGACGGCACATTCGCAACCTTGTCGATGACCATCAACGCTACTGTCGACGAAGTCTTACAGTCGTTGGCAAAGAAATCCGTCTTACACGACACGATTGAGAACTATCATCTCTTGCTCAAGAAGAATCAACTCTCACGCCAGCTGGGCTTGAATGACAGACCAATAGCAATGCAGAAACAATTATTACTACAAGCTGGTTATCAAGAGAAAGATCATATCGAAGAGGTCGGGCGCGAAGACAACAGCTACCTCTGCAGATTCACTTTCAGCCATGAGAAGCAGACTGGGTTTGGAAGTGGTTTGGACAACGATCCAACCTTTAATAAGATGCAGAAGTTCAGCCACGTGGACCTGTCGGGAAGGTCCATGATCACGATACCTATCATCCTGTACACCAAAGCTCCAGAGATCATATCGTTGAATCTATCCCGGAATCTGGCTTTGGCTGTACCGAAGGATTTCATTACCGCATGTATCAACCTCCGCGAAATCAAATTCACTGGCAACGAGACACGGCAGATACCTGCGAGCTTGGGCTGGGCATCGAAACTAAATGTGTTAGACCTGTCGAACAATCGCCTGGATGAACTCGAACACGCAGAACTGCATAGGTTGACTGGTCTGGTAAGTTTGAAGTTGGCGAACAATAGCCTCTCGACGCTGCCGAACAACTTTGCACACTTCCGACAGCTGCGATCATTGAACATTTCGTCGAACAACTTCAAACAAGTCCCTGAGCAAGTGTACAATTTGAAGTCGTTGGCAGAATTGGATATCAGCTTCAACAAAATTGCACATCTGGCGAAGATATCCGCCTTGACTACTTTGGAGCGTTTGTGGATGACAAACAACGACCTGAAAGGTCCGTTCAATGAAGGCTTCAGAAAACTGGTTAATCTCAAAGAGGTCGATGCGCGCTTCAATGGCGTGACAAACATCGACAACGTGGCAGGTTGTCCAAACTTAGAGACTCTACTGCTGGGCCACAACTCCATCTCCGCATTCAAGGGTTCATTCAAGAAGCTTCGAACGCTACAGCTTGATCACAATCCAATGACAGGCTTCGACATTGATGAACCCTTGCCGACCCTCAATTCGCTTAATATTGCCTCGGCCAAGCTGGTTGAGTTCAAAGAGACCATCTGCGATCACATTCCGAATCTGCAGAAGTTGATACTCGACAAGAACCACTTTTCGAATGTGCCCTCGGGAATTGGCAAACTCACCAAGCTGCAACATCTTAGCATGGCGAAAAACCGTTTAAACGCCATACCTCAATCCATAGGAAACCTTGTGGAGCTCAAGCATCTCAATCTTCGGGAATGTAACGTCAGTCGCGTGCCCGGTGAGATTTGGTATTGTCGGAGTCTGGAGATGCTCAACCTGTCTTCCAATGTGTTGGAGTCATTTCCTAGGATAAATGCTGCTCCACCACCACCTGCAGAAGCGCAGTCACAACAGCACAAAGATTCAAATGCCACGTTGACGCCCGCAATCCCACCCTCGCCCAGCTTCGAAGATCTTGGCAAATTAGAGGACTTCCAGAACAGACGACCTAGCCAAGCATCCACTGGTATGCTCAGCATTGGCAGCTCGCCCGGAGGCGCGGGTCGCAAGAATTCTATGGTCTCGACATCTGGTGCCCAAGGACGAAAGATGTCCCAAATCTCAAGGACGAACACCGAGCTTTCTTTGGCCACTGCTACACGAAAAGATTCAAACCTATCTCAAGCACGATTGCACAACACCTTCGCCGGCTCAATGAGATACCTTTACCTTGCAGACAACAGGCTAGAAGACGATGTCTTCCGAGAGCTGGTCTGGCTGCAAGAGCTACGAATGCTGAATCTTTCTTACAACGAGATCGATGATTTCCCAGGCGGCGTACTAAGAAGGTGGCCACAGCTGACAGATCTGTACCTTTCGGGTAATTCGCTCACATCACTACCTTCGGAAGACTTTGAGGAGAGCAGCAACCTCAGGAATCTTTACCTGAACGTAAATAGGTTCCAGGTGCTTCCGGCCGAACTTTGCAATGTACATAAGCTATCAGTACTGGATGTCGGCAGCAATTCACTCAAGTACAATGTCTCAAATTGGCCATATGACTGGAACTGGAACAGGAACACCAACCTCAAGTACCTGAACTTTTCGGCGAACCGAAGACTGGAGATAAAGCCCGCTCATCAAAGCAATATGAATCATTCCGCGGCCGCGAACGGTGGGGAGCCCCACGATCTCACTAGCTTCACCACCCTGAAATACCTACGTGTACTCGGCTTGATGGATGTCACTCTTTTGACGAACACTATTCCAGATGACAACGAAGACCGTCGTGTCCGAACGTCGACTACCTCAGCCGGGGCCCTAATGTATGGTATGGCTGACACTCTCGGCAAGAACGATCATTTGTCTACGCTCGATTTGCTAAAGGAGAACTTCAGAGGCCACGACGCAGAGATCATCGTTGGCATGTTCGACGGCCAGTCGATTCAGAATGGTGGATCAAGAGTCGCCAAATACCTGCATGAGCATTTCGCTTCCAACTTTCAGACGGAGCTCAACAAAGCGGACAGAGAAGAAGAATCACCGGAAAATGCCCTTCGACGGTCCTTCTTATCTCTGAACAAGGAAATGGCAAACTTTGCGAGCAGCGCCATCGAAAACAGAGAACACAGGCTACAGAATGGCCATCGCACATCAACCGTTGCCAATCTTCTCAGTACTGAAGATCTCAACGCTGGATGTGTTGCAGCTGTTCTGTATCTCAACGGACTGGACCTCTATGTGGCAAACGTAGGTGACATCGAAGCGATCAGCATCTCTGCGAACGGCCAGTCGAGTCCTCTGACAAGCAAGCACCAGCCCGCTGAGACCGCCGAACGGGACCGCATCCGTGCTGCAGGAGGCTACGTATCCCGACAGGGCAAGCTGAACGATACCATAGAAGTCAGTCGTGCATTCGGCTACTTCAATGCTATGCCCTCAATCATCGCTGCACCAGCTACTCATCACATGACAATTTCGGAAGCAGACGAATTGATTGTCATTGCTACAAAGGAATTCTGGGACTTCGTGACGGTTGACCTTGCTGTTGACCTGGTACGGTCTGAGAAGACTGATCTAATGGTTGCGGCCCAGAAGCTGAGAGACATTGCGATCGCATTTGGCGCTCGCGACAAGATCATGGTGCAAGTTCTGGGTGTGACAGATCTGAGAAAGCGCAACAATACCAAGTTCCGTGCAGGCAGCTTTTCCGTGGCAAGAGAGCTTAGCGCTGATCCCGACAACATCTTCCCCAGCGCCACACGAAAGAGAAAAGGTAGAGACGGAGTTGCGGATTCCGAACTTGCCCGAATGGAAGAACCTGAAGCCCCAACGGGAGAAGTTGCCATCTGTTTCACTGATATCAAGAATTCCACTGCACTGTGGGAAATTCTACCTGTACCTATGCGAGGAGCTATTCAATTACACAACCAGCTGATGCGAAGACAACTCAGAATAGTGGGTGGTTACGAAGTCAAGACGGAAGGCGACGCATTCATGTGCTCCTTCCCGACCGTAACATCAGCACTACTTTGGACTTTCATTGTGCAGAATAGTTTGCTGGATCTGCAATGGCCCAACGAAATCTTGGATACAGTGCACTGCCAAGAGAAGTACGATGCCGACGGTAACGTCATTTACCGTGGTCTGAGTGTCCGAATGGGTATGCACTGGGGGCGCCCTGTGTGTGAGCCTGATCCAATCACGCGACGAATGGATTACTTCGGTCCCATGGTCAACAAAGCAGCGCGAGTCTCGGCTGTTGCGGATGGTGGCCAGATCTCCGTCAGCACAGACTTCATCTCTGAGATGAGAAGGACGTTGGAGGCCTTTGCTGAGGATGACGATCGTCGCGACAGCGTCGGCAGCAACGACACCATGGACGATCCCATGTCGGTACAGATTCGGAAGGAGCTCCGACAACTTAGCAGTCTCGGCTTTGAAGTCAAAGAGCTAGGCGAGAAGAAGTTGAAGGGTCTCGAGAACCCAGAATTCATCTACCTGATGTATCCACATGGTCTCTCTGGTCGTCTCGAAGTGCCCCCAGGTGCAGGAGATCAGCCCGCTAATCTAGGGCCTCAAGGCGAGGACAAGTCCGAACCTGGCGCACTCGAAGAGGGGAGTACAATCGGCAACGGACTTGATCTATCTGAAGTCTGGAAGCTGTGGGATATTGCGCTCCGTCTTGAGATGTTTTGTAGTTCGCTCGAGGATCCTGACAGAGCGAAGGGACTTAGGAAGCCTGAAATGAGTTTGCTCACGAATATGAGGGACAGAGGAGGCCAGATTGGGGATAACTTCATGGTCAACCTTCTCGAGCATCAGGTTACAAGAGTCGAGAACTGTGTTTCTGCTTTGCAGATCAGGCATATGATGACACCACTCAAGATGGGAGTCAGCCTAGCCGACCAGGCACAGCCGATCAAGGATATACTGGTTGAGGTCGCGAACATGATGGAGAAGTATAAAGGTGTCAGCCTCAATCAGCAAGGATCATTGACGAGGAAAGTGCAGGGATTGTATGAGCATGACGACGATTAGAAGCAGTCGAACACGGCATCAACTCCTCAGGCACGCCGGCATACGGTGCACTTACCATGTGACTCACCTGAGCAGGGCAAAGCCATAGCGACAAGCAGCAGGCATAGTCTAACCAAAATTTGAGGATGCGGGAGTTATGCACGTTGCCGCCAAACAATCATCCGGAATATTAGGCTCGCAGCTGGAGTCCGGCTAACATCAACAGACGAGATAATCGCCAAGACTTTGTTATCAACGAGATGGTCTAACGATTGGATGGATTGAGTGGAGATGTGCTTCGAGAAGCAGATCCGATGACTGGTACAAGGAGGAATAAGCCAGAACGTTTAGGTAAAAGAATGGCGGCAGGCGCTGAGGGCATAGTGTTAACCACTTCAGGGGAAGGTTTTGCATAAGGGACAGAATACCAATCGGCATTCTTGGAGTACATGAACAGGCAGACAGGCCAGGACATAGCTGCTTCGAAACAACGAGCAAGTGTCTATCGGCATTGGGCTTTTGAACTGGTTCAGGTATCTGGGATATTGCTACGACGAATGACACATGGAAATAGTGGTCTTCATGAATCCGAAACATAGTAATTAATGAATGTTCAACCCACCACTCGGGTCCTGAGAATTTCATGCGTGACTTGTGGGTGTCTCGCTGGATCGTCTGCATTGTCGTCCCTGCCTTGAGCTTGTTACTGCAGGCCGAAAGACATCACGTGACTTCGCGACAAACGCGGTACGTGATCGTTCACACTTCGGTCAGGCTGATCTTCTAGTACATGTATTCTGACTACATCTGGTACTTCTCTAGAGATGGCCACTGGCGTGTTGGCGTCCTCTGCACGTACCACGGATCGAAGTCATGTTTTCGCATCAGTGTTCTTTGGCTCTATCAGACCACCACAAAGCCGACAGCAATACGACGGCGACCTCGAGCGCCTCACCAGGCAATGTCAAAAAGAGATCGACACCGATTCTCGTGCAGTCTTAGGCATTGGAAACGAACAGTTTGCACTAGCCCGAGCGGACAGTCGTTATGCAGCATTCAAACCTCACTTCATGTCTTGTCCGTCGCTTGTTGTAGTTACAGAGCCTTCTGCGGAGGAGCGACTGACGTACCTCACTCGGGTTTCCAAAAGCTCGTCCATCAGACGAATACCATCATGGAGTCGAGATCTTGGCACCGGCACGATGAAAAAGATCTTTGCTTCTACCATTGACAAGTGTTTGAATGATTTCGTTGAATGGTCCTACTCCGGGACGTACAACGACGAAGTTCGACAACATCTCCAATTTTGGGCCCAACATGTGCTATCAGAGTACGTCGGTGTTTTCACATCTGCAACTCAAGATGCCGCCGTCGATGCCAGACGTGTACCGCTACCAAGTTCTGCAGACATACAAAAGTATCAGCAAATGACACTTAGCCGGCTGTGGGCTCTACGGGCGAACGAGTTGTTCGACATGGTATTGGACTGGGACCAGACTGGCCCCGGCATTGACGACCTCAAGACCCTCGCCAGCACACCTCAAGCGCGGCAATTTGTCGCGGATAAATTCACTAGAGCTCTACAGACACGACTGTTACATCCAGGGGCTAGCACAATCGAGATCTTGCAAGTATACATCTCTACCATACGCGCATTCAAACGATTAGACCCGAGAGGCGTTCTCCTTAGCAAAGTCTCCGGGAGAGTCCGTCAATACCTGCGAGAGCGGGACGATACGATTAAAGTTGTGGTTACTGGCCTTCTCTCCGATATATCTCTACACCCTACACAGCGCGCGAGTGATGCAGTCGATGTCCTTAGCGAGTTGGCATGGGAACTTCAAAACAGAGATCCGAGCAATGGGAAGGGAAGCAGTAACCTAGACTGGAACAACATGGATTGGCAACCGGACCCGATAGATGCCGCACCGGAGACCACCAGCACACGGGGGCACAAGCAAACAGACGTGATCGGTAGTGTCATGAGCCTCTTCGAGAGCAAAGACGTGTTCGTGAAGGAGTTACAAATCACGCTCGCCGAGCGACTCTTACGTAACAAAGCAGACTACGACCAGGAAACCTCGGTCCTAGAGCACCTCAAGATCCGATTCGGCGACACAGCGCTACAGGCGTGCGAAGTCATGTTGAGGGATGTCCTTGACTCAAGACGTCTCGACCAGACAATTCGCAAGGACCAAGGACTGGACATCACCGGAAGCACGCCAGCTGCGAAACACGACAACCAAGCTGAACCAGCACTACACGCGAAAATCCTTTCACGGCTCTTCTGGCCGAGCCTCCCAGGAAGCACGCCCGCCTACGGCGAGGAAGAAAGGCACTTCAAGCCCCCTTTACACATCCTACACCAGCGAGAACGATACGAGCAAGGCTTCGAGCAGCTCAAGCAGACGCGAAAACTCACGTGGAACAACCACCTCGGCGCCGTGTCCCTCGAGCTCAGCTTCGCTGACGGCAGGACATACACGGACGAAGTCCTCCCGTACCAAGCCGGGGTCATCCACGCCTTCAACGACGACTCGGACCACGACCACGACATCCACCCCGCCGACAGGAACGACCTGGCCCCGCCCCAAACCGTGTCGAAATCCGTCTCCGAACTGTCCGAAGAGCTCGGCCTCACCCCGACGCTCGTGCGCAGCGCCTGTCTCCTCTTCGTCAGCAAGCGCGTGCTCACGCCGACCCCCGGCCACCCGGACACCTACAGCGTGCTCGAATACCTGCACCCGACCTCGGCCCCAATCACCGCCGCCGCCGACACCACCACGCACCAACACACCGCGCCCGTCGCCGCCGCCTCCGCCGCCGACCCGGACACAACCGCCGCCGCAGCCGCCGCGGCACAGGCGCAGTCGTCGCGCGCTGCGGACCTGGCGGCCGCGCACGCGGCGAAGGAGGCCGAGCAGCGCGCCAAGAGGGCCCAGATGGCCGTGTACCAGCAGTTCGTGGTGGCGATGCTGACGAACCAGGGCGCGATGCCGCTGCCGCGCGTCGCGATGATGCTGGGCATGGTCGTGCCGGGCGGGTTCCCGTATACGAATGAGGAGTTGAGGGATTTTCTGGCGGGGATGGTGCGGGAGGGCGCCGTGGAGGTTGTGGGGAGTAATTATCGGAGGGTTGCTGGGGGTGGATGAGAGATAGGGAAAGGAAGAGAGGGAATACGGTGATGGGTGTGTGAGATGCTTTTGTTTGATGCGGGTTCCATTATAGGTGGTAGGTAGACGGAGTACAGGAGTATCAGGCATGGCATGAATGAGCGTGGCTAGCGTGGCGTTGGAGAGGTTACATTGGACGAGATATATGGACACCGGCCTGGAAGACCACCGATGAAATGGAAAAGCACTTCAAGTCTCCTTGATCCAACTTCCGTCATCCATCTTGCCCTCCCTGTTCGGACCCTCGATCTTCCAGGTCTCGGCAAGCCCGCCCTTGGGATCTTCGTCGGGATACCCTCGTGACCTCCTGACCTTCAAGACCTCGTCGCGCACTCGTCTCGTGCATTCTTTCCTCAACTCGACCACCTCTGGATCCCACTTCAACTTGTCGCTCACTATGCCCAGCTGTACCTCGTACATGCTATCTAGCAACATCTTTTTGTGCTGGACGAGCTGCTGCTTGGTGAACTTGACGCCCTGTTTCTTGGCCTGGGCCAGCTCAGCCTGCATCTGGTCGTTGAGGATCTTTTCGTTCTCGCGATCGCAGATCTGGCGCCACTTCTTGCGCAGGTCGCCGAATGCAGCTTCGACGTCGACCACGTCACCAAAGGCGACTGAGACCTTGTTGAACATGCGTGGGATGAACCTGGGGAAGGTCCTCGACTCGTGCATGATGCGATCGGTGCCTTCGATGAACATGGGCACTAGGTCCGGGGCTTCGGGTGGCTCCAAGATCAGACGACTGACGCCCCACTTGAAGTAGCGCATGAAGCGCTGGTCGGGCTCGGTTTGATGGATGAAGCCCTCGGGGAAGATATGGACCCAGCTGTAGGAGTTGGAAGCGTAGCGAGAGGGAGCATTGTACATTCTTACATCGTCGGGGTAGGAAGGGAATGCTGGAGCCTGTTGGCCCTGCTCTCGGAGAGGGGAGAGAGGGTCGATTGCGTTGCGTGGCCAGGTGAGTTTTGGGGTGGTATCTGCTTCAGCGGCCTGGTTGAGTTTGGAGAAGATTGTCTGAGTGACTGGGCGGTAGCCTGGGATAGTGGCGCAATGAGGGTTGTAGGACAAGCCATCGCCGTCTATGCGGGAGAGCATGCGGACGCCTTCTGTGAACGTTGGCTGGAAAAGGCCGCCATAGATGCTGTGCTTGATGCGGTGGGTGGGCAGCGTTTGGCCAAGAGAGAAGAAATGAGAGAGAATGGTGTTGGTGAAACACAGGTCATGGGAAGCAAAGGTCCATCGGTGGGCTTGGTGGCCGTAGGAGAATGCGAAGGACAGAGGGAGGACACCCCAGATGACGGGGTCGTCGAGGACCGAGATGTGGTTGCTGACGGTCAGGAGGCCTTTGTTGCGCGTCTTGTAGTCGGCGCGTGCTTTCAGCAGGTCGACGAAGCGGTCGAGACCAGGGCTCTCGGTGGTGTTGAAGGCATGCAGGGCGGTCCAGCAGACGGCGTGGATGCTGAGGAGGACAGCATGAGAGCCAGTGCGCCAGAGGGAGCTGGGGGCCTGAGTGTTCTGATACAGATAGTGGTTGAGGTCGTCTATCAGCACCATGAGGGATGAGTTGAGGGGTCGGCGACGTGAGAGTCGTCGGAAGTGTGTGGCTTCACCCCATGTTGGGAAATTCTGTACGGGATTGAATGTTCCGCAGCTGCCGTCGCGTTGGTAGCGAAATCCTGGAAGCGACCGCGCGCCCCACTGAGTGGGAAGGTTGGCCGACCGCAGTGTGAACGTGAAGGTCGTCGTCTGGGAAAGTAAGCCGATCGCACTCTCAACTTGAGCGAAGGTCGCCAGGGCAAGTAAGCCGACCGCAGTGTCAGTGTGAGCGAAGACCATCAGGGCAAGTAAGCCGACCGCAGTGTCAATGTGAGTCGAGGCCATCAACGCTCTCGACCCAGCCCGTGCAGAACATCAAGACAAGATGCTGGGCATGTTCAGGCCGTCGGCGCCTCGTCTGGGAGGTCTGCTCTGGTAAGTCACGTCCCTGTCTCACACGCCAACTCGACGAACACAGTCCACTAACCAAGGTCGTCGCGCAGGAAACGACCGTGGCGCCTCAGCGCACCCCAGAAAGCCCGCCAGCGCAAGCGACTGAAGCTGGTCGACAAGGTCGTCGACACCCTCAGCTCCGCCCTGCAGAACAACGGCATGAGCGCCAAGGCCATCGAGCGATGGTACGCCGAGATGCCGCGCGAGGAGGAGATGCTGCCCAAGGACAAGTACACCATCTTCGACCGCAAGGAGAAGAAGTACCGCAAGGGCATCCACAGTGCGTTTGCTGCCTGCGTTGTTTTGTTGCTGCATGGGGAACGAGCTAATGTGTGTGTGTGTGTGTTTGCAGAACTGCCCAAGTGGACGAGGTTGAGCCAGCGGGTCAATCCGCCTGGTTTCTAGATGGCTGGACGTGACGGATTGTGGCCTTTTGAGGACTGGTCGGCACTTCTCCAGCAGGATCAGACACGCGACGGCATAGAATGCCAGCAACTATACGACAGTGACTCCTCACACCTGGCAGAGTCGAAACAGCTTTTCGCTGAACGCTGGTGGCATGGCACATGGCACATGGCGAGGACTGTCCGCGCGCCAGCTACCGATGCTTGACCGCTGTACGCCGAGGGAAATACATGGCGAGTCATGGCGCCAGAAGAAGAGCATGAACAACGGCACCCACTAGAACGTGTCTTGTACAAAACTGTACCATGTACATGAATATCTACCCATGTTGTAGCCCGGTACGACGGACTCGCGGCTAGTCTACCTCCTTGTATCCAGCCCCGAGCTCCTGACCGAATTCAAACTCAATATACCGTCCATTCGCCGCCCTCCTGATCCCCCGGATTTGGCCCGCCACCTCTTTAGCCGTGCTTTGTTGATTGTTGTACCTTTCAACGTCTTTGCGGAAATACTGCTTGGCCCGCTCGTGTTCAACGTTCCACGACTGCTGGGGGCCTTGGTCTGCGCCTGACGTCGGCCTCCCAGTGGGCCCGCCAGTGCTGGACAGCCGTAACTTCGACAGTCGACTGAGTGACTCTTGAATGCTCTCCGACGACCCATACAGCTGTTCGATTGCCCTCGCCGAGTCGATGGAACTGCTGGACTTGGACATCGAGCTAAGCTCGTCTTCTATCGCTGACGGCCTCCCTGGTAGCCACCCCACGCCCAAGATAATCTTTGAAATATTCCTCCACGCGCCATTCCAGTCCGCACTGCCCGCTTCCGCATTTTCGTCATGCCATGTGAGAGCGGTCAACCAAGGACCGCACCCGCTTAGGTCGAGCCAGCTGAGGCAGTATAGGTTGCGTGACAGGGAGCGCAGTATGCCAGCCGCTTCCCTCCAGTCATTGTCAAAAGCGCTGTACAAGTCGGTCCCCCCAAAAGGTTGGTTTGGCAGCGATGGACGTGCTGTATCGACCATCCGGACACGACCCTTGGCCGCGTTGGGCGTGTACGTCGGTGTTGGCCAATGCGCTAGAGACAGAGATTGAAGCTGCGATAAGTGGGTCGAGAGTGACATCAACGAAGCCCAAGAAGGGGGCGCTGCCGAAGATGCTAGATTGAGCGCGAGTGAAAGGTGTTTGAGGTTGACAAACCGGCCCGACACGAGCATCCGCGGCATTGACGGGACCGCTTGCTCGTTCGCTCTGACAGGGTCTAGCTCGTCTTCCCAAGACTCGGGCACCTCGGGTTGGTCGGTCGGGGCGAGACCAGTGGTGTGTCTCGTTCCCGCCTCTTTCATGACGACCAGCTCTTTCTCCATCTTCTTGGCATTCGTCGCCCAGCCACCGATGCTGTTTGCAAGGTCCAGTCTGGTCACTTCGTCGAGCTCGTCCTGTTCGCAGTCCAGCGGGAATAGCAACGGAAAAGGGTTCGGCCAATGCGCCTCATTGTAGACGGCAAGGTAGCTCAGCAGGGCGACTCGTGTCGACACTGGTAGCGTGGTCAAGTAAGCGTGGTCATATTCTGCATGCCAGGACCAGTTGCTCGCTATGGCTTTGAGTACGAGGTGCTCGAGCGAGGTCTGTCGGGGCAGTTTCCCGCCTGGCAGAGTGCTCGACTGTTGTTGTATCCGTGCTCTTAGCCATCGCAACTGCTGGAAGGTGCTCCGCGACGACTCAGGAGCGTGCTGCGAGTCTGCTAGCCAGGACTGTGGAGGAGGGGGACCAGGGATTCGCCTCAGCCTGGCAGGGCCTCGAACATGCGTCCTCGTTGGCGGGGCTGGTGCTGGCATGTCGAGCACCGCTCTCAGTGTAGGATGGATAGATGCCATTGCAGCGATGTCAACCCTCTGTTTGCCTTTGGTCCGTCGAGACTCGCGCAGGAGCTCATTGACCGACCTGGAAGGCGTCGCAGGGTCGCCATGATGACTGCTGCTCGAGGAAGGTGCGATCGATTTGTGGGTGGAGGGTGCGCTGCTCGCCGGTTTGGTCAACAATGCTCGGTTCTGATGTTTCTTGGGCATACGGACGTCCTCTCGAGTAGGCAGAGTCGTCGCAAGTAGGAAGAGGCGTAGGTCAAGTTCGACGCGCCAGGTTGATTGGCCTTCAGCCGCAGGCAGTTCTGCATGACGTCAGTCCACTGAGACCATTCGTGCACCAGACCAATTTCCATCCTCCAGGATAGCTAATAGTACGAGAGTACCCTCTTTAGCCCCCTGCCCTTTGAATGCCCTGCTCAGCTGTCTTGACAAGTGCCTCCAGGCCCCTCTCCTTCAACCTTGGGATGATGCTTCGAAACGCTTCTCTTGCCTGGATGTTCTTGCCATCCTCCAACAGCAGATCGGCCTTGGTCATCTCGGCGCTGATCAGTCCGACCTCGCAAATGTCATCGCGGTCTTCCGGCTTGACCACTTCGGCAGTGGCAATGGCCTGCTCAGCCCACCTCAGAGTAGACCTTCTCGCAGCGGCCAGGCTCTCCTTTGTCGCCGGCTTTCCGTTGATGGTTGCCCCGGGCCTCTTCATGGCCAGATCCATGGTACTAGCGATGTTGCTCAGGATCTGCACCTCCTTACATGACCTCGTTCCGTTGCATGCAGCCCTCAGTGGTTGGAGGGTGAGCATGTATACCTGCACTGCGTTCGGTGTCTCGCCCGTTGTAGCATACAGATCGCCCATCTGACTTAACATGCTGGCGATCTCATCCAAGGGCAGGCCGGCGGCATTGTCCTCGCTGAAGCCGTTGGTCTGGGGATCATGGCTCTCTTTCACCAGCAGGCCGACGGCATCAGAAAGCACTTGCTTGGCAGTGGTGACGTCCTGCATGTAATCGCTCTCATACAGCCCAGCGGTCCTGACTCGGGATCTGATGATTGTTTTCAGCATACCTCTTCTCAAGCTCTTAGTTTGCTCGGGCTGGGCTTCCGTGACGCCGCGATCGATATCCTGGACCTTGTCCTCGCACATCTTGATGGTTCCCTCGAGCACTTCAATGGCCGCCTTAGCATGGCCAAACTTCTCCAGCATCTCGGCCAGTCGAGTCCTGATGCCCATGACTTCTGCACTGTAGGGGTCCATGCCTTGTTCCTCGGCCACCTGCAGTGCTTTGATGAAGTGCATCTCGGCCTCTGCAGGGTTGGGCTGGACGTGGATGGCGAACAGGGCTTTTCGGAGGTGATATTCGACGTTGGCGGGGTAGGCTGCAAATTGTGGCTTGACTCGAGTATAGTCGTCCCAGGCTAACAGTCCAGCGATCGAAAAGGAAGCTATTATACCCACGATGAGGACAGGGAGGACGATTGGGTAGTCCTTCTTCGCCAGGCGCCATTGCTCACTCCAGTATTCATAGCGTGACGACTTGCCGGCTTGTCGGAACTCGGAGGCCTTGCGAGGCTGTGCGCGTGCTTGAGCCGATGGTCGCCAGCATGTTGAAAAGCGAGCTCGTTGTGATGGGCCAGTGGTGCGAGAAGAAAACTGCCACACTGAGCACTTGCGGGCCTGCTGCAGCGTGCGAGTCGATGCTCGAGCGGTCTGCATTCTAGTGGTGGATGCAAAGGCTGAATGATAGCAGAGGGTCAAGACGATGCTCGAACTGTAACTGTTCTACCAATAATTCCTCTCCCACTTGCACTTGCACTTGCACTTCCATTGCCTCGCGCGTCCGTCGACGTCATTTCAATTAACGCGTCTCCAGCTTCGCATCTCGTATTACACACACCTTCACCACTCAAACACAAGCACATCTTTCCATCCTCCTTACAAATGTAAACAAGATGTGTGGGCGGTATGCATTAGGCATAGTAAGTGCACCGTCGCTGGGATCGAGAGTAATCAGCTACTGACAAACGTAGCGTGCCTCGTTCGTTCGCTACCAACTCCAACAGCAGGGCATGCAAGTAGACAACGCCCCCGAAGACGACCAAGCTCGAGAGACCTACAACTTTCCACCAGGAGCCTATGGGCTAGTCTACCGAGCAGAAGTGCCCGACTCAGGTCTCAGAGACGAGGATGAGGCCCCCACAGAAGCCAGCGAGCAGTCAGATGCACAGGCTGCAGTGCAACAAGACAGGACTGGTCGAGACGAAACCCCGCAGAACGAGCAGCCAGACGAGCAAGCACACAAGCCGAGCTTCAATTACGAAATTAAGGTCATGAAATGGGGTCTCATTCCGTTCTGGACCAAACGCTCTCCAGACTATGGCAGCATGATGCGAACCATCAACTGTCGCGATGATTCCCTGATCGAGAATCGAGGCATGTGGAACACCATGAAGCAGCGAAAACGCTGCGTCGTTGTTGCTCAAGGCTTCTACGAATGGTTGAAGAAAGGTCCCGGCGGCAAGGAGAAGATCCCCCACTTCGTCAAGAGGAAGGACGGCCAGCTGATGTGCTTCGCTGGCTTATGGGACTGTGTCAAGTACGAGGATGCAGAAGACAAGCTGTACACATATACCATCATCACCACCAACCCCAACAAACAGCTTACCTTCCTACACGACCGTATGCCTGTCATCCTCGACCCGGACACTGACGCCATGAGGCTGTGGCTGGATCCAACTGTCAACAAATGGTCCAACCAATTGCAGAGTGTATTGAAGCCCTTCGACGGTGAACTAGACTGCTATCCCGTCAACAAAGAGGTCGGCAAGGTCGGTAATAATTCTCCTGATTTCATCATACCGGTCGACAGCAAGGAGAACAAGAAGAACATTGCAAACTTTTTCGGAAACGCAGAGAAGAAAAACGACTTGAAGTCTTCAACCAAAGAGACCAAGGAAGTGAAGATTGAGCATGATCAGGATGCCAGAGAAACCAAGGACCATGAAGGTTCAGAAAATAGTGCCCCCATCCCTGTCCCGCCAAAGGAAGAAGGTGGCATGAAGCGCAAGCTTGACACTGAAGACGAAGGCGAGCACCATGACAAGGCACCCAAGCTCGGGTTTACTCCTGAACAGAAGTCGGCATCGCAGCAAATCCAAAGTCCAGACATGACAACCACTCCCTCAAAGCCAGCCACTGCGAGAAAGACACGAAGCGCCACAAGCAATGCAGACGTTTCGAAGAAGCCAACTCCGGTCAAGGATGGCAGCAAACGGATTACGAGCTTCTTTGGCAAGACCTAAGTTGCACTCTGACAACGACTCCAACACTGCAACCACTTTTGCGATCGAGCATGTGTGGACATGCACAGTGGGAGACGGTGGCTTTCGCGCCGAAGGACTCCATCTGATTGTGGGTTCGTGGGGTCGGAGAACTCCAACATATACCCGAGCCGGCGGTCTTTCCGACGGAAGAGCAGAATACTGGCATCTCGTGGCAAGGTTGTAGCAAAACAATGTCCAACACACGATGAGCACTTAGACTATGGTAATTCAGACCACAGACATACAACCATGTCGACGAGTACCATGACTATACCGGCGCCAGCTAACGTACGGGCCGCCGATGATGATAATTCAACCAAGAATGGAATGGCCAACCGGCCACATCCTTCTGTTTACTTGACCATCGACGGCTTGATCAGATCTCATGCTGCCGAAGATGCTGATATACCCATGATCGGTTACCCTGCGCAAGGAGTATCGGACTACGAAATACACACTGCCAAGGTGGTAGATAGATATGTCGATGCTGCCTGTTGGTGGTACCAGAAGCAAGGTTTGCAGCCAGCAGTAAGTATGGCACTATAGTCTTGTCCTAGAACCTGACCTTGTTTCAGGACCCGTCAGCCGAAAAGGCACCTGTCGTTGCACTGCTCACACCGTCATGCTTGGAAGCTATAGTGTCGTTCTTCGCCCTGAACAGATTAGGATGTGCAGTGCTCTTCCTATCCACAAGACTTACGGCACCAGCGTATGTCAGCCTCATGAAGTTGGCTGACTGTACCATCATCGTTGCACCTCCCATGTACAACACTGTCATATCAGACATGCAATCACAGATGACATGCACGTCGATGCCACGAATAAATGCAGAAGATTACCGACCAACATTTAACGTACCCAGGTTCTTCAGACAGTGCGACAAGGCCAAAGAATCTCGCAAGATCGCTTGGATCATCCACTCTTCCGGTTCTACCGGGTTTCCCAAACCAATCTTCATCTCTAACTTCGCATGTCTAGCCAACTTCCAGAAAGGACTCGGCTTCCGATCATTTACCGTGTCTCCACTGTTCCACTCGCATGCCCTCAACGAATTTGGTCGAGCCATCTATGCAAAGAGGCCGATGTTCTTCGGTAATTACGCGTTCCCCGTCACGAGACAAAACTTGCTCGCGGCTATGAAAGTCGCAAAGCCAGAGATCGTTTGTGCTGTGCCTTACGTCCTCAAGCTACTGGCGGAGAAGGATGAAGGCATCGCCGAGTTGGCAAGGGCAAAGGTCGTGATGTATGGGGGGAGTGCCTGTCCTGATGCTCTGGGAGATGAGCTTGTATCGAAAGGTGTCCGCCTCGCTGGCAATTATGGTGCGACAGAGACTGGCTTCATCATGAACTCCTTTCGGCCAGAGGGAGACGATGAATGGAATTACCTCAGACTCCATCGGCCTGTTGCGGACTTTGTTCTAATGGACGAAATATCGCCTGGAGTCTTCGAATGCGTCGGACTTGATGGTCTACCCTCCAAGGACACCACAAATTCAGATGATCCGCCCAACTCTTTCCGTACACGGGACCTGTTCACACGGCATCCTGACCCCCAGAAGTCGAACTACTGGAAATACCTCAGCCGCCTCGATGACCGATTGACACTTGTCAACGGCGAGAAAGTGTTGCCTATACCAATTGAGGGTCATATCCGACAACATGAGCTCATCAGGGAAGCTGCTGTCTTTGGTGTGGAGCGCACCGTACCAGGTGTCATCGTGTTTCGCAGCGAGCATGCCGCACAACTCTGTGATGAAGAATTCATAGACCGGGTATGGCCACAGATTGAGGACGCCAACAGTCAGGCCGAATCGTTCTCGCAAATTCCTCGTGACCTCGTGGTTGTCAGACCTTTCGAAGAGGTTTATCCACGAACCGACAAGGGCACCATTATCCGAGCTCAGCTGTACGAGCAGTATAAAGATGTGATCCAAACTGCCTACGATCGGTTCGAAGGCGGCGTCGCGCCCGTTGACGCTGGTTCTTTGCTAGCTCTCGATGTCGCTGAGCTAGAAACTTTCTTGTTGAACAAATTCCGTCATGACCTGCAGATTGACCTGGAGTCCAGTACAAGCGACATCTTCTCCGCTGGCGTTGACTCCCTGCAGACAACCAGAATCTGGCATATGATCAAGAAGGAAATTGACTTGGGAGGGCAGCAGTTATCTCAGAACATTGTCTTCGAGCGCGGCACAGCCAGATCACTAGCACAGCACCTTTACAACCTACGATTGGGAATCGAAGAAGACAATGCAGATTCCGACGCAGAAGCCCAGGTTCAGATCATGCAAGATCTGATCAACAAGTACGGTACCTTCACCCCTCACGACCCGACCGATAAGCCCACCCTCACAGGCAAAACCGTCCTCCTCACCGGCGTAACCGGCGGCCTCGGCTCAATTCTCCTAGCCAACCTCCTCCGCCGCCCTGACATCATCCGCGTCTACTCCCTAGTCCGCGCCTCAACCCCCTCGTCCGCCACAGACCGTGTCTTTTCCGCGCTATCCTCCCGCAACCTCCTCACCACAATCCCGCCCTCCTCTCTCGACAAAATCGTCGCGCTCCCCTCCGACCTCTCCCTCCCGACTCTAGGCCTGGATCCATCGCACCTAACTCAGCTCCTCGCAAGTGTAACACATATCATCCATTCTGCCTGGGCCGTCAACTTCAACATCCCGCTCCTAGCCTTCGAGGCGCAGCACATCCGCGGCGTGTACAACCTGCTCGAACACGTCGCGCTGCGGACCACGCATTCCCGGCCCGCGGCCTTCTACTTCTGCAGCTCGATCTCGGCGGCGAGCGCGACGCCGAAACCGGCGGTTGTGCCCGAGACGCAGGTGCGCGATCTGGCGTGGGCGCAGGGGACCGGGTATGGACGGAGTAAACTTGTTTCGGAGCGGGTCACGCGGGCAGCGATGGAGGCGACGGGACTGGTGAGTCGGGTGTTGAGAATCGGACAGTTGGCAGGCGACAGCGTGAATGCGGTTTGGAACGATACGGAGGCTATTGCGTTGTTGGTGAGGAGTGTGTTGGACGGGAGCGCGGGTTGTTTGCCTGAGCTTAATGAGATGGTGAGTTGGTTACCGGTGGATCGAGCTGCGGAGACGATCGAAGAGTTGGTGTTTGCTGAGCAGATGGGTGGGGAAGGAGGCTATGGAGATAAAAGCGGCGACTTGGTCTATCATATCGTGAACCCGCAGTTGTTCAGTTTCAGACAGGATTTGGTGCCGATGTTACGCGGACATCCCGATGTACCCGAATTCGAGCTTGTTCCGGCACGTACATGGTTGGATCGTCTGCGGGCTTCGGATGGGGATGTGCGGAGGAACCCGAGTAAGAAGTTGATGGACTTCTTCGAGGCCAAGTATGGTGCTGTGGCTGGTGGGGATGTGGATGGGGAGGCACGGGAGGCGTCTGAGGTCACCAAGGGGTTACTGTTCGAGACGACCAAGACGTGTCGCGATAGTGAGTGCTTGAGAGGGGTCAGGGATCCTGTGAGTGATGGGCTGATGAGTAGGATTGTGGGTGTTTGGATGAGGAAGTGGACGGCCGAATTAGGACTTGATGCTTAGGTCCTCGGCATGCAACTATTCGCAATTCTTGAAGGAGTTGAAGACTTATTGTTAGCATTCACCGGCCATACGGTCGCATCTTTTCTACGGCGCAATGCGAGGTGATGGGATGGTCATGCTTGGCGTAGCTCTTACATTAGGTCCCAAGTCAATCGCATTCACGTAATCCAGTCGTCGCGACTGGCCCGACGTCTTGAGGCTCCGATCAGTATTTGAGATGAACTGCGAGCATTGATGGAACGCGAGTGCGACGTAAGTGCGTATAAGGCTCCCCGTATCATTACCTTGTCATGGTATGGTGGCTTAGACCAATGCAGTGGGCGCAGCGTGGGTGCACCAATCAGATTCGTAGCGGGCGGTGCAGCGCCGTGCTGATTGTGAGTCTCGTGATAGAAGTGGCTGCCAGGAAGACGATGATTTGGAAAAGTCTAGGGGGCGATGCTAGGTGCATCTTGTGTGCGGCAGAAGATAACAGGATATAGACCTATCGCTCGCTCACTGACCAAACAAGGTGTCGCTCACTCTGCTTATTGTAATCTCAGTGGCAGCCAGAATCGGTCGTCACAATGTCCGGCCTCGAAATCGTCATCCTGGTGGCAGGCGGCATCTACATCACCAAGAAAATCCGCGAGCGGAAGAGGCAGAAGCGACTTTTGGCCACCGGCATCTATCCGCAGTCACAGTCACAGTCACGTCCTTCGGGTAGCCAGGTTACACAGGGACATGGGATCCCACAGCTTGTCAACGCGAGTCAGAGTCAGCGAGTGCCGGTTGAAGAGGAGTTGTTGCCGGCGTATACCCCGCCCACGCAGAGCGAAGGCACACGTGCGCAGCCTTACGGGGATGTGAAGGGAGATTTGCCGGGTTATTGTGAGACAGTGGGAGGTGAAATGGGACAGGAGCGAGGTGAAGCGGTTGGTGTGGTTCCCCTGCCATCCACGGGTGCACGCACGACGGGCAGTATGAGGCTGGAGGTGCCTGCTGCAGCTGATCCAGCGAAGCAAGGTCGCCAGAGGAGATGGAAGGTGTGGAAGAAGGAACAAGGTTCGAAGACTGGTTCGTGATGGATTTCCGGTATTATACCCACGTCAGGTCGAGAGGGCAACTATGCGCCGGCGGTCTTTGTAGTTCGATCTCTTACATGCGTTGGCTCGCTCTCTATAGAGTGAATGCGAAGAGCTTACACGCCCATATCAACCTGATCGTCCGCGACACAACTCTTTGGCTGCACGGTTTGCTCCTGGACAAAACATGGGGAAGCTCGAATTGATAGTATATAATATAGCACAAGGGTGGGATGATGAGAGATCGAAGGAGATGATTTCATGTGTATGACTTCAAGTTATGTACGGTAGTGCAGATTCGCTTAGTAAATCCATACGGTGAACCAGGAGAAACAATGTGCGTTAAATCGAGCTAGCTATACAGCTCTGGCAAGCACGTATTCCATCGGTCTCCATCTTTGTACCCAGCTTCCACTACAACAGTAACCAGGCGACCTCAGGCTCTCTTGGAGAGCCCGCTCTTTAGTACACATACCTGAACTTGACGTTCTCCTTGTCTGTTAGGTTGTCCCACTCGCTCTTTTCGATGCTGATCTCATTCGTCGCCACTTCGTTCTTTTCCTTCTGTCCATTGGCATACTTGTAGTACGCGAAAAGGATTACGGTGACCACAGCCGCGGCACTTTGGGTGGCCAACACAGTAATCTTTGCTGGAATGTACTGCGGCGCATCCTTCGCCTGAAACGTTTGGGGTCCAACGATATTGCCAACACTGAACGCGCCGCTAATGAGTGCCATGCTGACGGTCCGTTTGGTTGAGCCAGCAACATTGCTCGCAGTCCACTGATACAGGACAATCAATACTGCGACAACAAAGTTGATGAGATAGAGCCCTGCCAACAATCCCGGTTTGTTCGCGTTTGTCTTGCCCGATGGCAGAAAGGACATCAACGCGCCACCCATGATACTTGGAACGCAGCAAAGGACTATCCATGCCCATCGGTTGCCTGATGGCAGATAGCGAACGCCGTAGCCCACCATCAATGTTGCGAAGATGGAGACGATACCGCTGGGCATGTTCAATAGAGCAGCCTGTGGAGAAGTATAGCCGACATTCCGAATCAGGGTCGCACTGTATGTCGTGATGACACCGGATGAGATGGAAACCAGGACTGTTATCAGGACCAGCAGCCAGATCTGGACGTCTGCCACAGCGTCGAGAAGGTGTTTGGCCTTGAAGTTCCTATTCTGAACTCCAGTCTTGTTTACTGAAACATGCTTCAGCAGTGCAGTCTTTTCCGTCTCATTCAGGAACCGAGCTTTCATTGGGCTGTCCGGGATGATGACCACAGTCGCGATGCCGATAACAACCGTGACAGCACCAAGGACAACGAACATGACCCTCCAACCTTGAAAGTCCGGATTCTTCATATGCTGGAAGCCATAGCTGACTGCACCGCCAACGATCTGGCCAATGCCAAGACCACAGTACCAGATGCTAAATCGAGGCGCCTGTTCCGATTTGGTGTAATACTGACTGCTGATCAGCATCAAGCTTGGTGCAATGGCTGCTTCGAAGATACCAAGGAAGATGCGAGCTGCGAGAAGTGAATGGTAATTGTGCGCTGCTGCGGTGCAAGCTGTTGCAATGCCCCAGAGCACGACATTAGCCCCGAGCCACTTGCCCGCCGGAACTTTGTTGAGAATGTATCCTGAAGACATATCAGCTCAGAGTCATCTTCCGGCAATATCGAGCTCTTACCGTTCGGTATCTCTGCAACCAGATACGCGATGAAGAACGAAGTGGCAGCATTGGTGAAGTCGTTATCCTGCAGCTTAAGGTCCTTGGGCAGGCCCATGACCGCTGCATACTACTCAAGTATCAGGAACGGCTAGTCAGATGATCGACATGCAGTGCAACTTACATTCAGCGAAACTTTGTCGATGAACTGCATGGTGTAGCACAACATCATGATCGGCACGATATACCAATCTATCTTGCGTCGCAGCCTTGTAAGGTTCACCTGCGCAGCGGCGTCGTCGGAAGCATTGACACTGGCTAGAAAGTTGTAGGCCAAATCCGGATCACTGAGGTTCTGCTGGTGCGGCGAGTACGAGCTTGGAACCACCTCACTGGCACCAACCACACCAGGGAGTTTGCGGTCTGTGTGGAACGACATCTTTGTTCATGCAAGGTGACGCCGTAGAACAGTGATGGACCGGGCTTGCGGAAAGACGTTGTCGATAAGCACTTTGCTGGTAACACAAGTAAAGCAGGGTCGAAACAGTCGGCGCTGAGGAACACAAGAAGAGCAGAGAAGAGTGGCACAGCTCGAGGTGATAAATGTGGAAGCGATAGTCACCGCAAGATATTTCTAGGAGGTGCCAAGTACGAGACTACCAAGGGGATTTGCTCGCGAGGCGGCTTAAGAGCTTCAGTTCTCTGTTGGTTGATAGCACACAGGCCGTCTCAGCGTTGGCCTCCACAAGACCAGTCGGTTGATGCCTGATCTCGCAAGGGAGAGCGAACGCGCTAGGAAGAGACAAACAAGGTGTAGCAACTACGGGCCGTTGCTTCTAAACCAATCGGGAAAGCTATCAAAGCCTGGCAGTCCCGTTGTGGGGATAATCTTGGCTGACTACTGAGCGTCGATCATTGTGCCACATGCCGTCTGCCAGCACCCCTCACGGTACATGTCGAAACAAACCAACATGCAAAAACGTAGCTTGCGGGCTCGTAGATACAGCCACGGCTTTACAGAGTTCGACCACTTTGCTCTACACAACGGATGCACTCGAATGCACCGACTTGACAAGCTTCAACATGTCTCGATCGGCAACATAGAGCTCCAAGACACGTGCTAAGCAACAGCTTCATAGAGCATCACCTAGTGTCGCGCCAACACATGCCTGTTGGCGACAGCAGACAGCGGCTACTTCAATCTGTACGAATGTCAAGCCATGTGACAACGATCCCATGTATCCTTTATCAGCAAAAGAACATGCTTTCCCTGTCAAACAAGTCATGCACCTGTGTATGCTAAAAATGATTAGGTTCTGGGGAAGAAACTAGGCTGGCTCTCAAGCTGGTCTCGGCTAATTCGAGACGCGTCTGCGAACCAATGATCTACATTCTTTGGCGCGCTATCAATTGCCTTAATGATCGTCACTTCAAGTGAATGCTTTAGTACTCCGCACCACTTCTCTCGAGGTTCATCATGAGAGTTTGTGGGCTTAAAATAAGAGACGGAATGTGATTGTTGAAGAATGAGCCAATGCAGAAGCGAAGATCCTTTAGATCTTGGCCGCATTCAACCCCAGGTTTGAAACAATGGAAATTGAGGTCCGATTATTGACACGAACGCCACCCGTGTGCCAACCACTTCTAGTGCTGTTGGACAATTCGTTAGTGACGGCCGACACCTCATCACATCACACCAACCACGACAGCAGTGACACGGACGCTGGTCAACGCGAAGTCCTCCCTTGCTGCGACTTGGGGCTGTCAAAGCTTCAGACACGCAGTCAATGACGATGACGTTCTTGCTCTGAGGTGGTCAGCGCGGTCTGTGCTTCTGGTAATCAGTGCCCCTTCCTATGAGGCTCTCAAACCAGCACGATCCTGGTGGTCTTCCATGCTAGGATCACCAGATCTAAAAGACCTTGACAGGATCCTAGCTGCAGCTGCTAGCAATGGCAACTCAACGGTCAAGGTACTACGGCGTGCTTATAACATGGGGCCGATAACTCGATATCACTAGGTTTGCGACGCATTGAAACGTGCGGCTCATGTTGTACCTGTCGAATTGACCGAGAGACGGGGGGACGTCACGTTATTGATATCGAAAGGCCCTTACGAAACCTCACCATGATATAGTGGCCTGCTACTCTATACTATTCTTGCTCTCTTACCATATCTGAACGACATCTCTCTTCGTCCGTCCACCCCTTCCATACTGCAGCCATGACGTGGGTTTACCACGCCTCCCCCGAACTCGATGCACAATCACATTGGCCGCTTATCATCGGCGTATGCACAGGCTTAACGACGCTGATGGCCCTCACTGTTGGACTCAGGATCTATGTTCGTGCGTGGATGATCAAGTCCATGGGAACCGACGACTGGGTCATGCTCCTCTCTTGTGTACGCCTTTCGGACAAATCCGTTTACGGGACAGCTTGCTGACACGGTTTCTAGTTTTGCAGTATCATCTACAACGGCCTCTGCATCACTCAATCCAGATACGGTCTCGGACTACCGATATCCCACCGTCCAGTGGCCAACCTATACAAATACTCAGAAGTCAATTTCGCAGGGCGGCCCTTCTACATGGCCGGCATCACAGGCTTCAAAGTAGCCTTGTGTTTCGCATACCTCCGTATTACCGCCAACACAAAACCCGTCTACAGACGCGTTATCTGGGGAATCATGGTGTTCGCCATTCTGTCGCATCTTGGAGGCACCATGGTCCTACTCTTCCAGTGCAGTCCGATGAAGTTGTCCTGGCGCCCAAAATCAGTGCCCGGATCGTGTCTGCGGAACGACATTACCTTCTACGTCCTTGCAGCCATCACGATTTTCTGTGATTGCTTGATCTTTGCCTTGCCTATACCGCTACTGGCAAAGGTACAGATAAACCGGAGGCGGAAATTCGGACTCATCGCGGTCTTCTCACTGGGTGCCTTCACCACTGTCTGCTCCGTCATGCGGATGGTTCAGATCTCCGTCATCGCACGTACTGGGGATTCGACTATGCTTGTGCTCTGGGGCACTATCGAGATGAATGTCGGAGTAAGTGCTCCTGCCAGCACCTAGTCTCCGAAGTTGTCCATCACTAACGCACCTGCAGATTTTCCTCACGTGTCTTCCGTCACTCACGCCGCTCTTCACCTGGTTCGCGATCAAGGCGAAAACAAGTGGCTATAGCCTGCGATATACGCGGGGAAAAGGCACCCACGACACAAACAACTCAAACGCCATGCAACTGGAGAAGCGAGCCAGCCGGTTCAATTCGTCGTCAACCGAGCCTACTGTGATCAACAGGTCCGACTCCGAAGAACGCATGCTTTCATCGTCACAGGGCAATGGAAACATGTTCATCACGAAGACTACGAAAATCGAGGTGCAAGAGTACGACGCGGATGGCGATGCGCTCAACAAAAGTAGCTGGTGATACGCAGTGAGAAGAGGACAACAGGAAGGAGCATTTGTGGGACTCGGAAGCTGAGCACTGTACAATCAGTGTCGGAAGACACCCCCCAGAGCTGTGAGTTCGTTGAAGTGTTTTGCTATTGCGGACTTTGATCATGTCTCGATACTTCACGCGGCGGTCACGCTGCTTTGTAGTCGTCCAGTGCATTATTGTGTACTAGTATATAAAGTTGCTACGTTCGCACCCTCAAGACCATCAATTCAATCCTATCACCACAATAACTACCACCATACCTCCCGTTTCTAGACGCGCAATGTGCTTTTGTCCCAGCCCGCCATAGAGTCACTTCTCAACTGCCGCCACAACACATCGCTCGGCAGATGTTTCTGTACAGTGGCCGGAACATACCGCAGGCGAGCAACAACCAGTATGCAAGGGACTCAACCACCACCCTTGGCTCCCGACCCCAGCCGCTGCAAGCCACGTCCGCGCACGGCACAGGATCCTTGCGCCGGCCCGTGCGCCTCCGAAGCCACACGTGTTAGCTCAAGCGAGTGGTGCGAGGATGAACGCTGGTTCTTTACAATTCTACTTGGTAAAGCCCTGTTGTTCTAGTGAGTAGGAGATCGCGTCTTCACTGATGCGTCTAGTGGTCATTGGTTGAAAGGAGGTTGCAGCGAATTAACGCTCTACTGACTAAGTAAAGACCAGACCCGTATGAGGGAGTAGTGGAGTTTACTCACCAAGAAACCAGGGTTCGATCAAGAAGTACTTACGGCAGCGCATATTGTTGCATGCCGTAAGTAGCGACCGCTCGATCACTTTAACGATTCTGTAGTGATGTGGTTGGGGGAGGCGTACGAGCAGTCAAACAGCATGCCTGGTCCTTTTGCACGAGCAACAGGCGAGAAGCCCCCCAACATCGATTGGTCACTGTTCCTCGGCTACTATGTTTGAGTGTCAGGGATCCTGCGTACCCTTAGGAATCATCTGTACACTGTGGAGGATCGCCCCTGAAATTGCCGTCGCCGCCATCACCAGCCAACCCTGTATCCCTCGCCCTGCCCATCGCGTGCGCTCTCAAGATGCCGATTCTCCTCCCTGAGAACCTGCTCTCCTTTCACCGCCTATTTTTTCCTCTCCCTCGACCCCCTGCCGTACCCGGGAAACCAACGGGCGTGGAAGTAAAACAACACTCTTAGCAACATGAGTTCCCAAATCTCATACCTCTGCGTTATTAACAAGGGAGAAATAACAGCAGTCAAAGACCGCGCCGTACTGAGCGCACACTCCAGTCAAGTTACCATTGTACAGTGACGGTTGTTCAATTGTGCCACTGCGCGAGGGTATGGCTGTTGTCATTAGCGTCATGGTCAGATATTCTTTCTGCTATCGAGCCCGACCCGCATTGCTGCGACCTCCCCTGCTTCCACACATGAGCCTTTCGTCCGCGCGAACATTGCGCTGAAGGTTAGACCTGTCACCAGAGCGACATGATCTAGCCAGGTATGAAGACCCGCCGTAAGAAACCTGCTTCACTCGTCTGAGATCTGATAATGTATTGGTTTGAATGTCCCGCCGTTTGACAGCCCGGCAGAACAAGCAGTCATCGCGATGATCAAATCCATCTCCGCGGTGAAGTCGATGTAATCGCCGGGTTTGCTGAGAGGAGGTTCGACGGTGAAGGTCCCCGTCTTCCCATCGATTGGGACGTTCATGAAGCAGTTGAATGCACAAGGAATCTGGTCCGGCTGGACTCCGTAAGGTTCAAGTGCATTGGCAAGGTTGCCGAAGCATCCTTGATGCGGGTCAGTGTGCCCGTATATGATACGAAACGTGTCCTTGGAGCAGGGCGTGAGAAGGAAGTCGTGGCGTCCGCAGGTGTCTTCCCCAATTTTCAACATGATGTTGCTTCTGTTCGAGTACAGCGGATCACCCGTAGTGAGGTAGAGGCGGCTAGCGTAGTCTAGCGTCCTCCCATTCGAGATCACCTCTCTGGTATCGTGAGCATTGAATGCTAGCAGATCCGAGACCTGGACACCTTGAGGATCGATAACTCTCAGACGTTGGCCTTTCTGTAGTCGGAACGCTGTACCAGTTCGTGGTGGGATTTCTGTTGTTTCCGGCATCTTGACGAGTTTGCTGGTTTATCGAGGCGAATCTGAAGCGCTTGTTGTTCTCGTCGTTATGCACAGAAACCCCAGTCTGTGTGCACGTGAGCTCGAGACGCGTATTAGGACCGAGCAGCAAAGGTTGCCAAGCCGCCGAGTTCGTTCAGCAAAGCGACTGCGTCACGATCTACGGCTAGCGGATTAGGCTTCCGGGACCAGATTTCAGAGGCCTATGTCTGTGACTTTCCGATCCGCTAGAAGCCCGATTCAGGTTAGGGTAGTGACAGACCCCAGACTTTTACTCTTCACTGCAGCTCCGATCTCGCTTTTTCAGCTCCGACACAAATAATGACGCACATCCGAACCGCAGGTGGCTGTCACCGTTGACAGGTGCTGAACGTTTGATTGGGTGACTTGGGGCGCAAATGTCATTAACCAATGTAAAAATGTCACCCACCAGAATGACATGGGCCAGACCTATAAATTGTAAGCCACGTGAGTGCATCATTGCTGGATATTAGACGAAGGAAATACAAGGAAGATGGTGTCATTATGCAGAACTCATCGTCAAAGCAGTCATTCAGGCACCATGAACGGTAAGACCATGGCTGCCGCTGCTCAAGCATCCGTCCATTCAACGTCAGAGTCAGACTCTAAACAATGAACCAATATCCAAATGCGCCAGTCTTGACGTTTTACTTCCTGTTTGTTGTGATCATAGCGCCTGCATGGAATACTGTTACCAGTAATGTGGGAACGCATGCGGTGCACTAGCAATAGATCGAAACAGCCTGTGTCCACTGTATTATCTTATCAGATCCAGGTACCATTAGGGTAGTTTCGAAATTGCCCAACTGCGGTCTCATATCAATATCGTCAGCTCTATGCTCTGGCATTTCGTGTCTTGAGGAGCACACCATCAGTCAATATGATCATCACTATAGCATTCGTCTGTTTCGCGTTTGGGTTTCTGGCAGCAATCGTAGTTGCCAGTAATCCCAAGAAATCCAAGAAGGATGTCGTCGGACTATCCGATTGGCTTCGAGTGATGCGAAATGATGTCTCGAGCGTTATTGATAGTAAGTGCGGGAATCAGCAGCCGTCAACAAAGATGGTCGCGGACACCAATAAGGAGGATGGAGGGTTGTTGAGCAAGTACGTTCCTGCATGCTGGTGTAACACTGTTTGGTCCACTGACGCTGTCCCAGAGAGCAAATCGAAACGTCGTATGGCACAGACAGCTGGCAAGGCCTCGCTTATCAGGACTTTAAGACTGCTATAATGGCCAGGGAAAGTGGCTTGAAGACGTTCCCCTGTGTATATGCCACCATGGGCTACCGAGCCGACGAGCATCGATATGTCTTCCTAAAATCCGATAATCCAGCAGAACCCCAAAATATCCGCGTCATCGCGCCAGCGCTTCGTGCTTACCTTTCAATGTCCAAAAGTCTCGGTCCGAATACTTCCCTTGTCATCGTTTGTGCGCCATCAGAAAAAGAAAAGACGGTCGAGGAATATAACAATAGCTTCTGGGATATGCTCAGGGGTCTACGAATTTCAGACCCCCAGCCGTGGCCAACAGATGTGCCAGAAGCGGTTGAATCCGAGAAGTGGACATTCTGCTACAACGGCGAGCCGGTCTTTCCCGTAATGTTGACACCGGCACATATGCAACGCTGGTCGCGGCATATGTCGGTGCCAATCATTGCGCTGCAACCCAAGTGGGTACTGGATAGGTTGCTGAGCACGCCCGAGAAGAGGGAGGCGGCCACAGGGAAGGTTCGGAAACTGCTGAAGGAATACGACCAGATCGACATTAGTCCTGATCTGACATCGTACGGGCAGCCAGGGACGAGTGAGGCGAGGCAGTTGTGTTTGCTGGACGAGAATGAGACCGCAAGTTGCCCTTATAGCAATTTCGATCGCTAGTCGCTGTGGTCCATGGCACTCCGGAAAAGAATTGGTTGGCTTCTATCAATAGAGCGCTGGAAGAGGAGTAGATAAGAAGGGGAAAGTAAAGTCTTGTAGTATATAGTTCTGTGATGCTTATCTTTAGCCTGCTACCTGCTAGTACGTAGCTAGATGTGGAGTCTCAAGAGCGCCTCGGCGCATCATCGACACTCGCCGACCTGCGTTCACAGTCGTTTTGTCTCCTTCATGTAGTAATGTTCCTTATTTTGCATGAACTCACCTTACGACTCCAACGAGTCGATCTATAGTAGTAGAGGACTGGTATTGATCGCCGTTCTAGCGTCCAGCGTGTCATCTGGCGATGATGATTAAGCCTTATCCGATACAAGGATTCAGCTTGGAGAGATAAGCGAAGATCTCCAACGAATACCAGCAAATGATCTAGTGAAGCATCTCAAACACTGCCAAACACCGAAACCGCTACTGAAAGTCGTTATTCGGCACCGCCAAGCAGAGCGCAACCCCTTGTCAACGTCGGTTCTGCTTCCGGATGGTTCGACATCCTGAAGCAGCGTTCTGGTCCTCTCGATCTCTTCGACACCTTGTCGAACGGCGAGGACACTGTCTAGCAAGGCGGAGAGAATGTACTGGACTATTGCGGTCTGACGTGGCTGCACTATGGATATTATCGCTTGAGCAGCGTCCCAAGTGCTCCTCGCCTTGGCGTGTGACCATTACACTAGCAGGTCAGACATATCGACTCGGTCAAGGCTCAATTTCACTTTTGTCAAGCATGTGTTGTACTCGTCGTCGGCCAGTGGACTGCCGTATGCCGGCCTTGCCAAGCTTCCTGCTAATCTAGAATCAATGCTCAAGTACTCGACAAGGGATGACGAGACTGGAGGCAAGCATTTGTAGCAACAAATTGTGACTGATACGGAAAGCGTTGAGTTCAATTCCCAAAGCTTGCTCTAGGGGTCTGAGACAGCCACCCACTACCTTCAGCTCTCCTTAGACTGTCAACGAGCCTGCAATTAACGGCGACCGCGATATCAATTCGTTACTTCGAGCACTCGTCCGTCATTCTCTCGATACTCCTCATTGCTTTCTCAGCGAAGGGCTGCATACCATCATATTTCTCAGGGCCCTTTCCATCAAACACTTCAATCGACAACCAGCCTTTGAAGCCAGTGGCCAGTGTCGCCTTCAGGAAGTCCACAATGGGAAGGTACCCGCCATCGTACGGTAGAGGTCGGTAGTCATGACTCCATTGCCCTCTGGGTCGCAGTCCTGAGTCGTCGACCTTGTCGGGTATTGCGGGATCCATCTTGTACGCATCACTGATCTGTAGTAGGAAGATCTTGTCGGCGGGAACAGTCTCGCCCATCTCCTTGAGACTTGCTTGCCAACTCTTCTCGATCTCATCTTTGCTGCCCCCGTCCTGCACTAGACCGTTCTTGGTTCTTGGGTCACCCCACTCTCCACCAGCGGACTGGAAAGTGTCGAGGCAAAGACCAATATTCGGTCTGTCCGCGAGCTTGATGATCGTCCAGACATCCTTCCAGGTAGTAGCATGAGTTGACCAGCACCAGTTCTCGTAAGCAATACGGAACTTCTTCTCGGCGAGCATGTCGGCCAGCTCCGCGAGGTCCGATGCACTATCCTCGAACGATGTCGAGATGCCTGGAGCATCAGATGAGCCAACTTGGAGCATGTCTGTACCAACAGCTTCCATGATCCTCGACCATCCTCTTGCTCTTTCCCACGCATCCTTTCTCTGGTCATCCTGCTTACCCTTGATCCACCCCTCGAAGTTGGCGAATGGTTGCAACATCAGGATCTTCAGATTGTGCTTCTGCGTTAGCTTCTTGATCTCCTTGCCGACCTCCACGAGCGTGTCGAAGTCCTTCGGATCCGGCTGTTTGCCATTCAGCTTCTCAGCGTAGGACAAGATGTCGGGCATCGCCAGCTCGATGGCCTCGAAGCCAGCGGCAGATATTGCTTCCAGCTTCGATGGTAAGTCATGTTCAGGTTTGTGGCCGATACTGCAAGTCGCGTAGCAAGTAGGCAATTTCGTGCCTTCGTACGTCGGTGCCATGGTGATTGTCTGGATGTAACGGCTTTTGCTAAATTCGTGTAACAAGTGTTGACCTAGGAGTTACGAATGATAGTACAGCGGAAGACTTATGCCGTTCGGTTCTCACGGAGTGTCATCATATCTACCATGGATATCAAGGTCGTGGTTGCCGGAGATATCAGGCTGTGATGTCACTGGTGATCATCACGGTAGGCATACTTCAGCAACTATTTCCCCCCAGTTCCTATCAATAAAGCTTGTAACTCCTTTTGCTTGTTCATAAAACTACAACCACTCTCCATATAACTTCAAGTCGAAAGTGAATTTGTGAAACAGGTTGGCAAAGCCGGTTTCAGTAAATAGGGGAACGGAAAACATTCCCGCCACGTGAGAACCAATCAGGATGTCTCAGCAAGATGGGGGAAACGATGTCGCGATTAAGAAGGTTAGCAGGAGACTAGACGCGTTGAACGCCCAAATGGCTAACGGTGCTCGATCGAAGATCGGTATGATTGGGGTAGGAAGCATGGGCTCAATGATGAGCTTGTTGTTTGCTGAACATGGGGTGGAGGTCCATTTCTTTGATCCCAGTGTGTGCATCCATTGCTATATGCGGCCATTCCACTGACGATTCCTTACAGGTGAGGACAACGTCAAGCAGCTGGAGCAGCTGGCGAAGACGATCTCTCGTGAGAAGCAGATTGTCCACCAAAAAGACTACAAGGAGCTCTGCGAAAGTCTTAGCTCCGGTGACGAGCCCAAATACTTCGTTCTCAGCGTACCCCACGGCAGTGTAGGCGACAAGACCGTCGATGGCCTGGAGCCCTACCTGAAAAAGGGTGATTGTTTCATTGACTGTTCAAACGAGCACTGGCAGAACACCGAACGTAGACAGAAGCGTCTCCAACCCAAAGGTATCCACTACGTCGGGTGTGGTGTCTCTGGTGGCTACCAAAGTGCTCGTCATGGTCCATCTTGTACTCCAGGCGGAGATCCTGAGGGTTTGAAGGCAGTGATGCCTTTCTTGCGACAGATAGCCGCCAAGGACAAGAAAGGTCGTCCATGCACTGTTCCAGTCGGACCGGGTGGCAGTGGCCACTACGTGAAGATGTTGCACAACGGTATCGAACAGGGTATGATGTCGGTCCTTGCTGAGGTCTGGTTTATCCTAACTACTGGCTTGCAATTGAGCTATGAGGAAGTTGGAGGAATCTTCGAGTCGTGGAACAAGGAGGGCCCACTCCACGACACCTTCTTGGTCGACATTGGTGCTGACATTTGCCGGAAGAAGAACGACAAGGGAGAGTTCGTGTTGGCCCACGTCAAAGACAAAGTTGTGCAGGACGTCGATGAGACGGAGGGCACCGGTATCTGGAGTTGCACCCAAGCGGTCGAGCACCACGTACCTGCAGCATCGATCGTCGCTGCGCATCTCTTCAGAGTGGGATCAGCTGATCAAGCCCGACGAATCTCGATCCAGAAGTCCTTCGGTGGTGGTGTGAAGCCGCAACCAATCAAAGTGGACAACAAGGACCAATTTATCAAAGACCTACAGATGTCAACGTACATCTGCTTTCTGATGTGTTTCGCTCAGGGCCTCCACATCATCAAGAAAATGGACAAACAAGAAGGCTGGAATATCAACTATGCAGACATAATGCAACTGTGGCGAGGAGGATGCATTATTCAAGCCGACCATATCACAGACCTGCTCCAGAGGATGTACGAGAGAGACGACCACGACGACGACGATATTCTGTCGAATCAAGAAGTCGGTAGTGAGCTGTCAAAGAACTTCCCGGCCTTGAAAAATGTCGTCCTGAAGAGCGTCGAGGCCGACATGTACATTCCTAGTATCAGTCAGAGCTTGGAGTTCTACAAGTACTCTTCCTCGACAGAGCTTCCAACTCAATTCATGGAAGCCGAGCTGGATTACTTTGGCTCTCACATGTTCGACCTCAAGGAAGGTCCTCCCGGAAAACCACAGACTGGCGAACACCATTTTGAGTGGAAGCCAGCCAAGGGCATTTTTGAGAAATGAAGTAACGAGACAGAGACATCAAGGAACATGGTCGACAGGGCCCTTGCCTAGATTCTGGAGGCTCCGACCCCTGAATATCATTAGCCTGACAGCCCGTGCGTAGTGTCCTTAGCATGTCCAGCACTCCCACATTCAAGGAAGAGCACGCCGATAACGTTCCTCGTGCAGATCCGAAATAGATCGAACTCCTTCTCGGGGTTTGCTTCACGTGAAAGCGTCGACATTCTTTTTGTGTACCAATCTTTGTGTTGCTAAACCGCTGAGAGCAAGCTTACGATGGATCTAGATGCGCGGGTCCATTGCCGCCTCGCACACTGTTAGCAACTTGCATCCGAGCTCTCGCTCTCGCGCTCGGACTCCAGCATGGCCGGGCACAGGTCTTCTTCTTGAGTCTATCACCATGACGTCTCAGCTTCGGTGTTTGTACCTAATGGCGTGTACTCTTCACCAAAGAGAATGCGACTTTCCCTACATTGTTTTGCTTCACTGCATATCGGTTCTGGAGGGGAGAAAAGCGAATATGCCATACACATTGAGAGAAGGATGAAGATGCGAAAGAGGAACTGCGAGCAGGAGCGTCGTATGAGAGAGGGAGGCTTTGTAGAGTCTGCAATTACATGCATTGTGTCATCCCGCGCACGACTACAGCTTGCTGGCCTGCCTCTTCCTGGCTCGAGGATCACCGCCCATCATCTCCCTCCACTTATCGTCCACGCCCTGTTTCTCCCTGAGACTCTTGCCCTTCCAGTTCCTGTCCCATGCCTCCTCTTCCTGGCGCCACCTCACCAGCTCACTGTCGATCCACTCCGCAGTCGCCTCGGCCGTCCTCTCGCTCGCCTCCATCGCAATCAGATGCCCGACGCCATCGAACGTCACGCCTTTGACTCGTCCCTCGGCTCTTCCGCCACTCCCACCAATGCCAGCGCCCGTCGCGGCGAGCTTGGCCTCGTTGAATTCCGGCCCACTGACCTCGGACGTCCCGCCGAAGACATACAGGACGCTCGGCCTGAGCTCGGGCAGCCGCGCGAATGTCCGTGGTGCTTCAGAGCGGTAGAAGGGGTAGGTGTTTGCTTGGTTCGGATTGATGTCCGGATGCGTGCGGCGATCGATCTTCTTGTCTGGGTTTGCGGAGCCGTAGCCTTGGAAGTTGGGGCGGAGGAAGGTGTGGACTTCGTTGGCGACGCTGGTGGTCAGGGTCACTTTGGGCGGGGTGTCGTCGGGGTGCTGGAGCGTGGGGAGGTCGCGGAGGCCGTGTTCGATCCATTTGTCGAAGACGCGCGAGTCCCAGGCCCGGTAGAAGGGCGACTTGAGGAAGAGCTTTGCAGCTTCGGCGCGTGAGGGCCAGGTGTCGCGGCGGAAGGTGGACAGGCGGGCGACCGAGGGCGGTTTGTCGTTTGAAGTGGATGCGAATATCTCTGCGGTTCGAGGCTGGATGACGGGGTCGAGGAGGATGAGGGAGGTGAAGAGGCGCGGGTTGAAGAGGGCGACGTTGACGAGGTTGCTGCCGCCCATGCTGTGTCCGAGGCCGAAGATGGGGCGGGGCATGTCGTCGCGTTTGAGGTTGATGAGGTGGGTCAGGTCGCGGGGGTGGTCGAACCAGCCTGGGTCGTTGCCTAGCTTGGTCTCGTTGATCACGCCGGATGCGCCTTGGTGGGCGACGTCTGCGATCCATATTGAGCGGATGCGGAACCCGTGCTTCTTAGACTGCTTCAGGAGGTCGTCCCACAAGGGCTCGTACAGCTCTATGCGGTGGCTTGTTAGTCCAGTCGATGGCATTGGCAGGAGAGGTATTGTGTGACAGCATGTAGGTACCTTTGGGGAAGCCATTCGCGTGGGCGCCAATGATGGTCACATCTCCTGGTCTCGGGTTGGGGTTATCTTTCGGTATGTATTGTTTCACGGAGAGGTATAAACGCTCTTCTTGGCTGTTTGCAAGCGCATGTGGCCATTCTCGTATGTAGCTGCTCTCGATCTGGTGCTCGAGGATCCTGAAGCTGGCCATGGAGCGCGTAGCAGACGCTCTCGGTCGATTATGGAGAGGGCGGGGAACTTGTGAATCAGATGTCTATTGAGTGTTCAGGGACGTATCAGCATGAAATAGGTTGTCAACAGGTGTGCATCACGATGCTGCTTCACCACTGCGAGTAGCACCAACGCTCATATCGCAGTTGCAGTTGCAGTTGCGTCGGGCACGGGCGCGCTTCACGGGTTCGCTGAGCCTCGGCTGCGGACTGGGAATTGCATCGGTACTTCACGCTCAAGCACAAAATCATTGTGCAACAACCCTGAATGTGGCCACGGTTTGCACGACTGCACTCTGACTCCCCTGGGCGCTGCGAGAGCGACATGACATGTGCAAGTGGTGATGGTCTAAGATTGCGACGATAGTCGAGGTCAACACAATGTAAGCATCGTCGACGAGAAGGTGACTGCGCATGATTCTCTAAAGTTAGCCGGGATTGGTACGGTGCCTCATAAGCATCAAGGTGCAATGGACACGGACGAAAACATGTTCGCTATCTAAAATCTAATTCGACTCAGTCCCTCTCCACCGCATCCAGAAGAGGAAACGCAAGGAGTCATCAATACCAAGGATGCCCGAAATCACCCCGTCTTCGTGTCCGACGGAGCCCAACTTGTGGCTCGCGAGGCCTCTTCTGGCCACCAAACTCGTCCCTTTGGTGAGTCAAGAAACGTGAATTCTGCCTCCGATGTCGTCCTTGCCAGAAGGCGTGTGAACGTGGCAGAAAGCTTCTACGAGCGATAACTCTAAGACCTGTGACTGTGAGGATGTATATATACATCCTGGAACAGGACCCAAGATGCCGTTTTCCCTCTTCACAGCATAACGCGCACCCAGGAATCTACGACATTTGCAGAAGAGCACGAGGATGAGATAGGATGGCTTGGGATTGATGAGCGGTATCTCATTGAAATTTGTACTAAGGAATGAAATTGACAGCAGCAGCCACAGTGCCGCGTGATAAAAAGCAAAAACAAAACTGGCCACGAGTACGATCCTCGACCTTCAACTCTCCTTGTCAACCTGGACTTCTACCGAGCCGGTCGAGGAGACAATCAGAACCGGCCAAAACAATAAAAAAATCTTTCATCAGCAAGATTGCCCTCTGACAAGCATGATTGAAAAGTAAGTCAGCGACTACCGTGCGCTGTGAGAGCATGCTGCTGTGTCCGCGTGGAACGACTTTTGGGCGAAAATACTAACAGTCTCGAGTACTGTTGAGGTGAGTGTTGATACCAGCCTTCTGCTCGATATCGAAGACAGGCAAGAACAAGTTCACGGGCTTTCGCGAACGTTGACCTCGTACGTCTGTCTGGTTGACTTGGTTTCGTCTCGTGGATGCCTTCCCGAGAACGGGAGGATGTTACGAATCGACCAATACCAGTCACGGTAAGGTGCAGATTCTACCCCCTTGACTGGTGGATTTGCTGTAGCATGCTTGACCCGCAATGAAGTGGATCAGCCGGACGTTCAATCAAGAACATCACACAGCTTCGATGGACATGTAATCCATGTTCGTGCCAAATTGCATCGATGACAAGAATGAATCGTCGTAGAAAGAATGGGGTTCCTTCGAAGCGAAAGCTTCAAAGCCAAGCGTTCAAGCATCTTCGAGATCGTGGTCAGGGTCACCTCCCAGAGCCTCGACAATGGCCCGGAGACGTGCGATCTCGGCTGCCATCGCGCCCATGGTCTCCTGCTTCCGTTGACGTGACTTGCGGGCAGCAGCAGTGTTCTTTTTCCTCTTGGCCGTCTCCTTGTCGTCCTCAGACTCAATGACAATGTCGGGCAGCTCTTTTCGTGACTTTTGGCTGCCCTTGGTAATGCCGGCAGAGAGTGAAGCCTTGCGATCATGGACTATTGGCGGCCTTCCAGGAGAGGATTTTGTTCGGACCATAGGAGATGCCTGGGAAAGCTGGGCAAGATCGGACAGCGAACCATAGCTGTTGTTTGGGACGATGGCAGGAGAGTCGAACTGATCACATTGAGCATCTGGGAAGAGACTTGGCATGTTCTCAAGCTTGGTGTAATCGAGTTCAGAATCAAGAGCACCCTCAAGCATGGGGGTCGTGTTGAGGCCCGAGCTAGTGAAGTCAGGTGAGTCGAGGTACTCGGACTGTGGGGTAGCCAGGTTCGGGAATGCCGTGGATGGTGGAGCCGACATTATGGCCTCGTCGAGGAAGAGCTCAGTAGGAGAGACAGTAGCGGGATGTGCTTGCTGAGGCGAGTCAATGAAGTCATTGCTTCCGAAGGAGGTGTTCAGGAAATCCAGGGAGGTATCGGCATGATAACCTCCCTGGAAGTCAAGGTGGTCGAACACAGACATCTCTGTTACTTCGGAATCAGTCAGTGAGGGTAAATCACAGGACGACCAGGATGAGCTACCTTGTGTAGACCCTGGTGCGGAGTTGCGGTGTCGAGGTTGGGATGTAGTCTGTGCGTCGAATTTGGGCACAGGCGGTCGAAATTTGTTAAGATTCTGACGAGCGATGATTCGTTGGTACTGTTGCAATTGCGCGTTTGGATTG
>Ga0066648_10000230_pt1 | contig 40117 bp, 38 predicted proteins | sample CryGeyCG12114_NA_FD_59537 | JGI IMG/M metagenome (GOLD analysis project Ga0066648, IMG submission 59537) | Groundwater microbial communities from aquifer - Crystal Geyser CG19_WC_8/21/14_NA | ecosystem: Environmental > Aquatic > Deep subsurface > Groundwater | place: USA: Utah: Grand County... | reverse complement strand
AGTTGCTCCGCCGCCGACTGGATCCAGCAACACCGGATTACCTGCTGCATTGTATGCTTTGACCCCAACCTGATAAGTACTGATTATCTCAGGTGTCACCGTGCCCATGTTGATGACAAGACCTCCACCAAGCCGTGCCAGGTCAGGAGCTTCTGGCCCGTTCAGGGACATGATTGGTGACGCACCTGTGGCAAGGCACACATTTGCCGCGAAATTCTGGACCACCGTATTGGTCATATTATGCGACAGTATGGAGGATGAAACATGCTTTTCGATGATGCCAGGAACCTGTTGCAAGATGGCCTCTTCGGACGCAGGTTGTACACCTGGTCGAGTGCTGATGTAGAACTTCTCCGATGTGCTCCTGATGCGCTGTAGAAGCTCCGATGCGGCTGCTTGAGGATCAGTGGCAGCAACTATTGCACTGACAACAGCCACGCCATTCAATTGGTTCTCGCCAGCGGTAGACTGGTGTATGACTCTTTGCACATTTGCGGCGTTGATGCTACCAATGGCAACACACCCAACGGAGTGCTTGGTACCGGTCTTGCAGCGGGCAAGGATCTCTTGAGTACCTTTTGTGCCGATGATGGACTTCGTGTCCTTCTTGGTCGGCGTTGCAAACATGGTGCCTATACCCAAGTAATCTGCGCCGCCGTGGATCGCGGTTTCCGCCTCCTGCACGGAGGAAGCTGTCATGCCAATGATTGCATTTGGTGGCAAGATACGCCTTGCAGCTTCCAGAGGCGTGTCATCCTGGCCGATATGCACACCTTCTGCTCCCACGGCAAGACAAACATCCAGCCGGTCGTTGATCAGAAGAGGTACGTTGTACTTTTTGGTGACTGAGTGTAGTTCAGCAGCAGTTTTGATCAGCACACCGGTATCGGCGTGCTTGTCTCGATACTGTACGATCGTGACGCCACCTTTGCAGGCTTCCTCAACTACGTGGCAGATGTCCTTGTGACCGAGTATTTCTGGCGTGGCGTCAGTGACGAGATATAGGCTCAAGTCGAGATCTGGCTTGTTGGGCATTTTGAGGTCGTTGCCGGTTATGTTCCTTAGTAAGACGGTCCTGGCGTTAGTTGCAACAGGCAGGGCTCATCACACTAGTCATCTAGCAGGATCCAGGAACAGCAAGTTCGAAGGCTCAGTACTATTGGGTGGAACAAAGTATGAAATTTCAAGAATTTGTGGTTGTGTCATGCTCGCTCACATCCTCTTCAGAGCGTCCAGAGTGACTCGATTGGCTTGCGCAACCTTCCGTAACAAGCCATTCTACAGATCTGCATTGTGTTGATGGAAGTATTGCTACGCTGACAGGCTTCTTCACCACTGCACAGAGCCAGCGCTGGGGGATGCCCCATTTGGCACGAACACCTTGGGGGTGCGAATGCACATGCCAAACAAGACGCATGCCTGAAGGATGCCATGTGAATGGTGGTACCCAGGAAAGTTTTCAGCCACCTTGACCTTTCATGAGGCGCCATCAAGGCTCAAACTTGCAAGCAGTTCATGCAGTGCTGGCATGCGTTGCCCGTAGGAAGTAAAGGGCAGTGGAACACCCAGGTGGTGAAGGAAGAATCGGGGAAGGTGTATGCGGTGTTACGGTTGGCGCCTTCCAGATCCGTGCGGCGGTGTTTGGCCTCCCGCGCCGAGTCATAGTCATCTGCGTGCTGGGTAGAGATCCAAGGTTTAATTTCTGGCCTTCTAGCCTCTTCGACTTTTTCCTCTTCTTCCTTTTCCACCATAACCACCATCGTCCTGATCATCGACTTCATCAGAGTTCGGTATCAGCCCTAGGACATAGGACCGCGCTACACGTGCAAGCCGAACTGTTTGCCTCGCCACTCACCCCGAGCCTGCGCAATCGCACCCTTTGGTATCACACCAGCGAGATCAGAAGATATCGGCAGATTGTCTATGTATCGTTACCACCCTTCAACATTCTCCCAACCTCAAAAGCTGCAAATATTTCCGCTTTCGAGAAAACCTCGTAGAGACCACTCGAGGTTCGCCTATGGTTGATCTCTGTCAACCACCAGCACAAAGGTTTTCATGTTCAGTCTAGACAATCAGTGGTAATTCCACGCATGTCTAGTCACACGCAAAGCAACCTTTTCTTTCACTAATCTTTACCAAAATCGTGGCTCTCGCAAATCTCCGGCACTCTTGATCAATATTCGCAAACATGGCTACCGTCAACGTAAGTCTTCCTGACGCTGGCAGTTGAACGATTCATGCTGACACGCCCTTAGATTCGTCGTGATGTCGCCGACCCCTTCTACCGCTACAAGATGGAGCGTATCCAGTCCAAAATTGAAGGCAAGGGCAATGGTATCAAGACCGTCGTCGCCAATCTTCCTTCGGTCGCCCAGTCCCTTGCACGTCCTCCCTCCTACGTTATCAAGTACTTTGGCTTCGAACTTGGTGCTCAAACCAACACAAACCCGAAAGATGACCGATGGATCATCAACGGAGCACACCAGTCAGACAAACTCCAGGAATCCCTTGACGGTTTCATCAACAGGTTTGTTCTCTGCAAGGACTGCAAGAACCCCGAGACGGAGTTTGTGATCAAGGATGGCCGAATCTTGCTTGATTGCAAGGCTTGCGGTCAACGAACCAATGTCGATATTCGTCACAAGTTGAGCGGATTCATCCTCAAGAACGAGCCCAAAGGAGGAAAGAAAGGCAAGAAGGAGAAAATGAGTCGACGCGACAGAGCCAAGCTTGAAGCACAAGAAAACGGCTCCGTCAATGGGACCGATCGCAGCCCAAATGAGTCCAATTCTGACAAAGACGTTGAGGATGCCGATGAAATGATTGGTGCCGGCAGTGACGATGAGTTCACAAAGCAGATTCAAGAAGATGCTAAGGGCATTGATGTTGCCGATGGTGATGAAAAGGAGGAACAGTGGGCTATCGACACTTCTGCCGAAGCGATTGCTGCTCGTGCCAAGGAGCTGCCTACTGACCTCAAGCGATCGCTTGCCTTCGATGAGGATGATGATGCTGGCGAGAACGGGTTCAGTGTCTACGATCAGCTCGGTACATGGATCGACGAACAAGCTAAAGAGAAGGGCGATGTTGGCAAGGTCGACGATGTCGACATCTACAAGAAGGCAGCCGAGCTTGGCATCGAGAGCAAGCACAAGACCTTGACTGTCCTTGCACAGACTGTCTTCGACGCTAACATTGTTGCTCAAATTCCAAAGCGGGCTGGCATGCTTTCTAAGATGATCGGCGACTCCGAAAAGCACCAGAAGGCTCTCCTCGGCGGTATCGAGCGGTTCGTTGGCAACGACCATAAGGACCTCATCGCAAAGGTGCCACAGATCTTAATGACCTTGTACCAGAGCGATGTCATCACCGAGGAGGTTGCCAAGCCGTGGGGAACTAAGGCCAGCAAGAAATACGTCGACATCTCAACCAGCCGAAAGGTCCGTCAAGCTGCCGAACCCTTCTTGAAATGGCTCGAGGAAGCGGACAGTGATGACGAGGAGAGTGACGAAGAGTAGAAGGTCACGCTACTGGCCGTGATTCTTCGAGACACATCTTTTCGCCTTCCTGTTCTGTATACATCATCTCATCTCGAATGTTACCCTACTCCGGCGCGTTGCAAAGACTGGTTCACTTCAGTTCTATCAGTGTTCTTGTCCTTGATGTTGATGGGTAAAGGCACTCACGTAACACCGAAAGCCTTGACCCATCTGCCACTCCTTCAAACATATAGCTTTCCGATCAAGCTGCTTTTGCAGTTCTGGGCACTTACAATAGATTGCGTTTGCCACATAATTGTTATGATCTTCCTTTCTTGAGTGGTGCGTTGTTTGGTACTATAGTCCTTAGGGTGAAATATACATTCCCTGTGCTGCGGCTCGACTAACTAATAATGCAGTCGCTCTTGATGATAGATCAATTCTTCCCCAATTCTACGTCTAGTAGCGTTGGCCGCTCGCACCTGTGACAGCGGCATTATGTTATCTTGTTCTTTCTAGAGTCGTTCTCTCTTAGACTAGCACCATAGCAGCTTAATTCCTGGGCCAAGGGGACAGGATGCACGGCAGATGTTTCGTCCTGCTCGAGTCCTATCTGTAGTCCTGTTCGATATTGTTGACGTTGGCCAATAACGCTCATTTGGTCAAGCTGATACGTGTTTACTTGACACTATCTTTTGGCAAGCCATACCCTTGCTAGAGCTTCGTCCTTACATGACACTTCAAGCGTGCAGCTTTAATGCAACCATCCTGAGCGTCATCGAAGTTTTCAGCGGCCAACTATTCATTTGTCCTTTTGTTGAACCTTCTTGACGAACTTGTCTCCATGAGCCCTCGCATAGCAAGCAAACCGAATCATATGCTGGAATGGAGATCAGATATCCCCGCGCGTAGCTATCAAAGAGCTCATTGAAGCTGCGTGCAAATGGCAGGTTTGGGACAAGCTGACGACACTTTTCATGAAGCTTGCATCAGACCGTCTGCGCTATGATGCGGTGGCATGCTATGATGTAAAGAGAGGGGGCCAGCTACATTACAAGGGGGGTAATGAGGCTCAACTTCGTTCTAACAAAGTGTACTTTCGCAGCACAAGAAAGCTAACCAAATACGGAAAGGCACATGTTCGACTCCGAGAGTATCCATCCAAGTATCCATCTTGTCTACCAAGATTCTTTGCATCATTATCGTCAACAACTTCACCGTCTCGACTTCGTGTACCAATAGCCGACCAGACGCGACTTCCTCTTTGGACAGCCATAGAGAACCTGGGCAAGGATACCACGTCCGAACCTCAAGGCTGGTACACTCACGCGGAGAATGTCCTCACCGGTTCACCGGATTCCAGCGACAGTGCTCTTGCCGCTTAAACTTGCCAAAATCATTTTGTGTCTTACACTGCTTCGCATAGCGTTACGGGCTTTCACGATGCGTATCTACTGGTGCGGAAATTTGAGCGGCACCTAAGTTCTCATGGCAGTCATACAAAAAAGGACTGCATATTCGTGTCAAGCCGGAGAGGGAAGGAGGTAGCCCTGACAATGTACGGCATTAGCTACAGATTGCCTTGAAGGTCCCGACTGCATGGCTGCATGATCGCCATGATGCAGTTACGACAACGTCTCGCTTGCGTACCACAAGAACGGCTGCCCATGCAGAATCCTTGCAGGGCACGAGTCCCTGCCCGAATATTCCAGTCCTCTCGATATTACTGCCTCAGCGCGATCTGCAAGGAACCCACGTATAGGGTAATCGTGCTAACCATCGATGCAGGTGCATATACTCGTGACTTCAGTGCTACTAACGTTGTGGACATGAGTTGTGTTGAGCAAGCTAACCAGCACGAGCTTCCCCTCGTGGTCTTGCAGCACTCAAGCTCACAAATAACACTACTTCTTACTGGCCGTCGTTTCCTCAATGTCCTACCCTGGCGGCTAGCAAGCCCCCAAACCATTTGGAGGACACCTTTGGCTTGGACGCGACATGACCTAGTCTATTCGGTGCTGTGTTGCCGAAGCACCATCCTTCATTAGTCCATGTACTCATCTTGGTATTGTGCAGGCCGTCTGCTACAGAAAATTGTGCCCACCGTGCTCCAATATTCATCCACATCTTGTGGCCGAGATGGCTGTGGTTCATTGCTATGTGCGCTTGCTGGCCAATCATGCCAATCCTTGTTCTCTACCTTGGAAGACGCTCGTGGAAACGTTCGGTACGCAAAACTCTCAATCGATCTTCGGACTGCTTTGCCGAAGCATGGGCTTGAAAGTGTGCTCATCTCTGTGCATCTTTGCTATTGTCCTTTTGCTGTGACAATTGTACATCTTTCAAAATATACAGTGCTAACAGAGGCCAGGGCGTATTGTTGCAAGTCTCTTATGACGCTGGACAGTCGATCATGCCGGCGCAATCTCCGCCTAGGCTGAGGATATTTGAGCCCCCGTGGGGTCCAATATCAATGACAAGTGGCATGTAGGGGTATGCGAATAGCCTATACCCCAGGTCTCTTCGGCGCTTGCAAAACTTGCCAGATATGTTTTCTTACAGCCTTCAACTTCACTGTACACGAAGTGCAACGTCACTAAGGCCCTTTCTCTGCAAGGAACGGATATATCGAGTTTCGCATTGCCAATTGACCGCCTCAACCCTTCACCGAGGCAGGAAGCAAACCCGTGGAAAAGTGTGTCCACGAGCAAAGTCCCTACGCAGCGGAACACAGCTATATCGTCCTTACACGAGCTCAGGCAGCCCCCACGAATGAAGAACCAGTTCAAGGCACCCATGATGTCTTCAAGAAGCAGCTACGACGTGAGCATAGCAACACAGACGCCCCATTCGGCAGCGAATGGCAAGCAGGTAAGTGCTTGTTTGACTCGTGGTCAGTACGCACTGTGTGCTAACCTTCGAACTTTTCAGACTGCATCTGCCAATACCCTTGTGACTAAGAAGAGTAACGAGGAGGGGAGCAACGTACCTCGTCATAAGAGGAAGAGTAAGAGTAAGTCTCGTATACATGTTGGCATGTGCCCCACTCACGCTATGAGTAGCCGATGATACTGTACCAACCAGGACCGAGAATCACGAATCAAAGGATAGCAGAAGATCTGAGTCGGCGGCGTTGCCATTCCCAAGCGGAAAAAGAAGACCCGACAAGCCCTTCGTCTCTTGGTATTGATGTCCTTGAGGTCCGGGGAAGAATACAGGAGAAAACAGAATCCATACAGTGACACGGACCGGTGTTGCGGTAGAAGCGTGCCGTCAGATACTCAACAAGGCATACAGGGCTCACGAACACGAGTTCAAACTGGAAGAATACGATCAATCCGGCGGTCAAGATGTTCTCAACCCACGGCATCTTCCGTCCTTATACCACCACTGTACCCGGCATCGCGGGCATCAACACAATCCACTACGTGAGGTTCATATCACCGGTGCAGACGCTACAAGTCAAAGAGATAGACACGTGGACATCCATTCTCGCCTGCAACATGCTTAACGATGTGCAAACCAATGGCGAAGCATGGAAAGAATCATATCAATTTGTGGTTACATACTTCCCCACAACAACTAGACACAAGTCGACTATATCGCCAAAGACCGCATCAACTCATCACACCATCTGCCGGGTGCTTGTTGCGTCGATGCTTAGTTCACGAGAACGTGTGTCTGCGTATCCATAGGGATCGAGCCCACGTCTCTCGTTCTCAGCTCCCAAGTATTCTCCGCATGCTGCATTCGACGGATATGCTAGTGGAGCCTTTGGAGCATAGTCACCGCCATTGTAAGCTTGCGAGTGACCCATCCCCTGAGCTCCAGTGATTGTAATACCTGGTTGCCCCGAATATGGACTGGTGTCGCGTATCGGTTGCTGAGCCATAGGTTCCAGATGTGCATCGTCACCAGGACCAGTACGTCGACCTCTTGGGTTGGAGCGGGGCGATGCGCCTCCGCGACCTGCAATCTTCATCGCCAGCAGGCGAACAGCAGTGAACATACCCACCACCAGATCTGTCGGGTTGAATGCGTTCGCCGCAGCACGGAATGTGCCCATCCTCGACGCCACTAGACCTTCTTTCATCGTCTCGTGGTACTCTCTTGACCTGAACGAATAGTGGAAGAACGTCGCAAACAGGATCTGCTCTAACGCAACAAGGGCCGCTGGGATACCGTATTTCAGGTCATACCCTGTCATCTTGTGGCTCGTCTTGACGTCGCTCAACAAGACGGAGAAGACAATCGACTGCACGAAATTGACGAAGACGATGAACTTGAAGCTGACCAGCTTGAGACCAGGCTTGTGAATCGCAAACTCTGGTTCCTTCTGGAATCGGGCGTAGAACTTGACGATGGAGTTGATTGCCCATCCCAGGAAGAAACCGCCGATGACTTGGACCCAGATGTGTGCGTATTTGGGGTTCCAAGAGCTCTCGCAGTACCTACCCGTGGCTTCTGCGGCGAGTTCCAGGGTCGTCAGCAGGATGTCGACGACGCAGTAGATGAAGACGCCGACGTAGCCGACGTTGAACCATTTCAGGCTGCCTCCGGAGACTATTGTGTAGGCGCCTGCGGGCTTCCACTTGTTCTTCGGCTTGCGGTTCTCGAGTGCCGAGAAGTAGGCGGGGCGGGTGTGTTCGTCTGGGGCCACGTACTCGACGTACAGCATGAAGAGGGACGCGAGGGCGAAGGCCTCGTAGAGATCGACTAGAGGTTGCAGATACTTGGCCACACTGTAGCTCAGGATGCTGAGGGCTGAAAGCGTAGCGAAGACGACCGGCGTGAAGATTATGCGTATGATTTGTCGTTGTTGTTTTGGCTCCGTGTACCGGTGAAGGTGTTTTGTGATTAGGTATAGGCTGATGATGGTTGTGATGCCTGCGCAAGCTATGCTGAAGAGAAAGAGCAGATGTTGGAGAGTGAATGGGCCAAGAATTTTGACGGGGTTGACAGAAAATTCCTCCCAATTCTTGGGGAGTGGACAGCCGGAAGTTGTGTTTGTCATGGTCAAATTCGCGATTGCAAAGGTAGCATCAGCTGGGCTTGGTTACCGGTAGAATGCTTGAACGGGTGTCTGCGTCTGCTAGTAGTCGTAGAAAGCGAAGCTTGAGCAGCTACTAGTATATATCCGAGAAGCCTGTGTATCTCTGTTGGGTAGAAGCCGTACATTGAGCGGAGGGAGACACGAACATTATATCAAGCATGTTTCGGGGCTTACCGTATCATGTCCATCAATCTCATAACACGCCATTGCAACAACCATGCTGGTACTCTGTGCTTGCCAGCAACATGCAGCGAGAAACTCGCGAAAGTAGGCTGTACCTCGAATCACTTTCCACATACAGCATCTGGGGACGGAGATGCGACTAACCATGTGGACCAGCTCCGATAAGCAGCCCTGCATATCTTGTGCAGCTTAGATCGGGATGCACTCCTCCGGGCTTGATGATCAACAAGCGCAGAGCCACCGTCTGCCAATCATTGACAAAGATGATGCGGCTGGTGGCACCTCGATGCGACATTAGACTTCTGCTAAAACAGCTTAGTTGGGCTTGTTGTGCTTAACAGGCTTACGAAAGCACAGCCCGTGGGATCGGTGCCTCGCGCTTCTGCCACGCTAACCCGACAGGTGTCATTGCGCGAGTTGGGACATGCATGACTGTGTACGAGTATAGGTTTGTGCGAGCGATGCGAAAATCGTTCTCGCTTTGGAATTACTGCTTTTCACTGTCCGAGCATCCTTTGGGAGTGGGATACCCAGCTGGTTGACCCTTGCTGTACTCCGACGTATTCTACGTACTAGACAGAGGTGTGTACGATTAAGGATGTTCCGCCCCCAAGAATTACATCGAACAATTCATGCAGTAAGGGAGACGACGATTCTGGCACGCTGCGCGCCTTAACCTCCACTGGACCAGCAAGCGCATAGCCGATCGAGCTGAGCTGGTCTGATCAACCTTGGGCATATGACACCTAAGGCAACAGACAGAAAGAAGAGATTAATGCCTGAAGTCCAGGACGCTTTCTCCTCCATCAAAACTTTGTCCTCTCGTCCCTGTCTCATCTTTGTTCCCCGACATCGAACTGACTCAGCACTGTAGCAGCCTCGTCAACGAAGCGGTTAGGTCTACCGAGACATTGCACGAATACTGAGCTGGACATCGATCAAGCTCTTCGGTCATCTGATACATGTCCCTGACCAGTTCCTAGTTCATGCTCGCAAGTGTACTCCTTGGCCGATGAAGAAGAGTGCTGCTAGCACGTATTAGAGCAGTTGCTCAACGCCTTGCGCGTCAAGACCTCAAACCTGAGCACGTGACAAGATTGAAGTTCAGAGGATCGCCTCAAGCGCAATGTAAAGCGGGAGGGCGCAACCATCTCGGTCCTCGCGGTTAGCTCAATGCGGACTGACACTGACCAAGGAGGTTCCCGACTTGCCTGGCCCTGACGAGTCTCGTGATTCCATGACAAATACTATCGCGTCCAGCGGCCTCCGCGAGAGCCGCGTACAGACAAGTGTGTGGCCAGAACATGCCCGTGGGACTACACGTGACCAACTTGAAGTAGGGAGCGATTCAGAGCATCCTTCGGTCACAAAGGGCATGGCCAAGCCAAGGTCCAACGACTCGAAGGGAAATACCACACGCTACCCAAGCTCAACAAGACCAGATTGCCACGCAGGGTTCGATACTGTGAGACAGTGAGACGATGAGGGCGATACAAGTTATGCGGTCTTCCTTGTCGCCGCTGACAATAGCTTCGCAACCCCTGTATATCCATGGTCAGCTGCTCTGTACATGGCCGTCCAGCCATATCTATCCTTGATACCAACGAAGCGCCGAAGCTCTTCACTGCCCCTTTTCATACGAACGTGCTCAATCAGGATGCGAACAATGTTAAGATGGTCTTCTTCTGCCGCTCGGTGTAACGCCGTTTGACCCCAGTCGTTCTGAACGTCAAAATCGCTTCCCATTTCCAGCAACATCTGTACCGCCTCAAGCTGACCGGCTTCAGCGGCACGGTACATTGGCGTTCCGTGGTAGCCATCGACGGTATTAAGTGATGAGCCAGCTCCACTCTCAACCAGCTTCTTAATGATGGCTACACGGTTATGAGCCGCTGCATAGTGTATTGGCAGTTGACCGTTCGCATCTGGCTGTATTGTGTTTGCGCCACTAGAGATCAGCTTTGTGACAATATCCAACGCAATGTCTGATGTCTGATTCCAGCTAAGCGTCCTGTTGGATGTTCTGGAGCCTGTATTGCTTGCCCCTATCGTTGGCCCTCCAAATGCGATGGCGTGATGTAAAGCAGTCCGACCTTTCGAGTCCCAGGCGTCCAAATCCTTGTGACTCCCATCGATTAATCTTCCCACCACCGGCGTTAGTCCTAGCGAAGCGGCAAAAGCAAGGCCACCGATCCCTCTGGTGAAGAGTTGACTCCAACCAGGCAACTTAAAATGTGGTGCTTCTCTGATTTGGGAAACCATCTCAATTCGTCGTGTTTGCCCAAGTAGCTGGATCATCATATCCGACACATCTTCAGGTAGTCCACAAGTCGCATCTCGAGCATATACCGCCCAGTACTTCGCAGCATGATCGAGAAGGGGATGTTCGTTTACGCGTTCTTCGACTTCGTTGTCCGTCTTGCTTGCCCCATCCGAGAAGCTGTTGAAGAGCAGATAAGTGACGCAAGTTTGTGTCAGCTCCACAAGACCATCTGCGAGGATGTGGGGAGCACTGTGTTGGAAGAATTCTCTAGCTGTGTAATGCACTAAACTAACAGTTTGGCTTTCCTCTTCGATCACAGCCATGCCGGCACAAACGGATATCAAAACGTCACGATCTGGTTCTCCATCGCTTTCAAAGTCTTTGTCATGTGGATAGACTGCAAGAGCGCAACATAATTCACGAATCGTTAACGGCCGACGAGAGTGGAATATCCAGTATAGCGTACGCAAGGCTAGCTGTGCGTCTTCTTCGTTTTGATTCTGGATCCTGCTCAAAGCGTCTTGATACACTTGGGTTAGTCCTTCTGGTAGGACGTCAAGGACAGCTTTGACTTTCCGAGGTGTGTTGAGCCTCATCAGCGAGTCGAGATACAATTTCGCCATCAGGAACATTCCTTTCGCTTTCTTTAAGATCTTACTGACGATGGTTTGCGCTAGACTGGGATCTCTGCTGATGTGAGACTTCATCCTGATGGATGTTGACATACATTCCTTGACGTATTCAATGATATCTTGGTCGTCTGCCACAAGCTCGTAATGTTCAGCTTGATCAAGTGTCCTTTCGAGATGCGGAAGTGGTCGAGAGATCAGGCAGATGCTGACATACGGCCGCAAACTCGTAAGCTTTTCCACAAAGTCTTCCCTATTCTGGTCGATGTCGGAGCATTCATCGAGTGCATCAACAACTATATATACCCGCGAGAACTGCCCAACAGTCCGCAACAGAAGTTCCATGATCTCAGCCATTGTTGGTCTATTTGCAGCTTTCTCATGCTTCTCGAAGAGCTCAAGTATTCTGAAAGGCTCAGCTGAGTTTTGGCGGAGTAGCTGTTGGGCAATACTTGCCATCATGTTGCTGGCAGACTCTTGGGTTTGATTCTTGTAACTGCAGTAGACATATGCTATGCCAATGTTGTAGTGGCGGTTGATGCGTTGTAGATGGTCGACAATGAATGAGGTAGTAACGGTTTTCCCAATGCCGGGACTCCCTACACACCAGAGGACTCTACCACAGTGTGAGAGCCAGGCACTGAACTTGTCATGCTCGATCAACCTTCTGCCACTGCGATCCTGGCGGCTTTTGACGTTGAAGTGTGCCTGCTGCCGCTGCTCGAAAACTCCTTGCAGAGGTGACAGCCATGTAAATGCTTGGTGTAAGCGGTCATCTTTTAGACGGGACACCAAGGTGCTTACACCGTCGGATGTTCGTGTGATCTCACCTCTAACGTCACGCACGCCATTTGATAGCTCCACCAGCCGCACATTCGCGCTGTCTAGCTTGCTCAATTGCGACATTTCTAGGTCAATATGCAATGTCTCGAGCGCAGCATGCAGGTCATGGCAACAATCGTTGCAAATCTCTTTCATCTTGATGAGCGTGCTCTCCTTGAATGGGTATAAGGATTTCCGTATAACCTGCCCTGTTATGGACGTTCCAGTCACTTTGTTCAGCTTCTTTTCGAGCTTCACGATGGCGTCCCTGCACGACATGAGACTCGTCTCGATGCGTTCACGTGTGTCAAGCTCTATGTGAGGCGAGTCCGTAAGCCGACTAGAGATCAAGGCCAGAGTTTTGTTAAGCTCGTTGGCGGAACGTAACATACTCTGTAGTGTAGTATCGCGATCTCTGAACACGCTGTAGTAAGTGATGATGCCACCACATACTGTGAGGCCAAGTGACACTACACCGGCAGCTGCGCTTGCGGCAGCGAATTCTGCCATACTGCGGTCTCGTCAAATACGACATGCTGTAAGAGTAGACGACAATAGGTGCAAAGTCGAACGATCAGATGGATATGATCCAGATGCCAGCAGTCAGGCTGAGAAAGATGACGAGAGTAGTTTCTGTTACGACGCAGAAGTGGAGGTCGTTGGTTGTTCCACAAAGAACCAGGGCGGAAAGACGCTACAAGTGATTGGGGGTTATAGCACGAATGAGCACGAGTTGCGAGTCTCGAGGACATCGAGTGGATCTCATTGCCGACCGGGACGGGGCACTGGGCGCTAAATGGTTCGGCGCCAGGGGCTGTGCCGCTGGTCAGGCCTTGTAGATGAATTGTGTTCACTGCAGACAACATCCCGGCCTACGTGGCTGCCATGTATCCAGATCTGTCCGACGACCAATGCAAAATCGCAAGCGTCAATGGGCTCGATGCTCATGTCTTACAGTATGGACTAGCTCTAGGCTCGATCGGAATTGCTTGTCGTGAAGAATGGTTCGACTCGGGACTGCAAGTCTGCTCAGAGCTGGCCAACATCACCGAGCCTGAACTCCCTGTCAATAATACTTCATGTCGCGAGGATTCTATCGTAGGCGCATCGATCCATGTCCATCATTGCTGATGCGGCTGGGGCAACGCGACAGCAGCAAGGTTTTGCTTATTCTGCTCGACCGCCGCTAATATCTGCACGGCCTGTGTACAGATAGATTGGCACGAGTATATGTCAATAATACCGCCAGGCTAGGGCTTCACAGCCACGCCAATGGCTCAATCCAGCAGTACCAACATGTCGCTTCTCTCTGTCACAATCTTAGGTTCGGGAATTGGCGGCCTTACACTAGGACGATGTCTTCGTCAGAAGGGAATCTCAGCGGTCATTTACGAGCGGGCCTCTTCTGCGCCAAGGCACACCTACGGTATCACGCTCGATCCTTCGGCGTACAGACCGCTTCTCAAAGTCCTGGACATAGACGAACATGTCTTCAGGAGACGTGTCGCTGTCGACAGTCTCCACTCAAACGGCACAGGGAAGGTCTTTGCTGGACAGCAGGGTGACAATCAATCGAGGTTTCGAGCCAACCGGAACAAGCTAGAGTCTATGCTGCGCGAAGGTCAAACAATTGAGCTCGGACACACGATCAATTCTGCGACTCTGCTTGACGATGGCAGGGGTATTGGGCTCAAGTTCGCTAACGATACCAAGCTTCGACCTTCGCTTGTCGTCGATACGACAGGCGTTCACTCCAGATTACGAAGCTCGTTGCTCCCAGATACCTCGCCTCGAGTTCTGCCATATACTGTCTACAGCAGCAAGCGCCATGTCCAAGCAGAGCATTCCAATGAGGTCTACGCCGCTGCATTTGAGGACGGCAATTGCATCACATGGGAGCCAAGACGAGCCGGCGACCCACGACTTGAAGTTACTGTCAACGACCACCTTCCTGAAGGTAAAATCAGCATAAGTTACACTTATTCTAGGCCCAGCAGAGGCAGTTCGCCCCTAGATCCGCTTCACAACCCTGCACGTCCCACTGCAGGCGCCACTGATATTTCGGAGGAGTTCTATGAAGAGCTGGAAGCTTTCGTTAGAGAACGTGGCCTACAGCAGCCATATCGTGAGGTGTTTGACAGCGAGCAAATTCGAACGGAGCGGCTGTTACACTGGTTGATGCGGACAATAATTGTGCCGGAGGAAGATCTACAGAGACTGTTGGGAAGCGGTACGATCATCCTCGGCGATGCTGCGCATGCTGTGCCCATACTAGGCGGATGGGGCGCGAATTTAGCCATGTCAGACGCCATCGATTTGGCAGAAGTTATTGGTAAGAGTGGCACAGAGCAGGAACCGCTGGCTGCGTTCTATCGCGAGCATTACCCGAAGTGGGCTTCTGGAGTTGAGAAGAGCAAGGCTTCTATCGCAGAAATGCATGCACCTGCCAAAGCAAGCCTATGAAGTACTCAGTAGCCCGTGCAGTAATTGGAGACGATAAACACATCAACTCTATCTAGAGCTTACCCTGAACTCTTGTGTACGAAGTCGAATTCTTAGCTTGTAAGATTAGATCAAAAGAAGGGTTGCGAGCAAAATTGTCAAGGGTCAGTTCTGATTAGTAACAAGGCAACTTCGAAAATGAGTGTCCAAAGAATATTAGCCTGACTGCCTGGAAACGCGTTCTGGCAAGAGCTTGCACTAGCGCGTTTCCCTTGGAGCGGGCGACTTTTGGTGCCGGTCGAGGACTGGTCCAGCATCTGAGCCTACTTCACTCTGCAAAGTTCTTTCTTCCACAATAGGCGTCACCCCCATCACTCAAACAACGATAACCGCTTTAGTTGTCCGCTGCAGTTCTGAATTTGGAGTCCAACCCCAGAAGAGAAGACTGAAAAGCACCCCAGCAAAAGCGTTGCGCAACGTGCGCAAAGATGGAGAACTTCGAGAATGTCTACTTGGATCTGTCCAAGCAGCCAGGGCGATGCCGTCTGGCGGAGAGTGGTCTAGGCTGGAAACCAGCGGCTGGCGGCGACACCTTCACACTGGACAGCAGCACGATACAGGGAGCACAGTGGTCACGGGCATCGAAAGGATACGAAATCAAGATTTTCACACGAGACGATCAAGTAATACAGTTCGATGGGTTCCAAGAAGATGTAAGTGGAAGAATAGTACAATGCGACCGGGGTCAGACTAACAGAATCTCAGGATCACGACCGAGCCGCAAAAGCCTTCAAGATCTGGTATGGTGTGAACGTTGAGAACAAGGAACACGCTCTGAGAGGGTGGAATTGGGGCAAAGCAGAGTTTGGACGTGCAGAAATGGCATTCAATGTACAGAACCGGCCGGCATTCGAGATTCCCTATTCCGAGATCTCCAACACGAACCTGGCGGGCAAGAACGAAATCGCCGTCGAATTCAACCTGGGAGAAGAGCCGAAAACGAACGGCACGGATGGCGTCAATGGCCACGCAGGCAAGACTAAGAACAGGGGTCGAAAAGCCGCGGCGGCGAGGGACGAGCTTGTGGAGATGCGCTTCTACGTCCCAGGCACCGTATCGAAACGCGAAGCCAACGGTGAAGAAGCTGGCAGCGATGCCGAAGACGACGAGGAGGATCAGCAAAACGCCGCCAACGCCTTCTACGAAACCCTCATGGACAAAGCTGAAATCGGTGAGGTGGCCGGCACCACTTTTGCTACTTTCCAGGATATCCTACACTTGACGCCCCGTGGCCGGTTCGACATTGATCTCTACGAGACCTCATTCCGCCTGCGAGGCAAAACCTACGACTACAAGATTCAATACGACTCAATCAAGAAATTCTTCCTTCTGCCCAAGAATGACGAAATGCACACACTTATCACGCTCGGCCTAGATCCTGCGCTACGACAAGGTCAGACGAGGTATCCATTCGTGGTTATGCAGCTGAAGCTGGATGATGAAGTCAACCTCGACCTCAACATGACGGCAGAACTGCTAGAAACAAAATACAAGGACAAGCTGGACTCGCACTACGAAGCCCCGATTCACCATGTGATTGCAAAGGTGTTCAAAGGGCTGTCCGGCAAGAAGATCATCATGCCCTCGAAGGACTTTACCTCTCACCACAACATGAACGGAGTCAAATGCTCTATCAAGGCCAATGAAGGCCTGCTGTTCTGTTTGGACAAATCATTCATGTTTGTCCCGAAACCAGCCACATACATCAGTATCGAGCAGATCTCGAATATCACCATGAGCCGGGTTGGGGGTGCATTGGCAGCTAGTCGCACCTTTGACATCACCATCCAGCTCAAGAATGGCCAAGGAGAACACCAGTTTAGCAACATCAACCGCGAGGAGCAACAACCGTTGGAAGACTTTTTCAAGGCCAAAGGCATCAGATTTAAGAACGAGATGCTGGAGGAACAGACGACCTTACTAAAGGCTGCAATGGACCAAGAACTCGCCAGTAGCGATGACGAGGAGGGTGCCAACCGTGGTTCTGCGGATGAAGACGACGAGTCGCCTGATGAGGATTTCCAAGCGGGAAGTGATAGTGACGTGGCGGAGGAGTTTGACTCGGATCATGAGAGTAGTGGCGGTGACAGTGATGCGGAGATGGCGGACGGGAGCGATGGTGATGCGGACGGGGCGGACGAGGAAGAAGATAGCAGACCGAAGAAGAAGACGAAGACATAGGATGGGCCCGTGCAACAATTGGTTTGGAACAATTCTCGAGGGCGTCCCGGACATAATCACATTGGAGGAATGGGTCGACGAGGCAGATTGCACGTTCCTGCACCCAGGAGAACTGCATTTGAAGGATAACGACCAGCTTGGGCTGAGGACTGGTATTGTTTGAGAACAGATCCTTGGTGAGCATAGATCCGTACTGATCTAATACGTGTTCATCCTACTCGAGTACTCATTATGAATGCGGTGCATGCCAATGGTATAAGGTGATTGAGTGCCCTGTAGTATCGGATCCTAATTACTGTCCTGAGCCTCGGCCAAAAGTGGACGACTTCAGGGCCTTGGAGAAGGCTGATTGGCGCGGCAGCTGCTACGCTAAAAGGGCAAAAGACGGGGAAATGGGGCAGGTGCGATCATCGCTGAGATCATTCTACTTACTCGATAGCAAGCGACAACACACTGTCAACGACGAGGTGACCCTGACGAGTAGACACTTTTGTAGTGCTGATCGCTGACCTGATGCACCTATCATGGGCACGGTCTACTTATCTCAGCTCGTGAGTACAATATCTCCATCCTATAGAAGGGTACTAACTTCTGTCAAGGATGCGTTCGAGTTGTACCATAAAGTCAAGGAAGAGAACGGTAATGGCGGCAACGGCGGCAACATCTCATCTACCTCGAGGCAGATTTTGAAGTCTATAGGAGATGGGTTGGCTGGATCTACTGGCGCATCCATATCCAATGTGATCACGTACCCCCTCGACCTCATCATCACCCGGCTGCAAATTCAGCGACAACTGCGGAAGAATGCTAAGGAGGCTAGCGAGGACGAGTACAAAGGTCTGATTGATGCAGCTCAGAAGATCTACAAAAACGAAGGCGGTCTGCAAGGCTTCTATGCCGGGATCCTCTCAGATACCGGCAAGACCATCGCCGACTCTTTCATCTTCTTCCTGCTGTATGATTATCTGCGAAAAGGTAGGGTGCGAAGAAACGGAGGCAGTAGTAGTCTGTCAGCCTTTGAAGAGCTTGGTGTTGGCTTCGTGGCTGGCGCTACCACTAAGCTATGCACCACTCCTATTGCCAACGTCGCAACCCGACAGCAGACTGCAGCTCTTGCCGGAAAGGGGGGTAAGACCCCTTCCTTCATGGAGATCGCAAGGAACATCAGAGCTGCAGATGGGCTTGCAGGCTTCTGGTCCGGCTATTCAGCCTCGCTCATCCTTACCCTCAACCCTAGCTTGACCTTCTTCCTCTTCGAGTTCTTGAAACGAGTCACTCTACCACGATCCAAGCGTGAAAGTCCACCTGCTCTCGCTACCTTCTTCCTCGCCGCACTGTCAAAAGCATGCGCTAGTAGCGTCACCTACCCTTTCAGCCTAGCAAAGGCACGTTTACAGGCAGGCAACCTGAGTAACAAGAAGGAAGAGGAAGACGAAGAAGAGACGGTCGAGAAGAACATCCACTCCACCAGTCAGGAAGTGGAAAAGGCAGAGAAAAAAGTCGCGAGAAACACCTTGTTCAGCACTTTTATGACAATCTACACTAACGAGGGTCCTACAGCATTGTACGAAGGCCTTCACCTCGAAGTTTTAAAAGCATTCGTGTCACACGGTATCACGATGTCTGTCAAGCAGTTCATCGCTAAGCTCATCTCACAAGTCTCCTATACACTGTCCATCATCTTCTCGAGATACTCCACCAGAGCCTCCAAGCAAGCATCGAGATTAGCTGAGCGTGCGAAAGACTCCAGTGTTGGATATTATGACTTGAGCATCAAACGAGTGAATGACAAAGTGCAAGAGGCTGCCAGTGCCACCAAATCCAAGGCACACGAAGTCGCTGAATTTGTGCATGAGTATGTAGAAGAGGAGAATGATGGTGACAATTGGAAGGACCTCTACGGCACCACTGGACTTTCAAAGTGGCTTGATGAGCGATTCACTGACCCTGAAAAGTAAAGCGAGGTATCCAACCCTGGTTTCCCACTAAATTGGCCTGAAACTAGTGGCCATCGCGGTCTCTCTTAGTGTTCCGCAGTCATGCCCCAAAGAGTGTGGATGGCGTCTGATGAGATGGACAACATCCACCAAACCGTCTGACCATAATTACCTGCGGTCAATACATAAGACGCAGCCCAGCCCTCGCTTATGGCGTGGGTGTCTAACAGTTCAAAAATTGTGGGAGTGGTTCACACGAACAGCGAACTTTCAATGCAAGCTCATAATGGATTGGACGCTTGACGAGCTTTCTTGCACCGCATAAACGGACAATAGGTACCTGCCAGGATCCAAAGACCGGAGCACACACCATAATCACATTTGACCAGCTCGCTGGACCATACAACCGCTTTTTGACGGAGCAGAAAATCGTCCAGACAAGCTACTACAAACACCGAGTCGGAACCCCACAGCAGAGCAGCGACCGGCACAGTACGCGATCGCAGGCTCTGCCATTCAGATCATTTGACGCCGGTAATCCCAGTTCCCGGTCGCAAGCATGACCCGCAGATACTTTCTCCCCAATCCAATGACCGCCATCATCGCTGCAAACACAGCAGGAAACGCTCAGCCCCAACATCATTAACGAACCGCATCTGAGACGAGCTGACGAATATCTGCGGCGCGAACGATGAGGCGGAAGCCATGTGTTTGGAGGCTAAGGCGCAGGGTTTGGCGTTAGGGACGAGGGACCAAGGGACGGTTGATGTGCGGAATGGCCTGGTTCCTGTGGGGAGTTCGGTAGATGTTTAGGATGATGAGCCAAGATACAGGCTAATGAGAAGGGCATTGAGTGCATGAGGAGGGGATTGAGGCGAATGATGGAAGGCGTGAGCAACATGATAGGGACAAGTAGTCTATATTTCAAAGGTTGTATTATGAGAGCTCAACTAAAGCTAGAGTTGCCTATGCAGTTCCATCGCACACTTTCTGTAGAGTAACGCCCAACCAGAAATCATTACAATAGCCCGTATAACACCCATTGCCCTCCATCGCTCTGAACACCTCCATGTCAAATAGGCTGCCAATTGAATCAACCCGCCACACCCAAGTCCGATCATGACGTGCTGTTAATCCTCGTCCTCATGAATTCAAAGAAGGCAAACTGAGACGGCTGTGGGCCCATCTCGTAGACGAATCTCGAAGACAGGTAGCTGCCGAAGATCGACCGCAAGTACTTCTCTGGTACCCTCTCTTGTATTTTGTCCAGCCCAATCTTCGCTTGCAGAGTTTGCGGCAGCGCCTCCTTGAACACGCTCGTTCGTAGAGGGACATTCGACCACAACTCTTCGTAATGCTGTAGCTCATCGCCTAGCTTTCCGATCGCCCAGCTCAGTTCATCAGACAGGACAGATCGAGACTTCTTCGTGCGTTCGGCCTCGCGCCAGATAGCTTCAAATTCTAACCTTGCGTTCTCTTTGATCGTAGACTGCACTTCGGCCACGTACTGTTTATAGAACTCTGGTACCGTACCATCTGCGCCGATGCACATGTTCTCGATAAAGCCTTGATCATCGAACGACAGCGAAGCCAGGACTTCGAGAGACGAAGAAGTAACACCTCCCTTGTTTGCCGATGCGTCCTTGTAGAGGATCGTTCCTGCCTTTTCGAGACGGAGTTTTGCGTCCTGAGTGATGAACAGATTTGCACCCTCAACCATGTATGGGATTGTAGACTTTCCATTCTGGATAAGCGAGTTGCATGTCTCGAGGTTGATGGACTCGGGCCTACCGCCACATGGGACGAAAAGGTCGTACAGGTGGCCAGGTCGTGCATGGAACGTGTTCCGGAAGACCATTCCGTTGTTCACTTTCTCGCCGTCAGGGAGGGTAATGTTCTTTTCGTCGACCAGAACTCTGTAACCCTGAGGGCTGAGCTTGGAGGCATCGAATTCCGAAACCATGACTCGCTTCTTGGCGAGGCGAATCAGCTCTTCGTGATCTAGACCGTTCGGGTCCACAAGCACACCGGCACCATCGACGATGGCAACGTAGGTCTCGTTTGAAAGCAAGATCTCGTTGGAGCCGAGATCACCATCTGGGCCACCGGTCTGTATCTTGCGAATCTTGGAGGGGTCGATATTGAGTTTGCGGTAGATACCCAAGATGTACTCTCTTACAGAGAGGGTTGTCATACCGTAGGTATCGTGCGGGATTCCACCCAGCTTAGGAGACTTACCAGTGAAGAACGATTTCCACCATGGAGCGCCTCTTGCTCTGGCATGCTCGGTGGCCCAGTTCACAAGACCTGCCGTGTTCTCGTCTGGTCCCATGAACAGAATCTCTTCTTGTCCGTAGAGGTCGACGATGGGGTCTTTGATACCGGGTGAGGTAGGTGGGAGGAGCAAATCCATAATGCTGTCGATGTACTTCTCAAACGCGACGCGCTCTTTGTCTTGGTGGTTGAAATCCAGCAAGATGACACCCTTTGAGCCTCCCTCGGGAATGTCTTTGTTCTTACGCTGTTGAGTGTTTGCGAGATTGTAATTTTCATCGAATTGTGTCCGAGCGTTGATGCTGTAGAACTCGCGGTTTCGTGACTTGACAATCCGAATACCGCCTCGGGCAATGTCTCGGAATCGTAGATGGAAGCCCCTAAACTCAGACCCAATTACGAGGAACATACCGTAGAGTGGTTGCGGATATTCTGCTTCAGGGAGGAAGTCGGTGCTTGGCTTCAGGCGGAAGCTGAGAGCTACTTTGGTGGGAGTGTAGAAGTTTGTCTTCAGCACCGCTTTGTTGAAGATGAGGAAGTATGACATGACCATCTGGTCGTGCTGATTGGCCACAGTCTTCGCGATCGTTTCGGAGATAGTCCCCTCGTCCTGCACTTGCTCGATGTCGAGACGAAGGTAGGAGAGAGTAGGAATAAAATCGTCTTGATTGCCTCGTGTTTGCATATAGTGGGTGCTCGCGAAGGACAGATACAGCATGCGAATGAGCTCGGGGTACTTGTTGATGATCTCGAGGATGTAGTCGGAGGTGAAGGTCTCAGTCCTCAGACGCTTTTTGATTTTGGACAGGAGCTCGACATGACCAGTTGTGTCTCCTTTTAGTGCTGCGACGAGAGAGGTGTACTCAGAGCCCAGTCTATTCAAGAATTGCTGAACGAAGACATGAACACAGTGGGCATAGATGGATTCTTGCAAGCTGAGGTTGCCACTGGCGAACTGGTTCTGCAACTTGTTCTGAGGTATGCAGAAGAGCAGAGAGACTTCCTTGATGATCTGATGGATGGCTGCCTCGATTGGCGGGCTTCGGTTGGAGGCATTCTCGGATGGCTTGAGGTATAGCGAGATGATCGAAATGCCATTCTGGAAGGATTCGACGTACTTTCTCGTGCTTGTGACACCGTAGTAGTGGTAAAGATCGGACAAGGCACTAAAGACGCCCATTGCCGAACCTTGTCTGTACGCAATGACTAGTCTCTTCTCTCGCGTACCTTCCATGTCGAAGGTCTCAATGACTGGGCCAGTTCGTGCAACGGCAAGATTTATGATTTCCTGGTAGACTTCTTTTGTGTGCTTGGTGGCCTTTTGCAGGAACCTCTTCTCGCCAATCTTTTCAATGTCTGTCTCACTGGGACTGGGGCTCGGCTGTGTAAATTCGCACTGGTATACGAAGTAGCACCTCAGTGATTCGGTAGGGTTTTCAGGGAGTGCATTGGACGCCCGGAAGGATTCGACCCTGTAGCTTCTGGACGGGTTGGATCCATCAATGTACTTCTCATCAATTCTCTGCTCGAAGCGCGGACCTTCCAGCATAGAGATACCCGGCTTGCTTGTGTCGATGTAGACTGCATGGTCTGCGGCCTCTTTCTGGAGTCTAATCTCGAGTTTCTTGTCGTCCCTTGCAAATGCTGCGAGCTTGGCAGCGTAGAGGGAGAGGATGTTGCTGGCTATTGCATCGGCTGTCTCGGTAGCAAAGTACATGTCGTCGAAGCCGAGAGCGTTGTAGAACCATTCGGTTTCCGAAGCCACGAATTCTGCAGGGAGGAAGCCCTTCTCCTCGATGATGTCCATGACTGCCACGGTTAGTGCTGCTTGTTCAGTACAGGCTGCGCATGCTTACCTTCTTCCATCTGGTGTTTCTTGCCCTCAAACTTGGGCGCCTCGTAGCCAGAGCCATGATCGGACAGGATCTTGTGCAGAGACTGGTTCGACTGAGATGCACCTGGCACCCCCAAGAGTGTTGGTTGTGGTGACGGCTGTCTATCTGGTGTTCTGATGACTTGCTCAACGAGCTTGTTCTGTGGCTTCGCCATGCCGTTGAGCTGTGCTTCCGGCGCCATGCTGGGTGGGTAATCTGTGGTGCTCGTCGAATTCCTGGTGTGGTGACCGAGGAATACTTATGAAAGTCGAGGTACAAAGAGAGAGTGAACAAGCACCGGCTCCTCTGCTCGATTAGGTCGTTTAGCCGTCAGAAAAGCCAGTGGAATGTGAGAGAGACGACTGGGGGGGCGGTGAACTGAGCAACAACAGCACCTGGGACGCGATGGCCTTATTCACGAAGCAGAGCGAGGGGGGGGCAGGTGAGATTGTAAGGGCTTATCGATACAGCTTATCGGCTTGTCTATACATAGCGCAACCCTCCTGCAACGCCGTGCTGACCCTTATGTATTCTTTGCGCGTGTGAAGTACTTTGGAATTTTTTGAGACACGAGCCCACTGGATTCCTGATCATCGTAAACAGAGACATCATTCTTGCCCTTTCGCAACGTGGTTCCTGCCTCTGCTCCAATACGAATCGGAGCTCCGACCCACCACAGGCTTGGGCACGTCACGTTCAGGTACCGCTGCCGCCAGCTCTAACTGGAAGTGGCCTAGACAAAGGTTGTGTTAGGCCGCGCTTAACCGTTGTCCTTTCCAGCCCACACCTTGCTATTGCAGCAGTCCTTGATTCGATGATAAAAGACTCAATCGCGTTGCAAATTTCTCTGGAAATATTTGCTTGCATCGAGACCCCAGCCGCACTTTGTAATTAGAGGCTTAGGTTGACGGAAATCCTCAATCTCTTACCCCTTCGTTACGTGAACATTACCCCAGACTTTCTTAGGTTTACCTAATAGCGCTCCCCGCATCGAGCGTAGTGGCATTGCTACCGCAGTCTGTTAATCTTTCAAGTCCCGTCAAGCTGAAGGCTCCGACCAAAGGCCTCGGCCACGCGTACACGAAGAGAGAAAGCAGGCAGTGTCAGGTGGACGTTCAAGAATAGATATCCATGCATTGCTTTTATACAAGCGGCCCGTTACCCAACTTAGGCACGATAGCTTATACCTACGTCTCCAACGATGCTAGCTCATTCCGCAGGTTTCGGGACCTGTGAGCCAGACTGGTCAACTTCCCGCTCCGCGATGGTCGACGAACCACTACTCGATTGTCCGCCTTCCTCGACTTGCCGCCTGTACTGAGCATTCTCGCCCTCACGATCAGGAAAGTCGGTCGAACTTCGACGTGCCAGGGCCTTGTAAGCCAGGTCGTCGTCTATTGAGTTTCCGTGCCGATGGTTGTGGTCGGCGTGCTCGTCGCCAGCCAACAGGCCGCCTCTTTCATCTTGCGAATCAGCCTGTGAATGCTGCGATGCACTACTGTCTGATTCCGGCTTCTTCTTGATGAATGTGTCAATAACATAGTACTGGAACGCGTTCATGATGAGCGGGAAAATGAGCATGACAAAGGCGATTTGAAGTGCCTGGTTCCCTTCTGTCCACTTCAGAGCCCAGTCTCCGACAATCACAATCCAGGGACAAAGCTGGAAGACAAAGAAGACGCAAACCTTCATGCCGAGGAGTCCAATAAAATATAGGATGGACTGCTTCAACCACCATGTTGCGCGCGGAGGATCGCCATAGTTGCCGCTTTTGATCGACTCTGGTGGATTGGCTAAGGGCGTCTTGCTTGCTCCCACCGTTAGGATTTTCAGGATGAGTAGCAGGATAGGTATCCCTAGCGTAGTATCTATTGCCAGGTTCAGCAGGTAGAATGAGCACGGATTGGGTCTCCAATCTTGGTCCGCGCCAGCCCCGACAGTCTTGGCCGCTGCTTTAGCCAACTGAACCTCGATTTGACCGGCCGAAAACATCGACATCAGAAGATTCGCCAAGTGTAGTAATAGTGTTCCGAAGACTTGTTTCGAGGCATCAAATGCCCACACCTTCACCGGTCTCTGTGGTCGTTCGCGCCATCTCTTGTAGACCAGTGACAGCAGTGCTAGTGCTCCCAGCGCACCCTGCACCAAGATAGCGAAGGGCCCAAGGAGCTGGCATTGCCCACTGTCGACTGGAGGTGCGCCACTCTGAGGCGGACGTGTGCTGTTATATGATGCGACCTGCGTGCTTGTGGCGAGGACAGAGGTATGCAGGGATAAACTCGTTGTCGACGATAGCAGTGTCGATGCGGCAGCCAGAGCGGCAGCGGTCGCCGTTGAGGCCATCGGAAATCAATGCTGGGGCGCAGGAAGCTGTTACCGGTTCATGCTGGTCTGGTTGCGTAAGATGGCGTCAGCTTTTCTCTGTTGTAAGAACGACAACGAGATCTGGTTGCCCCGAGATATGCAGAAGCTCGTTTGGTCGCGCAATATAGCCAAGACCGTAGTTGGAAATTCCGAGAATGCTCGAAAGTCGATCCAGAGGACCAAGTATGGGGAAGGATGTTGCCTGGCTGGAGGGTGCAGATGATAAGACGACGACAGACCATGACCAGGGTCCGGCGGTTCGGCTGCGTGACCCGCCGCGGGCGCTTTAGGCACGTGCAACGTACCTGCTCAATCAGGCAACTTTAGGGCTTTGGACCTTACGCAAGCAACAGCGATGTTAGGTAGGCACGGATTCGTTTGCGCGTGATCGATGTCTTGAATGTGCCCTCTACATCTAGCGCCTGATTGCATTACGACCATCGAACAATAGACAACAATCCACAAGAACAATGAGGGTCTTTACTGAGCTAGGGCATTAGCTATCTGGCTTCCTTGCTCTGCCCATGCCAGGTTCGCTTGACTGTCTCATGGTAGTCAATGGCTTCGCTTCATCATCACTGCTAGCGAAGTCATCGAGTTCGAACTCCTCGGCACTCCGTATGTTCTGCTCTTCCAGATCTCTTTTGCCGCCGACAACCAAGCCTTGTCTATTAGCTACATCCGCCCTGCTAGGGTAAGGCAAGTCGCATTTCGGGTGCCTTAATCTTCTGAAATATCTCCTGTAGGAGAACCAGGCGACCAAGATGCCAAGCAGACTTCCGGAAGTAACATCATATACATCATGCCTGTAGTCGGCCATCCGGCTCAAGGCAACCAACAATGCGCCCACCAATGGCGCCAGCGCGATCATGACCCTCGCGAGATCTGTTCGCGGCCTCAATACGTGCAACTGTCCGCAAAGCCATAGACTGAGGTACCCTAACCCTGAGAAGCTGAAGCTGCTGTGTCCACTGGGGAAGCTTCTCCAACCATCTTGCAAAACATGCCCGTGCGAGGCGGTACACACATCGATGGTGAGGATATCGGTGGGACTTGTTCCGGGGGCCGGCTTGCACCTGTCTATCAAATCTGGTCTCGGGCGACCCACTGAGTTCTTGATAATGTCCGTGATCAGACTCGTAAGACTGATGCTTATGATGAAGCCCAGGATGGTGACGTGTGATTTGTGGAAGCCAGGACGGACGACAAGCGTGTATATCATGAAGAAAACCAGCGGACAGAGGCCGGCGTAGATGATGTTCTGCACCGCGCTGACTCGCTCAACGACTGCGAAAGGATAGGCAATGGCAGGGTCGGAGAGGGTGAAGAAGCGCTTGAACGGGACTATCAAGAAGTGAGTCTGCGGACATGGTCAGCATAGAAGATATCAGTGGGGTTGGGCATTGCTAACACCAGCATATGCGACCTGCAGAAGGACGTAGCCCAGGTAGTCGGCGGCATATGAACGTTGCCAGAAGCGCAGTATAGCTCCTGTCAACCCTGGCTGATCCATAGCTGACATCGTTCGACTTTTCCTAGACTGACGGACTATTCAACGACGCACCGTAGCAATATGTTGCAGTAGCCATTGGGACATTGTATTCTTGCTGCCTAAAGCTGCGAGTGCGCATAGATCGTGGACTCCAAGCTCTCGGTCTCTAGATTCACTCCGCCGATGGTGGACTTCGATTCGCTACTGCGATCTGAAGCACCCCACGTCCACGAGAGCGAGTCGGTTCACCAGCGATTATGCACCTTTGGCTGGATTCGTCACCGTACTAACTAGTGCCCGTCGCATTTGCTCTCGCGCCGCTGGCACAACTGTTCCCTCTTCAACTACAAGTGGTGAACTTGGTCGCACACAGCTGGTGTCAATCCGTAGCAGTCCGTGATGGGCTGAGAGCAAATACTGCGCCCATACAGTGATCTGCACAACCCACCAGGATAGTCGATCAATTATAATGGCACAATTACCAGCTGATGCCTTCTTTGAACAACTGCTGGCACCCTACCCACCACCACCGCCCTTCTGGAAGCATTTCACAACCACCAATCTCGATCGCGTCAAAGATGTCTCTGACGCCGAGTCTTTACCCTACGACCTACGAGTCCTCCAGCCACCTCCACCACCGAAGCATGCCGACTCCTACAGCGCATTTCAACACCACTATGCCATTCCACCAGTGCCAACCCTCCCTCCCGAACACGAAGAACTTGTCTTTGATCCCTCTACCCTCACCTCTGCGACTGGCACTGCAAGACCCCATGCTAAACTCCTCTGGCAGCTGATAAAGTCTCTGAACCTAAACTTTCTCGAGCTGTACACCATCATGGCCGACAGCCCCACTGACTGGCAGGAGAAGATGGGTGATATTGGAATGTTGCTAGAGAACATCAATGCAGTCCTTAATCTCTTGCGACCTCACCAAGCTAGGGAGGGCGTCAAGACCATGTTACTCAACAGGCTTGAGGCGGGGAAAGAGGAGATGGCTCGGTGCGAAGAGATGAGGACTGAGGTCGAACAATTCTTGAGGAGCGTGGAACATGACGGGAAGATGGACGCCGACCCCCCTCAGGCGGACGGCATAAGTGGTGCACCGCCACCTGTTGACGCACACGAATCAGTGGAGGCAGCGCGAAGACACTGGAACGCGCTAGCTGATCTGGCTGGCGACTGAATTGGACAAGCTAGCGACAGATCTAACAGTCCATATCACCTTCGACCTCTACAGTGGGCACATACACAAAAGTCCTACGTGGCGATCACAGTACAGTACGACATCAGATCAAGTGGTGTCCACCGGTCCTGACCAGTCTCGTTAGGAGTCGCATCTCAGCCTTGCATCAATAGACAAGCACTGTTACGATACACGCGTCTGATCCGGGTGTTGGTCGCCATGGCAGTGGTTTCGATCACTAGTGGACGCCGGACAGAAAGCACCGATGCTGCGGCGTAACCACGACAAAGCTTCTGGCGCAACATCATTGAAGAACAACGATATCTTTGTGATCACATGGAGGCCTTGGTGGACAAACATTGTGCTCGTTATCTTCACGACGCCTTTCTCGTTTCATTCTCTTCCTCGGCCCTTTGATGCTGCACCTGGAGCTGGCACGCTAAGATACAATGGCTTCGAAGAGGAAATTTGCGGGAGAATGGCATTATCCAGCTACGTGACAGTAGGACAACGATATTGTCAATGAGGACCAGTGCATTCTTTGCTCACAGAGGAGCTTCCACCAACGGCCACTACCACATAGCAACAACAAGCGGGCAATGTCGACAACGAATGCTTCAGGGTCTTTGTCTTGTGGACGTGAGTGCGTGTCTATAATACTAGGCTCGTACCGCTCTGCATGGTCCTGGCTTTGCATCATACACGTGGAACATCATACATTGTACCTCAACTACCAAGTCCACCAAATTCGTGAAACAATCAACCTGGGCAGGACTCACAAGACAACTATATCGATCATAACCAGGACTCCCATCACCACCCACACTATACAATGGGTCTTTTCAGCTCCTCCAAGAAGTCGGGCGTGAGCTTCGGCTACGACGACGATGACCACAACAACCACAACTCCAGTCGCCGCCGCTCATCCGCCCGACGTTCGTCCTTCGCCCGGCGCGAGCGCGACCACGAGCGAGAGCAGCGAGCTCACCTCGAGCGAGAGCTTCGAATCCGCAACCCCTACCATCGTACTCCCCGCGAGCCCTTCCACGGGTTCGTCGAGGAGGAAGACGATGATCAACCCCACCGCGGCCGAGGCTACCGTAGACGCGAGAGTCGCGATCACGTTCGAGATCGCCGGGCCGGCGCGCCGAGTCTAAGCCCCACACGCGCAGCGTACGAGAATCAGAACCACAGAAGCGCATACCGACAGCGAAGCAGCACGCGCCATGGAGGTGAGTCTGGGTTGTTCTCGAACTCACATGGCGCCAGACGGCCGAGCAGACAGCGGAGCGCGAGTCCTGATCGGATGTATCAGCCTTCCCGTCACCGATCGCATCGCAGACAACGTGATGATGATGGCGGGTTGGCTGAGAGGCTGGCTGGATTCTCGCTTGGTGGTGAGGAGCGACGGTATGGACGGAGACGGCCGAGTTATGCGTCCAGAGTTCAGAGGATATACGAGCTTGACTAGAGATCGGGAGATGCGTGTAACAATATTTCCGGGATGAGCTTGGAGCTTGTTCTGAGACTTGGCTCTAGCTAAGTTTAGGTTATCGAAAGGATAGACAGGAAAATGAGAATAATATATACAAAGCCAGCTGGACTGGTATACGAATTTGATAAATGTCCTTTGCGCGAAACTGTGCGCTGCGTATCCGCTCTGAAAGAAGATGAGGCTGCCTAGAATACTGCGATGCAGCAACAGATGCCGTTATGATGGACGCCCGAGTCTTGAGAATTGTTTTTGTTTACTATGCTGCTTTGGCAGGCACCTCACATATCCATTATGAGACAAACAGTCCAAGTCTTTCAGGATGATCTGCAACAACCCCTCCTATATCAGGAGTATCATCAGAATGACACTCGATCTGGTGGACAATGAGATGGTACACGAGATCCTCATGATAATAAGACTCTCCTCATGCTCCGCCTGAAGCTGCACTGCGCCTTTGTATATTTACAGCGGCTGCTCACGTTGTATTTGCATCTGCTTCCTCGAGTGGAAATTTGACCACTCCGAAGCGAGCGCAGAAACCACATGTCGAGTGGTCGGACCGCTGTTTGTTGCATTCGCCATTGTCACAACCCTTTGATCGCCCACAGTTACATCTCCGTTCCAACCAAAGTGTCCTGTGCTCGCTATCCAAAGGGCATTGCGTACGATGTAAATGAGTGCTTGCGATATCAACTGCATAATCCGGAATGTCTCTCAGCATTTTCTGAAAACTCTCCATCGCTAGTGCCTCGTATTCATCAATGATCAGATGAGCGTTCTGTACAAGAACGGTCTTGAAAGTCCAGTCGGAAGAACGATTTGTCGAACAAACAAGCTTGACACGAGCCCTCTCTTCTTCAACCTCTTCTTCGGTCAGTTCATCATCTGTGATGTCCTCGTCCTTTCCGTTGTTTGGTATGCGATGACCATAATATGCTCGGAGGAAGATGTGGCGTAACTCGGCTTGCAGCTCAGGTAACATGATCCTATCTGCGAGATTATACATTTTGACACAAAGCTTGCTATCAACGTAGAGGTCCTCAGAGGCTCCAGAATACCCGTCAGGCAAGGTAGAGAACTGTCGCATCTCGCCCGCCAAGCCATTCACAATGTCGTCAGATTCGTATATGCCAGTATAGAGGTAGATCAGAGCTCGCGCCACGATCTCTGGTTCATCCTCGGGTAGCTCGATCTTGCTTTCGACGCTTTCCTAGGCATCGTCAGACAGAAACTCGAAAGCTGTAGGTGGACTTACGCGCATGCCATTCTTTATTGCTGCCTTGAAAAAAGACGAGTGACAGCTCAGAATGTTCTTGTGAGCTTTAAACACGTACCCTCTACATCTGATCTCGAAGTCTGAGTACTCTCCTGTGCTGAGTATACTGATCGGTTTTAGTACTTGAGTAGCAGCCGTGGCAAATTGTCTGAACTTACCTTGCAAAGGCTGCAGGATGGCTGTCAACTTGTACAGCCATACTGGGTGAAATGAACGAAAGCAGAAAAAGAGCGCGCAAAATTGTAGGAGCGAGTCTGAACGGAAAAGGAAGGCACGCCTGGAGTATTGCAAAGCAATGCAGTAAACTCAAGCTGCGGCTTACCAACTTTGTTTGTGTGTTGAACTTCACCGATACCACTTCACTTCGTGGCGCTATCATTCACTTACACGTCTGCTTTCGTCAGGTGGAAAGCACACACAACCCCTTAATAACACCACCGTGTTGCGTCAAGCATTGCAAGGCCCGTGTTTCTTCTCTGGATCTAGCAGAATGTCATGGCAATCACCATCTCTGTGCGGCACGTAAAGTAGTCCATTGCAGTACTTCTTTCTCTGTGCAAACAGGTCTCAGCAGCACTTTCCGCCAGCATATAAGCCAGCAGCACTTTCTATCTCACGTGTTAGTCCCCAGTATCAAGACCAATTATGCTTCCAAGTCAACCATCAACGTACCCTGCTTGTTCTGCCCACGCTTGAAGTCAACCCATCGCTTCTGCTCCTTCTCTGACATGCCATCAAATTTTCGCTTCTCAGACTCTAGCTGTTCGCGCATTCCACCATCAAGTTGGTCGTCTTTTAGAGCGGCGTCAAGAGAAGCTGAGTACTCTGCAATGCTCGCTCGCTGTTCTTTGTTCGCTCCGCCAAGGTTAAAGAGACCCATGCTTGATGTTTTGTGTTGTAAGCTCTGCACAAATGTTGTGGTCGTTTCATCCACGCGTTTGTGGTCAATTGTACACATGACCGCGACCATGTAGTCACCAGCAGAACGTGTCGTTGAGGGGAAGAGTGTTGCCGTTGTGCCGGCGAGAGGACCTCATTGGGCAAAGCAATTGGATCGCCTTCAAGCACAAACTTTCAATGAGCGCAAAGGCATTGTTGCTGTTTACCCCTCACGTAGAAAGCAACGTTTCTTGTTAAGGTCATTGCAGGTGATTATTACTATGGAATTGTGGTATAGGTGCTGAGGAGGAGAAGATAACCTAGTCTAACAGCCCAGAATTTACCGCGACGGGCTAAGGGGACTGAAATCCGCCTGATCCTGGTATCGCGCGATGTCGCGGCATCACGAGACCGGACGGGTCCTTTCGTAATGGGTTTCACGACTCGCCTGACTGTTTCGGTTTGAAACAAGCAGTCCTTCATAAGGTCCGAGGTCACCGCCCTATCGCTGAAGTCAATATACTGATTTCCGTAATTCCTGGGAATCGACATGGACAGCACCTTGCAAAACGCATGAGGAGCCTCACCTAGGCTTCGTCCGGAAAGTCAACGTGCCATAGACACAAATATCGTTGAGTAGGGGATGCGACGACCTGACTATTCAAAGCGTATTATTGGTAGCACGTGTGACGGAGCTCTTGGTGCGGGATGGATTTGCAGAGCCGGCTAATTCGGAAAAATAAGTCGGATATCCTATCCAGAACCCGGTCCTTGCTGTACAACACGTTAAACAACGTCACTTCCTACATGCACAGCAACAAATTGTCGAGCATGTGAAATTCCCGGAAATGTTGAGGATGGAGGGGACATCAAAACATGCTAGCTGGCAGCTGCCCTACTGTCTGTCACTTCTAGTCAACACATTCAAGGACAACACCTACAAGTCTCGACCTCTATCACCCTATTGAGCCTCGAACAAATTTCCCCGGAACAGCGCAATCATGAACGGCGAAAGTGGCAGCATCGCTAAGCATACAGACCACGAGTCCAGTCTCCAGCAGAAGCCATTCTCGACCGCTATCCCCCAGCAGCCTGTTACCGAGCTGCGAACACCATTTCTGCCTACCCAAGAGGATGCCCTCCAAGATGCCGGTACAGCGCGTGCCACCATAGCCGCATCTCAGGAGCACCCTAACGGCACAACGGAGAATGGCTATGCAGCAAGGCACCGCAACCGGACTGTCCTGCAACAACACTGTGACTACTGGGATCCAGACGGCGACGGTATCGTCTGGCCGCAAGACACGTACAGAGGTTGCAGAAACTTTGGTGAGTAACGCCCAGTCACCAGTGATCAAGAGTCATTCCGCTGAACCCTGTCAGGCTGGCACCCCCTGCTCGCCGCGCTGGCAACATACATTATCAACTTCAACCTCAGCTACCCTACCGTTCCCGGCTGGCTTCCAGATCCATTCTTCCGCATCTACCTCGACAAGGTCTACAAAGACAAACACGGCAGCGACACTATGACCTACGACACAGAAGGTCGATTCAGACCCCAGCAGTTCGAGGATATCTTCGCGAAGTATGACCGCGGCAACAAGGGCGGTTTGACCTTTGGCGATGTGCTGTGCATGTGGAGTGGTCAGAAAATGGTGTTCGATTTCTTCGGGTGGAGCGCTACTTTCCTTGAATGTGAGTAACGTCAACCCCCTTCCACAGATTCAGCTAACAAGTGTAGGGCTCGCTACGTACCTTCTTCTCTGGCCAGACGATGGTATCATGCGTAAGGACGACATTCGGGGTATCTACGATGGTAGCATCTTCTACAAGAAAGAGGCAGAGTATCAGAGGAAGAAGGAGTTGAGGAAGCACGGATTAGTGAAGCGCATGTGAGAGTCGTGTTCAATCCGGAGGTGTCGCCTGGTCGTTGTTAGTGTCTCGTGCTCATCAGTACATGATCACTTGCGCTCACTCTTCGAGGGCTGCATCATGTAGTAGTCGTATTAGTCGGCTCTAATATCCTCCATGCTGTCCAATACTGGCGCAACTTGTAGAGAATCGGACAGTTGGAACCCAAGCATCAATGCACTACCTATAAGCAGACTGGCGACTAGAACAGCCCGGACCACTTGTTGGTGAACTTGCCACCCACGATGCCAGTCATATCCTGGTATTTCGAGACCTCAGAAGAAGACAGGTTGTTTTTGCTTCTTTCCAGACGAATATCAGGGAGTGACGATGACATAAGCGACAGTCAATACGAGAAGATTGGAAAGGATGCCATTGAGGAGAATTGCGGGCAGAAATGTTTCATTCTTCACTGGCAGGGTCTATGATCGAGACGACCAAAGAGCCACCTCTATCTTATCTGTGCACATCGTCTTTGCATGTTCCCGCACCCTTCACAGTCTACCTATCGCTTGGAGAGGCTTGACTTAAGAGGTAGATCCAGTCAAGATGTCGGAGTCACCAGCATCGAGGATGGCCATGGTGGAGCATCGGTAGAGCTTTCCGCAGGCAGTGCCCAACTCAATCTGTAACAATATTATTAGCATTTAACCCTCCAAAGCCCAAAGTCCCACGAATTGGGGAGGCTTCTTCGCAGGGACTTCTTCTATATGTTGTGTACTCACGTTGTTACCAGCGAAGTGGTGGACGTTGGTCTTGGACAGCATGGAGTAGTACTCGAGCTCCGACTTTCTCAGGGGAGGAGTGTTGCCGGCGATGATGACGAGCTTGGCTTTGCCGGATCGGAGGGTCTTGAGGGTTGACTTGTAACCGAGAACGACTGTACACTATGGTCAGAATGCGTGCTCGACAAGATGATATGTGATTGTCGCACCTTTACCAGACTTCATCACAAGCGCAAGGCGCGAGTTGATGCTGTCAGCGGTCTTCTTAGCTTTCTTTGGGGCCATCGTTGCAAGCTACTCTTGTATACTGAGTAGAGAAGATTGTTATGCTCCGGCGAGATGGTTTTGTGGTTCAAGAAAAGCAGTCTCAGTCTTGCGTGAACAGTTTTCGCACTTTCCAATTTACCGATCAGAGAAATCTTGGCACTAGAGTCACGTGGCCTGTCACGGCTGAAGAAGGTTTGCCTCGAGCTGATTTCCAAATTTGGAACAACTTGCCGCTAAAGCCCTACAAGCCTCCTGTGTCATGGGTCTTCGGCTGTGCACCCCTCCGAGGATGATCAGTGCAGGGTTGCCGTTGGTGATTTGCTGCACCTGAGAATACCAGCAGCAAGTTGGAATGCCGTTCGCTTGTAGCGAGAGTGTATCAGAAACCTGATCATAGATGATGTTCCTTGACCTGAGACAGATGTTGCGACTGCCAAACAGCTGACCTTGAATGTCCCAAGCCTGATTCAGCCGCTTCACCGAGATTGCATGACTTCGCAGCGTACCCCATACTGTGGCGCAGGACACAAACACCAACATTATCTGTGGAGTTGTCAGCTTACCTGCATTGCGTCTTCTCATATCACTTGTAAACACTTGGAACGCTCCCTCGTTGGAATATAATCCTTAGTAGAGCGCTATCAATAGATAGTTGACGATGGCCACACCTCCTACGAGACGTCCGCTAACCAACACGTCCAATACCACTCCCAGGACTAACATGGCTTCTTCGGGTGGCTTGTCGAGGGCGCATAGTCCAGCGGCTCCTACCACGGGGCAAGGCCTCGCCCGAAACCCGTCGTTGCGCGGAAGAGTCGTGCGAAAAGCACCACCCCGGACGAACATGGGTTCCGAAGAAGACCATGATGAGAATGAGTCCAAGGCTGCGAACTCACAGCTGATCGCGGACCTCAAAGAACAGGTCGAGCGCGCTGAACAGGCTTCTGAACAGTACCGCAGGCAACTGGAAGGCCTACAGCAGCGTCTAGACGAAGCGACCGACCAACAAACTGCCGCCGAAGAGCGAGACTTTGCGACTCGAACACAAGTTGACAAGTTGCTCGCCGAAGTCAAAGATAGTGCTAGACAGAAACGGGAGTTGGAAGTAAACTTCGAGTCAGAGCGCAGCATGCTCATTCAGGAGAAGGACCGAACCTCTGAACGGGAGCAAGAGCTGCAATCTGTGGTGAACAGGTTGACGGAAACCTTGCAGACGAAAAGCCGTGAAAGAGCAAGCACGTTGAGGAGTGGTCAGCCCAGTGATCATGACACGAAAACACCTACGCAAAGTTCAGGAAACAATGAAGAGTTCGTGCAAGCACTACAAGACAAGGACGCAACCATTGATGCACTGAAGCTGGAATTGGCAGATGTACATATAAAAGTCGCTGAGCAGGAACATATGGGTGATGGTCGCTTGCAGATCCTTGAGAAGCAATTGAGTGACATCAAGATGCAAAATGCAAGACTGGTTGAAGAGAACGACAGCTTCCAGATGCTCCTTAGCGAAAAGACCTTGAAAGGAGACTTCTTACATGATGCGCACTCAGACTCAGGAGGCGTCAGCTCACTCGCCGACGAGCTTGAAACTATTGGTGAGAACGATGAAGTCTCTGTCGAGCAATACAAGAGAGCGGAAGCAGACTTGAAGAATATAAAAGAAGAGAAGAAGGCTCTTACATTGTACATTGACAAGATTATTGGACGCTTGCTGCAGCACGAAGGCTTCGAGCACATTATTACTGGTAAAGACGCTGACGAAGACGGACCTGCACCACCGCCAAAGCGTGCAGCGAAAGAGAAGCCACTCCCTCTGGCGCCAGCAACAGCCATTCCAGATGTAGTAGCTCCAGCAGCTCCAGAAACGCCGACATACATGGGTGGATTTCTGCAGCGAGCCAAGTCAGTTGTCGCTCGTGGCGGAGGCACTCGGCCAGCTCGTCCGATGTCATTCATGCAGGCAGCACCCTCGGCGAACGAGAATCCCCAAACAGCACCAAGAATCCCAATTAACAAGGGTCATCGTAGAGCGAGATCCGATCAAATGAACCCTCCAGAGCTGCCAGCTGCGATTCAGCAAACGAACAGGGGCTCGCCAGTGAGAACGGCTTCCGGAGGTCCTCCAAGCCCAACCATTAGCCCCTTGACGAGAGCACAGACGTCGTACTTCTCGCCGCCAACACGGACAGACACTGTCAGGGCACCGTCGCAGACAGGTACAGCAGAGCCATCAAGCTCGCGAAACAGTGTTACAAGTGGGGAGAGTCTGGGAAGGCAATCAACGGAAGCAACATCAGCTCAAGCAAGTGTCCACACAGGCGAACATCGTCCTTCCATGGGGCCTCCTGTCACCGCAGGGGTTATGAAGCAGAGCCAGTTACGCCCGCTTCGACTGGTGCAGAATCAAGACGCCGAGGAGGAGGCGCGCAAGAGAGCGAACAGACAAAGTTGGATGGGCAACTGGTTCAGTAAGAGTAGCATTGAGGCCAACCAGGGATGATACCACGATTTAGCTTATTCATAGACTTCCAGAACAATTTTTGATATCAACATTACACAGCTTATCTGCTCGCAGAATCAAAGTTGATCTATTAAAGATACTGTCGCAAGGTCGTGCATGTGGCATCGACAGATCTGGTTCACCAGTGGCTCGTGGGTTTATTGCTCAGACGTGGAGGGAGCCGGGTTTTGGCACAAGTTGATCTCCGACCTGCTCCGAGTGCACTGCTACAAAAACCACATTTGGTCACAAATACTTCATGTCACCTCTACTAGGGACTCGACCTGGGCGAGCCAACGAAACAGATTCGTTGAAAAGAAGCAAGCTACTGTTTTGCACGAGCATTAATAACGCTCACGAAAGACTTGTACCCCACCAAGAAGCACGGCGAAAAGATAAATCTTTTTGCCGACACAAGCACGACCTTATACTGTTGTTCAGCAGCTTACACAATTCGGGTTGAATGTGTTGTACTCTCCTCGCTACCTTAGGAGCCCGCCAACATGCCTTCACAGTATGACATATTCTCGTCGCCGCTATCAAGCAGATATGCCTCGCCTGAAATGCTCAGCCTGTTCTCCGCTCGCACACGAGCATCCACATGGCGACAGCTATGGATCTACCTCGCACAATCACAAAAGGAGCTAGGTCTGCCTATACCTGATGATGCAATTACACAGATGGAGGCTGCAAAGACGATGAGCGATGAAGACTTCGAGGTGGCCGCTGTGGAAGAAAAGAAGCGCCGCCACGACGTGATGGCTCACGTCCATGCTTTCGGACAGCGAGCCCCCGCTGCCGAGAAGATCATCCATTGGGGCGCGACAAGCTGCTATGTGACAGATAATGCTGACCTCATCTTCCTACGGGATGGCTTGGATATTCTGTTGCCAAAGCTAGCGAAGGTTATTTCCAAGCTAGCTCAGTTCTCATTGGAGCAGAAGTCGACGGCCTGTCTGGGGTACACGCATGGGCAGCCAGCACAGTTGATCACTGTAGGAAGACGTGCGGCGCAGTGGGTGGAAAGTCTGTTGATGGATTTGCGAAACCTTACCAGAGCCAAGCAGGACATCCTAAGGTCCTTCAGAGGTGTAAAGGGCACCACAGGCACACAAGCATCTTTCCTACAAATCTTCGAAGGCGACCACGACAAGGTGGAAGAACTTGACAAGCTAGTGACAGAGAAGGCTGGGTTTGAACGTGAGTTACCCCTACCTTGGAGCAACATTGCAGCTGCTGGCAGCATCCCGTGGCAATAAATGTAGTGTCCGGAGGGCAATGAGAAGTGGGCCAATCCTGGCTGGTGTGGCATTGACGCAGTCGGCCATTTCTCGACAACTGAGGGGACATCGGGATGACGGTCCATCACCTTCTGTTCCCAATACTGACGTTTTGTCTAGGCGCCTCGATAGTTTCCATCCAGACCTACAACCGTAAGATTGACACAGACACTGCCAACCCTCTTGCCTCCTTCGGTACAACCTGTGAGCACATTGGCACCGATATCCGCCATCTAGCCATGCTCAAGGAACTCGAGGAACCCTTCGAGAAGGACCAGATTGGTAGCTCCGCAATGGCATATAAGCGCAACCCAATGCGATCGGAAAGAATGTGCAGTCTAGGCCGCAAATTGGCCACACTGAACATCTCAACCTCCCAAACGTTTGCACACCAGTGGTTTGAGCGCAGTTTGGATGATTCAGCAATCAGAAGGGTTGATTTGCCGGAAATGTTCCTCATTGCGGATGCTCTGCTCATCATCCTCGACAACGTCAGCTCAGGACTGGTAGTGTACCCCGCAGTCATCAACAAGCGTGTTCAGGAAGAGCTTCCATTTATGGCGACGGAGAACATCATCATGAGACTCGTCGCTAAAGGTCAGAGTAGGCAAGAAGCGCATGAGCAGATTCGAGTATTGAGTCATCAAGCTGGTGCTGTGGTAAAGCAGGAAGGAAAGCAGAACGATCTGGTCGAGCGGATACGCAAGGAAAAGTTCTTCGAGCCCATCGTTGACGAATTGACAGAGGACAAACTACTGAACCCTGACAATTTCATTGGGCGTGCTCCTCAACAGGTCGAAAGATTTGTGAAGGAGGAGGTCGAGCCTGCGATCGCTCCCTACAAGGACTATATCTCGAAGAGTGGAGTGAGCGAACTGCATGTGTAAGCTTTGCAGGATGTGGTACCCTGTTTCGGATTGGGGGGGCAGAAGCTGAAGTACGCACCTGAAGCATGTTTGAGGTCGTGGCTCAAGGCTTGGACTTAAACTTCGTGTTGGAGCATGGTCTGTCCAGAACTGTATGCCGCAGGAACGCAGTGGAAGCTAGTGCCCTGGTACCGCTTTGAGGGATTGGGAGGCCACGAAACACAAAAGTTTACATAGAACACAGCGCATAAGGCGCACAACGTACGTCACAAAGGTCGGAGACTTTTAACACATAGCGGGTAGAAGACGTGCCGGGCTCATGAGTCACACCATAGTGAAAGGTTTACTCAGATACATACTAAGAATGCGGTCAAGGTGTTGTCTATGTCGAGAAACACTTCTTACGATCGGCTTCGGCGAATTCTTATGCCGGCGCAGTGTTGGGGTGCTCGGGGAGGCGACCGTAACCAGGCTGTGGGGTAGCCTTATGACTCTTTCCAGATGCCAAGAGAAATGTTGTGTGCTGCTTTGAAATCCATCCGGGCCCGCCACTGGTACATCACCGACGCCCTTAAATCTTTCCTCCCTCCTTCTCTCTTCTCTACGTCACCCAAGTTACATCGTCAATACCGTCAAAATGGCCAGACGTCCAGCTAGATGCTACAGATACTGCAAG
>Ga0066648_10000227_pt1 | contig 40496 bp, 32 predicted proteins | sample CryGeyCG12114_NA_FD_59537 | JGI IMG/M metagenome (GOLD analysis project Ga0066648, IMG submission 59537) | Groundwater microbial communities from aquifer - Crystal Geyser CG19_WC_8/21/14_NA | ecosystem: Environmental > Aquatic > Deep subsurface > Groundwater | place: USA: Utah: Grand County... | reverse complement strand
CCCTCCACTGTTGCTGAAAGCTCTAGTCCGGTCTATGCCACTCATCACGTCCAGCGTTGACTGAAGGCTCCCGGCGATGATGGTCTGCGAGCTCGGAAAGTCCATTGCGTGTTCATCAGTCCGGTCCCAGATCTCATGCATCTGATAGTTTTGGGCCAGCAAGTGCCTCATGATGTCTGCAATCAACATGCGAAGGACATAGTCGTCGAGCGTTCGGAACAGCGAGCCAAAAAGGTATCGACTATGGCTTGTCAGTGATTGTCAAGCATGCCAAAATTCCACTCACCATTGCGACTCATCCATCAAGCCACACCAACCAGGGACGTAATCCTTGCACAACGACATGACGAGCTGGGCCACCTGGTCGGATCAGCCTCAGATGTGCTTGGGTTCGAACGCTACCTACCAATCTCCTGACCCTGGCATGCATGCTATGGTCGAAGAGTAAGTCCCTGAGTCGTCGCATGAGCTGCTGAAAAATGTGTCGCTGTCGTCTCTTCACTTCTTTCTGCAACTCGTGGGCATCGAGATATTTCTGGAGAGCTTCCAGTGCTTTGCTGTCACTCTTGTAGATGATCAGTATGTCCATGAAGAAGTAGACAATCTTGCTAAGCAGTGAAGAGAACGGAAATTGCAGCACGGTTGAGACTATCAGGAAGATGGCGGGGCCATCGAGTCGTAGAAACAGGCCTTGTCGCTCTGAACCTTCGAGCAGTTTGGCAAATCTCTGCAAAGCATCTGAGCTTTTTGGAGCTGTCGTCTCCCTGAAGAGCTTGTTGAGCTCATCATCGAAGCTATTCAAGGAATGTTAGTTACTCGACGCGATTCAAAGAGGAATCTGGTACCGGATAATGCTTCTATCATTTGCTTGTGACTCGATCTCCTTCGTGAGCTTTCTGAACGATTGTTCAAAATCATGCTTGCTTTCAGACATGATGATCTAGGGTAGTTCAGACCTGAGTGACATTAATGTGCGTCCAGCGCAATCGAAGCCTTTTCGATTGCTCTTGGGACATCTCTGTGCGCGTAGAAAATCATGTCATTGGCGGCCTCCCGAGCATTGCTTGGATGAGGAAAGACCGACCCAACGCGTCGAGCGTGTCCAGAGCTCGCTCCGACCTCAGACGCGATTAGCTATCCTGGTGCCTTCCTCCATCAGAAGCGGGGTCTTCTCAGAAAGATCTCTAGAGACGCTCCCCATAGTGCTTTTCGAGCTTTGCTGTTCATGATCCAACTCATCGCCAATCGTCCTCTCCCCATCACCAAACAACTTGTAGAACATGCCATCATAACTTGCCCAACAAGCTGCGAAAACAGCTACCGTAAACTTAGCAAACCACTCTGGGTAAGTCCCATCCTTCCTCAAGAATATTCTTGCTGCACCACCAAAGAAGAAGCCGAATATCGGCCCCCACACCGCAAGGAAGATGAATGCTCCCAGCTGCTGCTTCGTCGTTGTCGCGCGGTACGTCCTTATGTTGTTCAAGAAATGCCTGTACTCTTTCGGCAGATTGTGTTCATTCGCACCATCTGTTATCAGCTTCAAGTACCGTGGACTCGGCTGCGCGTAGTTGGGATCCGGCCGAAGAGGCTCAGCACTATGCGCATAGAGAGTATGTGCCTTGAAGGGTGTGCCAGATGGCTCAAGCGGGACTTCGGCGTCAGGATCATCGTCGAGCTCATAGCAGTCGACCAGGACATCGTGATAGCCGCTTCCGCCGCCTTCCGTTGCTATGATGTGCGCGTAGTCTTTCTTCGTCACTTCGTATACTACGCCAACGAGCCCCTTCTTCCATGCATTCTTGTGGTACGGTGGCTTGTCCTCCTCGGGCGGGTCGTGTGGTGAGGGGCGATATCTCGTATTCGCAAAGCAGGGTTCTGCGTAAGGTAGGCCAGGCAGGTCGAACGTCAGCGATATCGAGGGCGCGACTATGTTTACTTGCGACAAAGGCTTGATGCCTCGTTTGCCGAGGAATGTTTCTGCTGCGAGGTTCGAGCCGTAGCCAAGGTACAGCACCGTTTCGTCCTGGTGAGAGGATAGCTCGGACAGCTGGTCTGTCTGTATCGGGGTGTCGTGGTACGATCTCTGTCTGCTCTCCAACGAAGTCTTGGGTATGGAGGAAGCTTGGTGTCGTAATTTCCGCTTACGCAGAGGCATGCTGGGCAATATCAGGCTCATAGCCTGGGTGAGGGCGGATGTCGCGGTCTCTACGCTGTCACTAGTATAGCTCTTTTCAAGCGACATGATTGCAGATCTACTTGTATCGTGCTGCGGGCGAATTTCAGAAAGAGACAAAGGAGCACGGATGAAGTAGTCTGCGACCGAGGAGATTGGGAGCTTTCTAACCTCGGGAGGACGCGAAGCCGTTAGGTTTACAAATCACTCGAGACTGATGATGTCTTTCAACTCGTGGCCGCTTCCACATTCATCGGCTCCACATGCGCTGTATTCGGAAGATACGACGGACAAGGGCAAAAGCACAGTGGACAAACCTCTACAAACACGTGCGAACCTCGGGTCAGTGAGATGCGCGTGTGAAACAGCATTTCGAAATGGCTACAGCTTGAAGATTGATTGGGCGCATGGTATACACAGCTTGAGTGCACTAGTGTTATCCGTGAGGACGAGACCAGAGCATTGGATAGAATGTTTCGACTCCTTAAGCTGCTTATCTCTGGCGCACGATATAAGAGAATATCCGCAGGTCTGGGACCGTTGGCTGAAGCTCACTCCGCTGTACCTGAGAATATGTAAACCACACAGCATGAAGAGAGACAAGTGGTGTATGACTCATGATCTAGCCCTATGCAGCCCAAGAGACCTACTCAATACCCCTGATCATGACTTTGTCTCGGTACCACCGTTAGCCAACGATTCTCTGTGCCTCTGCTCTTCGAGAGCTATCTTGTTGGTTTGACTAGCGTGTCCACCAGCCTTGAAGAATGGGCTGTCCAGGAACTTGTCCCAGTCATGCATCATGTCCGTGTTGACAGTACTCAACTTCACTTCCTCGCCTGCTCGCTCGACCAACTCATTCATGTACTCGTCGATCACCACTTCCTTCGTCTTCTCACCGTTTCTAACACTTCGCAGCAACTGTGTCAGGTTCGCAGCATCTGCTATCCCGTGGTTGAGGCCCTGACCTCGCTCTGTGAAGGCCCGGGTTAGCCAATCCCATCGGCGAACGATGCATACAACGGCAACTTACGAAAGGTCATCGGGTGTCCCGCGTCGCCAGCAAGAATTACACGCCCACCACGAGTATCCCATTTTATCGGTACCCAATATGCCATCTTGTTGACAGATATCTTGGTTCCCTCTGGGATCCATAGGTTTGCGCTTTTGAAAGGCTCACCCATACCTTCAGCACGTTTCCAGTGCTTTTCGAGGCTAGAGATGTCTTCGTCTGTAATATTTTCGGGCTCGGTGGTCTTCTTCCACGTGCACTGCAACTGGAATACCCACGTTTCGGGCTTGTCCGGATCAGGCACATCTTGGATCGCGACAAATTGCCAGTAACCTTTGGGATGAATCCCATGATACATGATTGGATGGCCCGAACGAACATGCTGCGCCTTGGCTGCGTCACCGTAGCAGACGTGGAGATTGATGGCACCGTATGGGACTACTTTTGCTGCAGCGATAGATTTGTCATTGTTGAATATCATATGCCGGGTTGGAGAATGAGTCCCATCGGCACCAACAAGAAGAGTACCAGTAGCAGAAGTGTTATCTTCGAAGTGAGCTGTGACCGTCTGGCCGTCGTCGGAGTAGGTGATGTCTTTAAGAGCTTTTCCGTACTGCAATCATCATGATTAGCACTTTCCTCGTTGTGCAAACAGAAGGGTCTGGTAGGCATACGGCCTACGGCTTGAGCATGACATACCTGGACGTCAATGTCTTCCGCACAGAAAGCTCGAAATTTTCTTCTCGAGACACGATACATCCGTAGCAGCGGTATCACTTTGAACATCTCTCCCGTGGCACCATTGTAAGTCGGCATACGGCCTGGATCTTCCGGCTCGTAGTATGGATCAACTGCCGCAGTATGGATTTTGTTGTATTTCTCTTCCGTGAAGCAATGCTTCAGCAGGGGAAGACCCCACTACAGCCATGGTTAGTACTGAGTCTATCAACGACCCGAGAGGGTGAGGTAGAGCAGACGGGTGCCCCGTTGTGACTTTGGACACGGCACATGGGCCTTGAACCCTCTAAAGGGCAGTGCTCAGGGTTTGGAAAGAAGGAGAGAGGTAGGACACTGGCTGTTTGCATCGTGATGCAGACACACACAGCACCATGAGGATTCATGATGGCGATACACAAGGTTTCGAGGCTAAGAAGCCGATATAGGCATGTAAGTATCACATGGCTCAGTCTTGCATACCCCGTCGTCAAGTCACATCAGGTCCATACCATGAGGCATCATCGCACTGAGTTGGTGTGCCAAGGGGATGAAGCGTCGTGAAAAGAAGGTGTTTGATCCAGTGGCAGAAGCGTACCTGAATCGACATGCCCCATTCTCGCGGGCGGTAATGACTAGCCGAAGGCTCAGATTCGTAGACCGTACACGGTATACCCTCCTTTTCTCAGTTAGTCATCATTCTCACAACCACAACCGGCAAGCCGCATACCTTTTTCAGCCCCTGCGCTATCAAAAGGCCGACGATCCCTGACCAGCTGTCAGCATTGGAGATCGAGGCTTTGTTGGCCCATTCGACCTACCGGCACCAATCACCAACACTTTCTGCTCCGCTTGTTGGCCAGCCATGGTACTTGTAGTCAGTAGACAATATTAGCTCTGTGTCTTGAATTGAGTCTGGGAAGGAGAAAAGAGAGAGGTGTGCAAATAAAACGTTGCTTCTGCATGTGTATCTACGGCGCAACCCCGATCATGCTGTATTGCAGCATCGGGACCGCCCTTAGCTCGATCGTGATTGACAGGCTTCGATGCGTGACTGCGGCAGCGCATGCATTGCCAGGTCACCATCATTCGCAAGGTTTCGCGTGGACCTTGGGAGCATAGTGGGTATTTCTAAGAATCCTGCAAATCAGAAGCTTCTGCTGCGGGGGACCGTTTCTAATGGCCAGGCTCGCCGTGCTCGTGCAGAAGAAAAGCTCTGAAGAGATGCCTGATTGGATGACAGCGACAATGGCCATCGGGTCAGTAGTGGAGTGGGGACATGGGCACAAGTCTAGAAGCCAGTGATTGAGCACAGTATCCACGTCTGGCCGTTATGGAACGTGGATGTTACCGGTCAGCCCACCCTCAACAGCCGCCCCGAGATGTTCTTCTGCACGCAGAGCGAACTCGTCCCTTGTTCCTGTTACTATTGTCGTTCTGAGTACGCGCATTCGAGCCATGCAGAAAACGTAACGCGAGTTCAGGATGAACCATCTCACAACTTGACATATGTGCTTTCTTGAACTTCGATCTTTCCATCATCTATCGTACCTGCAATATGGCTGAATCAGCTACACATCATGAAAGAGCGCAAGCTGGAACCTACGAAGACAGATACTTAACGTCGGACGCTCACCTGACGGCGGACAACCTGGACGCTTTGGATGACGACACACAGCATATTGAGGCAGATTCAGCGGACGGGGACTCTGCGTACGGCGAATCGACAACCTCCTCCTTCCTCACGTCTATTGCATCAGAGGTCACGAGAGGTCTGTACGAAAATGGCAGACGGTATATACCCTAGATTGAGGTGAGATGAATCTTGACCTGACGCTCTGACAGGTATCACTCTTTCGGTACTGCTGAGTACGCTTTTCCGAATGATGAACCAGAAAGTACGTTTGCGCTCACGTAACGGTAATATCAAGGCTGACGTTCCCAAGCGGATCGATTAGATATGCAACATGCGATGATGACTAGCCTCATGAGTAATAGATTGTTCTGGGCCCCTATCAACCCCAATCCATTGAAGGTCCTTGATCTTGGAACGGGTACTGGTATTTGGGCTATCGATTTTGCCGAGATTGTGAGTCCCTTTATCGCCCAAACGATATTGCCTCGGCTTACGATGAACCACAGTTCGAAAGCGCAGAAGTAATTGGAAATGATTTAAGCCCTATAGTAAGTCGTGACCGAATGTCATCCTGAGCGGTGACGCTAACACAACATGTAGCAACCCGCTTGGGTGCCGCCGAATTGCAGGTTTGAGATTGATGACGTAGAAAGGGACTGGACTTATGCTACAGACTCTTTCGACTTCATCCACGCTCGTAACCTGCTATGTTCAATCAGGGACTGGCCAAAACTGATCAAACAGACCTATGAACACACGAGACCTGGAGGCTATGTCGAGTTTCAGATGAAACATCCGATGGTGGTCAGCGATGACGGCACGTTGCCACGGGATAGTGCCCTCCAGCAGTGGTGTCAAAACTATGTTCACGCCGCTAACGCGTTTGGCACCCCGCTCAACGACACTCTTCGCATAAAGGGGCTCATGGAAGCAGCCGGATTTGTGGACGTGGAAGAACACGTTGTGAAACTACCAATCGGTCCATGGCCCAAGAACAAGCAGCTGAAGAAGGTTGGTGCTTTCGAGCTGGTCAATTTCATCCACGGGATTGAAGGTCTTACAATGCGAATCTTCTCGAAGGGATTGGGGATGCCGGTGGAAGAGATCCAGCTGCTTCTGATGGAGGTGAGGAAAGAAGCAGAGAACAGCAAGATTCACAGCTATTATCCGTTCTACATCATCTTCGGGAAGAGGCCAGAACGCTGAGAGACAATACTTGGACTTGCCACCAAGCCGGACCATTCCCTATTCGACTCAGACAAGCTCGTTAGTCTTTGTGATACTTTGAATTCCAAACAGCGACAGTCACGATGGATACAAGCCCTACATCCAACCGAGAAAAGCTCGGATGCTGCTCAAGAGTTCGGTACCACCAAGGTTGACGTCGCCCGGTGTACATAGGATCCAGAGTCATCTGATAATACCGCTCACCCGCTCGACACCACTCCTCATTCTCCACCGTTACTGTTTCCAGACCGTCGATCTCTTCAGCAAGATCCTGTCATCGTTGGCGTCAATGAAGAACGTGACATTGTCCCGCTTGTCCAAGCCGAAGAAATGGCACGCATGGAGATTGATATCGTTATGGTGTAGTTGCCGGCTGCCCTGATTCGACACCATACTGGCCTTGCGGGAATACATGTTCTAGGCTTCGAGACGGGAAACTTCACTGCGGGTCCGGATGGTGTCTGCATCTGAGATTGCTGCTTCCATCCCAGGTTGTGTCTAGCTATTTTTAGCTGGGAATGATGTCGTTCCAACGAACCGAACTGAGTGAAGTGGAAGAATCGTGTGACAAGTTCGTCAAGGAAGAAGGTCCAGACGGGCTGAGCCATGCCACTGATCGTGCTCTGGTGTCAGTGGCTTTGGTAGACAGTGTGGACTTACTATCGTTCGAGGTTAAGCTGGTCAGTACAGGAAGTCATTCTATTCAAACAACACATGTGCACAGCTTCCAGTGTTCGGTGTCCTGATGCATGTCTCTTTAGTATGTGATAAGGTTGAATGCCTCGGGTCATCGAGACGGCGTCGCTATGGCACAAGCCCAGAATTTCTTCTGCGTCAATCTCATTGCGTACATACTATTATAGCCTTCCTGGCCTTCACTTGTCACTGCTTGAGAGCTGTTTTCACCAAATGAACGTCTTCTACTGGCTTTCGCATCAAATGAATGCTTCATCCATCGTACGTGCATCGGGTGGAAAGCAGCGCGAGATCGCACATCAAGACAGCTTCCAAATATCATTCCCACCATGGACCGATCGCCATGTGCACGAACAACCTGACGTTAACCTATCGGGAAGTGTGGCACAATTTCCCAAGCCATCTGGTAACCGCGGCTTGCGACTCCGCATTACATTACGAGACAGGAACACAGACGAGCTTTCAGCAAGACCGGTGAGGAGGATGTGCGTTGAAGGGCAAACGGGTATGGCAGCTGCGGAGTCAACAGATGGAAAGCCAAGAATAGTGAAGCAAAGAAAAGTAGGGCTGGAGGATGACCACAAATTGGAGGCACAATAGAGGTAGCAAGGAGAAGGTCAGCCAGGTAGCCTCGTTGAGAGTCCTTGCCAGGTCCAATTTTCACTATTATGTTGGTACTCTGCTCACGTCACAACGACCATTGTCAGGCTCATTGCCACGCAGTTCTGCACGTATCCGTTGCTAATGCTGTAGACAACCTCATCAGCATTCAACACGGCAAGACCCTGCGACGCATCGGACACCAAGAATACTTCGTTCCTCCCTGCACCAGCCGTTGAGTTCAGGTTCGAACACTGGACGGCCGTATACTGCTTGCCCAGCCGATCAACCGCAAGCCTGCCCGATGCAAATGAATCGAAAGCAACGTACTCTGCCTTCGATGGGATGGCGCCGCTCTGGACGAGTCGAAGCCTCGACACATTTGTCTTTGCCATGACCTCGGGGAACAAGATCGGTAAGCGGCGACTTGCGTCCGCGACAACAGAGGACGAATTGGCACTGCTTGAGAAGGAGTCCGTGGTCGACAGTAGTGAGGTATATGCCAGCCAGTTCGGTGAGCAGTCTGCCGCACTGAAGCCGGGCGAGACCTTATACACGTCACCATTCGTACAGATCTGCAGAGCGGAGCCATCTGACGAGTCAACAAGCGTCACGTTAGCGTAAGAGCTGGTAACGTTGCCAGCACCAGACCCAAAGCCAACCTCGGTTGAAGAATTGGCAGTATCAGTGCCATTCGCCACGAAAGAATTCCAGGCTATGCATGTCTCTGCGATATTCATAGCGCCGGTGTCGTAGATGCTTCCTTCCGCGAGATTGAGGATGTTGTATGTCAGGTCTACCTCCCAGTCCAGCGAAACATCAATGCCATTGCAGTCACCTGTACTTGTGTCCACTGTTGTTGTGGTACCGTCTGAAGTAATATTGAGGGCAGCAGTGGCCGTAGCAGTAATAGAGGGTGTGATCGTAAGCTCGACGTCCTCCGAGATCGTGTCGTCGAGAATGTTGATCCCCAGACCAACGGACAATGGCATACCGTAGGAAAGAGACAGTGTGATCTCTCCACCAGCTTGCAAAGTCGGAGTGAAAGTCGGAGTCCAATTTGTCGCACCGCTTGTGCCTCCATAAGCATACAGCTGCGCAGTCGCGTCCGTCAACGCCCATTGACCTCCCACAAGAAGATATCCCTCAGCTTCTGCCGCGAAGGTAAGTTCAGCAGCGAGCTTCACGTAAGGCCCAATGCAGAGTGTGGTTCCAGAGCAGAGCTCTGGGATACCTTCTTGGAACAGGGTAACGCTGAATGTATGTGAGTATTCCGCCTTCGCATCTAAGCCAATGCCAAGACCAAGGGTGAGATCTGCTGTGGCACCAACTTCCAGCGCCGATATTCCAGACATGTCCACAGCAAGCTCTCCTTCAAGTTCAACGGACCCGGTGATTGCACAATTGACACAAAAGACGTTCATGCTGAAGCTGGCGCCCTCTCCGTCCTCGTCTTCGTTTTCAGCTTCTTCACCCTCAGATCTTTTGGCTTTCTCATCACTATCACTTTCGGCCTCGTCCTTCTCACCTTCCCCAAAACTACCTAGCAACGCTTGCTCTCCCCAAGGCGAGTCTTCAAGAGCATCATCAGATGGTGTCACACTAATAGGTACCGACACACTTTGTTGGAAATTAAGGAGGCTCTCGAGGCCTTCCTCCAAGTCGGCAATGACCTCGGCTGCCGCATCCGATATTTCTTGTCCTGCCGCCTCCGCGGCATCTATTATGGTATTGGCAAGATCCGTGGCGGCAGCCTCGAGGGCGGATGTAGCAGAAGTATAGTCAGTGGAGACAACACTGGCTACTGAACTAACGACGCTGGACGCGTAGTCATAAACTTCCTCGGCATCGCAGATTATGTCGTACCATGAGCAGCGCTTGGAAAGCTCAATCCCGCGCTTAGAATTTGCAAGCGTTGACTGGGTGACGAGGCCAGGAAACAATGCGACTAGGGCTGCGAAGTCTGTCTGATTGAGAGTCAGAAAACCATCGATGCTGTCAAGGTCTATGTCGAAATTTGGCCCGATACAGGTCGTGGGAAGCCCAAATATAGGATCTGTTCCTTTCGTACAGTTGCTGGCGGTATAGGTGGTTGAGTTCGAAGATTGGGCAGTGTTGTTACTACTCGATGTCGAGTTGAAGAGCATGCTTGAACCAGGAGATGTGGAATTATAGCTCATTGTAGAGTTATAGCTGGTAGTCGTGTTTGATGTGCTCGCACTATTTCCGTTGGTGGGCACATATGGGCTAGTGCTGTTTCCTGTAGATGCTGTTGCATTCGAGGAACCGTTGTTAGATGCTGATAGAGAGGAGAAAACTGACGACAAAGATGAGCTAACCACGGACAACGCTGGCGGCGTCGTGGTAGTCATGGGAGGAGTTGTGATTGTGCCGCTCCCGTAGGAATGATTCGAAGAGGTGCCATTGCCATATGGTTCACCAGACGTGCTGTTCAAGTAGCCGGCGCCTCCGGTATAGCCGCCGTGCGACGTGGGAATGCTTGTTTGGGTAGGGCCACTGAATGCGAAGGAGCTTGGCGGACTTGCGCTAGTGATTAATGATGTTGCATAACCAGTGCCGGAGGCTCCTCTGTAAGGCGAGCCGGAGCCAGGTGAAGGACTCCCAATCTCCTGATTGTTACCAGACGCAAGGACTACGGATGTGGTGACTGTGGCGCGCCCGGCACCAGACGCCGAGTCAACGGAGTTCCAAGCAGACCACTGTCCGTTGCCAGCAGCAGCTCCGGCTGGTGTGTATGCCAGAGTTGTGCTTCCAGCACCGCCGCCGCTCGATGACGATGAGACATATTTCGACAGTACCGACGACCACACGGACAATGCACCAGACGCGAAATCGGCTCTGAGTGTTTGGCTAGTAGAACTTGCAGGCAGGTACTTTCCCCATGAAGCTTTCATCGATACGAGACATTGCTTCAGCGTCATCACCTCACCTGAAGCACTGCATGAATATGTTCCAGGACTGAAGGTTAACGAATTGACAGCGATATAGCAGCTATCGCCTTTTGCATAATTTCCACACCCTTCGGCGTATGCAATGAGGATGGTGGATGTGTTCCATGTCGAACGAGCAGTAGAAAATGCCTCGCTGGAGGAAAATGTAATAGACAGAGTTTGGGAATCGGCGGACCAAGAGTAGCTGATTTGGGACGACTGGTCAAGAACAACAGCAGGTGCAGTCAAGGTAGTATTGATCCACTGGAATTGGTGAGAAGTCTGGGAGTCTATGCAGAGATCAACGACCACATCCCTTTATGAAAGGGTGCCTTTACTTACTGCCAGCTCCTGATGGAGCATAGTACATCTGCGAGCTGTAGGCAGGTACCAAAATATCCGCGTTGGAGCCATCCTGAGACCAGTGAGCGACTGGAACCAACGTAGTGGTTGGTGAAGGCCCGGGCGCTTTAGACCATAACGCTGTTGTTGAAGATGACGCGGTCGGTAACGCAAGTGCATAAAACTCGTCCCCAGTTTGACAGTCCGTGCAGCTCACATGGACAGTTTCGGTACTCCATTGTGTGATAGTGACATCGGGTTCCCAGGTTTCCCTAACAGAAAGACATGTACCGTACGGTGCCGAGAATGGTTCTGGTAGACCATTGCTGAGTGAAGGGAGGGTCAAGACCAGAGCAATCAATGCGGATGACCACATACTTTGAAAGAGTGACTGTAGTTGGATCTAATGAATGACTGAGCTCCCATGGACAGGACTTGAAAGATCGACATCCTTCGTTCACTGAGCAGTATTTGATCTTCCAGAGACCTTGGTCGATGTGTCTGCAGCACTTTCCACAACGCATGACTCCATGTACTTTCAGTCCGCCACTCTACAGCACAACGCTCCAGGCTTGCATGGTGTCAAGATAGTCCAGAGACCAGGCAGAATTTCAGTGGGGTGTCAACCATAATTGGATAGACACGAGTGAAAGTGCTCACTGCGGTTGACTGAAACGATGAAGAACGATAGGCCGGCCAGCAAGCTATCGGCAGATCCAAGAGCTGGAGGCTGCCTCTTCGTATAGCTATGAGCTAGGTCAGGGGTCTTCTCACAGAAGCAGCAAGCCATGTGGCGTTTCCTGAGGCTCAATTGCATCCCGAAAACATGGCAAGCAGATGAAGCTTCAAGCCAAAAGGCTTCGTGGCACCGGTACAACTGAGCCTCAAGATATTTTGTGAAGGGCGAAGGATCATGAGTGAAGAGGAAAGGGCTTCTAAGGCTTGTCTATTATCCCGAAGAAGCTTCCGTGTGCTTAAGCGAAATTAACCTTACAAGGCACTTTCACCTTTGGAGTTTACCGATATGCGCGGCTCCGCGTTTTCTGGCCCCTGCGGCTCAACGTAGTGGATTTTCGTGAAGCACATCTCCGTTTGAGCCAGCTTGTAGGGGCTGGTATGACTCGCCACCTGCGAAGCGTGATATTCAGCTTCGTGGTCCTGGGCGAGGGCATTCTAAGGATGCACGATTTTCTGAAGCGCACGAGGTTAGATTGGCGAGCTTGACCAAGCCCATGGGTTGTGCCTAAGGTAGTACCAACCACGGTGTGCGCATTGGGCTGTAGTACCTCAGTGAACACGGGGAGTTCAGGCAAGTTCGGCATGTGAGTAGCACGACGTGGTGCAAAAGATGTTCACACACGGTTACGCGTGCAGTGACCAACGTCACGCATGCCTACCACAACCCCATACATGCTCGTAGTTCTATCTTGAACAAGTGAGTTGACGTGAAGGCAGTCGCGGAAGAGACTGACAGATCAAAGGGCGATGGGCGCTATATTGGATGAAGATGGAAAATGCTACGACATATGTGTTAGACCCGAACGCATTTTGTCCTGTATCTTTGCACAGAAATTCTTGCACAAGGATAGATTGATGTAGTAGATTGATAGACCACATGTTGGCCGCTAGAAGAAGCAGCGATGTTCCTACTGCCTTGAGGTGAGATAATGCCCAAATATGTACACTATTGATACCAGTGTCTTCGTGTCATCTGTTGTCCACGGCCTGGTATCCGCTTATCAGTATTGTAAAATGTGCAGCTTCATAAGTCAAGGCACCTCCCGAGACAACGCTTCAGTACGCTTGCTGCAAACACTAATCGTCAAGTCCAAAACGCCTTGCACAGAAGTCCGCAATCATAAGGACTGGAGCCAGTTTCATCATGAATTTTCGTAGTCGAGAAATCACCGCTCAGAACGTCAAAGCGTACTTTGACTTAGTCGGTTGGTGGCAAGCCCATTCACGTGCGTCGTTGAAAGCATGTCTACCTTCTCGCACGTTTGCAATGTGGTTTTGTGTCGGAACTGTCGGATTTGCTCCGGTGGCGACGTGGAACGTCTTTACGGAATCGCAACGCTTTCTGCTGGCGTGGTCTCTTGGGAGTTAGCTGGCGATATTGCTTGCTGAATGACTTGATCTCTTCGATACGGGCTTCGACGGATCTGTCACTGGTTGTTTCGCTCTCGTCTGCAGTGAGTGACGGCTCGAGATGCATCTCAGTATAGATAGGTTGTGCTTGTGGCACTGATGTAGGGGAGAGTGACTGTAGCACTTGCTCCAAAGGCGGCACCACTGCGTCCGATGGTAGGTTCGTGGGTCGAAAAGAGTCGAGGGATTTTAATTCTGCAGAAAGCGGGGCAAGACCTATCAAAGCTCGGGGTCTGTACGCGACAGAATCTTCGAGCTCGTCCGCAGGGTGGTTGGAAAAGTGCGACTGCAGATGTTCGATGGTCTGCCCTATTTGCCGGCGGTGATTGGTTTCGAAATCAGACATGCTCTGCTCCATTTCGCTGACGACAAAGCGTCGCTCGTGAGCAAGGTCCATCATTGGCGTGTGGACCAGTGCCCTCTCTGCTTGCGTCGGACCAAACTCAAGTTGCGATAGCCACCGGTCATACATCCCAACCACAATCTCTGGCTGATAACCATCCTGTGGCAGAAAGCTGTTCCACTGAGCCATAACGTTGTGGGCATATAAGTCTAGGCTAAAAGCCTCAGAAATCGGCGACAACAGTAGAAGTTGTCAAGCAGAGACCAAAGACCTCAGACCGCGCCTTCCGAGACCCGATGATACCGTCTAGCACATGGTTATCGCACATCCATATCTGATTGTCAACGCCGTTGAAATGGCTCCAGTCACAGACAATGGGTCCGAGCTAGCGCTCATTCGAATGGACTCGTAGACTCGTACAGAGCTCATGCAGTCGCAAAGGTTGTTTTCAGTGAGTCGGGGGAATAGTCGATCGTTATCAAACAGAAGAATCGACAGGAGTGTTTGATACTCTTTGAGCGAAAGCAGCCGCAAGAGTACAGAATGTGAGAAGCCACCCGCCGAGGTAGTGCTACATGGTAGTTAATGGAACACAAGGACTGAACGACCAAGTACCGGGGACCCTAGCAAATACTCCAAGGTCCTTGCAGAATACACCCCTCCCAAAAGCTTAAGCCGTCGACGAATTCGCAGAAAACGGGCGAACGGTGGATGTGAAGAAGCCAAACCGTTGATGATGAAAGCCAGCGTCAAGGAAGTGACATGGAAAATCATGCTGACATACACAATTCGAACGGGGTGCCGATCGCTGGCGGCTCGGGTAGGTGTTATAGCGCGAACACTGAGTCCTTGCAAGCTTCCTCACCCAATCAATGCTCACCTGGCCGTGGCGTACTGGTCTTCGTGAAGAACAGCTTGGTAAACTCACTTTCTGCGCGGCGCGGAACGCGGACAGGAAGCTACGGAAGCTAAACCACAGAGTTGGGGATTGGATATACGAGACTTGGCCTCGTATTATCGGCAGCCAGCGGCATGTTCTAACCAGCTGATGCTTGCAGGCAATTTGGGACGGCTGCAGGAAGCTCGAAACAGCAGAGACAGAAAAGAAGGTAGACTAGGATGGCAGTGGACTGAAAGCCCCATGCGTCATGTCTGCCGCGGATATGGCCCGACTGATTGTTTGCTGCGAGGAGCCGCCGCGTGAGAACGAGGATACCCCGCTCAGACTCCAGGATCCGATCCATCGTTTCGTTTCCATCTGTCTAATCAACCAATTACAGACCGCGTGATGGACTCAAGTACATTAGACCACGACTAGGGTGACAGATTGAGGTTTGGAATGTGGCCAATGAGGGTAACACGCGTCTGCCTACGGCCACAATCTCTCCGTCTTTCTGGGGTATCCGGGCCAGCTACAAGTAGAGCCCTGCTCATATGTACGTGTGATGATGATGGCTCGCTGCACCACGAAATCAGATGGCTTCGCATGGCATCGTGTGCAACTTGCCAAGTGATAACCTATTAGTTAAGGCTCCCCGGCTAGCTTTGCGTGGTCACTCGGAGACTGCACCAATAACGGAAAGGGACTGGTTCGGGCTGGAGACGCACGTCGTCTGCGGCTGGGATTATCGGGTACCCCACACGAATAGCTAGGGACCGCTCATTGGATGCGCTCGAAGCGTCATCTCCCTAGGCTCGTGCGACCATGCAGGTCAGAATTGGTGTTTCAAACAAAAGCCTGCATGTGACAGCATCAGTAAGGTTACGAGACCGAAGCGACCGAGGCGACCATAAAACCTCCGCCGCCGCGCCATTCTGTACCTCGCTATGAGCATTAGTGTGTCGACATGAACACTTCAAGACAACAACATCGCTTAGTAGCTAGTGCACGCGACACTGAAAAGAATATCTAGCATGGAGCTCTTTCAGGTACGAATATCAAGGCGTCATCGAAGCGGCTGCAAGCAAGGTACTGCTCTGAGGGGATGGCTACTCTCAGCTTACCGTACTGGCTAGCCAGCAGTACGAATGTAATTGGTTGCTCGAATTGATTATAGACTAATAGTATCCACTCATAATAGACCACTTGATATGGAGCATAAGTTTGTGATGGCGATCATCCCGTGCGAACCGTGCCCGTCCACATCCATATTCAACAAGTACTAGTAATGCTCAGCGGTAGTATGTGCGATTTGTACACAAAGCCACAGACTGCGACAAATTGAGAGATATGGCGCGTCTTTAGACGGCTTTTAAATTTAAAGGACATGTTGAGCGAAAAGCAAGAGGCTGCAATCTCGTGTTTACACGAGCAATCGTAGTCAACCAAAGCACCGAAAAGCTTTCCCCTCATCCAGACCAAGGACAACAACCTTTTCAGGTTCGAGCCATATGTGAGATTTTTGGCGTATGTGTCTTAACGACCAGGTACAAGGTGAAGACTATTTCTGCACGCTGAAAGTTCTCGAGGAAGAGGATCCACGCACTGTAGGTCGTCGTTTGATGCTCTTGCAACGTACGGTACAACAGTGGCATCCTCCGTCGTGCCGTGATGAAGGGGTCTCAGAGAGCATGCATAGTGCTAAAGTACAAATAACAACCATGTGGACTACGTGACAATCACGTAAGGTAGAGTCCACACATGCTGAATAAGATTGGGCCAGAGTGTTGTCCACGCGGGCCGACATGATGTGATCGTCCTTACGTACTCTAAGTCGAAGGACAATGCCAGTCGACTAGTCCTTTGGCATACTGATACGAAGCATGTGGCGCTCCACGCGTTCTCATTAGCGAGGTCGATCAACGGGAAAAGCTTCCATATCACCGTAGCTGGCGAATAGCAAACCATCAGCAAAATGCTCTAGCAACTAGACCTCATCTTTACGAGCAGCTTGTCTCCCGTTCCCAACCCACACATGCTGACACAAGCACCAGATGCCCATACGGTGACAAATGGTCAAGCTAGTATGCATTGAAATCCGACTTTCTCGCAAGCCATGATCTCTGCTGGTGCATTTGCTAATGTGGGTGTCTTACAAGCCTGGCCAGTCGTGATGGACTTGTGCCTCGGCATATTATTGTTGAGATAAGTAGTGTCGCAATACGCGCATGCTGTTGCATCTTCTTGAGTACTATTACAGCAAATGTACAGATGTGACTGAGGCTTAGGGGTCTGCTGATCAGAACTTCAGTATAGGGCCAGCAACATGTGCCGTCATGCGGAAATCTTGTGTCCCTCTCTCGCGTATCTACTTGGTAAAGTCTAAATAGCGAAAGTTCTGCTTTTGTGCAGGATCTCTGGCCCGTAATCATGTGGCTGAAAGTTAAAGTGTGCTGAGTTTGCAGGGTCTTGATTTTCTCCGGTGCTCAAAGTGCGTGTATTGGCATCTACCGATAATGTTGAATGTCCCAAGTGGATTGTCGTCAGTCATCCACACAAACGAGAGACCTTTAGTAGCATCGATCTGCGCAGGTCGTACAACTCCTCGTAGTTGCAGACAAAAATCTTAGTATGACGAAGATCTTGTAGGGGTATGCTTCGCCAAACACGCCAAGCACATCCGTGCTCTGAGACCATGAGAGACCACGAGCAATCGTGGCCGAACAGTAGTGTGTAGCGGCCTGGTGGCCTGACATCGATCTGTTCTGAATCACATGACTCAGGTAGCAATGTATTCCTGGACAACAGCAGACTTCATCAGACCAGCCATATAATTTGAGTGAGAAGGACCGGGAAGACGTTACCAAAAGCTGTGTCTTCTCGAAAGAGAGTGCTGCAACAGTCGCCCGTTCGCTTCTACCCTGCGCCACCGAAAATGCATCAATCCATGATCTGCGCGTGACTCCGTTGAGTCTACTCAAACTTGAGGACGACCTTACACAATATGCCGGCTAGTAGCCAGAGAAACAATGCAGATGACCTTGATGCCATCCAGCAGCACGTGTGGAATGCCAGGCTTCCTCTAGAGATCAGACTGTGTGCTTCTGAGTCCAGGGTATATGACCAATCGGACCCATATGTGGTACGTGCCTCGTAGTGCAGCTTACAGCAACGATACAAGATTGGAAAGATAGCTCGAGAACACAGAACTCTACTTCTTTCACACGGGAGGACACAGGATTGACACGACTGCCATAGGTTTCCTTTCCACGACTCGCGTACCTTCCGTTTCTCCTGCCAAGACTACTAAACCATTTCGCCGACGACTTCATCACAGACGCCGAGACGATCTCGTCGGACACAGGATTTTTCACGTTCGATGGCGTACCACTGAAATGGCATCTTCCCGCTGGCCTCCTATACGATATCTACGTTCTATCAACCCAAGATGTTGATCATCATGACCCCGAGCGTTCCTCTGCGGCCGACCGCAAAGCGCCACCTTTCGAGCTCGAAGTTCATTTCTCTCAACCCTCAACTTCAGCACCGCAACTCAACATTCTAAGCCCCTCTCCTGCTGTTGTCCACGACTCTTTTATTAATTCGGTCAAGGAAGCCGACTTCCTCCGCTCGGGTACAGCCAAGCCCATCATGAGTCTTTCCGCGGTAGACAGCAAATTGCTCTGGAGCTCAACGCAGGAGAATGACTTGGCAGTGTTCTCACGCATACATGCGGGCTTACTACCATCAAATAAGCCGTGGCGAAACATCCCCTTGCGGCTGTACCTCCCTTCAACAAACGCAGACTCAGAGGCTGACGCGGAGGGAACAGTCGCGACAGAAAATGACACTGAGCAGCCAAAAGCCAAACCAACGGCCTCGCAGCTACAAGGTCAGATACGTGTCATACAATCACAGATACCGCCCTACAGCTCCGTGTCTACCGCACCTACAACGAGCCAGCTACGCTTACCATCCTCCGGACAAGGCACACCGCAGACACTGGGCACCGCCTTACACTCACTTCTACCAGGCCTTTTTCCATCGAGACGGACACCGATCCTGGCTAAGCCGCTTCTGCATGGCGCACCTATACCTATGAATGCGGTGTTGCAGGATGTGGCAAGCAAAGCGTGCTATGCTGACGGATGGGTCAACGTTGTGATCGCCATAACAGGTTGAAGTGTTCCATAAGCCTGTTCTCTGTCGAAATGAGCTGTCCTTCTGGTCGTTTGAGTGAAGTCACGCGGAGCCGTTGCAGGAATAGCCGGACAGCGATCTCGATTCTCTACCCTGATTGATGAGCTTTCGTGGAAAGAGAGATATGATAATTCTGCGCCTGCCTTTACTCATGGATGTGAATACCATGCAGGGTTGGAAAGTGCTGACTCTGGTCATCGTTCAACAGCGATGCTTGCTACCTATGGTCCTGGCTAGTATCAAACTTATAAGACTACCTTCCAACAAACCCTCAACACTATGTAGACTTATACAGAGCTGGTCAACGACCTGCCTAAAAACAGCTTCTTCTAAGTGCCCTACCACAACAATGTGTCAAGAGTGCCGGGACGCCGCGCAATCGTGGCAAGCACCCAACCCCACCTCTACCCTTACGGACGCAAACACACAAACAGCCATACGGATGCACTCAGCAGAGCACTATCAAGTCCTGCAAATTGTTCAAGACCCAAGCCCGTCCAAGAACAGCAGGAAGAAGACCCACAGAAAGAAGAACAAGGCGGCGAGCAAGCAAGACCCGGCAGCCACGGACTGTGGTGACGACGAGATAAATGACGATAAAGCCGGAGACGAAGAACAAAAAGAGGCTACAAGCGGCTTAGATGCCGCGTCCAGCCATTCGTCTCCAGCATCAATCGAGATCTACACTGACACGCCCGCGCCATTCGACAGCTCAGTAGCTACAAGCATCGAGGGACACCAACCAACGAAGCTCCCGTCTGACCTCCCAACAGCGAAAAGACAACTCGATGGAGAACTCGACAAGCTCGACGACCGCATCAGATTGGGGAGGCTGCTGCGCGATGCGCTGGAAAGGACAGCTGCAGACGTGGGAGTGCTTAAAGCGAAGTGGAATGCCGGGCTGTGAGATCGATAAACGGGTATGCAGGACGGACTGGGGTGAAAATATGACATCGCACTGAATGAGTTAGCCCTACGGCAAAACAGTAAATGAACCTCTTTATATATTACCGCCTCTGGGACATGGACATGGTCGCACCTGCCTGGCATTGGGCGCGTTGGTCGTTACCCAAGACGTGTGATGTGAGGGATCATAGTCGAGGAAGAGCACAGTGTTAGCGAGGGCGTTCGCAAAGGCTGTATTTGAGAGCGCGAGTATGGGATATCTGACGAACACAATCTATTATCCTCTAGACACGCACGCCAAAGCAAAAAAGGTCCAACCACACGGCGGCGGTCTACGTCCTTATCTTGGCGTACCACTGACAACGTCGACCTTGCTCATTGGGCAGTCACCTGATACATTCGCGACGACGTACAGCACAGATGCCGTGTACGTACGTCTCCAGCAAGGCAGCTCTGCGTCCACGACCCCATCCATGGTCGTGCCTGTGTGGTGTAGTGTAGCGCAGCGCAGCGCAATGATCTAGTCTGGTCTGGTCCGAGTCCCGCAATAATAGCACGCTCCACTCACTGGAAGTGTCTCACAAGCATTGCATGCACTGCACTGCACTGCACTCGGTCGATCCAGCTGGCGCGTACCCTCGACGCATGCCCTACAGTGCATGTTGTAAGCAGGCTGTCATCAGCTTGTTTCCGTCTAGATAATTCGAATGTGTCGAATGGTCTATCGGGCCCAGGCCGCTATGCATGGTTGAGGGGCAATGTTTGGGGCTTGGGTATACGTAGGTAGGTAGGGCAATGACCTCGTATTGTTTCGCGCAACAGCAGCAGTGGAGCGGGAGTGAAGATTGGCAAGGTACTAGTAAGGTCAGGAAGCACACCGCACCGCACCGCCCCGCCCACTTATTCATCAACTCGCCGACGCGTGTCCTGACCGCAAGACATTCCCCCGAAAGTACTACACTTCCTAGTAGAGTTGCCGTCCAATCTGCGCTCCACCACCGTCCGTCCGTGCCCAGCTCCCACTCGCCTCCCTCAGGAGGCCACCTCACAACTTGGCCTTCTGGCTCGCACCCATCAAGTCCTCGATCTCCAACTCGGAGGTGCACAGAATACACGTGTCGGCCAGGGCGCCCACGCGATGCGTCTGGTTGACCTCCTGATAGTCCTTGCTGCCGATCATGTCGGCGAAGTGCAGCAGGCTGGGGTAATGGGCGAGGGCGAACTCGTGCCAGACGCCCTGGTCGGCCTCGCTGACGCGCTGGCCGTCGCGCACGATGTTGCCGAACAGCTTGGCGGTGCCGCCGCGCTTGCCGCCGATGGTCTCGGCGAAGGCCTTGGCGTAGCGCAGGTAGGACGGTTTCGAGTCAGGCTTGAAGGCGAGCAGGTTGAACATGGAGACTGCGCCGCGCACGGGCAGGCGCGACGGGTCGTCGGCCGTGCCGAGCCAGGTGCGGAGCGAGTCGGTGAGGGAGAGGTCTTGCGAGGACGGTTTGAGGAGGGGGTCGTCGAGGGCGCCGGTTAGCGAGGGCACCGAGGTTGGGTGCAGCAGGTTGGGGTTGGTGGTGGTCAGGAAGTCTTTGAGGAGCCGCGAGGGCACGGTCGAGGTCGTGGTCCAGTGGGAGATGATCTTGAAGTCGCCTTGGGCGCCGTAGGGGGAGGAGTCGAGGAGCGAGGTGATGAGGGCTTGCGAGGGTTCGTTGGCTTCGAGGATGAGGAAGAGGTCCCAGCGCGGGTTGTGGAGTTCGGGGACTTGGATCTGCTCGGGCTGAATGACCCAGCGGATGGGTTTGGCGAGGGTTAGGGGCTTGACGTTGGAGGATTGGATGTACTTGAGGAGGGAGGGGAGGGTCTCGGGTTTCGCGAGGGAGATGAGGTGGATGGATACTATAGCCATGGTGGGATGATCTTGGGTAGGGAGCAAGCGAGATGATCTGGCGCAATACGGGTGGTAATGTTTGGTCGAGGTGTGTAAAGGCCTACCTGAATTCTGAGGGCACGGATATAGTTACATCGAACTTATGATGTCGAGCTTCAAGTCCGACTTACAGCGTGGAGGACCGAACGTCAGCGCGCACAGCTGAACTTCAACCTCGGTCCTACACTGCCTGGAAGTTGGCACTTCTGCTCGACCGTAGTCACATGTCGGCCTGTGGGGGCTCCGCTCGGTCGACGATGGCCCGGATCTCCGTCCAAAAAGTTTCCGTTCTTCAAGTCCACCCAGCTTCGTCGGATTGACTGGTTGAGGACAAGATTGCGCAGCCTTCTGAACGACAGTGCGCCGTGCAGTGTTCCTCGCCCATCCACCTGTATATCGCCGCTCGTCTCCTCCAAACACCACACGGCTTCCACAGCCCCGATGGCCGGTCTCACGCCCCTCCCCAAGACGGTCCTCCACACATCCACCCGTCTCACCCACGGCGAGGCGCACACCCTCCTCAGCGCATTCCTGGAAGAGTCCCAGACGAACCCTGCCTGTCGGCCCGACGCGATCCTGACGCAACATGGCGTCCAAGCTTCCAGCGTCGGGGAAGGCTCGAATCTCACGCTCAACCACTTGAGTCGCATCTTGAAGGGGATCGCGGGCGAGCGGGTGGGCGGCGTCGAGTTCAACTACGGCGATGGACGCGGCAAGAGGCGGAAAGTGGAGGGTCACGGGCAGGGGACAGGACTGGGCATGGACATGGCCGACTTCACGAGCAGTCCGCCTGTGGTCAAGGCCGCGCGCGCAGAAGAAGGAGTCATGGATGTGGAGGGGATTGCGGGTGACGACCAGCCAGCGCTGGTTGGCCGCGAGACGGGCGATTGGCAGGATAAAGAGGACTACGAACATGCGCAGATTGACGACACGGTGGATCTGGGCGGGAAAGATCCTGCGGGCGATGGCATTGAGGGCAGAAACGATGACCTGGGGGTTGCGAGTGTGCCGGGTGGCGGGCGCAGTAAGGCGGAGAAAGAGGCGAGGAAGCTGGCCAAGAAGGACAAGAGGAAGCAGGAAAAGCATGACAGGGAGAAGCAGAGGCAGAAGCAGAAGTTGACGGGCTGAGCAGCGCACCGCTCCCAAGTCAAGAGATGAGAAAAGAGAATTGCTTTTACTTCTCCTCGAGGAGAGTCCTTGTTCTATCGGTGAAAGTTTGTGTCAATATCGAGCGGAGACCCCGGCTCTACAGCTCCCGGTCGGCCGCCCTGACGACCTCGCCATTACGGTTCAGCTTCACATCCGACGATGCAACCTTGCCGCCTGCGCTCTGGTAATTCAGTGCCTTCAGGCGCTCGGTCAAGATAGGGTGGCTGTAGTGGTACGATGCATACAGCCAATCAGCATCCATGGTCGACAGGTTCTCGACCTGCAGCTTGATCAACGACCTGGCCAGCTCCTTCTTGTATCCCAGGTCGAGGGCGAACTTGTCGGCCTCGAACTCGAATTTGCGACTGAGGATGTTCATCAAGAATCGAATGAGCGTGTCCATGGGGGCAAGCGCTTCCGAGAACAGGATGAATCCGATCATGATCGGGTGTTGATGGTGGAAGCCGAAGGAGTCGTAGAGACTGTTGTTGTGGATGAAGACACTGAAGAGGGAAAAGACGTAGAAGAGGTGCAGCTGAGCAATACCGAGGAGCTTGGTGGTGTGAGAGAGCGACCAGTGGCCAAGTTCGTGGCCCAGGACCGCTTCGATTTCTTGTGGCTCACTCTTCTCCATCAGGGTGTCGTAGATGACAATGTGCTTCTTCCACGGTAGTCCATAGAAGTAAGCGTTGCTGTGTGCGCTTCTTTTGCTTCCATCGATGGTGAAAAGGTCTGTCAGCGGGAACTTGAGTCGGGTGGCCAGTGCTTCGACCCGGCTGCGTAGCTCGCCCGGTTCCAGGGGGGACAGCTTGTTGAAGAGGGGCTGGATGAAGATGGGGAATATGGTGATGCCGAAGACTTGCACGACGATAGCGAAGAGCCAGAGATAGTAGAAGAACTGGGTGCCGGTCGACTGGATGATCTTGAGGAAGCCCGCCAGAACCGGGGTCCCAAATGCAACCATGAGAGCCTGAGACTTGAGCAGATCGGTGAAGAAGAGGCCCGGCGTCTGCTTGTTGAAGCCGAATTTCTCTTCGAGGACGAACGTGCTGTAGTAGGACGTGGGCAGGCTGAGAAGCTGCGACATGAAGCTGAAGGTGAAGAAGAACAGGATGGAGTGGGAGATCTCGCCCGAGAAGCGTTCGGGGGCCAGTTGAGCGAGCCATGTGCCAGTCAAAGTCCACAGCTTGGGCAGCACATCGAACTGATAGATGCCGACGTTGGTGAACAGCGAGTACAGGTTGGAGATGAACCCAAACTTGGCCTTCGCACGGCCATATGCCTGCGACTTGTCGAAAACTTCTTGGCTAACCTCGTCTTGCAGGGCTTTCGGCGGTTTGGTCCGCTTGAGCACTTGGTACTGTCGTAGTGAAAGGAGCGATTCGAAGACATATTGACCGATGGAAAAGCCAATGACCAGTTTCTTCCAGGGGAAGCCTGGTCTGTCTAGGAAGAGGGCCAGGCGCTGCACAGAGGGTCAGCCATGTAGAACAAGAGCAAGCATCCAATGTCTTACTCGTGGTAGATCGCTCAGCGATGAAAGAAGAGATGCCATCCTTGACACCAGTGTGAGAAGCAAAAGAGAGCGCGCACACACACACACACACGACAGTAGAAATGCTACCTGAAGTCGACGTTCGACTGCGACTTTCGGTTTCGTGAACACGCGCCTCGTTGACGTATTGGGGGCCTCCGCAGTACCGCAGTGCGCCCAAGACCAGAAGGGCAGGTCTGGCGAGAACGAAGTCCGACGGCATTCGAGATCGATGCGACTTGACCTCACTCGCTCTTTGCCCAACAGTCAGCTACTACTCACTACTCGACATTCCCCAGACTCGCCTTCTGCTGTTGCACTACCGCCAACATGTGCCGGATCTGTGGAAGAGTCGTAAAATGCATCTTCGACACCATGCCGTCGCGGACATACCAGGTGCCGAGTCGACGGTACGACGACAATCCCTACATCAAGCACCCTGACTAACTCGTCGCAGAGCATTCTCCACCATCCGAAGAACACCGACCACCATCATGAGCAGAGCTGTCACACCGCTGCACACGGGAATGGCCCGCTCCCCTCTCTCAACCCTTACGCGCGCCTTCTCCTGCCTCTCGATCACATCCCAACCACGACTTCCACAGCTATCAGCCACATCCACTCGCACATCCATACTCGCAGCCCCATCAATACAGACTCGATCGTTCTCGGCATCAGCGACGCTGGGCGCACCAAGGAGGACCTTTAACCCGTCGAGGAGAGTGCAGAAGCGGAGGCATGGCTTTCTCTCGCGCATCAAGGACAGCAAGGGCCAGCAGACCATAAAAAGAAGGCAGTTGAAGGGGAGGAAGTATCTGAGTTGGTAGAGTGTGTGCTAGACTGCTCGGTTGATGGAGGGAGGATCAGGTTGAGAGGAACACAGTCGGCGCAACATCATCTCCCTGCGGACGCGGGCGCCAGGAGGCATGAAATGGGCGGGCAGTCGCTGGGCCGATGCCAGGGCTAGAGCCGAGTCTTTCTCGCAATCGAGCTGCTGAGTTTGGACGAGCGAGATCCGGCGTTTCGTGTATCGTCTTCGAAGGAGGACTGCGATGGGGCCCCGAGAAACTAGCCTTTGGCGAGACGGCAAGGCAGAGGATCGAAGGCACAGGTACAAGAGCTGCCGGCCGACCTAGGTTCGTGCTAGTAGCTTCAGGAATGACGGAGCGTCGAATCAGTGCTACGTCTACATGTGAGTGCTCTACTGCTGGCGTGGGGAGCGTGTACAAAAGCTATGTTGAACATATGTCTGTTTACTCGAGATGTGTACCACGCACTCGTTCGGCTGGGGAAGTAAATCGTAAAATCCTGCCCTGCCGAGATGACTTTCCAGTCTGCCTTTGAGACTTGCCGCTCACTTCAGCTCAGCTGTGTCTCAAATCCTATCTCTGCTTCAACCCTCCCGAGTCGAGTCGGTGCAATGTCGTTTTCTCAAACCACATCCTCCCGTTGCTGCCAGTCAGCGTCGTGAAAGACCACGTAGCTCCCGTAGGGCCTCGCGCATGCTGCAGCCGAGACCACCTCACCCACGCCCCTGTCTCCCGCCAGTACGACCGTACATACGTCAATAGATTGGAACTGAACACGCGGCAAAGGCATGGTGTGGCAAGGCAACTCATCGTATACCTACCTCGCACCATCACAACCCGACCCTCGCCTCGCTCACGAACTCCCAACCGGCCCCTCTCCTCCGGGTATCAACTGTTCCCACCACCAGTCAGCTTCCATTCGTTCATCAGATCGCCACGTATTGGCGTGTCTTGATCTTACCATGCAGATGTTGTTGCCGTTCAGCAGGATCTTCGGCATCTTCGTCTGCGAGCCGGTGTAGTCACTGCGCCACGTCGCCGTTCGTTAGCACAATGCGATCTCTGCCTTGGGTGGGGGTGGGGGCCATTTGTGCCGGCTTGGAGTAGCTTGGTTGGACTTGGATTGACTTACAACTCGACCACGTCTTCCAGCACCATGTTCACGTAGTCGTCGAAGCCGAGGAGTGTGCCTGTGAATTCTGAGGCGGTGTTAGTTGGTGGATGAGAGTGTGTGTTTTCGCCGTAGATAGATGGTTTGATTTGGTAGGAGGTCGATTGATTAGCCCCAGCCCAGGCCAGCCCAATCCAGGGCACTCAATTGACACAGCGATATCAATCGGTACATCGAATGCAATGGTTCCGCGGTTGTCGGACAGAAACACGCAGACAGACAGACATACCTTTGTCGCCTTTCATGACGACCCATATCCTCGAGCCGACGCATTTGTCGATGAGTTCTGCACTCGTCAGTCCTGCAGCGTGCAACGACGATGGCCGGGCGCAACCCTACCCAGCGGGAGCAGTTGAGAGGCCATGGTGACCTGGTGTCTGGAGACTTGGAAGGAGCCGGAGCCTGGTTGGGGAGTGGGTATGAGGATATCGTGGTCTGGCAACGCGTGGAGAGTGGGACGGTGGTTTATTTGTGGAGGGCAATGCGTGGAGCTACTGTATTCTGATGGTAGGAGTGATAGCTGTTTTTGTGGTGGTGCTTACTGTGCATGGGTACTCAAGTACTGATTGCCAAAAAGTTGAAGGCGTGTATAAATGTGGAGCCAAACGGACAGTGCATGGTCAAATCAGCGAGTTCGATGGGTTCACTGGCACCGAGTACAAGCATACTGCTGGGTGGGAAAGCCGGTGTATCTACGAAAAGTATCATCTGAGCAGCACGAGTACGCACCATGAAGCACATGTAGGTTGGTAATGATTAGCTATTAGATGGTTGCTAGTAACTCAACAGCCATACGCGCCAGAAGCAAGTACCGCAGAAACACTCTTTTTGAATCATACTCAACGCCTCATGTCCTCGCAACTCATTTGCAGGACTCCCACGCGCGCCTGACTACATTGGTGTTGTAGTGTTGAATCTCTCATGTCATAGCTCATCATCGTGCCCTACACCGTCGTACTGTATGCTGCCTCTGTTCCAATCCCACGGATCACCACCAGGAACACAAAGACCAAGACGCCAAAAATAATCTCGGTGGGCGAAGAATAGCTGCCACAATTTGTACCTGCTTGGTATGCTCCATTTAGCCATCATCACTTCTTCAGCCGCGGGATCACCTTTGTCGTCGGGTATGTTTGCTTCTTCGGCATTACTACCACCAGCAATGCAGTTCGGATCCGCATCTCCAATACAGGCATGAATATCACTCCGGCGTGGTGGTAGCGAAGCTTTGGAGATATATATCTCCCCTGCATGCATCTCGTAGCCCCATTCTGCTAGTGGCAGAAGTGGGACTGGATCGTCAACATGGGTGACGCGCCAGAAGAGTGCATCGTCGGGCGAAGTGGCATTGAGGTTGAATTTGTGGTTGATGTATTGGTTGAACTCTCTGTTGCCCAAGCGTGGCTCGCCGAAAGTAGTCACATGCGGCTCGTATCCACGAGCTTGGAACTCAAGAGCAGCAATTGTAGCTACTGCACCACCCAGAGAGTGACCAACGAGGACGAGCTTGTAGTCAGGATATTTGCCCAAGGCTTCCTCGACATGCGGAATGATTGTGCATCTTGTGTTTTGCCATGATGTCAGGAAACCGGTGTGTATGGTGCAGTTCTTGCAGTCTGGCTCCTCGAAAGCTCTCTTGCCATGTTGCTGCCTCAGCTGTGGAAGAAGGTTCATGCCATGGTCTGAATCTCTTGACTGGGTGCACAGGGTGTGAGAGTCGTTGTCAGCAGGGAAGGGCACATATTCAGCGTGTCTGGTGGACAGATCAGCAATGGTGTTGGCGATCGAGTAAGTGCCTCTGAATGCGACAATGACCCGTTTCTCAAAGGGCTCGTGTGAAATAGCGATGTAGCCACAGGAATCGGACAGTAGAGGGCCCGTGTTCCAGGTTGTGATCAGCTCGAACCCTTCGAAGTCCTTGCACCGGCTAAGACATTGAAAAGGCTGATGGATGCCTGAAGCACCCACACAGTAGGAGACATCGACCACTCTGGCCAACTCTTCTAGAGACTCGAAGACGTTGGGTGAGACTGGAAGGCCATGGTGAAGGACTGTTGGCGCGGGCCAGGCGCAAGCCGCCAGGAATAGGCAAGATAGGCTGAGGATGCGGATGAAGATGGCCATGAGCCTTGAGTGCTGCTTTACATTCTAGTGTCCAGCTTACTAGAGCGTGTAATTGGAGACCGTTGCTGTCGCATCAAGAGCGACCTGGGCAGTGACACACTACGTAGTACCGACGAACTTATCGGCGACTATTTCCTGTTCGAGTAGCGCGTCCCACATCGAGGCGCCGTGACTTCCATAATCCCGACTGCAAGCCTGACATTGTTCGCCGGTGACCTCGGCTCAGCCTTGCTACATAGTGGCTGACATTTGACGCCTCTACTCGAGTAGGTGATGTATGAACTTGTTCCCACCACCATGCTCACCAGGTGCTGACATGTGCTCTACCCCATTCCCTTCTCGTCTTGTCGATCGCACCCTCTACCACTTCGGCCATCAGCATGGCTGACGCCCTGTGCGGACCGTCGAACGCGCTCCAGTCCTTTCAGAAACACACATCTGTAGACAGGACGCTGCAGCAGGATCGTCTCACGGGACCGAGACATTCACCAGCTCAAGGCTTTCGGTCCTTCGATCCCAGGTCTGGCAGTCTCGACGCCGAGTTTCATGCTTTCGAGAATGCGCCCACGAATCCGTTTCAACTCGAGCAGCCTGCCTGGCAGCACAATGCTCCCTCTGCCTTCCAACCACAGCCGGGCTCAGGCTGGGCGAACGACTTCCAGAGTTTACGCATATCGAACTCGCCCCTACCAGCAAACCAGTTTCGAGCAGAAGCGCCGTTAGCCAAAACCGCACCGGGAGGATGGCAGCAAGAGTTCATGAGACAGAGGCAAAATATGACTCCAATCGCGCAACAGAAACAACCCGAGTTGGCTTCACAGTTTAGCAACCAAAGTTTCATGCCTTCCATGGCCGGCCCCTCCTACATGCAGCAGCACTCAGGCATGCATGCTCAGCAAAATACAGCCCAACAGGCCAACGTGTCACAACCTCAGTTCAGCGAAGCCGAGTTTGAGCAAGCATTCCAGGATGCCTATCAGCATATCCAAGCATCAGAAACGCATCAAATGCAAGCAGATCCCATGGAGGAGACTGTGATCTCGCCACAAGACGACATCGCCATCCACGAGCCATCACAATCCAAGATCGGCTCCGATGCGATAGAGTACACGGACACTAAAGAGCGCACGTTGGACCAGGATACCCGGGATGCGAACGACCTTGCGAGAGTGGCTGGCCAGCTGGTGCAGAACGTGTCCCACGAGACGAATGAGAAGTTCAAGAATTCGCACTTCCTCGATTTGATGAGAAGGATACGAGACCGAGAAGTCGAAGTGCGCAACAACGACTTCGAAAGTACGCAAGAAGTACAATCTACATCATTGCCCCAGCCAGAGCAGTCACGTCCACACGATCCGAACACCTTCCAATTCCCCGACATGGACCAAGTCTATTACCCAGATGCTAACATGGATATGGTTGGTGATGAGAACTTTCATTATAATGAGCGGCCCCAAACCCAGATCTCAGATCTGCATCCAGGTGGGCCTTTCTACCCCGAGCAATCTCCTCCCCAGCCAGGTCATGCTCACATGAGCGGCGCTGTTGACTCATCGTTACCAGCAGATGACACTAGTAATCGGTATGCAACAGCGTGACTCGAGTCGGTCCTAGAAGCTCATCAACCCCGTGGCTTCGAAGAGTTGACCTTGAGCCGAATACAGACAAGCAACGACCAAGCCGTTGGCACCCTCCAAGATGCTGAAACGGCCAAATGGATACCTTGGCCCGAAGCACACACTAACGAAAGTGTGTCAGATCACGGCTTCTTCCGAAGGCGGTTGCCCTCCGAAGCCGAAGCAGCAGAGTGCTGGAGATCAGCAGTACAGTCGGCTTAGTATGGCACTTGCAGTGGCTTGTTTCGTTCATCAGGAGATGGTCAGGGCAGGAATGGCTGAGGGTTTGATGTCAAGCTAGCACGTGGCGAGGGAATAGACCATGCTTCTAGGACTGAGACACAGATATGCAGACGTAGTGAAACAGGCGTCACGAATGTAATGGGTTTGTCGGGCGACCACGTTTACCTTCTGGACACGACCACATGCAACGTTTGCGGTACACCATACGCAACGTCACACACTGGGGTCACGATTTTGGCACCCTTGGGTGAGAGGTGCTTTCACTTCTTACAGACCAAGTTTTTTTTTGTTCAGCCAACATGCATTTTCCACTCTCTATTCATTATGTCCACTTTCGATGTCTGGACGAAGACCTCAAACTACTACCAAAGATATGCTGGACTTCCGCCAGGCTCGGTATTGTACGTCGGCTCAGCACTACTAAGCAGCGGCCTTGAATCGACTGCAGCAAGATGGAAGAGCGATCGCCTTATTTCCACGACCCAGTCCTGGCGCTGGTGGCGAGGCGAGGGGAAAAGCGAGCGGTGGCCAGCGAGTCAGAGAAGGAGAATAGATGTGCACAGAAACGGAGGCGCCTCGGTGGCTGCGACAGAAGCAAGCTCTCAAGCTCAACAGACCCTTCCTACGGGCCGACGCGGGAGCTGCAGAGAGTTTCAGGTGACGATGTTGATGTACCTGAGGCTTACCGTGGCGTAACTCGAGAGGATGTCCTTGGCGCGGCATGGAGGTACCAGCGCCCACGGCCAGCAGTGTCGGATTCCTCAGACACGGACCCAGAGTACAACTATGTCCTTGGTCCAGGGTCGAAGAGACGCAAGAAGGACCATGCAAAACACGACGAAAAGAGGCGTGTCAAGTCGAAGCATGCAAGGTCTAGCACGACGGCGAAGAACGGACCAGGTCTCGAGTCATTGACAAGACGTGCAACAGCCGTTTCATGCACGCAATCACCGAGGTCGACCAGTTCTCGCAAGGGTCGAGTTATGATGACTGCGGTCAAGGCAGCTGCTAAGACACAGAGACTACTCGAGGGATATCCGCTACCAACAGACCCATATCCTGCGGACTTTACGCTCCGAGAATTGTGCTCCGAGTACCCGAACCATCTATTTGGCACGACCCTCCATCCCTTCCTTCAACACCGATGGTCACCAAACCGTATTGTCTCACTCATGCCAAGCCAAGAGCACCTGTCGGAAGCTGAGCGCATCACTGTCAGCGCGATGAATTCGAGGTTGAACAAAGTGAAGGAGACACTCGAGAGGGCGGGAGAATACCAGCAGCTGTTGCGAGGCAACAAGGTTCACGTGGAAGGATTGTTGAAGCAGCATCCGAAGCAAAACAAGGAGGATAGTGATGGCGCGAGTAGCCGCGGGACAGAGGCCATGGGCAAGGATTCGGAGATGCATGTAGAGCAGTCTATATCGTATTCGGGCATCTTCGACAAGTATCGATACCGCGTGAATAGTAGTAGCTAGATCAGTAGTGCTCGAAGGAAGTCAGAAGTATTTTTTGTAAGGCCATCATTCTTTAGGCCTAGCCTTGTGCTTAATCGACCCGCCAGTCTGGGCGGTAGGTGCTCGGGACAGGGCGCGAAGGGCTCGGAAGTGGAGGGCTAAACTCCGCAGCCTCCCCGAGCGGCCAAATAATGGCCTGGCTGGTCCCTGGACTCTTTGCTTAAGAAGGACATGCCACGGGTGAAATAAGATGCTCGCTACTGCCTCGAGGGTGTGAAAGTGCAGCTGATCGCAAGGAATCGAGGGAGAAGGACGCTCACCTACCAACTACCAGTTGCCACCTCCCAGCGACTGCGGACGACGCATTCAGCCTCGACTGACCCCCCTCTGCCCTCTGCTGACCCTCTCTGGCACGACTCGAAGCGATGCACGTCCTAGGCTGTTGAGCGCAGGCTGACTGGCTCACCTGCTGAAGCAAACATGTCGTCGATGCGAGGCCTCGTCCAGTTCATAGCCGATCTTCGCAATGCCCGGGCCCGAGAACTGGAGGAGAAGCGCATCAACAAGGAGTTGGCCAACATCCGCCAGAAGTTCAAAGGCGACAAGCTCGATGGCTACCAGAAAAAGAAATACGTCTGCAAGCTCTTGTACATCTACATCCAAGGCTACAACGTCGACTTTGGCCACCTCGAGGCCGTCAACCTCATCTCCGCCCAGAAGTACTCGGAGAAGCAGATTGGCTACCTCGCCGTCACCCTCTTCCTGCACGAACAGCACGACCTGCTGCACCTCGTCGTCAACAGCATCCGCAAGGACTTGCTCGACCACAACGAGATCAACAACTGTCTGGCCCTGCATGCCGTCGCCAATGTCGGTGGGAGGGAGATGGGCGAGGCCCTCAGTGCAGACGTCCACCGCCTACTCATCTCGCCCACCTCCAAGGCCTTTGTCAAGAAGAAGGCTGCTCTGACCATGTTGAGGCTCTATCGCAAACACCCCGGCATCGTCCAGCAGGAGTGGGCCGAGCGCATCATCGCTTTGATGGACGATCCTGACATGGGCGTCGTCCTGTCCGTCACCTCGCTCATCCTGGCCCTCGTACAGGACAGCCCCGAAGCCTACAAGGGCAGCTATGTCAAGGCTGCCCAGCGTCTGAGGAAGATCGTCATCGACAACGATGTCTCTCCCGACTACCTCTACTACAAAGTCCCCTGCCCCTGGATACAGGTCAAGTTCCTCAAACTCTTGCAATTCTACCCCCAATCCACCGACTCCCATGTCAGAGACATCATCCGGGATTCCCTACAAGCCATCCTCTCCATCCCCACCGATGTGCCGAAAAACGTTCAGCAAAACAATGCCCAGAACGCCATCCTCTTCGAAGCCATCAACCTCCTCATCCACATCGAGACCGAGCACACCCTGATGATCCAGATAGCCTCCAAGTTGGGCAAGTTTATCCAATCGCGAGAGACGAATGTCAGGTACTTGGGCTTGGACGCTATGACCCATTTTGCCGCACGATCAGAGACTCTCGACCCCATTAAAAAGCACCAGAACATCATCATCGGTTCGCTGAGAGACCGTGATATTAGTGTTAGGCGCAAAGGTCTCGACCTTCTCTACAGCATGTGCGACACCACCAACGCTCAGCCCATCGTCAATGAGCTGCTGAAGTATCTACAAAGTGCCGACTTCTCCCTGCGAGAAGAGATGGTGCTCAAGATCGCCATCCTGACCGAAAAATATGCCACCGATGCTCAGTGGTATATTGATATCTCCTTGCGTCTGCTTGCCATGGCTGGCGACCATGTCAGTGATGAGGTCTGGCAGCGGGTCATCCAAATCGTCACCAACAATGAAGAGCTGCAGGCTTACGCTGCCCAGCACATGCTCGAGTACATCAAGACCGAGAACTGCCACGACTCGCTCGTCAAGATCGGTGGCTACATCCTTGGCGAGTTCGGCCATCTCATAGCAGACAACAAAGGCTGTAGTCCAATAGAGCAGCTGATGGCACTGCAAGCAAAGATGGTCACCTCGCCAGATACTACCCGAGCACTACTGCTCTCGACATTCGTCAAGTTTATCAACCTCTTTCCCGAAATCAAGCCACAACTTCTCCAGATGTTCCGTTTCTACAGTTACTCGCCAGATTCCGAGCTGCAACAAAGAGCATGCGAGTATCTCACCCTGGCGACACTACCCACTGACGACCTGCTACGGACCGTCTGCGATGAAATGCCACCATTCTCAGAAAGAGCGTCCATCCTCTTGCAACGCCTACACAAGAAGAGTGCTGGCACGAGCGAACGCAGAACCTGGCTCGTTGGTGGGAAAGACGCAAATGCAGAAAAAGAGATATTGCAAGCCCAACAGACGGGTCTGAAACGAAGTTTCACCACCATCGTCAACGGTGGGAGACCAATCCCGCCTGACGGCGCAGCAGCAACAAATGGTCAAAGGACTCCAAGCACAAACGGTGCCTCAAAAGACCTCGAGGGACTTGACCTGTTATCTTCAGAAGAAGCAAAGGCACCAAATCTCGCCACCGCTGCCCATTTGGCACCTGATTGGGATCTAGGCTTCAACCTCCTGTACTTCAGCGATGAAGGCGTACTCTTCGAAGACTCACAAATTCAAGTCGGTCTCCGCCAGGAGTACAGGGGCCACATGGGTGTCGTAAAAATCTACTTCACCAACAAAGCCGCTTTTCCCATAGGCTCATTCACCACCACGCTAGACAATACATCGTCTTCAGCGCTCAAGATAGATACCAAAAGTCTACCAGACTCAAATGTCGCTGCACAGGGTCAGACGCAGCAGACGGTGGTGTGTACCGCGTTAGCACCCTTTGCCGAAACACCTACGATCAGGATAAGTTACCTCGCGGGTGCGCTGCAAGGGTATACACTGCGTCTACCAGTGCTGGTACACCGGTATATGGACCCCAGTGAGCTCAGCGCCGAGGACTTTTTCAAGAGATGGCGGCAAATCAGTGGCGGTGCAATGGAGGCGCAGAGCACATTCGGCCTGAAAGATCCGTCCGCGTCAATGGACGACGGCGTGACTAAATCCATAGTCGAGGATTTCAGGTGGAAGGTCCTGAGCAACGTCGATCCCAATCCGAGTAATCTGGTAGGTTGTGCGGTCTTCCAGATGGAAAAGGGCAAGATGGGGTGCCTGATGAGGTTGGAACCTAATAAGGCACAGAAGGTATGTTTCGTGTTGTCCCGATGTTCTGTGAGAAATCTTGCTAACGCATTCGCAGATGTACAGACTCACGGTTCGAGCAACACAAGACACGATTCCCGCCATTCTCGTCAAGGCTATGCAGGAGAAACTGTCGGGGAGATCGTGACAGGCACTTTTATAGCTCGAGCGGGCTTTTGTGTTTATCCTAACAGCCAGACCGCGTCGCCGTGTCGTGCAGTACATCGGTTAGCAGTCGTTGTCCCTCCGTCTGATGGTGATATAAATGATACCGTAGCAGTTGGAGCTCACAACATGGGATGGCAGGCAGGTACAGTACACACTGGTGCTCATCTCATGGCTCCGGCGGTCTCAAAACACTTTTCCACCTCTCCATCCTTTCCGCCGCTTGTTGCTCGTGAGGTCCTTTCTTTCTTTCACCGCTCGTTGTCTGTCGTTCCATCTCGTTGACTGGTAGAACTCACTTACTTAGCTGGTCACTGAGCCGTGTGTGTGTGTATGTGTGTGTGTTTCTGGCCGACCTAGCAGGCACCAGCGCGCCTCCTCTTGCCAGGCTTAGGGCTGGGCTGGGCTATGTCGTCGTCGCTGTCGTGGCCCCGCAGCTAGCTCTGCGCAGAGGCACCGGGCTGCTGGACTAGATCGATGGTGCCGGCCCGTCAGCGACGGGGGTTGCTCGCGTCGCGTCGCGTTTTTGGTACGCTATGCTATGCTATGCTACGCTATGCGTTGCTACATGAGGGAGGGCGGGAAATAAGTGGACGGACGGACGGAAGGCTGTTTTCTCTCTAGCGGGCGAGGCAGAGAGAGAGAGACACACACGCGCGCGCACACGGTGGATTGTATTGAGACGGAACGGACAATGTACTAGGTTGGTTTAGGTGTTGCCATTTGCTCTATCTAAAACGTTCTATCATGCGCGTGATGCTTGCTATCTATCTGAGATAAAAGGGTTGTGCAAGGGACGCACGCCACGCGGTGCGTTGAACTGGTTGGTACACAGCATCCGGCGATGTAGCTTGGACGCCCAGCTTGGAGTCGCCTAAGTATGCTTCACCTTCCCATTCGCCACGTGCCCGTTGCCTTGGACGAGAGGCTGCGTGTCCGACTGCAGATACAGTTTCCTCTCCCAGAGCTTCATTACCTCGTCGATGAAGATGACGGGTGCACTCATCCACAGCACAGCCTGCCACTCGATCCAGTTCAGCGGCTCGATGCTGAACAGAGTCCTCATGACCGGGACGTATAGGATCAGGAAATGCAGCGCCATGGAAAGGCAGATGGCGTAGATGAGTTTCATGTTCTTCCATAGAGGAAGTGTGACGAGTGATTCCGACGAGGACAGGGCGTTCATGGCGTTGAACATCTCAATCACGACGAGCACCGACAGCGATATCGTGCTCGCTGACCGTGTCTCGATCGCCGTGGGCGAGAAGATTGCACAGTCAATGGCGGGAGTTGACGCATAGCTGCCATTGAACAGCGGGTTGGCAAGACTGCACTTGTGGAAGTTCCGCAGTTGGCTGAATGTGATCTGTGGACCAGCGCTGTAATACATGAACCACCAGACGTAGCCGAATACTGTGGCGGCGCCCACATAGGTGCCGACTACCATGTAGCGGAAGAAAAGCCACGGTGTGACGAGCGCTTCGTCCCGCTTGCGTGGTTTGCGGCGCATGACGTCGTGGTCCGGTGGGTTGAAGCTCAAGGCTGTGGCGGGGAGACCATCGGTGACGAGGTTGACCCAGAGGAGTTGCACTGGGATGAGTGCCTCTGGCAGACCGAGGGCGGCAGTGAGGAAGATGGAAACCACCTCACCAATGTTGGAGGAGATGAGGTAGCGAATGAACTGCTGGGTGTTGCTGTAGATTGTCCTTCCTTCTTCGACTGCGAGTTCGATGGTGGCGAAGTTGTCGTCTGCTAGGACCATGTCTGCAGCTAGTTTTGCGACATCGGTCCCGCTGCCCATCGCAACACCAATGTCCGCCTTTTTCAGTGCTGGTGCGTCGTTGACACCATCACCCGTCATGGCTACGACTTCGCCAAGGTCCTGGAGGAGGTCTACTAGTTTGGATTTGTGAGTTGGCTCGACACGGGAGAAGAGGGAAGCTGTTCTAGCGGCGTGATGCTTCTCGCTATCGGTGAGCGAGTCGAATTGGCGGCCAGTGTAGGATTTGGTGCGTACGTCTTCGTCTGGTGTAAAGATGCCAATCTGGCGGCAGATCGTTTCGGCCGTTGTCTGGTTGTCGCCTGTTATCATGATCACCCTGATACCGGCGTTTCTGCATTCACGAATTGAGGCTGCAACTTCAGGGCGGGGTGGGTCGAGCATGCCGACGAGGCCGATAAGGGTCATATCCTGTTCGAGGGCTGCGTAGTCTTTGGTTGATTTGGCCGATCTGAACGCTGGGTTGCCTGAGACGTCCGCAACGCTGGCGAAAGCCATGACTCTGAGACCACGTTTGCCGAACAGGCTGATCTCTTCGTTCAAGAGGTCGATTTGCTTCTTGCTGAGTTGCACGCGTTTGCCATCGCGCCCCACGAGGGTATGCGTGCACCGTTCGATGACCGATTCTGGTGCTCCCTTGACGAGCAACTTCTGCTCCTGACCAGTGCCGACAAGCACAGACATGCTCTTGCGGTCTCTCGAGAACTCGTACGTGGCTTGCAGGGGGAATCTGTCTTCGTAATATTTGCTTGAGAAGTGCGTCCATGCAGAGCGATGGCATGATGTTCGAGTACTGTTTACCTTCTCATCAGGAGTGCCAATCTTCTCCACCAGAACGCGCAGCGCTCCTTCCGTGGCTGGACCGATAACGGAAAAGACATTGGCCTTCTCGTCGTACGACAGACGGCTTTCATTGTTGAGCGCGAGGACTTCTGCAAGCTGAGCCATGGTGTTGGAGGAAACAGCTGGACTTTCGAGCGCCTTTCCACCTCGGATGAGGTCGCCTTCAGGTGCAAAGGTAGTGCCCTCGACCTGAATTTCATCTAGATCGGAGCCGTTCTCGTTGAGGAAGACCATCTTCTCCACGCTCATCTGGTTAGTGGTCAATGTACCCGTCTTGTCTGAGCAGATGACGCTGCAGCTGCCTAGCGTTTCTACCGAGGGTAGACTCCTTACGATGGCATTCTTGGCGGCCATCTTCCGGGTACCGAGTGCGAGACAAGTGGTTATGACCGCTGCGAGACCTTCCGGGATCGCAGCAACACCGAGTGAGACTGCTATCTTGAGATAGTAGATTGCGCCCTTGGTCCAACTTCCACCGTGAGAGGGGTCATTGAAGTGCTGCAGGTTGATGAGCCAGACCAGGATACAAATGGCCGTGATGACTTTGGCCAGCTGATCACCGAATTCATTCAGCTTCTCTTTCAATGGCGTAGGCTCAGAAATTTGAGAGGTAATGTTCTCATGGATATCACCAATGGCGGTCGAGCTGCCGGTCAGAACGACGACGGCAACGGCATGTCCCGTCACTACGGTGGTGCCGGAGAAGAGCATGTTAACCTGATCCTGCTTGACGGCTTCGGCATCTTTGACGATTCCAGTGTCTTTGCTGACGGGCTCACTTTCTCCTGTGAGGATGGCTTGATCCACTGCGAAGCTGTTGCTTTGGACAGACAGCAGTCTGCAATCAGCCGGTATGCGATCTCCGACAGCAACCGTGACAATATCTCCGGGCACCAGCTCTTCAGCCTTGACTCTTCGCACGGTTCCATTTCGCGTGACGGTTGCTTCATTGGCAGAGTATTCTTGAAGGGCGGCGATTGCCGCTTCGGCGCTGCTTTCTTGGGTGACACCGACGACAGCATTGAGGATCAAAATGGTAAGGATCTGGAGGGGGCAGATTAGCATATTGGTGACATGAGTCTTGCCGCTTGGCCACTTACCACCACAGGGTCAACGAAAGCCGTCCAGTCTTCCGAGTCCTCGAGAAGCGCCAACACGAAGGAGATGGCAGCCGAAGCTAGCAATATAATGACCAGCTGGTCTTTGAATTGCTCGAGAATGAGTTTCCATATTGGCGTAGGAGGATCCTCGGGCAGGGAGTTGCTGCCATGTTTCTGTTTGGATGCTGCAACCTGCTGTGACGACAGACCTTGCGCCTCCTTGATGTTGAAATGCTGCAGCACTTCTGCCGTCGTTTTCGTATATGATTGATCCATCTTATGTGTTGTAGTGTTCGTCTATGCGATCGAGAGAATGTGTTTGTCGTTGGCCATCCAGATGGCGAATGCGGCGAGGCAGCGAGAATGAATGCGACTAGCAACGTCAAACAGCAAGGAATGTGAAGGTGCAAGAGAATTCTATTCTATGGACCGAGCAGGAAGACCAGGCGTTGTTGTGAGGACACAGTAGACCCAAATTTTGGTTACCAATGCCACATTGTTGTCTCCAATAATTCCGTCCACTTCGCGCACGTAGGGTGACGGCAGTGACATAGGGTTACTTTGGTCACTTTGGTCAGATGTAGACACACATGCAACGCCCAATGGCTGTGTATGTGTCAGGGACTCTAGAACTACAGCTAGGGACTAAATACACTCTCGTGTTGCACGCTCTGAAAGTTCACCGCCATGTTTGTACTAACCCCGCCAATGGTACTTGTCTGTTCGCAGAACTTCAATGGGTGAGATGCGTGACGACGAGGTCTAAGCTTGCTGTACCGTACCTTGTGCTCCATAGCCTCATGCCAGTAGCACGTGTCCTCCTGTCGAGGGGAGGGGGTCAATAGATTGGCACGGCTTGAAAGTACAAGTCATGCAGTCTCAATCAGCCGCCTCATTTCTGAAACAAGGATGAGAATTCGAGCGACAGGCACATCGGGCCAAACAGAAGGGTGAGGCAGGCAGCAGATTGGCTGGTGTCTTGCCCACAGTCACCTTGCCCGTGCTAGCGCCGAGTTTTGTTTCTGGCACTGTTGGCAGGTTCGCTGGCCTTCCACGGAGGAAAGCAGTGGTCCCCAGCACTAGCCCACTGACCTGCTAGCCTTTCTCGATCAACCGTAGAGTAGTAACTTTCAGCAAGCGCATCGACCCGACCTACTTCCTCCGTTTCCCCCAAACAACAACCCACAACCCAAACCACAACCAGCACCACCACCTCGACTCGCGCACTTGTCTCCCTGTCCTGCTGAATCTTCACATCCCTCTTGTCACCACACCACAGACACACCACAATGTCGTCCGATGTGAGTAGTGGCCCAACAGCAGCACGCACATCGCTCACCGTCCCGCATGTGTTGCTGACTGCAGCTGGCTGATAAGATCCCATGCTAACGAGTGTCTTCACTACAGCGCGAAAGCAAAACTTTCCTCGCGAGGCTATGTGGTGAGTGACAAGTAGTCGATGTGAATGACTTCGAATACTAATGTTCTGTCAGAACAAGCCGAGCGCTACGATGAAATGGTCAGCTACATGAAAGAGGTCGCCAAC
>Ga0066648_10000224_pt1 | contig 40867 bp, 26 predicted proteins | sample CryGeyCG12114_NA_FD_59537 | JGI IMG/M metagenome (GOLD analysis project Ga0066648, IMG submission 59537) | Groundwater microbial communities from aquifer - Crystal Geyser CG19_WC_8/21/14_NA | ecosystem: Environmental > Aquatic > Deep subsurface > Groundwater | place: USA: Utah: Grand County... | reverse complement strand
GGTGTTCATCTTCAACGTCAACTTCCCCGAACGGAGATTCGTCAAGCAAGCTCTACAATCTTTCTTCGGCATTGGCCAGAATGGGTGTGGGAGGCTCATGGCCAGATTCCACCTACACGATACAGCTAGGGTCGGCGAGCTGGGCCAAAGTCAGATTCTCGAGCTCAATGCAGCGCTTGATGGCATGAAAATCGAAAACGACCTGCGACGACAAGTGTTGCAAGACATTCAGAGATTACGAGATACTGGTACCTACCGCGGCAGGCGCCATGCTATGGGGCTCCCTGTGCGTGGCCAGAATACAAGAAACCAGATCAAGACTGCCACAAAGATGAACAGAGTAGAAAGAAGATTGTGATAGACGTTCCTGGTTGTATAATATGGTTTGGCTAGCACTTCAATTACGGGATGGAGGTCGGGGTCGTCGATCGCTGGAAGAGTCTGCTCAAAACGTAGAGGCGCTGGTATTAGATTGTGCAACAACGTTCGCCCAAGACATCTGCTACTAGAGCAAGGACTCGATAGCTGCTCAGTGGAAATCATGCAGCGACACACCCTCGAAGGACGAGGACGTTCCCACGAAGAAGGTCGAGGCAGAATGGTGCTTGTCCTGAAGTGTCGGCTTTGCAATTCTTGCCGAGGCGGTTGCTTGGCGCATAGGGTTTAAGTCTGCATGAAACCAGTGGGAGCGGTGTGTTGTGTGAAGGCGAGGTCGGATTGTGCAAAGATCAGCCACATAGCAGTGTTGTCTTGGAGTACTGTCATCTCAGCTTGTGCTGAGTTCAACAGCTGCCAGAGCCGATTGTACATTATTGTAGGGAAATGCGAACCTGCACAATATGGTCCATGTCCTCAGTCGGGCTCACCGTCAGAAAGCTCTTCAAATTCCCCCGATTGCTGAGCTCCCCTAAGAGGGTTCTCTACATTCATGACACCAGTTGCTTTCAGTCTCTCAAAGAGCACAAACAGCTTTTCTGCCTCCTTCTCTTTCTCTGCGTCTGTCATCGCCGGCATGTTCACGGGTGCCTCAGCATCACGTCGTTGACCTGTGACAGGATTGATCTGGACTCCGCCATCGCGGGAATCGCTCGTACTCGCTGTCGTCTTCAGGTCTTCTGGTATAGGTATTTTGTGGGTCATGAGATAACCGGCAGCGTGGCCATAGCCGATGTTGTGCACGAAAGTTCTTGCTTCGCGGTCGGACAAACCGAAGAGCAGATCTGATATAGCTTCCGGCAGAATGGTCAGACCACTTGAAGTCTGTAGTCTCAGCAACCGGGAGGCGAGTGACTGTGAATGCCCTAGTGGCCTGTCTCGTTCCCCGTCCTGCGGCAACAGACTCCGCCTTAACAACTGCCTGACTTGAGTATAAGGTAGCTCGTTCAGCTTGATGGTGGCTGTGATCAACGCGATCAGCATCGTTTCGAGCTGTGCAGGTCGTAGAGATGAAGTGCTTCGGTCAAGGAGTTCTACGAGGCGGTGCGCCAGACTAAGCATGATGTTCTCTCTGCCTTCATTCATCGATGCCGGCCACTCTACTACGGCCAGGTCGTTTAGCAGCTGAGCAATAGGCGGATCTAGTGCACTTGACGGCAGCGCTATCGTGCTCACGATATCCATGAGACTTGCAACCGTCTTTGAGAAAAAATGCATCTGGCCAGGGTACTTGCTCGTGAGGTTGTATAATAGCTTTGTGGTTTCGGTCAAAGCCATAGTATCCATCGGACTGCGTTCGAACGGAGTGTTCGAGATGCAAGAAGCATGCTTGGACAACTGTGTTTGCATGTGGTCAAGAAGCTGATGAGACTCGATCAACGCAACGAAATCAACTTTACCCCTGTATGTCAGAAGGAATAGAATCCTTGCTCCAACAAATTCATAATCAGCGCTTTGTTGGCTATAAAAGTCTACCACAGACTCCTTATAACCTAGTGTCGCAAACTCCGACTGCATCTCATCTCGTAGTAACAAGGCATTTGCAATGATCCTGGCTGCTTCCAGACTCGCAAGTGGTCTCTGGTTGTTCTTGCTGCCGAAGGCAATCTCGGCGAGCACGTTGAGCCCTGTTTTGCAGTAGACACAAGGAGCGTTCGTTGGTTCCCGCGCAGTTATCTTGAGATCTCCCAATCTCTTACCTACTCTCACATCGTCGAAATTGTCGTTGTGTAGCTCAGCCTGAATGGCGTTGAGATCCCTCTCAGCCCTGTCCGGAGGTGTCGCCATGAGACCTGGCAGAGACGGGTTAAGGAGCAAGTGTCAGACGAACGATGCTCATGGACATGGAGACACTGTCGCATGAGAGTGTAACAAGTAGCTCAACTGCTTGGTCCTCTGGCTAAGTGTTGAAAGCAGATGATAGATACGGTTGTATGTAGCGGCCAGGACTGTACAGCCAGTACGGCTAATAGTCGGAAGCTCGGTGTCGCGTCTCGCGTAAAGTGCAGGCAAGCGCGTACTGTTCTCCTGTAGTGTTGACGGTCGAGTCCTGATAGTGCTCGATTTAATCTTGCAGCTCATCAGTGCCCTTCTACGTGATAACAGACGTAGGGGTCGTACTGTACAAATACCATGGCCCTCCACCATTAATTGGTCGAGCTGCAGGTCAGCATGTCCGTGCACGAAGTTCCTCTACCGAGCCCTCCCCCCGACACCCACCTGAGGGCACCAATGTCGAGCCTGTTCGCAAGAGCTGCTGGCACCAATCCACACTCAGAGGGCCTCTCGGAAGCTACTGATGCCGAGTCAGAGTACGGGGCAAGGAAGAGGGTCGATTTTCATCCGTTTGCGCAGAATATCTTGGACCTGCCTCAGTTGTCTACACCAGACTCTGAAGTTCCACCTTCCCTCAGATCTCTACCTCCTTCACGTGACTGTCAACTAAGCTCTAGGCCGATATTGAAACAGAGATACAGCCTGGAAAGCACGTTGGGGCTCGATGGGCAAAAGGAAGCAACATCAACCGTGGACAATATGGAGTCCCTTCTACAACATTTAGCCAACGACGACAGGTCTTCCTCGATTGATGCCTATCAGACAATCACCAATCTGATAAAGATGTACGACGAACCTCCCGAGCAAGAAATCCTGCAGAAGAAGATGGAAGAATTGCAGAAGTACATCCGGAGAGACCTGGTCGTTTTGGATACCAATATCGATGCTCTGCCGTCTGAGGAGAGGTTGAGCATGGGGAACTTGGTCATGAGCGCCCTCAAAGTCCTTGTCACCATGGTCTGGAGTCCAGTATATTCGCCCTGCCTGACCGACGAATTTCGACAGTGGGCCACTGAGCGGTCCATCCACGTCCTGAAGGAACATAGTGCATCAAAAGCCACCTTACTGCATTATATGCATCTGCTCGCTACTCAGAACTTCAATGTCCGTATCATGACCCATGCGAACCGCGTACCACGGATACTTGAAGTGCTGCAGGATCTCACGGATCACATCTCGGGAAAGGCTGTGGTCGCAGAGAGACTGCTGGTATACCAAAAGCTTATAGACCAGGGGAAACCTGCTATGAGATCGAAAGCAAGGATGTGGGTCAAGAATCTGCTCACTGCCATGGGCCATAGCTTCAAGGAAGTCCGCAGTAACGCCATCTCTGCTGGTACCAAGGCATGTATCGCTTTTTCAGGACAGACTTCAATTGCCCCCGTGGTAAGAGAGGCGCTGGCCGAGGTGAGTAATGAACGGTCCTTGAGTTCTTCGATAACCAACAGGCTGGAACGCGTTCTTGCCGCCAAAGATGAGGCAAACCAAATTCCCCAGATTTGGACAATAATCCTCATGCTCTGCAACACCGGCAACTACAAGCTTGATACGTGGCCGCACCTCCATGAGTGGCTGAAGCTCATACAGCGATGCTTCAATTGCAGCGACAGCACCGTGCGGGTGCAAGCCTTCATGGCTTGGAACCGCCTATACTACGTGGCCCGGCCGACAGAGGCTCCAGAAAAGGTGGTATCCATGCTGGCGAAGCCTGCTATGATCCAGCTTGACAGAACAGGGAACAGTCAATCTGGAAAGGGCACTAGGCAAGCTGTTATCTCAAGCTACTGTATGCTTCTCTACTACGCATTCAGACCCGCAGCACAGCATGCACAGTACACCCGCATGTGGAACGAGTTCGTGGTCAAGGTCATGACCCGCGCGTTCCTGTCAAAGTCTAGCGCGAATTGCGATCTGTCGTGTAGGGTTCTTGCAGCACTGTTTCACAGCACTTCACCCGGATCACGGGTTTGGAATGAGAATAAGGCCCATGAGAATGCACCTCTGGACCCTTCCGAGCTGCCAACAATTGATTGCAAATGGGTCCGGGCAAAGATGTGGTCTATACTGTCCATAGTGCGGCTGCTTGTTGACTACGCCTCATTTGGACCAGGTGAAACATTGTCCGAGCAATCGTATATCGCTCAAGCATGGCGTGCCCTGGTCAGATCTCTCCGGGAAAGCACTAGCAAGGAGGTCATGCTGACAACGGACACCAAAGCTGCATTTGCAAGCATACTGGCCTTTTTGGGACCTACGACGGACCAGCACGACCACAGCCGCCTCGGTCTGCTGGCTAGGATAACCATAGAAGAACTTGGCCCTTCTGCGGTGTTGCAGGCGTTGGAAACTCCGGCCGAGTGGCACCATAGCATTTTGCTCGAGCAGCTGATACGTCATCTAGCTGAGTCTTCGGACGAGACTGGAGTTCAACGACTCGAGCAGGCCAAGCTCCTGGATCGGTGCTTTGGCCTGCTGCAGGAAGACATACGCCAATTAGCTCAACTCGGAAATCTTACTGACCTGGATAAACAAGTTGAGGTGTTGCAGTTCATGAATGATGTCCTGCGGCGGACGCCTCCCACAAAAGCGCTGCAGTGTCTTGTCCAACTGCAAGACGCAGCGACAACGTTGATTGAAGGCTTGAAATTTCCGTGCCAGCGTGAATTGAGCACCTTTGGCCTCATAGTCGCTCAGGATCTACTGTCTCACGTGAGTACATCGCAGTATGATCTGCTCGACAATCTGATTGCGGCCATCCTTCGCACAAACTGTCATGAAGTGCAGCAGGCTTTACTTGAGGCGTGGAAAGAGATGCCCGTATCTGAGGCACAGCCTACTCTTGGCGCACAGACTCTGGCAGCGATCGTGGCTCTTCCTAAAAGACTTACCAAAGAAGTTGGAGACTTCGTTCCTGGTACGGACTCTGTCTCTGTCTTCTCTATGGTTCTTCGACTGGCGAACAGTGGGCGCAAGCTTCTAACAGACCAGCTACATAGCCCAGGAGCGCCGTCGTCGGTCCGGACGCGTTCAGCCATGACCAGACGCCAGAACATCAAAAACAAAGCTAGACACAATGACTCTCAAATAGAGTTCGTGTCTATAGAATCCTCCCCACCAGATTACGGGAATTTCGACTCGCAGCTATTGACTGCTCGTCAGAAAGATGTTCGGGTGAGACAGCGCGAGGAGCCAGCGTTGACTTTTGCAGATCTCAGATCGAGTCCTTCTACAGGCAAAGAGCAGGCTCAACCTTCAGTGTCCAGAGAGGCCTGGAGCAAAACCCCCGAGAGGCCAATGACTCCTATATTACCACACGACGACGACGATCAGCCACCTACTCCCACCCCCAAAGCAAGAAAGTCGTTGCTCGTTCACCTGCAACCTGATGTTCCCTCATCACCGCCATCGATAGTGAATGGCGAAATTGTGACAAAGCCTGCCACCACGATTACTTCATCGCCTGTCAAAGACCCTGCTGACGCTGACGACGCCATCCAGCTGGATGGGGTGCAAGAGAACAATTTTATCTTGAACAATCGGACGTCAGGTTTAGTAATGAACAATTACCAAGAAGTTGTCAGTCCTACGAGTCAGAAGCAACAGTTAAACGGTGGGAGGAGTCAGTCTCCCGAGCTAGCTGTCGAAGCTGTTGTAAGAGTTCCAGATGCCGAATTGGCTACTGGAAATGTTGGTCCTGCAGAGGCCAACGTGTCAACGCCTGCGTCATACAGCGATGAGGATGACGCCTTGGCCGCATCTCAGCTCACACAGAATCTGATGGAGGAAAGTCAAGACTCTCAAGCCGTGGCTGGCGTTCGAAAGACGCCCCGATCGACCTCAAAGAGAAAGAGAGAGGAGCCTCAATCTGTAAAAAGCGGAAAGAAGAAACAGAGACGAAGCTCGGTCACCACCAACCACGAAATTGACCAGGAGCAGCTACGAAGAGAGGCCGCCAGTGGGGAAACAGGGGACACTATTGTCGTCAATATGGACAAGGTCCCATTCCGTCCAACCTCGAGGCGTGGTCGACCTCTTCAGCGGCGTTGGTCCAAGGACGCAGCATCTGCACCTCCGACTCCTTCACAACCTTCACAAAAACCGAGTTTAACCACGCCTTCTTCCACTCCTTCCAAGAGCGCTAGGAAGAGTCGTACAAAGAGGAAAACACGTTCGCAAGCAAGCAGAGAACAGAGTCCTGTTACCCAGATAGTGGTGGCTGCGGAGACAGCTTGTGCGGAGTTGGTCGCGGAAGTAGACGAGGTCACCACGAATGTTGTGACGACCGGAGTCAGAAAGTTAACAATGCCGGAGCTGCCTTCACTTCGGTCTGAGGTTCCTGAGACCGCCGAAGCACCGGCAGCGTCGCTTGAGCAAAACTATTTGGTCGCAGACGCTCCCACACCACTCAACTCCCGAGCGGCTGAAGTGGTGGATGCCGTTGAACCACAGCATCATCTAGCCGAGCCGGGTTCTGTCCAGCCGGCTGCGTCGACCACCGCTCCGGTGCAGAATCAAGAGACAGGTGCTCAATTTGATTTGGCTAGGAAGCTTGAGGACATCCTAGAGCATCTGAACACTGTCGACTCGTCAGCAATGGGGTCAAAGTTTGATCTTGCCACGGTCCATAGCCTGTGTTTCAAGATTGGGTTAAAGGCACAGGAATTGGCTATGAGCCAGCACTGAGGGAACGAGCCGGGGCAGGCACTCGCAATCAGGCAGATCATTACATTATTTGGCAGCAATTCTAGCGAGTATGAACGGAAACGAATTTGGATTGATAGGCCCATACATAGAGGTCCAGCGTAATGGCAGCGTGCGGTTGCTGTTGAATGATGTCGAAAGATAACGACAAAGTTCAATAGCTCGACCTTCGTACTTGGTTGATTGCTGGTATCCTCATGAGTACTAACCTAAGTTGTGCGTGCGTTTCCACTGTGGCGCGATACAAAATAAAGTTCCCACCCACGAAGATACCAGTATTCGACCAAGCATTATTTTCGCGTACCACAACTGGTGCTTACAAGGACATGCATAGTAAATGAGGCAGGTAGTCAGCCTCGTGACACCGTCATGAAGCTGTACTCCAGGTGTGCCTGAGCCTCAGTGCGCCACGCTATCGTAGAGGCTGCTGCTAGCTCGTATACAGTCGCAAGATACCAGCTGGGGGATCTTGAATCTTGCATACGGCTCACTGGAACGAAGAAAGCAAATCTCAGCGCAGCAGAATCTGGGGAAATATCGCTTGAGCAGACCACTCTCGGTTAGCTGGCATTTAGCTCTTGGTTAGCTCAATATCTAAATTGCGCTGCCGAGCCGCCAAGAAGATTTCAATCCAATCTATTACATACAAGATATTCGTCTGGCCACCCAGCTTCCCTCCTTGTGCTCGCCGGTCACGACGATCTGCGAAATGTCCTGTGGGAAAAATCCTTTCCACGTGCGTGCCCACGCAAAGGCACGTCAAGCACGTCAAGGCGCTGTGCTTAACGCGCTACAAGTATGGTTCAAGGTGACATAAGTGACATGTGCCGGTATCTCTCTGCTGTGCCTGTTTTGCTCGTCGCACGAGACAGCACTTCACAACGATCGCCTGAAACTCTCATCGAAGAGACACGTTTGCGTTTGAGATAGTTCAGCTTTTGCTCTATTTGTCACTCCTCGCTCTGTCGGAAACGCGCAAGTTGTCACGTATTACAATTTGAAGTAGAAGCACAACCATGCCTAGCGAGCCCACACATCACTTTGGCCGTGGTGGAGCAGGTAAACAGCCATGTTTTGCGCGTCGTCGTGGCCCTTCACTAAGCGACCGCAGGCAATGTAACAACCAAGGACGACAAAGCGCCTAGGGTGCCGCCCGAGTCTACCACACCAACCTTGAAGAGCAAGAACTATACGACTGGCCGAGGCGGCACGGGGAATATCGTCAAGAATGAGAACCCAGAGAACGCGCGCAAGGCGCAGGACATGGATGTACCAGGAATCGTATTGCCCGAGAACGAATATCACACCGGTAGAGGTGAGTTATAGCCAGCCATACCAGGACGCCAGAATTGACTTGAGTCGCAGGTGGTGAAGGTAATCGAGTCAAGCCTTCCGAAGAAGAGGCCGCTGCGGCTCGTGAGAACAACCAAAAGGTGCGATCCGCCAGCTTTACGAAAGACAGAGGAGGCTTGAAGGGCATTGCAGATAAGGCTAAGAATATGGTGAATGGGAACAATTAGGAGAAGTGGGCTCGAACACGACTGCTGTGAATGTCCTAGCATGCGATTCTTCCAGCAAAACACAACGCACGACAGAGAGACCCAAACTGGAATATGTGAAAGCCTTATCGCTTTTATTCGTAATTTTTTTTCCTTTTGCGCGCCTGATCCCCTTCGGGCGTTTAGCTTTACCACGAGCGAGCCGCTGCATGCGATGGGGAGACGGTCCTGCCACATGGGTCACGCAAGATTGTGACAGCTGCCAGTGCCAGAACCTTGAAGACGTGGTGGAATTCACGGTAGCGCTCCACCAAGATATTCATTCAGTAATACTAATGTCCATCCTCACATGTCTGCAATCCTGACTGCAAATCTTAGCGACTGCATTCACAGCTGGGTACGTCAGGTTGCAGCCACGAGTACCTATCTCATTTTCGCAAAACTTAATCATGGTGGTCGATCTTCGGGTATTGATCGAGTCATCGGTTGCTTACTCCATGATCCGTACAATGTGCGTACACACCATGGCCCGACAAGCAGTTGCATGAGCTGCTGCGGCTTAATGCATGCCTGAACGGCGCGCTGGGGAGGCTACTGCTCGGGGCAATCATATCCAGCCGGCTGTCAGAAGCTTTACCGAGACCCTTGCAGGTCTAGCCTAGACTTAGGCACATGGTGGGACATCTAGGCTTCGACGATACCCGTGCTGGTGCTTAACTTTCTTTTTCCCGACAGCCGCCAGCACAGCAAAGAGCCAGCGCCGACTGGGGTTCTTGCTCGGGTAGAGCGATCTTCATGAGCCCTTGCAGGCCCGGATGTGCCTGGGCTGCCCCTCCGCAAGCAGGGAACTGTAGGTTTTGCTGAACCTTGTCCGGCGATCAGCGTCGAGAGAGCAACCTCTTACGTGCATCACATTCAGTTGTTGTTGCTTTTTCGAGTGCTTAACCATATATGCTGTTGCAGCGTACCGATCCGGGACACAGCAACCAGACGACTGTCACGCTCAACAGCAACGTCATTTGTTCTTAATGTGCTCGAAATCATGACTACAATGCTTGCGCCCGTCCACTACCTCCAAAAATTGCAAGTTCTGGTTTCAACGTGCTCGTTCGAGGAATCCCACTAAACAAACTGCTTCTCCGCTGCTTGTGCGAATCTTGGTGCCAGCGTGCCTCCAGATTCTGCAGATCGTTCATCGGAGAGAAGGGTCTACACAACTTCAGCCTTAACGTCTTGGATTACGACAGAGGAACAAGCAACACTATTCCGTTGGGCGACGTTTCAACGGTGTCTTGCTAGACCAAGGTAGTACAAAGCGAACAGAGCAAACTTTGGATCTTCCCGGGCGGTGGCTGAAGAAGTCGAGTACCAACTCCACTATTAGGATCAGATCGACCACCACCAGAACAGTGCATGAGCCTAAGACAAGTAACGATCACATGGGCCTGGGGTTACGAGTATTACTGGAGGACCACATCGAACAGATTCCGACAATTGAATCTTATGGATATGAGCAAGGTTGTACCTGCGCACAAACATCGAGTTTCAACAGTCGCTCTTTCCAGCTCAGCACATATAAAACGATAGGCTGACCATGTCCGGCGAGGCCTTCGCGATGGATGACACCAGCTTCCACCGTGCTGAACGCGAGCCATCTACACAGTCGTATTCTTACACCAACATAATACACCAACAGCAACAAGGCAACCACCAACCTCCTCCGAGCCCACAGACCCCAGAAATGTATGGTCAACATCATCCGCCCTTCAGTGGCCCCCCACCACCAGTAGGTGGGTCACAATACCACCATCCATCATCGCAGTATCCCCCTCAGCCTGCATACCAACCTCCAATGCCTCAGCCTCAATACCAGTATTCTCAGCAACCGAGCCCCTACTCGCTGAATCAGCATCCGTTTACTCAGCATCCACACACATACCAGCCGATGCAAACCTCGACAATGATGAACTCGAGCCACGTGGCGCACGCAGCCCAACAGCCCGCAATTCAGCCGCCCATGACGTACGGACAGACAGCACCACAGAGTCCTCACAATTCTGTAGCTGCCCAGTCCGAAGACAACACTCCTGTACGGATCGAGGACGAAGACGCTTTCAAAAGGGAGAATCCGCCGCCGTCGCCAGAGGACCACTGGTCGAACGGCAAACTTTGGGAGCTACGAGTCGTACAAGAGCCTAAAAGAGCTCGCATGTGTGGGTATGGCGACAAAGACCGGAGGCCGATCACATGTCCACCGATTGTTCAGCTCAAGATCAGAGATGCTCAAACTGGAGAAGAGGTCGATTATGACAACGGTCATTTCACTATAGGCCATTTCACCTGCATAGCCCAACTCAATGGCCTCCAGAAAGGCGAGGACAAAAGCGTCCTTAGGTCGCAACCCACACAGCAGCTGGTTAGTGTTGGCAGGGCTGGTGGATGGCCTGCCGTGTTAGTCCCTCAGCAAAGAGATTGTGTAGCTCCACGTCTCGAGCCAGGTCAGTACCCACCTGTTCAATATGGTCAGGGTAGCTATCCAGGCGACAGTAACACACAAGGCCGCTTCCCACCGATAGGAAGGGCTCCTTCCTGGAACGGTCAACACTTGAGCACGTCGGGGCTTACGCCGACGCCGTATGGACAAGCTCCTCCACGTCCGGGCTTGACACTGCCGCAATTACCAGTCCTACCGCAGGATCATCCAGCGGCAGTCCGACCGCAGCAGCCGCCAACGCCTCCTGCAGAACAGTCCAATAACCTCAGCCCGGGAAATGTTTTCCAACGCAATCTCATTGGCCAGACAAGTTCGTCAGCGCAGCTGCTACATGACAAGAACAAAAAGCTGGGAATCTACTTCATATTTTCCGACCTATCTGTTCGCACGGAGGACTGGTTCCGGCTCAAGTTTCAAGTCTTCAACGTTGCAGAGTGTCTCAGCGGTCTGTCTCAAGAAGACATTGTACGAAAGGCTACAGAGAACGATGCTGCACCTAGCACTAACCCCGAGGGCAAAAGGGGGAGCAAGAGCTTTGATGGAATCAAGAACAGCCTGGTCGGTAAGACTGCTCCGTGCCTTTCTACTTGCTGGAGTGATGCGTTCAGAGTTTACAGTGCGAAGAAGTTCCCTGGCGTTGCGGACAGCACCGAGCTTAGCAGATGCTTTGCGGAACAGGGCGTCAAAATCTCCATAAGAAAGGACAACAGTAAAGAGGAGGGCGAGGTGAGAGCTGGCACGAAAAGAAAGCGCAACAGCGTTGGTAGTGATGGGAACCAAGAGGAAGACTATGGACGGTAGGGTGGATAGAGAGTACCGCATGCCATGGGGTGTAAACAAATCATCACTGGCGTTGTGCTGTGAGGGAAGCACAGAAGTTGGCGTTCAAGGACATTGCCAAACATGGGCTTGGGATCGGAACTGAAATCTAAATGGCTGGCATACTAAGGTGGTTGGCGTATCATTCTTTTGCAAAGGGACATGGAATGAAACTGGATCTTGGGCTGCTACGCAGCGCCACATATTGTATTGAAGACTGCTCCTGCACATATGGTGCGGCAATTTCGGGCTCATTGATGTCTGCTCAGACGACAGCTCACCGCGCGCTGCAAAGCACGAGTCTTGACTCTTCGAGTGCCTTGTTGTATGACCGCGACCCCAGCCGAGGCACAATCCATGCCACTCAGACGGTGGAGCTTGGCGCTGCTTAGGACTTCACTCCGGCGTAACACTGACCGAGATGCCCGCTTTACGCTTTCCACCTGGGGAGCCGACCGTCGCGGACCTCCCACGCGAACGGTCGAAATTTTTGCTTTCCCTATCCACACTCCTTCTTAAGGAAGGAGATCACCTGCGTGGAGGGCCGTGGTGGGCTACACCAGGCTTTCAACGACCAATGAGACGTGTATCGCAAAGCACCTCAACATTACTAAGATGCGCCTTGACCCTGTCCCAGTCACTCCAGTGGCTGAATTCCCCACAGTCCCGGTGTTCACTTGTCAGCCGACGTGAAGCTACTATCGAGCACTCGTATCTGTTCGAGCTTCGCACAAAACGATCGTGTTCGCCGGATCGTGAACCGCATGCTCGTTTCCTTCCTTCGTGCTTTGTCTTACACCCATTGCGCATCTGCGAAGCAGCCCTACTTAGCCTAATCGTTGCGCACAGGTGCCGTCAAGATGCGCTTTTCTATTGATGGTAGAGCAATTCAGATTGTGACTCTTGTTCAAGCACTAACAGATTTGTAGGGAACGAGAAGCAGCACGTCTACAATGAGACGAATGGCCTCAATGGTCAAACCAGATACGACCCTGATCTCGCGCACCCAGCGGCAGGATACACAGATGTTGAGCATGCCTCGCCGACCTCACCACCAGAAGGCGTGTCAGAGCCCAAGCTGTTGAGAAAGATCGATCTGCGCGTCGTCCCCGTCCTGTCCGTCTTGTACCTGCTAGCCTTCCTTGACCGAACGAACGTCGCCAACGCGGCCATCTATGGGCTCCAGGAGGACCTGGGCCTCGTCGGAACTCAGTATTCTACTGCACTTACGATCTTCTTCGTACCCTATGTGGTTTTTGAGGTCCCCTCAAATCTCGTGCTGAAGAAGCTGAAACCACACGTTTGGCTGAGCTTCTGCATGTTCATGTTTGGACTTATTACGCTATGTCAAGGGCTTGTGCAGAACTGGGCTGGATTTATGACTACCCGCTTTTTGCTGGGTGTGTTTGAAGCAGGTATGTACCTACAAGCACAGACACGGGAAGCAAGAACAGGCGCTGACTCGCACACCAGGCATGTTCCCCGGATGCTTCTACCTGATATCCATGTGGTACCGACGCCACGAAGCACAAAAGCGGTACACTTTCTTCTTCGCCTCAACGTCTCTTGCCGGCGCATTCGGCGGTCTCCTGGCCAGCGCCATCGGTAAGATGGACCACGTTGCAGGCTACAGAGGCTGGAGGTATGACAAGCCAATCCGCGCCGCCCTCATGTTCTCCAGGCTAACTTGTTCCAGATGGGTTTTCATCCTCGAGGGCCTACTAACATGCGTCATCTCATGCGCCTTCTTCTTCATTATCCCTGACTTCCCCGAGGAAGCCAAGTGGCTCACGCCAGCCGAAGCAGCTTTCGTGAAAGCCCGCCTCCAGGACGACCAGGGCAAGTCGGCGCGAGAGCGCAAGATCACCCTCAAGGACATCGGCAACTGCTTCAAGGACTACAAATTCATCCTTGGCTGGTTCATGTACTTCGGGCTCATCGTACCTGCCTACGGCTACGCCTACTTTTCGCCGACGATCATCAAGTCGTACGGGTATAGCTCCATCCAGACGCAGCTGCACTCGGTGCCTCCGTGGGCCGTGAGCTTCGGATTCTCCATGCTGATCGCTTATTTCTCGGATCTGGCCAGACACCGCTGGCTGTTCACGCTGATCCCGATCTGCATCGCGATCACTGGCTTCGCCATCCTGCTCAACGTCCACCACGACAGGAACGTGCAGTACGGCGCGCTCTTCATGGCTTCGTCTGGCGTCTACGCTGCCATGCCCATCATCGTCTGCTGGTTCCAGGTACGTCCCCCCGCCCCTAATCAACCCTCGGGAGTAACAAGCTAACGCCCCACATAGATGAACCTCGGCGGCCACCACCGTCGCGCCGTCGGCACCGCGTGGCAGATCGGCGCAGGCAACATCGGAGGCATCATCTCGACTTACATCTTCCCCTCGACCGACGCCGCCAACTTCTTCCACCTGGGCTACAGTGTCTGCATGGGCTTCATCGTGTTCAGCGCGGCGAGCTGCTGCGCCTACTTCGTGGCTTGTTGGAGCCAGAATCGCAGTCGTGATAAAGCAGGGCCCGACATGAGTTTGACCGAGTACGAGAAGGTTGAGAAGGGCGACTTGAACCCGGAGTATAGGTACATGCTGTAATGTGGTGCAGTGTGGTGTGCTCCATTTCTGTGACAGAAGCTGAGAAGCGCGGTAGAGTGGTCGTAGCGACGGTAGAGTTCACAGCATGCCGTTACGGCTGGTTTTTCGACAGTGCGAAGTTCCTGTGTGTTTTCCTCTTTTTTTGGCTGTTTGAGTTGTGTGCTCGTTTGTCGTGCTTGTTGTTGGACTGGTGATGATTTTGAGGACATGCCTCTTGTTGTTCGCACTTTATTGCGAGGATGCGGTCAGGAACGGTGGGGAGCCCAAGTGTGCACTGTGACAGGTACGAGTGGGGCACGGTACACACACACAGACACCTCAACGCGCCTTGTGAGGTCCAATTATTGCTATGAGTGGTGGGGGTGTCCATGCGACACAGATTCGCGCAGCTGGGTGTGCGTGTACAGCATTACTCTCTTTCCTCTTGTCTGTGATCAACGCATGCCTTACAGCCTATACACCGGTCTCCAGATCTCACACCTGCCGCCATCCACCTCCGCTGCACTCCCAGCCTTCCGCAGCATGCCCTGACTATTCAGTCCACCGGGACCGCCGATAACCTCCACAAACCCGGCATCACCGACCTCGTCCCAGCTCCCCACCGGCCCTCCCATCGGGTTCTTCGCGAACGTCGCCCACATGTTCTGCATCAACCCGCTCAAGCTGGCTCCACTGGCCCCGATGTCCGCGCCCGTGCTCGCGTACGTGCCGAAGACGACGGGGATCTCGCTTGAGTGCCACGCGCCGAAGTTAATGCCGGGGATGGGCTGCAGCTGCGCGAACGACGCGTTGTAGTAGTACCGCCACGTCGGGATGCCGGCCGCGGCGCTGTCGTTGGCGACGATGGCGGCCGGACACTGGAAGCCGAGCTCGGTGTAGATGGCGGCGATTTGCTCGGTGGAGGAGGCGATGCCGCGGGCGCCGATGGGGTAGGCGGCGATGATGGCCTGGATTTGGGCGTCGGTGAGCAGGTTGTTGAAGGTGGTGCGGAGGAAGGCTTCGGTGTTGTTGTTGGTGAAGGTGAAGAGGATGCCTTCGTTGGCGTTCGTGCCGGTTATGACGGGCACGCGGGCGATGTTTCCGGCGGCGCGGGCCGCTTCGGGGTAGGTGAGTTGAGTGTAGTTGTCGTTGGTGGGGCGGAAGGAGAGGGCGAGGTGTTCGATGACGGATTTGATGGTTGCTGCTGGGGCTGCACGCGCGCATGCTAGGCCGTCGGAGGGTGTCGTGCAATTCAGGGCGGCGATGAGGCTGTCCCAGCTTGCGGGGTCGGCAGGGTAGCGCGCACTGACGGAGGATTGGCCGGATTCCATGATTGCGGCGTGGAAGGGGGGCGGGCCGTCAGGGGCGCTGGGGCCGAAGGACGTGACGAGGCTGTCGACGGAGAAGGAGCCGGCACTTTCGCCGAAGATGGTGACGCGCGAGGGGTCGCCGCCAAAGGAGGCGATATTGCGTTGGACCCAGGCTAGGGCGAAGCGTTGGTCGAGGTAGCCGAGGTTTCTTTCTGTGAGTGGGAGTTCTGGTGACGATGGGAAGCCGAAGACTGGCGAAATGTTAGTAATGTGTTTCCCAGGACGAGCTGGGTATGGGGTTCGGTCTGGCTGTTTGTCAACTCACCATTGGTGCGGTAGTTCGTCGCAACGATAATCACGTCTTGGTTTGCGGCGAAACTGCTTCCATCATATGCTGCGTTGCCATTGTACCCGAACTGGAGAGCACCACCGTAAATCCAGAACATGACGGGCTTGAGGACACCACCTGCCTGCGCAGTTGCTGGGGTGAAGATATTGACAGTAAGACAGTCCTCAGACTCCTGTGGCGCAGGTGTGTTGAACGCTGCGATCGTGAAATTGCGGCTCAATTCTGGGTAGTTGAATTGCTGGTCTTGTGTCAGTCATGGACCTTTCTGTTTTAGAACGGTCCGGAGAGAAGATCTTGCTGCCCACGGACGTCCTTGAGCTTCTTAACAAGGTCTTACCTGTATACACGCTGGGCCTCTTTGCGTAGCCTGGTATGGCTCTGACCATGGTGTGGCGGTCTGCGCAGGAGCGAATCGCGTAGGTGAAGCGGCAAACGGGACTCCTAGATACTGGTTGACCAGATTTGGCGAGTTGGCGACGCTTGTCTGGATTCCAACTACAACACCCGAGTCAATGGAAGCTGTTGGAGAGCTTCCCGAGCCTTCCTGTCGCGCAAAGTTCTGAGCTGCAGGAGCTGCGAGGCATGCGCCACTCAAGGCGCCTGCCAACAGAAGCTGGCTTGTCGTTCTCATGGCTGCTGTCGTGGACTCGAAACTGTGGTAGTAGTTACACCGCGATGATATACAAGGTACGTACCGTCATCAGCAGGTACGTGCAAGCCGAGCTTTATGTACCTGACCACATGTTCGACTGCACATATCTCCACAAGAGCTCAATCGGCTTTCTTCCTTGACCGATCACCAGCTTAGCTCCAGGCCTTCGGTTCGAGAGCCATGTCCATTTTTTGGCTAATTCCTTTGCTGTGCCTGGTACTCTTGAAGATCGACAAGGATTGGCTGCAAGTACTTAGCATCATAGTGCACCTTTGTGGAGGAGGGGAACGCGGGAATCTGGAGTAAGCCTTCATTCGACTACGGGAAGATGCCACATCGGGTAGCATAATACGAAACCATTGACCAATCAGAAAATGCCAAGAAGCAAGCAGCCTCGGTCTGAGTGAAGCGGGCCGAAAGAGGCAGGTCGTGGCCAACAGGTTGCGTTCGTGTGTGTTATAGCTTGGTAGTCGATCGGTTCTCTGACCGTCGGCTGGTGTTGTTCGGCGAGTTCAAGAGCACAGCAAGCATGAGTACAATATGTGAAAGGTTCAACTGCGTGAGTACAACGTTTCGTTGGGGTCCTCGTTTTCCATGTACCAACAGCAACGCCGACTGCCCTGTCCCGATACCCGCCAAACCATTTCCATACATCAGTTTCGAAACTTTGGGATTTAGGATTCGTTATTCCGGGGGGAAAAAAATCGACTAGGGCTCTCGTAGTGCTCTTCGGCCTTCGTTGGCCCTGTCTTAACACAATTTCCAGCTTAATGCTTCACTTCGCAACCTCCTCGTGCTTCTCCAAGTCCTTGGTGGCATTTTTCTCCTTCTGCTGTCCCTTCTTTACACTCTTCCACTCTATAGCCAATGCACCGAACACACAGAGAGCTGACAATGCAGTGGCCAAGTGGAAGACATTCCGCAGCGCGTCGTTGTAGCCCAGGAGGACCTCATGCAGCAGGTTCGCCGGTACCATGCTTCTCAGAGCCGTTGCACCTGCACTTGCCACAGAACCTACATCTATGCCAGGCATGTCTGCTAGATCTTGCTGAAGCCGCGAATCAAACAGGTTGTTGCCGACACTGGTGAAGACTGCTCCTCCGAGGATCTGGAAGAACATCATCAATGCCGCACCTGTCGAAACATCCTTGCGGGCCAAAACAGTTTGTGCTGCGACGGAAGGCTGCTGAGAGCCGGCGCCGAGGCCAAGGCCGAATAGTGCTTGATAGCCGATCCATCTGGCGTGACCGGTATGTGGTGTGAAGGTTGAGATTAGCCCGGCACCAATCGGGGTAAGGATCGACGACAACAACATCCAAGGTGCATAGTATCCTAGCTTTCTCGTCAGGAATCCGGCCATCATCGACGCAATGACCAGACCGAGCACCATAGGCAGACTCATGATTCCGGATTTGACGGCTGTGACACCTTTGATAGCTTGGAACCAGAGCGGGAGGAAGTAGAACATAGTCTGCATACTGCCTCCGTTGCAAAAGGAGAACCATGCTCCCGCGAGGATGCTTCTGTTGAGGAAGATGCGCGGTGGGACTGTGGCGTTGTCCTTTTTCCAAGCCTGAACAAGTATGAAGGCGATGAGGAGGACACCGAAGAGGACCAGGAGTGCGACAATGCGGCCGTCGGACCAGTCATAGGTCACGCCGCCCCACTGTAGAGCCAAGAGGAGACAGATGATGGAGGGTAGAAAGAAGAACGTGCCGATCGGATCGAGGCGTACGATTTTCTCCTTGAGTGTTGTGCGCTCTTTGTTGACCATGTCCTCGGGGATGTGGAGGAAGTACACCAATGCCAGGAGGACGATGCCGCCAAACGGAAGATTGATGTAGAAGCACCATCTCCACCCGGGACCATCGGTGAAGGCGCCTCCGAGCAGCGGCCCGACTGCGCTCGCAATGCCGAAGACCATACCTAACAGACCCATATACTGTGGTCGTTTGTGTAGTGGGATGATATAGACAATGATGATGACCGCACCCTGGAAGATACCAGCGTTACCTAAGCCTGCTAGGGCCCGACCGACGATCAGCATGTTTGAGTTCTGTGCAGCACCGCACACAGCTGAGCCGATTTCGAACACTACTAAAGAGCATAGGTATACCGTCTTCGGGTTGTAGAAGGCGTACACTCGGCCGAGGAGGAGCATAAAAGCGCAAGATGTGAGCAGGTAGGATGAGGCGTACCAGCCGACGTCCCCCAGCGATTGGAACTCATCTGTGATTTTCGGAATGGCGACACCTATAATGAGTCGATCGAGTGCCACAAGGAAGAGAACTGTAATGAGACATGCCATAATGACAATGACTTTGCTGGTTGGTAGATTTGCTGTTTCGGTAGTGGTCTTGGAGAGCTCATTCTGCTGAGTTTCCTGTTCCGTGGTATAGTCTTTGGGCTCTGAGGAACTCGAGTAGGTAGTGAGGGAGTTAGTGCGCTCCGCAGAGGGTTGGGCGAAAGACATTGTGAAGACTTGTCAAGTTCAAGATCGAAGAGCAGGTGGGTTGTATGAGATGCTATGGGGAGAGGACAGTTGCACAGCGAGACCACAGTCCATGATACTTATACATACCAAACCTACCTGACTCTACTCGGATACAAGTATACGACAATTCCATTACCTCCGGGAGTGAGAGTACTCCGAAACTGGCGCTGTTCGGACGTGCAGGCCTTTGCATCCAGAAGGGCTTCGGGTCGGGGGCCTTATGTGATCTCTTACCCGGGGCAATCTTGAGGTGCCGTTTCCTGAGGTGATAAATCGTCAAGACAGCGGTCATTCTCATCTGGCAGTGGCCGGCGGATAGACCCACTTCTTGACGATCGAAGGTTACGTTATTCGTGGTGCGTTCTCAGTAGGGCAGAGGTCGTGGGGATTCTCGGGTTCGGGTGACAGCTTCGAGTGTCGGCCGACGGTCTCCAATCATAGACTGACCAATCACAACATAGTTTCGGCCCCGAAGGCTCAGACGTCCAGATATGAAGCGCCCGAGCTCATCAGTCTTAGAACACAGGCCAAAACGATTTCATGGCACTTCTGCATTGCCTCATGATACTACTGGGTAACGGGCGCGAAGGAATTGGTGGTGGTGGACATCCTACTGATCGCACTCTAAGCGATTGCCATGCCACGCCTTGTCCACTCTTGAGAATCGATCTTGTGAGACACCCTCTCGGAGCTTTCAATTCGAAAATGCATGGCGATTGTCCTGCTCACTCAATGCTGCTCGGGTAGCAGCTGGACTCGAAGTTAACGGCTATCAGGGACATACGAGTAGCCTCCTGATCGAGCTGGAAAAGGTTCCGTAACGTCACACGACTCAAGCACCAACCACAGATCTTGATACTACTTTTCCGCCATACAGGCGTCCCCCTGGAGCACAAGGATCGAAGTCAACACCTATGGAGGCTACCACTGCAAATCGACCAGGAGGTCGACTAATTCGGCCAGTGTACTCCTGCATACGCTGCTCGGATCGTAAAGTGAAATGCGACCGCCAGAACCCTTGCGGTTCGTGTACGAAACACAATGTGAAATGCGAGTTTCGTCCACTGAATGCTCGGAAGCCGACGAAGCGGGCGAGAGACGACAATCCGCTGAGAGAGCGAATGAAGAAATACGAGCAACTGCTCAAAGAACAAGGCATTGACCCCAACGTTCTACCCGCACCTGAGTCACTGCCTCGGGGTGGGGGAACGCCTGATGACGCTAGTAGGACCGAGAATTCGACAACAGGAACACCAGAGCAGGAGCCCCGGGTGATAGACAGCAAACAGAATGAGGCTGCTATAGACTTACGAACACCGGACTCGGTCGGCTCAGAAATGGTCGGAATCACGAAGACTCAATTACTGCAACAAGGTGGCCTTGCCAGATTCGTGGATAACCCGTTGTGGACACGAGTGATAGAAGAGGTAAGCTTTCCAAGACGTCAGGCTTTCGGATCGAGTTCGATGACTTGTGGTCTAGTACAGGAGTTGTGCTCCCGACAGGTCCTCGAGGAAGTCCTCACAGCGAGTGTTGAAGACTCGGTACGGCGACGTTGCTGAGTACGTAGACTGACTTTGTCTACAGATGCACGACCCAGACGAAGCTTTCAGCGAACACTGCCAAGGGTCAAGTGATGAAGATTCGCATGAATACCGCGATGACGGTGACTTTGTGCTAGGCGTCAAGTCGGGCGTCAAATGCCTGCATCCTGCTTCAGACCACATACACTATCTGTGGCAAGCTTTCGTGGAGAACGTTGATCCTCTTACGAAGGTTGTGCACGTTCCAACTTTGCGGCCAGCAATACGAAAAGCGACGATCAGTATGGAAAGCGTGCCGAAGAGCTTCGAAGCTCTGATGTTTGCGATATACAGCATGGCTGTCTTGTCGCTTCAGGACACTGAATGCATGGCCCGACTGGGCGAGCCGCGTAAAGTCCTGTTGTCGCGCTACATTCTGGCTACTAAGCTGGCGTTGGCTCGAACCAATTTGATGGGTACTCTTAGTCTTGTGGTTTTGCAGGCCTTGATCTTGCACATCTTCAGCATTCGAGACATCTACGATCCTCGCACTGTCTGGACCTTAACCGGAGTAGCTCTGCGCATTGCCGAAGGTATGGGCTTGCAACGTGACGGCGCATCGTTCAGCCTGCCGCCCTTCGAAGCCGAGATCCGACGGCGGATCTGGTGGCAGCTCAAAATGCACGACTTGCGAACGACGGATCTCACCGGGCTAGCCAAATCGAAAGTCTTGGATCGAGATGAGGAGAATACAACCCAACCCCCGATTAACATCAACGACGATCAGCTCTATCCCGGCATGGCGTCCCTGCCAGAAGAGTCGAACACGCCGACAGATATGGTCTTTGTCGGGCTAAGGTCACAGCTCAGCAGCTTTGCTATGAACCTACATGCGAAGAAAAAGGAGCAAGGTGTCAAATCGGGCTGGTGGAACGATGCAGCTTCAGCAAGCGATGTGGTAGAGAAAGAGGCAGGTCTCAAGGAGGTTGAAGACATATTCGAGACAAAGTATCTGCGATATTGCGACCCTTCGGACCCGCTACAGCTTATGGCAATGCTTTTCGGGCGTATGGCTATGAACCATGCTCGATTTCTCGTCCATCATCCACGAAGATGGCCGAAGCCGGAGATGATGCCCGAGTCAGAGCGTCAGTTGGTCTGGAGTCTCAGTGTCAAGCTTCTCGAACAAACTGATTTGGCGCTATCGAGTCGACAGCTACAACGCTTCTGGTGGCACTGGCCCTACTTCTTTCCCTGGCCAGCTTTCATCCATATCATTGACACGCTTCGAGCGAACCCCCTAATGCCCGAAGCTCAAAAAACTTGGAGGTTGATCGAGTCGATTTATGCGAGTAACGAACAACTCCTGTCCAACACCAACAAGCCGATCTATATTGTCGTGGGCAACCTGACATTGAAGGCTTATGATGCTCACCGCACAGCTCTTTCGGATGCTAGAGTGAGCGCGCCAGCAGTGCCGGAGTTCATTACGAAGCTTCAACAGCAACGCGCATCTGCAAAGGCAAAAAGGGAGGCTCGCAATGCTAAGAAAAACCAGGCTGTGCTCAGTTCTGCCCAAGCACAAACAAGTGAGTATATGCCAAAGGCCGAGGACGCAATGGGATCGGTGCAAGACTCGTCTGCGGAGTATATGCCTTTGCAAGATCTCAACACGCAGTCAAACCCGCTGCAACCAAACACCAATATGGAGACCGACCCCTTCTGGTTCACCAACGGTTTCGTCAACGACTCTATGAATGCCACAAACGGCTTCCCGAATGACATAGACACCATGCTAGCTTGTCCTGCCACAAGTCTTGACAACATTTTCACTGGCGATCATATGGATTGGCAGCAGTGGGACGCAACTCTCGCTAATCTGAACATGAGCACATATCGCTAAACGCACATGGCCAGCTCAGGCAGCAATCACTTCCCCCTCAGGGCACCATCCGTCATTGACGTAGATTTGTAGCCTGAATTCTTTGCACCCTAGTCGAGGGGAGGTGGCCACAATAAGCTACTTAGTAGAAAAAGCGTTGTTGGTCTGTTGAGTTACGGTAGGACCATAGACACTGAAGTCGGGTATAGCATGAATTTCGACGAACGAAGATACCCGATTAGCGCAGAAGCGTTGTCCTTTTGGTGTATTACTCAAGGTCAGAACATTGAATATCGTCCGCCTGACAAAGACGTGTTTTGATGATACATCACGAGTAGCGTTGTACAGTGAATGACCGTCAGCCTTCGAGCCCCTTTGTGAAGTAGACTGGACAGTTTGGGCAGACGAACTTAGAGTGGCTAGGTAAGAGCGACTGGCCGAAATCTTGAAAGCGAATAAAACTTCGATAGCAGAGAAAGCAGCGCTATCTCAGCCAGGTCTTGTGTACAAGTATGAATGTGTGCCGCCTCGTCTCCGCTTGGGATCGACAGCAGCCTGGCTTGTAGTTGCGTATAATCGCGCTCAAGGACTAGAACACTGCCGTGAAGTGCCAAGGGTTGAGTCTAGAATTCGCCTCTTGCGTTTGCTGGCGGCGGCGACTATGGCAACTTCCATCCATTCTCCACACCTGTTGAGGACCTGCCGTACCACAGATCTGCAAAGTCTCATCTGACACTCGCCTTGTCACATCTCGGTAAAAGGAAAACCCCAGATCTCAGGCTATTGACATGTATTCAACTTTCACCCCTATGTCATTGCCACATTCCGCGAATACGAGATCACGTCCTGCACGGTTCCCTGACACCGTACCGCCATAGCATGCTAGATGGTCAGCAACTCGTGCTACATGTCGTTGCGGTGCCGTAATTCAATTGCAAAGGATACTTCAAACGCTTCGAGAACAGCGTGCGCTACACGTCTTTTCAACCCACTCTGTGAACCAAGGGTTATCGAACCTGCTCAAGATGGCGAAAGGCAGGAATCAACCGACTTTCAAAGTCCAGTTTCAAGCACCATCACAACAACCTCCTTCAAACCAACCTCACAACGAGGAACATAGAGAATTACGCGCAGCACGAACCTACCAATTCGTCATCAACCAGGGTAACACAGCCTCCTTCATTCCAGCCCCCAGCAGCAATTCTTCCCCTCCTGGGACCCCCGATGTCGCGAGTAGACAGTTTGTGTTTGCAGCGAACAAATCGACTGTTGCATTCACCGAGAGAAGAGAAGACAGGTCAGCATCGCCGGCTCCGAAGCGCCGAAGAACCAAAAAGTACCCCCACGACGACAAACTCGCCATCAACGTCCGCAAACCCATCAAGACCTACGTTCCGATCGATGCGTGGGTACTGATATTCCAACGATGCCACCCGAAATTCCTTTTGGATGCGAGGCTGGTGTGCAGAGACTTCCGCGATGTTCTCAAGTCTCAAACCATCTGGCGTGAAGCACGTCAACACACGTTCGAAGCGCTGACCGATCTTGGTTGTCCTGAAGGACTGACTGAAATGCAGTACGTAGACCTCCTTGTCAATCGTGGCTGCCAGATCAAACCGTGTATACGTCAAGAGACACGGAAAATCTACTGGCCTTTTATGCTTCGTATGTGTGAGAACTGCTTAGCACAGCAAGTTCAAGGTGGTTGGAATCACAGTCTAGAGGTGGCAGCGTACAGGAAGTACCGCTTGGACCTGGAGCCTGAAGTCAGAGATACGATTCCGGAGCTACTCATGAGCTTGCTACCTGCCGGTATCATGATGTGCGGGAAATGGGTTGAGCCCCGGCGGTTGCGTGCAGACAAACAAATGTGGGAATTCGAGGGGGACAGTTACCATGTCATGGCTCGTGATTACGAAAGACTAAAATCAGAGTTTAAGCAGGAAGTAATGAGCGAACCTGCCAACTTTTTACCCTGGGTGAGGAAGAAGTGGCACGCGACCAGAGGTCGAATGGCACTTGCGAAGACTTTGTCGGGCCTGGACTGGAATTTGATCCTGAAGCGTGGGTCCAACCGTGACGAGAAGGCTCAATTCTTCGAGGATCGGGCGCAAGAGCTGAACCCGCCAATGAGCCCAGCTGTGCTCAGCAAGATGGCAGCCTACCACAACGTTGTCGACAACAGCAATGCACCGAGCTTGCGAAGTTGGGACGTGCTCGCCCAGAAGATTGACCAGGCTGAACTCCGCGCGCAAGCCGAACAATTACTGGAATGGGAGCAACTGTCCGACAAACTTCGTGCGACGATGACCTGCACAGACGGTGTCAGTTCTCGGCTGCTGCACGATAAGCTGTTCGAGCACCGGAACACAATGGAAGCAACAGGCCCGCCGAAGCTTCGACGGAAGCAGCGGGTGCCGGAGCAAGAAGTCGTCATGCGGATTGCGCAGCACGAGCTAGACGGCCTGCTTGACAAAGTTCACGACGAGGACGTCCTTTTACTGCTTCTCAACAACGTACGGAAGTCGTACGAAGCGCTTGAGTCGAAGCCTCAGGGCCTGAACGGAGACGGTAGCAGGGGTGAATACAGGCTGCTCCTGGACGATGCGCGCATGGTTGTGCACGAGGTGCTGGCGCCGCGGACTGCGAACAAGAGCAGCACTCGGGTCAAGAGCATCATGGCGTCACTGCGATGCGTGGGGTGTACCAGGCAGGATGCCCGAAGACTGGATACATTCGAGCAGTTAGTGTTCCACGTTCGCAACACGCATGCCAAGTACGTGGGACCGGACATGCATTTCTGGAAGTGGGCGGTCCCCGTACAGAGCTACTTTCGAAGATCCAAAGACCCAGTGGCTTGGTACCAGATCCCTTGGCCAAAGTCGATGCCTGCCCTGCCGGCGCATCGCAAAGCCAGGAAAGATATGGTTTGGGATCCCGACGAAGAGCAAGAGTACGTTGAGCGACCGATCGAAGAGACACTCGATCTCTTTGGCGACCTAGAAGCCATCGGCGATAGCAGCATCGCCGCCGCCGACTTCACGGGCAACTTCTGCCACGCGGTGGCAACACTGGCCGAGACACGGCTTGAGTCGCAGTGCACCATGAGACTGGCGCTGGAGTACGCGAGGAAGCGGCAAGGTCAAGACGGCCAGCAGTGGTCTTCATCCGTCGTGCTGAGCCCGGCCACGCTCCACAAGCTGGCGGTGGCGAGTTCGGGGCTGGCATCCAACCTCACGTTCGAATTCGAGTGCGGGCTGTGCTCGAAGGAACAGGGCGACGAGCACAGTGAAGGCGAAGTGCATTCCCGGCGGGACCTGGACAATCTGAATTCGCACTGGCGGTACGTGCACCAGCTCGAGGACCACGAGCAGACGCAGAACCTGGTCTCGCTGCCGTTGGATCTCGAAGTGCATCGAAGCATGACGCGGCTCGACGCAAAGCTGCAGGCACAAAAGGCACGCGCTGAGTCGAAAGAGAAGAAACTGGGCGCGGGCGGCGACCACCACGAGGGTTCTGGCGCCAGAGACCCGCGTTGTGCGACGCTGTTGAGCATCCCCAGCATCCAGAGCCGCTTCGATCGATTGTTCGCCAGGCGCCAGGGGGGACACGACGGCAGAGAGTCTGGCTGAGGAGGAGGGGCAAGAGGCGTCGAGTTGAAACATGTGTTTATTCAAAAAGAAAAGCTAGGCTAGGGTATCTCAGTTATCTATTTAATTGTCCAGCTCCTTCAGCTGGCGATGGCCGAGGAGAAGAGCTTGGTGGCCAGCTCCGTCAGCAGTCTGGCCTTGTCGCCCTGCGGCAACTCCTGATAGACCGAGTAGACACTCTTGCCCTTTTTATCGCGGATGCCGCCGAGCTTGGCCCCCGCCGCAGCACCGGCGATGCCGCCCGTGATATTGCCGATGATGACACCCAGGCCGAAGCCACTGGCGGCGCCGACGATGGTCCAGAAGCGGCCGTTGGGTTTCGTGTGCCGGTCGGCGCCCTCGCCCTCTTCCTCGGCCAGATCGGCGTCGCGCATCATCTCCTCGAAGACGGAGCCGAACTGCTCCTTGCTGAACTTGTCTTCTTGCGTGTTGGCCTTGGCGCCGCCGCCGAAGAAGGTCGACCAGGGGAAGGAGGAGGAGGAGGAGGCGCCTGGCTTGGACGCCTGCGGCATCTCTTCGTCGGCATCGTCTTCGAACGTGGCCGAGGGGCCCGGGTGGAACTGGCGGCTGGCGTCGTAGTCGCGTCTGCGGGTCGCGTCGGACAGGGTGTAGTAGGCGTCGTTGATGCGTTGGAACTTCTTGGTCCGCGCGGCGCGTTCGGGCGAGTCCGACGGCACGCGGTCAGGATGTGACTTCAGCGCCGCTTTCTTGTATGCGGTGCGGATCTGTTCGGGCGTTGCGGTGGGCGCGACTTCTAGCACGGCGTCTGGGTGGGGTTAGCTGCTTTGTCTGGAGTGGTTGAGGTTGAAGTTGTACTACGCACAGTAGTCGACGAAGGTGTCAGACATGGTGGCCTGTCCCGCGGGCAACGAGCGTGGTCGCTAGTGAGAGGGGGGCTGTTGGTTGCTGCTGGTGATGTTGGTAAGGGTGCTCTTCCAGGGTGTGAGTGAAATAAGAACAGTAGTGTGCTAGGTGATTGGCAGCTGTAGTTACAGCCAGAGAGATGGCTTTGGTAGGAGGAATACAGGCGTAAGCAGGCTCAACGCAGCGACGAAAAGGCCCCATGACGTGCATGTTCGAGCCACACAGTCTTTGGCATTGGAAGCCTTTCCCTTTGCAGCGGTAGCGCCCGTGCGATCATCCTTAGCTCAGGGCCTTGCAGTCAGCCTCTTGGAGCTAATGAGAGTGTAAGTGTATGGGGAAGAAAGTGTCTTGGAGTGTCGGCCAGCCACCGAGATTTCCTCGACGTCGTCTTCACCTGAAAGAGACCGTCTCGTACCTGTACCTTGCGTAGCACCCAACGAACCAGTGGCATGACCTGAAACAGGCCAAGTCCTCGACTCTCAATCCTCGACTCTCAATCCTCGACTCTCAATCCTCAACTCTCAATCCTCAACTCTCAATCCTCAACTCTCAACTCTCAACCCCTCCCAGCTCACGCCTCTGCTTCTGCGCCCATCCATCTTTTGAACTACGGTCACCTCTACGCTCCCCACACCTGGCCCGCCAACCATGGGCTTCTGGAACGACGGCTACCAGGAACGCTCGCGCTCTCGCAGCCGCAGCCGCTCTCCCTCTCACAAACGCCAATACCGCTCCTCCTCCCACAGCGGTGTCTATGCACGCCCCTCAGCCGCTCGTTCCGCTTCCTCCTTCCTCGAGTCCGTCACAGGCTACAGCACAGCCTCCAGAGCAGCCACCCCCCGCCGCGCAGGCTATGCAGGCTCCTCACACGGCACGTATTCCTCCTCGCGAGGCTGGTTCGGAGTAGGAGGCTCAAACAACAACCGCTACAACTACGGCTCCTATTCTCGCGCCAGACCTCGAGGCGGGCTCGTCGCCAAACTGCGCAGGTGGCTGCGAGATCTATACTACTACATGAGGCGCCATCCCGTCAAGGTCTTCTTTCTCGTCATCATGCCCTTGATCACCGGTGGTGCCTTGACCAAGATATTGACCACCGTCGGCATACGCCTTCCCCCTCAGCTGGAGAGAATGCTAGGCAGTACCATGAACAGAGGCTATGGCCAGAGTGAAAGGTTCTACTCAAGAGGTGGTGCACGCGATTTTGGCGCGGGCTCAAGTCTGCCCGGGATGAGCAGTGGCGGCGGCATCGCTGGTTTGGGCGATATGATGAGAGTTGCAAAGATGTTCATGTGACGCAACCAAATCCCACAAACAAGCAATACGCCCCGAACTTGGTGGGGAACGCCAGCCGCACGTAAAAGCACAGTCGGCATGCTACACCCAACCAAGTCCAGTCTCTGGCTTTGCTCGTGTAGTACGGGGAACCATGACCGTCCTTGAAGTTGCCCGGCTAGCACGCTTGCATCGGTGATAACGAGCCTGGAAACCCCCTCCGCCGACCCCCACAGAGCACGACAGAACGAGACCTGTCCCATCAATCCGACCACATTGGCTTCCTCCGACTAGGTCTGCAGACCAACAAACAAGCCCAAGGGCACCGCTCTGCCACCTCCGGATCATACCGCACACCCCATCCCATCCCTGTAGCCAAACAGGCATCCGCCGCACCTCCCACCCAGAACCAAGGGAGAACCACCCTGCCGCACACTGCATCTCAAGACAACGCGCGGCCTCCCCCACCGACATCCGCCGCGCAAAGCGAGCATGAAGGACAGCCGGCAACGACGACATAGCATGGCACTTGCGCACCCCTCTGTCCGTCAACCAGGAAGGAGGGAGCAGTGCACTCACCGCATCCAATATAACGCGTCACCCACCGCGAAGAAGAATGAATGAATGAGAACGGCGATGACTTGAATGACTCGAACAAGCTAGATCTCCTGCAACTTACCCTGTCCACCATCACACTTCCTCGTGCAAAGCGTACCCCACTGTTGCTCAGTGCCAAGTCAAGCAAGCAAGTCAAGCAAGCAAGTCAAGCAAGCAAGCACATGGTCAGAGCTGTAGGCAGTCTCTACCGTACAGAGGTGCTGCCCGAGCAGTAGGACATGTGTATGTAGCGCCAAGGAGCGACCAGATCAGTTGGCTACTTGGCGGTGTGACGGCATGTTTTGCGCTGTGAACATGTGCATTATGAATCTGTGCACGGTGACTCCTGTGCGGGTACTTACCGAGGTGCGATGGTTTTGGTGCTTCCCCTTGGACTTGCGTAAGCTCAGAGCATAGTTACGGGTATACAATAGCAAGATCCCACCCAATACACAACAACCAAAGAACGAAAAAATCGAACCCAAGGCAATGCTCATTGCATAATACAGACATCTACATGAATAACACGCACAATGCTTTTACCCCCACTTGGCCTTCGCCTTGCTCACGTCCTCCTCAGAAAGCGTGCAGCGCATCCCTCGCTTGTGCTTTAGACACGTCCCAGCATGTACACGCTTCTAACGCCTCCTAATCGATGCCTTGGCATTAGACTTCGATGCACTCTTCGACCCGGAAGCGGCTGCAGCGCTCCTGGTCTTGATTGCATATCCTGTCTTGCTGCCAGGTTTCTCTTGCACGCTGACCTCCACTGGTCGGTCGTAGTAGCTTCCGTCCGAGTCGCTGTTGCTGCGCGACGAGCCCGAGGCCAGGTATTCCAGAACTTCGGTGCCCTCTTGCAAGAACATGTCGTCCGACTGCCGCCGTGTGATGCCTGGTTGTGGCGGCGGGGGTCCGTAGCTGGCATAGGGCCCTGACACGACACGCCGGCCGGGTGATGCATATCTCGGGTCTAAAGGATCGAATCTTGGTGCACGCCCTGCTTGAGTCGGATTGGGCAACTGATCCAGTGGGATATCTCGGGTGTTGGCGATCGATCCTGACCTTGACCGAGGTCCGCTGAGAGCTGAGTCAGCTCGAAGTCGACTCGGTGTTGACTCGCCACGACGGTGATAAAGTCCTTCGGGCATGGAAATGTAGCGTTGGCCTTGATAGTATGGCGCATACATGGGTGGACCGCCTCCCATTTGTCGAATGTTGGACGAGGAATTCGAGCGTGAGCCACCTGGTCGTAAAGGGCTGCCCTGGTACGGTACCGCTCGAGGGTCGGTTGCTCTGCCAATGTAGCCATAGTCCGGATCCTGAGGTAGAGGGTAGCTGACCAGTTCATCGCGGTCATCCCTGGCTGAACGTGAGGAAGCATTACTTCTGTTCCTAGCTCTGCCCTCCACAGGTCTGGCTTTTGGTGAGTCACCTCGCTTTTTCTTGCCGGCTTCAATTGTCTTTTGTTTGCCTTTCTTCTTGCTCGCAGGAGACGGTTTCGCTGGTGGTTGCGAGATCTTCTGTTGTACTTTCGTCCGTTCTAGTCGTTCCAACGCATCAATTTCCGGTTGACTCAACTTGACATTGGTCTTACCCAAAGCCCGCGCTCGTGCTATCCGTTCATGAGCTCTTGTCACCAGATCCTCCTCTTTCTCAATCTGCATGGTGTGCTGACCGCCCCTCTGCAAAGGGTAATCAGCGTAGTAATCCTCACTCTCCGAAAACTCCGAGCCGTTGTAGTAAGGATCGTCCGAACGCCTCCGCCGCATGTGCCTTGCATTACTGTAGTCTAGTCCATCAAATAAAAGTTCATCGGAATGAAAGCGGCCATCGTCGTCATAAGCATAACGTGGGTCAGGTCGCAGAAAACCATCCTCATCTTCAGTCCCAAGCTCTTGGAACCGTTCATCATCGTTCCCACTCCACGACTGGTGCGCACCGTAGCCACCGTAGCCACTGTATCCACCCCTGTTTCTCCCCAGTCGTGCCCCTGGTGGTCTTCCCCATCGGGGCACATCGTAAGGAGTTCGCGGCCGACCACCTAGACCGCCTCCTCGGAAAAAGAAGTCTCGATTGGCCTGTCCAAGAACGCAGCGTGACCGAGAATAGTAACACCGCTAGCACCAATCAACCATAAGAAAGTACCGATAGGACCAGCAAAGATGGCGATGGGAATGCTAATGCATGCAATACCAGTGTAGAGCTGAGAGGTTGTGGCGCGGAAGGTGCCAATCTGGAGATCACTACCACCAAGTCTGCCGACGATCCACATGCTCACAGAGACAAAGACGATATCGAAGAGGAGCCATGTGTTTGTGAGTAGGGCGTAGATAGAGAGCATCACAAAGACAACAGCATAGTTGCTGGAGAAGTAGCCCAAGTTGTAGTTTACTCTTGCTTGTACATCGGCAAAGTCTCTTGGCTTGGACAGTCTCTTGAAGTCGAAGAATTCACCAATTGGCTTGAGGTTGGAAAAGCGCTGACCAAGAGACTGGGATCTGACACCCTCGAATCGTTCACCGAGGTTGAGACGGGAGGTTAGCATGTCAATGGGAATGTTGAGTCGAGACATCTTGCTGGGAGATTTTGACCAGAAGTCGTGAAGCGGCTGAGCCTGTCAAATACTGTGTCGCTCGCAGGATTCAGGATTGGTTGCTGTTGAGGAGGATCCTAATTCGAGTACGTGATCGGGTCCGAGAGGAAGTGTTGAGAAATAAAGATGAGGTGAAGATGCTTCCCAGACAAGAGAGCGTAGGATCCGTGTTCGGATAAGCAGACAGCGAACAAAGAACTGGCAAGGACACGATTGCTCGTCGAGTGTTGGAAGGTGCAGACGTAAGCTGGCCGGTTGAGGAGGCTTCGGAGGGTGCGTGCAGGCAGGAACTTTTTGGTGTTCCGGGTCCCGTCACCCCTGGCATTAGAAGTGGAAATACGGAAAGCGTCCAAGCCACAGCTGAGTCAAACTTCGTTTCTCAGCCACAGGAAAAATCGTTTCTTCTCGAGACGAAGCTCTGGCATGTGCAGTCGATGCCCAGTCTGGAAGGATTTGTTAGAGGACACGCTCAGACACGCTTGGCTTGAACGTCCACCTCGTCACCTGCCAGCTGCAGGCTCAAGGTATCACGTCCATCGTCACCGCAACTGCTAGACAAAGAGTGAAAGAAGACGAGAAAGCAAGTTGGAGGGGGTGTCAGAAGCATAAATTGCTTTTCTTGCTTACAGTCCGGGAAGTGCACCACCTGGATTTGCCGCTACTGCACCTGGAACAGCAGTCTTGCCTTGCTTGGGCTTCCTAAGCCTACCAGTGCTGGTCCGTTTGTGCCCAAGAGAGCACGACTGTCCACTAAGTTGCATATCGATTGCAATTGCATGCCTCACTCTCCCGGCCGTCATCGGATCAAGTTTTGCGACGACACACGCTCCAAGGCCTCTCATCTTCGTTATCGTATCCGTGCGCCCTGCAATAGCCTCTTCGCCCATCCTACACCATGCGGGTGCTCACCTTCCACCACCTCTTGATCGTGTGTTGTCTGGCACTGCTGGCTCGATGCTGGACTAAAGAGGACCACGAGATCTTCCGCTTGCGAGACGAAGTCGCAGCCTCTGAAGGTCTAGATGTTTCCTTTTACGACTTTGTTGGCGTCACACCGTCTGCAACATGGGAAGACATCAACAATGCCTTTAGGAAAAAGTCAAGATCTCTACATCCAGACAAAGTCAGGCAACAGTTTGTTGCCTCGAAGTCGACACGGCCACCGAAGAAGGCGGGCGAGAAGAGGAAGCCCGGCGTTCATGTCTCTAAGGGGCCATCGCAACGTGAAATCGATAACTTCATGAAAGAGGCTACCGCTCGATACAGTCGCCTTGGCGTGGTTGCGACCCTCCTCAAAGGTAGCCAACGAGAACGGTATGACCACTTTCTACGACACGGCTTTCCATCATGGCGAGGTACCGGCTACTACTACGCAAGATATCGACCTGGCCTGGGCACGGTGTTGGTCGGCTTGTTCATTGCTGGAGGCGGTGTAGCACACTACTATGCATTACGCATCGGCTACAACCGTCACAGACAGTTCATGGAGAAGTACATCAAACAAGCACGAAAGTCTGCCTGGGGCAACGACTCTGGCATCGCAGGTATTGCAGGTGTTGCCGCTGGTCCTGTCGACGTGCCAGCCCCACCTGCTGAGGAGCCTGATCAACTGGCCAATCTCAACAGACGTCAAAAGCGGGAGATGGAGAAACAAAATAAGAAGGACAAATCGAAAGGTTCAAACAAGCCTTCGGCGGGCCGAGCTCAGGCTCCTGTAGAACCCCTGCCGGCGACTGCACCACAAGGCCAACGACGACGCGTCACTGCTGAGAACGGCAAGCAGTTGCTCGTTGACAGTGTGGGCAATGTGTTCTTGGTGGAAGAAGTGGAGGACGAGGAGACTGGAGAGGTCACGAACCAAGAGATGTTGCTCGACTTGGATGACATACACAAGCCGACACTCTACGACACCGCCGTTGTTCGGATCCCAATGTGGGTATTCCGGAAAGCATTCGACCCTTTCATGAAGAGTAGCATGCCAATCAGAGACGAATCAGTGCCATCGACTGAGGCAGAGATCGAAGCAGAGGCGAGGATGGCTGAGACGAAGGAAAGCACCCCCGAGTCTACTCTGCCTGCTAGTATGAGTGCTAGTCAGGACTTTGAGATGATCGACTCGAGCTCGGTACGGAACGAAATGAACACCAACGGTGCGAAGAAGAGAGCCAAGAAGGGCAAGAAATAGACTAGAACAGTGTTGTAGGACCTACTGTAACACTACATTCAGGCAATGCACGCTTAGGCTACCTAAAGAGTTGTTGCACTGGCAAGTACCACATGGTAGCATTAGCCATCATATCGCACATGCTCCGGCCCAAACGAACTAGTCCGCTTTGGATTCTGTCTGGAGTCGTCGCGACTCTTATCGATAAGGTATTTTTTGGTGATTTCGATGGTAGTCAGTTGCACAGCACCTCTGCGCCATAACGATTGCACAGTAACCAACGAACATGGCGACCGTCGTGCCACCACCGAGCAAACGGCAAAAGCTCGCCGCGACAGAAAAGGCGGAAAGAGATGCACAAGACGCACAGATACCCGACGGACTGGGTTCAATACGGATCCAGTTCGTGGATCAGGGCACCGGCAAGTCAGCTGGCCCAGCCGTGGCCATCGATGTGCAGCAAGCCACTGTCAAGAACCTCGAGAACCTCTTGAACACATTGCAAGCCAAGGATCCTTCAGACCGGACGCCATACAGGTTCTTTTTCAGCCAGCGCAGGCCAGACGCAGGCAACGATGAGGCTGAGGCAGATGTGCTGGATATTGACAGAGACATATACTCGTCCATACTCAAACCTGGCCTGAAGACAACTGAAGACAACATAGTACTACAGTATGCCCCACAAGCAATTTTCAGAGTACGGCCGGTGTCGCGGTGCTCAGCTTCCATATCTGGTCATGGCGAATCAATCCTAGCTGCAACATTCTCACCGGCCACATCTGCAACCCTTGCCACGGGTAGCGGCGATAATACTGCTCGCATATGGGACTGTGATACAGGCACTCCGAGACACACCCTGAAAGGTCACAGTAGCTGGGTCCTGGTCGTTTCCTTCTCGCCAGACGGCAAGATTCTCGCAACAGGGAGCATGGACAACACCGTACGTCTCTGGGACGTCAAGACGGGAGAAGCACTCGGCGGTCCTCTCAAAGGGCATACGAAATGGATCACGAGTTTATCCTGGGAGCCATATCATCAGCAACTGAAGGGCAAGCCGAGATTAGCATCCGCCTCGAAAGACAGCACCGTTCGCATCTGGGATGTGCCATTGAGAAGAGTTGAACAGACGTTGTCGGGCCACAAGAGTAGCATCACATGTGTTCGCTGGGGTGGTATACATCGCATATACACCTCTTCTCAGGACAAGACCATCAAGGTCTGGAACGCCAGATCGTGGACCTGCCTCCATACACTAACAGCTCACGCACACTGGGTCAATCACTTGGCTCTGTCAACCGATTTTGTCCTTCGTACTGCCTATCATGATCATACAACAAAAGTCCCAGATGACGCAAGCACAGACGCCAAAGTCTCGGCCGCAAGGACTCGTTTCGAGTCGGCTGCTCGTGTCAATGGGGAGCTAATAGAACGTCTTATCTCTGCCTCGGACGACAACACAATCTTTCTTTGGCAGCCATCGTCCTTTGATCCGAACAGTAACACCACCCCTAAGCCGGTCGCACGCTTATTGGGCCACCAGAAACAGGTCAACCACGTCTCCTTCTCTCCAGATGGCCATTATATTGCCTCCGCATCTTTTGATAACAGCGTGAAGCTGTGGAACGCGATAGACGGCAAATTCATCACGACACTGCGAGGCCACGTCGGTGCTGTGTACATGTGCTGCTGGAGTGCCGATAGCAGGTTACTTGTCAGCGCAAGCAAAGACACAACGCTCAAGGTCTGGGATGTGAAGAACCAGAAATTGCGGGAAGACCTTCCTGGCCACAAGGATGAGGTTTTCGCTGTAGACTGGAGCGCTGATGGTGCTGCCGTTGGCAGTGGAGGCAAAGACAAGATGGTCAAAATATGGAAAAACTGAGTGGAAGCTGGCCTAGGAGCATATCATTTCTTCACTGGCTCAGCGTGACAGTATATATGGCAAAGGGACATTGCCCTTGAAGCGGCATGTTCTCGGCCAGATCAACACCAAAGGTAGGTTCGTCAGCTTAGCAAGTATGCATCAGCTTGATGTGTAAGAGGTAAGCTCGATCGTCACTGTCACTTGCTCGGATAGCCCTTATTCTACTATATTGCCATCCAACTTGCCTGGTACACTCTGCGGCGGATCGTGTTCTGGGCTCCTGCCTATTAGGACTGATAGCCTTATCTTCCGCCCTCGCTTATACAATCTACCGTCTCAACTTCATATCCGTGCGATACAAGTTCACGCAGCACAGAAGACCCCTAGACATTTCTTTTCACAATCTCACCATCCCGGCAGGTGTTTCAACAGCACTAACATTTATATTTGAGCCGCACCTTCCTGATGCAGCATAGCCTTCCAGATAACATGCCGGCCATTGCAGGGTTCGCCATGATAGACACTATCGTGTGGGTCCCGACTATTACCTATCAGCGTTTCGAGCATGTACTGATGTGTCCAATGTACAGAGAAGTGAACGCAACTCTATCCGGAGAAGGGCGTCTGCACAGCTATAATGCATGGTTGCGAAAAGTATATGATGGCCAATTATCCGTGTTCCCATTCGAGTGGATCTGCTATTATACCCTCTTGACAACAACGTTCATCGGCTGTGGCTTGCTGATACCGAAATGGACATGAAAGAGAAGACCAGTGCCGAGGCGGCGCCTCAAGGCGTCGAGCCGGACAATGTCGTCGGCGAGGTCAAGGATCTTAAAAAGGCAGACGCTGCTCTTGAGTTCCTCCGGCAAGGCGGCGACGTGCCACCCATGGAGAAAGAGGATGAAGGACGTCTGAAACGCAAAGTCGACTTCCGGGTTGTGCCTCTACTGCTGGCTTGCTACCTTCTCCAGTACCTCGACAAGACACTCATTAATTACGCCAATGTCATGGGTTTGAAAGACGACACGAACATCTCCGGAGATCAGTACTCACAGCTCGCTATGATATTCTATGTCAGCTACCTTGCCTTCGAATTTCCACATGGATGGGGTATGCAGCGCTTCCCAACAGGCAAATACATCGGCGTCATGGTCACCCTATGGGGTCTCGTCCTGGCATCGACTTCAGCATGCAACAGCTGGGCTGGACTCGTCGTCACCCGCGTCCTGCTTGGTGTTTTCGAAGCAGCTGTCGCGCCGTCTTTGATCCTGATCACATCGATGTGGTACAAACGGGACGAGCAACCACCACGTTTCGGAATATGGTACCTAGGTACAGGCCTGGGAACGATCTGTGGAAGCCTAATCTCTTTCGGCTTCCAGCACTTCGAAGGCCAAAGGTTTCAAAGCTGGCAAATTATGTTCCTCGTCGTTGGACTGATTACTGTTGCTGTCGGAATTACTGTCATCCTCATGTTACCAGACAATCCGATGTCCGCTCGATTCCTGTCTCGCAAGGAGAAAGTTTGGGCCATTGAACGACTCAGATCCAATCAGACAGGTGTCGAGAACAAGCACTTCAAGTGGCCCCAGTTCGTGGCATGCTTCACCGATCCACAAACGTACTTCCTCTCTCTCATTACGTTGCTGAGCAATATACCCAACGGATTTGTGAGCTCCTTTCAAGCGATAGTGATTAAGGGCTTTGGTTATACGTCCAAAGAAACCGCCCTCTTATCCATTCCTTCCGGCGCAATCAGTGTCGTCTCCATCCTCCTAGCCACTACCGTGGCAGGTCGGTACAACCAGCGTGGTCTCAACATCGTCTGCCTGCTCATCACGGGCATCATTGGTGCAGCACTCATGGCATTCCTGCCAGCAGACAACAAAGCCGGCAAGCTAATCGGGAACTATATGACCAATTGCTTTGGTGCTTCACTGCCTCTACTCTACAGTTGGGTGGGCGCGAACTTTGCAGGCCACACCAAGAAGGTGACCATGAACGCGACACTATTGATCTCATTCTGCCTGGGCAATATTGTGGGACCATTGACATTCACCGAAGATTCAGCACCAGCGTATATTCCGGCCAAGATTGCAATGATCGTGTCTTGCTCCGCCGCCGTCGTGCTGACAGTGATGTTAAGGTATTACTATGTTTGGGAGAACAGAAGGCGGGATAAACTTGTGTCTGAAAGGTCAATGAGCCATGTTGCTGACGTTGAGTTTGCAGATAGGACTGATCGAGAGAACATGGACTTCAGATACACCTTGTAGGAGCATAAGAAGGTTGTGCCGCTTCAAGCCGCAAAACTGGAGCTATGCCTATTAGAATCAATGTATCCTTAAGCTAGATTCGACTTGCCTAGCACCCACACCCATCTAGAGTGCTACGTCACAATCAAGACTTGGCCATAGCTTGTATTAGGAACATGCAGTGCATTGTGGTTTGTTGAATCATTCAGTGCCGCCGACTTCAACCAAGGACCATGTAAGGTCGTTCAGCCATCACCTCACGCAGACCCACGACGCTGAGGCCCGTTCGACTTCTTCTTCTCCAGAAAGCTGTTGATGTACAGAAGCTTGCGTGGCTGCCGTGTCAAGAGTGTCTATCGAGCACTCGGCAAGCCCTCCACAGACCTCGACAAGCGCGCCTGCTCTTATCGCTCATATTCAAACGCCATGGGAGGCGGACCGCCCCGAATCTCGGAGTAAGTTCTCACTAGGCCAAAATGTTAATGTCACTCTCGAAGTGGAGAAGTTCGTCGTGGTACCTATCAAATACGTCCAGCCGCAAAGCTCACAACAACACTTACCATTCGCAATGCTGCCATGAAGACTTGACTCCGGCACCATACCCCTATACGACCTTGTCTACTCATTAACCACATTTCAAAGATGCCAGGTCAACAAACTAACGGACCAAGCTCACCTTCATCTAGCCTTAAAAAGCTCGTTAAAAGACTTGCCGAGGAAGGACCTGTCAAAACACTAGAGACACCTAAGCGCGTCAGATTGCTCTACAACGGAGCCTTCATTGCCGACACTTCGAGAGCATTATATGTCTGGGAACATGAATACTACCCACAATACTACCTACCGATGGAGTCTTTCGTCAAACCTCGCGGGTTCGACGTTAGACTCTCCCATGGAGATGCAATCGAAGACGAAAATGACAAAATAATCGGTGGTGGCCTCGAACTAGCGGTCCGGCGTGAGGACTCTAACGAGGAATTCAGAGTACTGAATGAAATGGTCCTGTTTGCAGCAGATCTCGAAGGTCCTGCCAGAAGTCTGAGGAACTACGTGAAGGTCATGTTTAATGCAGTTGGTCCGTCACTTGTCTTCCCTTCCTAGCATATCGACGAGACTCCTAACGTGTGTTCGGTCGCAGATCAGTGGTTCGAAGAAGACACTCCTATCTACGTTCATCCTAAAGATCCATATAAGCGTGTCGATTGCTTACAGTCATCGAAGCCCGTCCGCGTCACGGTACCTTCGAACGGTACAGATGTTCTTCTCGCAGAGTCGTCCACGTCAGTTCTCTTGTACGAGACAATGCTCCCACGTCGGTATTACGTCCCCTATACTTCGATCCGCACCACCTATTTGAGGCCGAGCGCAACCACGAGTGAATGTCCCTATAAGGGCATCGCCCAGTATCATTCCATCGTCGTCAACGGACAGGAGCACAAAGACCTGGTGTGGTGGTATCGAACACCGACCGCGGAGTGTATCCCAGTCACAGGCCTGAGATGCTTCTACAATGAGAAGGTCGATATCTGGCTACTAGAGGGTACGCAGTGGGTTAAACAGGAAAGGCCAAAGACTCATTTCGCTTGATTGGCTAGAGCGGTTATTATCTAATACGACATATGGGGAGTGCGCAGAGTAGAGGTGAAGCAAAGACTTTGCAGAGCTATCTTGGTATGAGCTTTAGAAAGAGAAAGCCGGTTGAACTCGTGTCGCGTCTCGAGTACGGCATGCTGGTCTTGGAACTTATCTAGGGGGTCATGCGGTTGTTGGAACCTCTGGTAAAATAATGCACTATCAATCAGGCCTTAGAGCCCGAGCACAAGAGCTTAATTTTGCTGCCGCGTTTGCTGACTCTAGTACGGCAGGGGGTAGCCTTCCGTATCTGCAGCGGTCAATGGACAAAATAGTTCCCATGCACCAACCCAAACCTTGCCGGTACTCATCGAAAGATGCTACGTGGTCAGAAATTCACACAATCATGGCGACATGCAGCCAATTGATTTCGTGCCAACCTCGATGCACATGAGGGTCGCCTGCAACGACTGTCAGTCAAACCATGACAGAAGAGTGTGTACGTGGCTGAATGGCTGAACAATGGTAAAGGCCTCGATCGTAGACAGCGATAAATTATGGGATGGCTGGTCGCGTATGTGACAGTTTTATAATGTATTTATGTTCTGGCTTTAGGCAGGCGTAACCACCTGAATCGCCCTGATTCTGCACTGATGTACTCACGTATTCGGTCAGAGACGCCCTGAATCAGGCCAGGAATTGCGACGCACACAATTAGCTATCTCAACTCCTAGGTAGCATCTTCCTGTTGTACATCGACTTCTCGCACTACCTGCTGTTTTCGAAAGCGTGTTTAGTTACCAGGACGTCGGGTATCCGCGCTCAAAACAGGGCACTATAGTGGCGTCGACTCCAGCTGCATCGTGTCATAACTCGACATATGACAACGAAAGCTCCCACGGGAAAACCACGATGGGAGCGTCAAGGAGCCGGCCCTGCACTGCCTCAATCCGCTCTCCCGCCCCAGACGTACTGTCAACCAATTACACAACTGTCCGCCAGGCACACTCTCCCTTTGAGATCCTACAGCACCACTTCAAGGCAGACAGCTCGGAATCCATTGCCGGGGTGTCATAGCAGTGGTTCACGAGCTGCCAACGGTATAAACGCACAGCTAAAGGTTATTACTGGTGACAAGACATTTTCTTCAGTCAGTGGTTGTCATCGCAAGCATTTCCAACTAGATCAACATGGAGTCTGTCCAAAGCAAGATCCAAGCGGCTGCACCGCGCAACCGGGAACTGTTACGAACGTTGGCAGAGACGGACCATGCCAAGCCAGCTCTTGAGCAGCAGAAGCGCTATGTTGCTGACGTTGAAAACGAAATCAGGCAACTCGACAAGCGCAGAAAGGAGCTTGAAGAGAGACGCAAGAAGGAGCTCAAAGAACACGAGAAGTACCGTGACTCCGTGATGAAACGATTTGCCTACAAGGTCAGTCGCAAGCAG
>Ga0066648_10000221_pt1 | contig 41235 bp, 35 predicted proteins | sample CryGeyCG12114_NA_FD_59537 | JGI IMG/M metagenome (GOLD analysis project Ga0066648, IMG submission 59537) | Groundwater microbial communities from aquifer - Crystal Geyser CG19_WC_8/21/14_NA | ecosystem: Environmental > Aquatic > Deep subsurface > Groundwater | place: USA: Utah: Grand County... | reverse complement strand
GTACGAGTGGGATCAATACCGCGATGAATGCTATCGCCTCTACATCACCGAGCGCAAGGTGCGTCCCAGGATCACTTCGTCACTCCCCGTCGACCAATTGCTAACTACCAGCGTAGTCGCTCGAGGATATCATGCAATGGATGAAGGAACAGCATAACTTTGCCCCGTCCAAGCGAGCCTTCCAGACACAGTTCAAGCGATGGGACTTCCCATCCAAGCAAAACCCAGCTCATCGAAATGTCGACCTTGTCACCCGAGTCAAAGAGCTTTGGGAGCAGAACTACAGTCAGCGGGTAGGTCAGATGTTACGCAGTCTTGCTGGAACGTCCACTAACTAGGCCCAGGACATGGTGAAGACTCTCAATGACGAAGGCTTCCAAATCAAGGAGCGCGAGCTCATGCGCGTTCGAGCCAAGAATCGATGGCTTCTTCGCATCCCCAACGGTCAAAAGGCTTCCCCCGAGGATGTCCAGCTGGAAGCTCAGCTCCTGGCCGCTGCTGCCGAAGACACTGCACAAGACGGTCAAGACCCTCAACCGCAGTCACCAGCAGCAGTACCCGCATCGGCCCCGGCATCTGGTGCTGTACCTGCGCCCCCCGAAGAAGTAGTTCCCGACGACGTCCTTCGCAAGCGCAAGGAACGGCACGACAAGATGCAGGCCGAATCCGACGAGCGGTGGGCCAACAAGAAGCGCCGCCGACGAACCCGAGACTATGCCGGCATCCCAGCTGACCCGCCGGGCCCTCCTCGATTCCCCTCCGAGACCACACTGGGCGAGTCGATGGACTTCCTCGAGATGAACCCCGAGCTGTACAAAGAAGCCCGAGCCGACTTCCAACGCATCTGCGAAGACATGCGAATCATCAAGAAAACTCTCGCCGGCACGGACAAATGGCAGGCTGCAAAGAACCGCCTCATCCAAGAAAATGCCCACCTGAACGCTGTGTTCGCCAACCCAGACAAGAGACAAGCCAAAGACCTCGCTCTCGATGTGATTGCAACCGATGTCACCAAACGAATGCGAACCATGGACACCCGTATGACCATCGTCGACGCAAAGAACATCCTCGGTGTGAACCCGGAGCAATCAAGGCAGATTAGAAACAGCTTCTACATCATCCTGCAGAACGACCACTTCACAAGCAAACTCGAAACAGGGCCTGAACATTGGAACGAGCTGAAAGACCAATGGATATTATGCACCCCCATGCTGCAAGAAATCATGCGCGAAGATCAAGACCCATCCCTCCTAGACAGGAAGAAGAAAGCCCTCGAGGTCCTCTGCCGAGACGTCATGAAACGTCTTCGAGATGCTCAGAAGCGAGACGATGGTACTGTCAAACCACCCACTCCCAAGCCAACACCTGCCCGAAAAGAGAAGCCAGCCATGGCACCACCCCTCCCTGCTCTCGACACTTCAGACCTGCAGATCGACCCCTCTATCCTTGCAGACACGGCAACCGCCGCAACAGCTCACGCCCAACCAACACCAGAAACTCCCGCCTCTGCTCCTGCCCCTAACCCAACTACCCCAATACCTGTATATGTCAAACCGCATACCGAATCCACAATTCACGCAAGAGACAAAATGTTCCTTTCTCAGCTGTCTACGCGCACTTACGCCGAACTGACACATATAATCATGTCCAAGTGGTCTGATAGCGCTATTGTCAAAATCGAGGGCATGGCCAAAGCACCAACAGGGTCGGACATAGCCTTCACAATCGATGGCGACGATGAGCTTGATGCCTACCTCGACCACGTACAGGGTGCCAAAGTCGTATTTGTCGTTCAGGTCAACCAGGCTTAGTTGGCTCAGGATCCGGGCGTGCAAGCACAGATGGACATACTTGGTTTTGTTCGCAATGGTCAAGGTCACATTGGATCTCAGTCCTATGGGTTTGGGAAAGGAGTACGGACGGGGTACGGACACAATGGATCATGTTGAGCCTATGCGCAGGTGACGATGCTTGGTGTGATTGGAGTAGCGTCGTTAGTTGTAGCAAGCGCGAATGGCAGCATGCGGTCAGTGTGCGCAATATTCGAGTTCATATCGGCTAGGATATGGTACGATATGACATTACATCCCCGCTCGCGTGATACTCAGAGTGGGACAGTATACTCACGCGAAATGACGATGGTCACTTGACACACAACCAAACCCCCTCCTCGCACTTATTGCTCCCTCGTGGCTGTGCGGGCGTACGCGTCTTACGTCAAAGTATTAGGAATGTTTCAGCGGTGGTGGCTTCCTCAACTTCCATCTCATTCAGAAGGTGCAAAAGATTGACGTAGGAAATGGCGCCGGACGCGGTTTCTGGGTTCAGTTCTATTATAGTACGGCTGAGTCCCCCGACTGAGGACAGAAAACGTGCAGGGGGTCAGAAAGATGGATTTGGGTTAAGCAGCCATTGAATTGTCTATTGTCCAGCAGTAGGAGTAATGTTATAATATGTGTAGTCACCAGCTAGGATCGCATGTTTGGTACCTTACTCGTAACGAGGTGCGAGTCGGGGTTATCATTGCCCAGGCCTGGGTGCAGACGGTTGTCCCGGCCGTCGTCGTTTGCGTTCTCACGACCGCCATGATGGAGGGAGGATGTTGTCTTCCTGGGATTCGTCATCGGAGACGCCTGTTGTTTCGATGATCTCACTTCTGTTGCTGTGACCCTCCATCTACGCTGCTAGTTCGTCCAACACAGGGAGCAAAGCCCACATGTAATCGTCCAAGTTGAGATCGCAAATCTCACTGGCAGGTGGACCGTGTACAGGCAAGGTCGCCAGGACATGCCTCAGGAGTTCGAGATCTTCGGCGATGTCGTCCATGTCGCGAATGGCAAACTCTGCCGCGAGCACCGCTGTGACCTGGCCGAGCGCATTGTTCACGTAGTTGGCCGTTTGGTCATCTGGTTCCCTGTCGAGTTGGCGGACGACTGCTTGTCGGAGCTCGGTGGCGATCACTGTTTCGACTGCGGCGTCGGTCGGTTGCTGGCCGAGCTCCGCGGCGACGTCCTCTCTGAGCTCGGATATTTCTGACTTGTATGCGCCTATCGTGCGTGCAGCCCATTCGACCCACTCGGCATCCAGATTGGTCTGTTGGCCGATGTGGTCGAAACAGACGTGTGTGACAAACATATCGTAGCTCATGTGTGGGCGGCATTGGAGTTTTTCCCGATCGAGAGGACAGTTGAATTGGCCTTGTTTGAACCACTGCTCGAGACATTCGTCGTGCCAGCTGTGTTTGCAGGTGTCGTGAGTCAGGGTCTCTTGGACATCGGTGATGGGTTCAAGGCAGATTGAGCAGTCTTCTTGGTCTTCGCGGAGCGGATGACCGCGCGTGCGCCGGATCTTTGCGAACGTGTGATGTTGTTCGGGATACATTTCTTCGTACATTCTCGTATCTAGGGTGGTTTCCGGAGTAGTGGCCATGACTCCTGTGAGGCAAATATGACTGTTGCGATGGTTGTGTTCCTGTGTGCTTTGCTTGGACTTGTTCGTGTCGTGTGCCGATGCTGATTTCGGTGCGTATGATGCTGTGGACCAGTCCCTGCCCGGTAGAGTATTGTAAAACGATGTTCTGAGTGGTCTCTGCAGTGTTTCTGATTTACACCTCCATCTCATGGCTGCCCCGCCGGTCTACTTATGCGGATCCATTAGCTGACAACCTGTAGAAAGTCGTGCTTTCATTGTGGTGTCCTTTGTTGCTCAAGCAATGGGTTGACTCGATTCGCTTTCCAAGTATCCCTTGTTGACTGTTGTGACATTGTTCAATGATGGGCTTAGACAAGGAGGATTGTTGTCAACGCATTGTAGGCCTACGAACCTCATTGTCGTTCGATAGGAGGCATACCATTCTTGAGGCAATGCTAGCTGCTGGGAGGTCGGAAACGGTCTATCAACTCGCGTTAAGTGTGACTAAGCCCAAAAACAACGAGATGGTGTCCCATCCCCGTGGCATTGTCACAATTCAATGGTCTCGAGTATCTGATGGCCATGATGGCGGGCACAGTGTGCTGCTCGTACTTTTGTATTGCCCCATGAGCAGTGCCAACTCTGCTAGTCTTCATTTCTCATCGCCAATGGCAGCGTGGTCATAGCGTTGTGGCGAACTTTGTTCGATAGAGTCATTGAGACAATCACTTTCACCAGTCTGTGCAAATTGAGACAGTTCAAGCATGATACTAAGTGTATTTTGAGTCCCATTGACCGGATCGGCACACTTGCCCAATGCGGTCCAGAGTTTGAAGCCCCAGTAAACAGCTCGAAGGAAGTTGTTAGAGCTCACCAAATGCTGATTAAAGTTCATTGTATACACCTAGAAAGCAAACATTCCACATACGCCACAAAAGGTCACTGCTGATATCATCCTTTGACATCGTAGCCAACCGGCTGACTACCACAATGCGAGTCCAGCCTTCCCTCGGGCAAGCCTCTGACTCTTCCTACGACCACTGTCCGTGTCAACGTTGATAGCATCTCTCTTCCTCGGCCTCTTTGATTTCTTGTTGCTTCTATTCAACGATATCTTTTTCACTCGGCCACCGCTGGTCTTAGAAGGGCTCGCAGAATCCTCTTGCTTCACTGTTCTCGGCTTCCTCTTCACCCCATTCTTGCAGCACGAATGCTTGCACTTCCCCTTGTCTGCACAGTCATGTAGACATTGCCATTTTCCCTTGGGAAGTTTGACTGTCCTTGGACTGAGTTGATCGCTACTACTGTTTGAACCCTTCTTCGCGGCACTTTTCTTGTCCTTAATATGATCGTATGGGTGATAGTCAAACCCCGGATCCCTTCCATCTAATGCCGTTGTCGGGTCGACTTCCCACAATCCTGCGGCACCGCAATATGGAAAGGCTGTCGTACTGTTCAAGAGATGTTGCAGGGAAGGTTTCCATGCCATCAGGACTCTATCGGCTTTGCTATCGTGTCGCACGTTTTCCAGACCATAGCCAAGATCATTGTTCAGCAGATTCTCGTTCTCTGATGCGACGCTGGGTCGATGTGGCTCGCTGACGTAGTGCTCATCTGCTGGTGCTCCATCAGGCAGGGGACAAAGGATAGGCTCCCGCGTGAGCTGGCTTCTGAAGTAGCTCTCTTGAGCGAAGAGAGGCACGAACGCCATGTTGTGAGCGATCCTGTATCGTTGTTGCAATAAGGCGGTGCTTCTCGGCTGGAGCTGATCGTCACATTCAAGTGGCCAAGCGTACTGTACAGACATGGGCTCATTCAGGTTGACATGAGACCCTTCCCTGGGCTGCCAGTCACCAGATATGTACAAGACGTTGTCTGTGACCTTCTGCGCCACTGAATGTTCTGGCCTCGCTAATACTGACATGGCTGTCACTTGATAGGCAGCAGGTTTGTGACTTGTTCCATGCCCCTGTGCGCTGAAGATCGGTAACACGATCATTCGCGTGCAGTATACTGCGACCACAATGGCATATCTCACCTTTGGGCATATGTTGCCCACGTTCTTCGACCAAACCCGGCACTCAGCATTTGGCACTTCTCCTAGTGTTGGTACCATGTGAGGGACTCGAACGACCATTCCACGCCGCCATTGGTTGGGCTCCGTATTCACCTTGCCTAACCATTTTCGGGTGGTAATGTTGTCGGATGCTGTGTTCGTTGCATGGCCACACTTGTCACAGCAGTTCAGGTCTTTCCCGGCTGAAAGCCTCTTCGACGATTTGACGCTCTCTGTGACACTACTCGTGGAATGTCTCCGTTTGTTACCAGGTCTTGTCTTTCGAAATGCTTGAGTCTTAGGCAAGAGGGTGTCTAGTACAGCCTTTGGAAGCCCGCCCCATGGTGTTTTCGCTCCTTTTGTCATCGTCGAGCAGGTGCTGTACACTAAGGTAAGTCAAGTGCCGGGTAGCTTTCTCTGCGAGGAAGATTACCTCTCACGACTACTCTAGCTGGGTTTGAGATCGTCTTTCCCACATGCAAGTTTCGAGCATAGGGTAGTTTCGTCCGAGGCCATTGTCACGGCGCCAGAATTAGTGGGCTTTGTAAAACCACGCCGCCGGTTGCGGCGACCTTTGTTGTCATACCTTTTGTAGTCATGGATGCATAAGCACAAAGAAAAGGTCGAGTCACGGCCTTGGATGCACGCAAACCACGTGCGGTGATGATGGGTATGGCGACATCTGATGATCCCACCAGGAACAGCGGAACGTGCTGGTAATCACAGGTCTCACTTACCATACCTGGGAAATAGCAGCTACTCTGTCAGGTACGCGTTGTTCGAGGCTGTGGTGGTGTGTATTAGTGCTCTTCCAAGAAAACCAGGCCCTTTGTCTGAGCCTTCCTGATTGCTTTTAAACAGTGCGCAAAGCCTTACTCTGTCTGACGAGCATTCTGCCATAGCAATCATGTCGACAGCGACAAAGGCGCTTTGGTGTTTCGATCAAGCGCAACGACAGGACAAAGCCGTGCGAGAAACCATTGACCTCGTCGTGTCTCAGTGTTCGCAAATGGACGTTCCCTGCTCTTCCACAAGGCTTCTCATTTTTCGAAGACACCGAGAATTCCACACGACGCGATGTGGACAAAGAAAAAAGTAATACATTTGCGTGCGAGAACAGGTAGGAAATGTAGCTGCAAGTATAGCATCACTTTAGCCACACACGAAGTACACGTGTGCCAAGATACGCGTAATGGCAGAATCGGAGTTAGTCGGATTCGAGAGGTACGTAATAGTACTTCGATGTAAGTGCATACGGATGAGCGTTCAAGTGAACGGCACAACTTACACAACAACAATGAAGAACTGTAGGAGGACATTTCACATCAATCATTGTCACGACTGCAAACTGTAGGCTAAGTCTTGGGTCAAATACATTCTTCAAACATTCATATAGGTTAAACTTTTGCACGAGCAGCATTTGAGTGAAGTGCTCATGGACATTGTCTCCTCGAAGCGAGTCCGATTGAACGTATTCAAATGGATGTAAGAACCGTGCTCCACAAGTTCAATCGTCATACTTGGTCGACATCAACGATACCCTCAGTACGTTACATAGTTGTAGTTCTTTCAGCCATGGATTGTCTCAGTCACGGCACCAGCATGCTCGTTTGTCTTCGCACCTGAGTCTCGGAACAGCTTTGTGCTGAGATCAAAGACCGGCAACGGGCACGGGACACCAGTCGATGCGCAGACGGTGATGATGGCAAGATACCAGCCCATTATGCATGCAACCATTCCGAACCCGCCAGCGATGAGGAAAAGCTTGTCAGCGTAGGCAATACCGGCTGCAGTTGGATTGTGGCCGAGCTGGAAGTTTGCCGCAGCGAAGAACCCGAAGAGGAAGTCGAGAGCGACGAAGGTGATAACAAATGGGACGTTGGTTCGCAGGGAGCCGATGGTGAATATGACTGAGACAAGAAGCATGACAACGTTGTAGAGACCTTGACCGGAAGTGTAGGCCACGGAGAGTGCTGCTTCGGCACCAGTGCCATAGGCGGCGTCTAATGGATGTGTGGGGTCGTTGGTGTATGCCTGTGCAACCCAGTGGACGCCGACTACAGTTGAGGTTAGCGGGTGTCGTTTCATATGACGAAGGATACTTACAAATTCCGAACACAGCGAACGGGAAGGTGTTGCCGAGAATGAACTCGCAAATGCCCGCAAGTACCATGGCGATACCTCCGAAGAAGTACCAAGCGCCAGTGAGGGAAGCAAGCGAAGCGGTGCTAGCTCCTTGGAATCCACACAAGGCGAACATAGTGTTGGTGAAAGGTACCAAGAAACCTAGGAGTCCCAGTAGTGTTGGGTTACCCAACCGCTTTGCCAGATCACCCTTCGCCTGGTTAGGCTGGAAGAACAACTTTTCATATTGCTCAGGGGTTAGGGCGACGGTCATTTGACGAGTCAAAGAGTGTCGATGGTGATCATGTGTCCAATCGCTAGGCTTGTCTTCCGGCGTGGGTTGTTGTGACAAAACGTTGGCTGCTGCCATCTTGATCGTTGCTTAAGCGAGTAGGAAAAAAGGGTGATAGATATGGATGTGGCCTGCCGGACTTGAATTGTGCGAGCTCAACTTGATCTATTATGGAGCAGACTTGTTCAGAGTAGACAGGAAGCGAGAGAGTGGGAGCCAGGACAAGGAGACTGCGCATAAATACCATTGTTGGATGTTGGGCACCCTAGCATTCACAGTTAGTACATCGGCAATGAGCATAGCATGGTGTGGAGGCCAAACAACATGGAGGCTCCAGTCGTGGCAACAGGCCTGCAGATCGGTTCAAAAGAGATCCAAGCTCTCGGTAGTATTGTCCTTCTCGAATAGCAACAAAGCGGCTTCAGGAGTGATCCAAGGGCGGGAAGCCAGTACGAGAACGCCGCCAGCGACTTTCTGTCGAAGCCAGTCATAAAGTTAATGCGGAGGAATAGCAGCTAATGCTCATAAGGAAAGGGTGTCCACACGGCTTGCACTGGTGTCTTACGCAACGATGCTTCGCATAGCTTGTTCGAGAGCCAAATTCTAGCTCACAAGACCGGTCTCGAATCAATTGTGGGGAGGCTTCGCGTGCGGGCTGGACCTTCTCGTAAACAAATCAAATGCGGATGCCCCGGATTCCTGCTCGAAGGCCGAAAATCCACCTGCTTTGCACCGATCGTGTGGTCATCGACACAGCTGAATGTAGGCTGGAGGTTTGGAGAAGTGGGATGGACTTGAATCAGTGGACTGGACATTCGCTACCGATCGGAAGGGCTTCTGATCTGGGGACCCCAGACGTAATCTCGTGCAGCTAGCGGAGGCGCTTTCACCCACGAAGGCGTCCGCACAACCTTGCATTCCATGGAATGGTCTGGGTACCCCTGTCACCATTGCCGTCTGTTGAAGCAGCGAATAACAAACTGTTGTCTGAGATTCAGCCTCGGTCGGAGGTCAGAACGCGCTTCAAGTTTGCCAACATGCACGGTGACAAATTTCACCGACTCGGATACTATCCGACCTTGCGTGCAAAATGGGCAAACACTTTGTTAACTGCCTTCTGCCGCCGCTTCCTATGTTGCCACTGGTGACAGCAGTGTATGCGTAGGACGGAGAAGGCAAGTACGGTCGTAAGACTACCATCACGACTTGGAACTTTAGGCTGGTCCGAAGTTACGGGGTTTTAGTCTGCCTCTGTTAGCCCCAATCTGCAAGGCTTCCATTTAATGCGCTGGGTATCGGGAAGCTTGTTTCATCACTTCAAGGAAGAAGCAAAGCTTCCACCTACAGACGTAAAATAGCGAGCTCCGAAGCGTAACTGAGATGTAACTTCAACAGTCTAAACCGCCTCTGAACTATGCTATCTCGCTTTTGTTCATGGATCTCGACGTAACCCAAACAGGAAGGTCGTTGTGAAAGAGATTGTCAAATTAAAGAGCTGTGATGGTAGACACTAACGGAGATGAACTTCATTCGGCTGACTTTCTAAGGCAGTAAGGCTCACCTCTCATCGTCTGCCGCTTAGCAAGCCTGGCTCGGGCATACTGCCACTGATACACCACCTTCAAGAATGTTTCACCAGCAGTCGTGACGCTTAACAATCTTGCCGCTTCCCTTCGATACAGAGCACTCGAATCAGCGACGAGAACATGCCTCTATCCAGCTCCAGAGCGGGACAAACTCGGTGACGAGCCAGAGAGCCGACGCAACGATAGCGCTGCCGTTCATCAATGCTGAGTTGGCAATGCTGAATGAGATTCGTATCAGCGAGCTCAACGGAAGGAGAAGACATGACCATCATGTATGGGTGGGCACCCACCAGCTGAAGTTTTAGTAACCGCCGAAATAACACTTCGGCAAGCTAAAGATGTGATTCTAGATGTCTCATGTACTCAAACACGGATGGAAACTGACACTCTAGCATCATGATCACTAAACTAGTCGGCTGTTCCTGTTCCCTGCTTCTCAAGCACAGCAACGATTTTTGCGGGCCTTCAGACATGAGGCACGACTGGACACCGTTTCCAATAAGCCTGTACCTTCCACTACAACGACGATTGATGAGCGAGCATTGTGGTACGCGATACGGGCACACTGAGCGAAAACCTGCTAAAGCGTTCTTCTCATAATTCGAGGTTGCAGATCTTTTTGGTTCAACCGCTCGTCTGGCCCCGCAGAAAGCGTTCTACCTAGTCACCATACCTCGCGGATGCATTACTTGCACCGCTGCATCTAGGGTCTGATAATGTCGCTCACAGATCCTATACCATGAGTCGATCCGACACCGAAGGATTACGCTTGTGAAGTCTGTGAGGTCCTGGTTGTACACCGAATCGCTCTCACCAACCATAACGCTGTCTAGTTTGTCCATGCCCTCGAAGTTGTCATCCAGGACATTGTGATTCGCGTCGGATTGGGGGCCTTTGTCATCGGCTTCGAGCTGACTTACCCAGGTTGCCACTCTTTTCATCGCTCTTTTCATTCGTTCTGCCTTCTTGGATTCCATTTCGGTTGTCTCGTCATCGGATCCCCCCCTGTTCTCGGGTACCTCAATATCGACCACACCATCAAACAACCCAGGACCTGTCAGTTCTTTGCAGACCTCCTGTGGTGGACCAGCTGCCAGATCAGAAACACTATTGACGTCTTCCGAGACGTTGACGACCATGCGCTCGCCGTTGTCTTTGGACGCATCAAAATCATCTTTGAAGATGAGACTTCCCTTAACACAAGGCGTCCCACGTATAGCAATTTCGTCGCCCAGGTCAATTATTTGATGGGTCAGTGCGTCGATCTCTCCTGCTGCGGAGCTTCCTGGATGATGTTCTAGCTCGGCTCGTTGCGTTCTGAGTCTCCCTAACATTATCTGTAGTTCAATCCTTTCTTGCTCCTCGGCATTCTCAGAAGTGAAGGACAGCGCATCGCCACTGTCGTCACTGTCAGGGGGGAACCGTTCCGATGCTTCCGCCTCCATGTCTTCTTCAATCTCAGCGGCTTGTTTTTCGTATTTTTGGATATCGTCTCGACGCATCATGCGCTCCGTTATCAGAGACCGGTTTCCAGATTCTGACGGCCGAGTCCGGCGGACAGAACGTATCTGGGCTGTTCTCATTATCTTGCGGACGATCCCGTCGTGGACGCTTCTCAGTTTCTCGATGGCTTCAGCACTTGATCCCATCTGTTGGTCGATCTCCTCGATTCCCGACTCCATTCGCTTTATCCTAGCGACCACAAGCTCCAGGTTGTCCTCCTCATTCCGTGACTCAAAAAAGGTCTTCATATGCTGATACCTCTCAATGAGGACCTGCAATCTCCTCTTATGGGGCAGGAGCACCTCACCAACCTGATGTTGTTCTTGTTCAGCATCTTCAATGTCCTGCTTCAGAGCAAGGAGCTCGAGGGTAAGTAAGAACACATCTTTATGCACCCGTGCATCGTGCTGGAGCTGAGATGCGGAGGCAGGTCCATCATGGTCGTGTGGTTTGTGTTCGAAAGGTTCGTGACCGCCAAACAGAAAACGACGTAGCGCATGCGAGAACACTGCCATATTTTGTATTGGTACGATTGCGACAAAGTCAAGGTTGCTCCGTTGTGTATAAGGCTGATTTACGACTAGTTGTAAACGTGTTCCATGCGCTATACCAGACAGCCAGAAGAACGATGCAGAGAATACAGGACCAAGGATAATTCATCCGCTTGCGGTGCAGCTTGATTGTCAACGAATCCGGTGGCCTTTGTGATCGGCCTGTTTCACTATCAACAATAGAGTGAAAGACTTTGTGGTGTTCTTTGTGCTGATATTCAACCTACTGTCTTCATCGTCACTGAAATCGCCGCTGAGAAGAATGCGCTTCAAGAACAATGTGGTGGCAGACCGCATGGTCTCTGACATTTCTTGCTTAGGAGTTCTTACCTCTCCTCGAGCTTGGCCTCGTATCATCAAAGCAGAATTGATAGACAGACTATTGGTTCTCTTTCGAACAACCCACACTTCGTCGCTAGTCCATCTTCGACTGTTGAATTGAGACGAACTACTTCCACAACCAGTCAACTCTCGAATCCCAAGCGATCCGACACAGCATCAAGATGTCGGGAAACGATGATGGTTTCAATCGTCGACGAAATGGCAAATCACCTAGCAAGACTCCTGCGGGGGCCTCTTCGCTTCGTTCTCAAGCAGTCACGAACAGTTACATGAGCAGAAGAGGTGAAGCAAGAGCAACAGTCACTGCACTTGGCACAGTGCAGTCCGGGAGCGTCGTCGACTATCCGGTAAGTGTCGGAGGTTCCGACCAGGTAAGGAAAGTGCGTGTGAGTACAGAAGCGAAGGACTACAGACTTTACGAGATCGTTGAGATTCCACACCTGGTCTTGGCCATGAACCCTAGTGAGCAAGACGACGACTACAGAGTCAAGACCAGAGTTGGCGACATATGTCCCAAGTGGAGACCGGCAGTCATCGTCGCCCTTTACGAGGAGAGGATGACCGTGCTGCCGATCTACACCTGTAGCGGGAACGGTGTGTTACGTAAGCCCAGCCACTACAGGACTACCGCCATGTCGATTGCTGATACGAACATGCTGAGCGGCTCTAGTGCCCAATACTTAACAGATGAAGTACTGATCACTGCCGATGCTAACTGGAAAGGTAAGTTAGGTCAACACATCAACCTTAACGAACCCGTGTCTATCAGCTATGCATGGCCAATTGTCAAGAAGTCTCGATTAACCACTCAGAGTGGTGCCCTGCTCTACAAACGGTACAGAACGGTCTCACACATGGGATCGTCTGAGCTGGTTACCGAGCATGAAAGATACTTCCAAACAAAGGTGCGGGAGGACAAGACAGCTACAAGATCCCAACAACCGAAGCCAAAACCGCAGGTAGACGAGGATGGGTTTACCACGAAGTCTTACGGCACGAAAAGAACTAGGCCTTAAGCTTGAGTCGGGAAAGATCGAAAGACGGGCACTTACAACCAGAGTTGAGCTCGGTGTGTTAGAAGTCAATGATTGATTGGAAGTAGAATTTGTCGTAGTACTTGAACGAGAACCTATCGAAGGTAGAATCAGTTCGATGAAAGCTAAACTGCAGCTTGTGCTCATGTGCGTCGTTCTTCAATAGTTGCCGCATTCCTACAATAGTCGAGCCAAGTCTGAATTGCAGGCATGACGCCTCAAAATCAGTGAATCTCTAGCAAGTAGACTCCTCTAGCTCACGTGCAATGTCCTCCGAGGGATTGTCTCCTCTTCACAGTTGTCGACCGTTGTCGCTAGTGGTTGGGCGTCTTCATTGCATCGTGTACCAAGACATTTGTCTGTTCATTACCACGAGGTACGACGCCATCAGCTATCTGGTCCCTTGAGGTGGCGATGCGTAATTGACCAATGGCTCATTGTAACAATCGAACCTTTCACGTCTGTTGCGCTCGTCTTCGTACTCGTCTTCGAGCTCCAGCTCTATCTTGCGCCGTCTCCAGAAAGTTGGTCCTACCCTCATCACTTGTGGGTAGTCTGGACCAGCGTAACCTCCCCAGCATATATCGAAACCTGCGCTAGTGCAGCCCCCTAAAGACTTCCAATGCTCAGCTTTGCACCAGATACGCTGAACCTCTATTGCCGACCAGTCTTGTGCCCATTGTATACCTTTATCATTCAGACGAGCCGAGATGTTCTTATACATATGACCAAGCAGTTCGACGTCGCCGAGAGCATAGGCTCGATGTTCGGCTGCGAGAGGTCGATTCTCCCAGATTTTCTGCTGACCAGGTGAGTCGGCTTTGTTTGGGTTCCAGCGGCTCAACTCGACAGGACTCAACTCGCATGTGAGCTCGACGACATTCTTCAGACCGGTGCGTTTCGGTGGGCAGTGGTCCGACGTGAGCATGTACATGATCTGTAGGTCAATGATGCCTTGCAGCTTCACACCTGCGTTCGCGAATAACGTGCAAGGGTCTTGTCGACCATCAAAGATAAGTTTCTTGCGGTTCGGAGCCTCCAAGATGGTTTTGAGGGTGGCCTTTTTGTGCTCGCTCTTGATTTTGAAAGCATCCCTACCAAGCACAAGTAGGTCAATGAGGTATGACTGGTTGTGCAAGTGGTCCCGAACCTGCATCACGCACAGTGGTGACTCGTGGCCCAACCCTTTTGCTTCCATGTCGGAGCTGATGTACGCTTCATCTGTTCGTAGGTCTGCGAGCTGTGTAATCATGTCTCGAAGACCAGCCTTATCAATGACATACTTATAGTCAGTGCCCACTTTCGGCTCCGAAAGTGTAACGCTTCGACAGTCCATCACATGCTTCCGCCAATCTCTGCGCTCTTTGTACTTCGCAACTGCTTTCTTTGGTGCAACTACTAGGAGGTTGGTCAATCTCTGCTTGGCTATCACAACCTTGCTCAGGCTGCGCTTTTTGAGGTCTCTTGCGGCGTCTCTCCAGTTCGGGAAGGGGTGCCTGATGATGGCGACGGTCATCATGTCACCTTGCAAGACAACGGTCTTCGGCCGAGGCATGGACGCAGGCTCGACAGGCTTCACGAAGCGAACGATGTTGATCGCTCGGACGGACGCAGCAGCACCGATCTGGCGTTTTGTTGCAGAAAGCACAATCGGGACATGAGCAGGCCAAGACCTCATTCAAGCAAAACCTGCATGTTGGGCAGCTGCAGACGAAGAGCAGTGGTCAAGTTGACATTGATAAGGGCGGCAAATGTTGATGCGTTCGCCGCAGGTACTGCATCGCTCGTCATCGTGGTTGGAGCTGTCGTCGTGGTTGTAGATCTCATCTCCCTCTTCGCTTCTGGGAGGGCTGTAGGTCGTCTTGAAGCTTCCCTCAGTTGTACGCTCAGTCAGGCTCTCTTCTGAATGTAATGAGTCTTCTTCTTGGGTACTCAACAGGTGCGTGCCTCTGCTTGGGTTCTCATTGGCGAAGAGCTCTTGAGATGAGTACCTAGCTGTAACCATGGTGTTCGACTTGATCACCTTTGCGTTGAGAAACGAACTTAACAACGTGAAGAACGCATCAACAACTTAAACTGTCGGCAATTCTTCAACGATAGTCAGTCATGGAGATCGACCGTCTTGGGCGATTGAAGTTGGCACTTGTCAGAAAATGGACGATTCAAATGGTAGTCTTATAGCAATGGACAATCTATAAGATATATATGTATAAGGTTTGTTGCAACCGGTCCAAGTGACCACACCGCACTTGCACTGTATTCGCTTAGTGACTAGTAACATGAGTGGTAGGCCATTTCGGTTTTGGCTCTGTCACGGTCATCAAGTCAATGTTGACTTGCACTTTTTCGAATACGGCTGCTTCTCCGGGGCGTGAGAACAAGTTGTCAGGTACTCACTGCCGTTGTACAGTGCTCTACCAGCCTTTTATTGTGCATGCTGATACAAACCTTAAGCGAATGGCAGTGAAATTCAATGCTCTGAGGTTGTGGAAAATATACCTTGGTGAGTAAATAGTCCTTTGGCACATTTTGTTGCAACTTTGTATCCCTCTTTGTTTGTCAGTAACAACACCTTGAGACTTGCAAACCGATGTGTGTGGGTTTTTGCACACCAATGTGAAAGACCACAGGTTTGGGTTGCAACGACTGAAGTGAAAGATGATGAGCTACATAGATCGGCTCGTAACAACTCGATAGTGTAGGGCCAACAGATCATTGTTGAGCTCTGGAGGCACATATACTTCTCAGAAATTTTCCAATGTCTTGATATGTAGGGTGATAAGGACGAAAACTCAAGGTTTTTTTTCATGAAGTATAAAACGCTTAGAAACACTGCGGTTGGCTGTGCATCAGTGTGTCAGTTCCAAAATGAAATTGAGAGCGAAGTATCGCGAGGAGAACAGTATCAATCGGTCATGGTGGTCGACAATGTCACTGAACGACTAGAGGACGTCCCTGAAAGAGGCAGTACTCACTTGCTTATGCACTTCTTCACCTTGGTCTGTATGAAACGGGATTTGACTGGAACAATCTGACGTGCTATAGCTCTGACCAACCGTTCGCTTCATGTTTCGCGACTCTTTTCGCGTAGGTTTCAAACGCGTTCAGAGCTTCCGTGGGCTGCCGGCATGTTTGCCCGGTGCAGCTGGCTAAATGTCGCTTGTGATGATACACTTGCATTATGCTGATGTGATATTCCTTGCGTTGTCCAAGATCAGAGCTTAGGTGGATGGAGACTCTACACATGAGCATACAGAGTATAGTTTGCAGCACCCTCGGGGGCTCTGTTGAGACAAGCAATATGGGAGGCAAGCGAGGCATAACGGTGCCCAAGGCCGCGGATTTATGAAGCAGGTTCACCGAGCCTAAGTCAGCACCTGGTAGGTATTACCTTCAGGTCTAAGCTAGCTTAGTGGAGTACCGATATCCTACTGCTGTGTCGAAGTCCTGCTTCTTATATCCTAGATTCTTATCAACCCTCTGTCGCTATAGCCATGGTCGTGACTGCTTCGTGCCAGGACTCCAACGAGCATCTATCCCTTACCTGGCAAGGCCGTTTGCAAGTACAATCGATCTCATGGATCCCTCTGAACAACGTCTCCCAGGCAAGAGTCTTGCTCAATATGCACGACGACCGTGAAACCGTCAAATCAACCGCATCCGAGGCTATTTTCTAGAGGTACGGCAATGATAATGGCTAGTGTCATGGCTTTTGGACAGTGGCCTGTCCAACGGCGCACAGACCGCACCTTGGTCAACATCGCTTTGTTGCCTCTGAAAGAGCAGTTCGCGACCGCATACCGCATCCGGCACCAGCGCTGGGAGCCAGCCCGGATCATCTCTAACTTGCCTTGATCTTGTCAGCTACCGACAAAGTGGCTACGCGCACGAAAGTAAGACCAAGTCGTGCGACAGCCCAACAGAATGTTGGTTGATATCAAGAACGCCATCTGGGATGCGTTCGAGCACCTCTATGATGCACAGGACCCAAGCTCGTTGGCCTTCGCCGAGCATGTAGACACCGGCCTGGAAGATGTTAAGGAGCCGAAAACATCGTCCACTTTTTGTCTCAATGAATGTGACTCCCAGCATCAATACGATCAGACCACTATCACAGCTGCTTTCGTACAAGCACCTGACCAGTGTTACGACAACTTCGTCGACGAGCCGACCTCACCAATCCCAGATCGGTATGAGGAGGTCAGCTTGAAAGATGACGAGGCGGGAAAGAGTTCCTCCATTCTGCATACTGACGAATATACTTCCACGCCCCAAGAGAATGAGTCCAAACGAGCCTCAGTACAGAAAGCTGTTGACAAGATCCCAGTGAAGCCCGGAATTGACTCGGACAACTCCAGTCACATCAAGATCCCCAAAGCGACCTATGATGCATTAATGGAATTAGTCAGCTTCTACAAACACTTCTCAGAGCACGACAAGACCCGACATGAAGTGGTTGCCTCGCTGGATGCCACACAACGCCGACTCAGGATCCTTCATGCAGATTTGTCAGTTGTTTCTGAACGAGTCGAGGGCTCCCACCTGTCAACCAAAAGTGACATGCTGGAGGCAATCAATCACCACTTCGAAGTTGTAGATACCGCAACAGAGCTAGCGAAGCAGCAACTCAACGACTTCCTTGATGCGGAGCAAAGGCTAGCAGCCGCACGAGACGTAATGACGGACTCCTTAGCAAGGCGACTTGAATTAGATACAGCGGTGCCATCGCGACTTAGCTGCTTGACCAGAGATCTTGTTGTCAAGGAAAGCTCATTAAAGTCTCAGGAATACACAGCAATCAATGACGAAATTCACGAGATGCTCCAGCTTGTAGACGAAGCAGATGCAGAAAGACTGGCGTCGGAGGACATGGTGTCGAAGATGCGAAGCTATCAAGAAGAAAGACATGCATTGAAAGAGGCCAAGACCCTCCATGCCCGTAATGGATACGGTCCGAAAGAACTTGATGCACTACTCGCAGCTGTCGAAGCTCGTGAGGCAGAACTCGCGAACGAGATGCAAGAGCTGTCAGAAGACCTCGCCGCTCGCGGGATACGTTACACAGTACAAGGAGAGTCGCTGGATAGCATGGAGGAAGTCGACAGTCAGGACACCCAGGCTCATCTCGCTGAGATTGATGTTCGCGGTGTCCAGAAGCTTGATGGTCATTCAGAACTCAATAGTACGAAGACATCCGCCAGACAAGACTCAGAAGATGAGAACGAACCTAGCGGCCGAGTCATTACAGCTGAGCGTTCGGCGAGTGCACCTGCCGACGAGGCAACTGCTAGAAGGGAGATCCTTGCTGTCGAAGAGTGTGCTACACCTGGGGTAGGGGACATTAATGATGACGAAAACATCGATAGAGCATGTACTAGCCCACTTCTGGAAGCCCGACGGGCCGACGAGCAAGCAGATCACAAAGAGAGAACGCTCCGGGGGAACACTCCCAGTCGCGACTCAAAACCTAGTGAGTTTCAAGAGCAACAGGACACTGAAGAACAGATCAGTACCGACTATGCCGACATATTAACAGACAACAACACGGCCGATGAGAAGATTGATGAGAAGATTAATGAGGCCACTCAAGAGGAAGGAGCTGCAGTAGAACGACAAGCAGACGGTGATGGGGGATCTCTAGACAATGACGGTGTCGATCTTGCCACGGGGAGTGACACGTCTGAAGGACAACAAACAGGCAACTGGTGCCACGGGGACCTTGCCCATGTCCCATCATTGGATAAGGACTCCAAAAAGCAAAGATGTGTAGACAAAGAAGCCAGTGAACATGCTGACAACCCTTTACTACAGAAATATGAACCAGAACAGCAGGACGATGGTGAAAAAGCACTGTCACAAGGACCTGAAACTGCGCTAGACACTGCCAGTTTCCCCCTAGAGACCAACGGATCTGGACAACAGGCAGCCGGCGAGGAACCTCTAAAGGTTCGAACAGGGATCGAATCAAGCAGCAACCAGATGATGGATGAAGCTGCAGACCATAACCTAAATCTGGCACCTAGCGAGACTGAAGATTACTTGTCCAAGCACGGAGCCATCACGGAAGTACTACCGTCCCCAGCGATGAAGGAGGAGCCGGCTCCCGTCGAGGCCATGATTAGCAGCCCAGAACAGAGATTCAACTCAGGATGCGGCGAGATGAGCTTTCAGCCGCTCTACCAAGAAGAGGGCGAGCGTCTATTGCCATCAGAAGGTGTGATCAAGCCCTTCTTTACAGAGGTCGCTGAAGAACATCCACGGCGGCAAGACTTCCACGAGCCGCTGTTATCACAAGACGAAATCGAGCAAGACTCTGCAGATGTCATCGATCAAAGCTCCGAGCAGAGACGCAATTCTGAAGTCGGTTCACCACGAGCCAAGTCATCAACCTCGGCAGCCACTAACGAGCCGCTGCCGTCAAAAGCAGACATTGAGCAAGATCCCGCCTCTGTGACAGAAGTCAGCTGGACTCACAACCTGAACACCCCGCGGCCTGAGAACATTGCTGCACCTGCTTCCACATCCGCAGAGCTGTTATCACCCAATACTTCCAAAATATATCACAACGCATCAATGCAGCGTCTTCAGATGGCGGTGCTAGAGAAACGGCAACAAGCGGTCTCGCATGACAAGTCCTCGCAGTTTCTAGAAGCGCTTGATGCCTACTCTCAAACCCTGCCACTGCTGAGAACACTGATATCCCGCCAAGATGACACGAAGGAACAAAATCGATGCCAGGGTATTTACGACTAACTGGCCTCTCGCACCCGCGAGCTTCGCTTGCAAGAACAGCCCGCTAGATCCACCCCTATCCCCATGCCTTTCCAAGCTTTAGCCGCTACACCCTCAGAAATCTCATACCCAACCCCTGACACAAAAGCACCAGAAGCCGCACCACAGCCCACCAAACTAATTATGCCGGCCTCCAAACCTCAAGCATCAACAATACACACTCCATCACCTCAATCAGCAGCAAGCCAAAGACTGTACAAAATCTGGGAAGCCGTCCGAGACGCCCCCAAACCACGCAGGCCCACGCAGAGTCCCGCCTCGACGGCCAGTAGACAGTTGCCTGAGCCTCAGGCCACAACCAGTACCTCAACAAGTCAACAACCCTCCAAGCGAACGCCAGCCGGCCCCTCAACCTCCCCTCCCCACAAAGCCACCAGCGAAGAACAGCGCAAAGAACTCTACGGCGACTGGACCAACAGCACCCTGCGGAACAACTACTCCGACGACGAAGACGAAGACATCATCGACACGGACTCCGAGCACGAGTACGAAGAAGACGACCCGGAGTACGACGAAGAGTACACCGGCGAGTCACCCGATTACGACGGGGAAGACCCGCAGATGCTATGGTGAGGGCAGGATAGCAGACTGCGCCGCGCCAGATGGGTAATCGTGCTGTGGGCGAGCACGTTGAATGCATGCGAGGAGGGCACGGGTTTGCTTGAGCACTATCTGAATGGCCCCGGTCCTCTCTCGTCGAAGTGGCATGGATTGATAAGTGATGGCTAGTTGACGAGAAACGTCGAGTGTCAAAAGACAAAACTTCGTCCGTGAACAGCTCCAAATCTATCTCATGTTATTCGCGTTCTCAGTCCATTTCATCTTATTTCCCACATAAGTAGCGACAAGGGTATCATGTAAATAAGCCAACGCAAGTAAATCGCCGATATAAACAGCCGCACCGCCCGCCTCATCTGCCCAGATGAATAAAGAGATAGATAGATAGATGTCCACCACTTCTTCGTCTCACCTCATCATCAAAAACTCGACTCGCCTCCCCCGTTCCCTCCACTTCTGAACACCGTCTCTCTCCTTCCACGCCGCCAGGTTTTTGCACTGACTCACATCAAACTTCTCCAAAACCTTGCACCCCTCGACCACACTGTCAACGCCCATCCCCGTGACTCTCACGCAGCCTCTCACCGCCAATACCCTCAAAGCCGCCAAATGGTTGCCCACACTTCTCAAGCTCGCATCACTCACCGCGCTCCCACAGAAACTCATGTCTAGAACTTCGAGGTTTGGACAACCGAGAGCGATCACCTCGGTCGACGTGTCGGATAGTGCGCAGCAGAAAGACAGGTCGAGGTGGCGGAGAGCCTGGCCGGCGGCGGTGGTGAGGTATATGACCGCCTGATCGGATAGATACGTACAATCAGCCAACACAAGTTTGTGAAGGCGGGTGAATTTCACGATGGTATGGCCCCAGTAGCTGAAGCCTGTGTCCGTGATTGTGGTGCATCTTGTCAGATCGAGGGATTGGAGACGACTGGCGGCATGGGTGGCGAGGTGGTGCATTGTTCGGTCTGTGACGTGCTTGCAGTAACTGAGGGTTATTGTGCTCAGGTTAGGACAGCCAATGACTGTGCCTGCCGAAGGAATTGCAGCGCCATTGGCTTGTTGGTCTGGCATTCTGGTCCGCAGCATTGGTCGGTTCTTCATGCTTGATTGGCGGCCTGTCATGTGCATTTGTGAGGGATGCTGGGGCGTGACCCAACCAATAATACGTGCGAGGAGAGTATCGCCAACTTTCCGGCAATTGCTGAGATCGATGTCGACCAGACCTTTGGCTTTGGTCGACATTTCGAAGATTGCGTTTGCTGTGACGTCCCACACGCTCTTCATCTTCCAGGACGTAACATTCTGACCGCAATGTTCGACTAGCGCAGAGAAACCTTCGTCTGTGAGATGGAAGCAGTTGGATACGTCGATACTTCTCGGCCTCGATCCAACGAACGGTATGATAGTCCTGATAAGGAGATCGTCGGTGATTTTCCGATTGTAACGGGCTAGATCGAGGTGATGTAAGAGCTTATCAGACTTGTTGATGACGTTCTGCCAATTTAGCGAGACGGCTTGGAGACGCATCAACTCGTGCATTTCGAGATGGCGAAGGACGAGGACGAGGACTTCGTCAGGAATTCGACCACGATTCTCTCCATCAGCGACTCGTGTTGCAGGGCGTGGCCGAGGGGTGAAGAATGGATCTGAAAAAGTGAATGGGGCGCTCTCTTCTGCTAGAGGAGATGGTGTGGGGAGAGCGGTCGAGGGTGAGGCTGGTCCTGTCGAGGACGTCGGCGATCCTCTTGGTGAGCTCGTTGGGGAGCCTCTTGGCGAGCGCCGTGGTTTGGCAGAGGGTTTGGGGACCGGTTCGTCAGGTGGTGGTGGCGCCAGAGAACCCCTTCGAGATCGTGATCGGACACTGTCTAAACCTTCACTGAGGAAAGGATCTGGATCAAGGGGTTCGGCTGCGGTGGGCTCATCCGGTGTCAAAGGTGCTAGCGGAGCAGTCATTTCCGCATCGTTGAACGTGACCCTCGGTGGTCGCGCGGGTCTTTTGCCTAGGCGCTGATCCAGATCCAGCTTTGTCATGTTGGGAGGTTGAGCAGCATCTGCCATTGGTGTGTCAGGCTCCGAGTTGGTCTTCAGCCTCTGTTTTGCAGTCTCCTCCATCTGTGCCCTCAGCGCTGGGGGACATCGACGCCAGAATTCTTCGAGAACGTTCTCTGGTATCATCAGGCATTCGACCTGAGTCACAGATCTGACAGTTGCAGTCCTTCTCGGAGCCAAAGACAAGCTTACGACTTCGCCAAAATAGTGGCCGGAGCGTAGTCTTGCCTTGACAGTTGCGGGAGCTGGCAGAGAATTGTTACGAGCGCATTTGTCGTGCTCGTTGATGACCTCGACCTCTCCATGGACAATGAAGTAGACCTCTCTGCCGGCCGTATTCTGCTTGATGATGTCGGCAAAGGGCGGAAAACTGGCGGGCTGAGCATTCAGACCGAGGAAGTGCAGTGGCTCGGGTGGTAGATCTGCAAAGAGTGGCAGTTCTTTCAATAGTGTTCTCACGTTGACCAGACCATAGCCCAAGGCGCTCGCAGGCGAGACACGATTGACATCGAGACTTGGGGATTTCCTCCGCTTGTTGGTGTCCTTTTCATCGACCTGCATCTCATCGCCTTGCTCCCTTGTTCTCTTGGAGCCTCTTCGCTCGGTGGGGGCAGCACTGGCGCTCTGTACCTTCTTCTTCTCCAGTATTGCAAGACGTTCCAAGGCTTCTTCTCGGATGGCTCGTTCAATGTCTGGAAACCTGGGCAAGATGCGCGTCAAATCCTCCTTTTTGAGCTGCAGGGTCAGACAACGGGTTCGGGCAATGACGGTGGCGGTCCTTGGCCGATCCATGAGTATACCAATCTCACCCACGAACGAGCCTTGTTTCAGTTCTGCGTAGGTGGACTCGCCATCTCTTGAGCAGACAGCTACTGCGCCTCGGACGACCCAGTACATGGCTTTGGCATCGTCTCCTTCGGTCATGATATAGTCGTTCGGGGCGTGCATCTGTGGCTTGAGGGCTCTTCCGATCTCATAGAGGAAATCGTCCGGGGCGGACTGGAAAAGAGGAAAGCTTCGTATGCGGTCGACGAGATCGAGAGGCATGCCTTGGAATTGAGAAGTCGCGAGGGGAGACTGCCTCGCTGGTCTGGTCGGGTTGACGACATGATCAAAGTTGCGGATCAAGGTGACTTCGGCTGAGGGAGGCGTTGGTGTACGGCCGGCGTAGGGGGAGGGTGCTCGACCATGGTGTCGTCGCATTGTTGTTGGTGCCGACTCTTGTTCTCACATTAGCAATCCAGCATCGAGCGCAACCTTCATCTTCCTCTGTATTGATTGCTATGACACTTCGATTGCTAGCGGGCAAGCCCGCAGCGCTGGCAATGTTCGGTGCTCATCCACGAAACGATGCCGCTACTCGACCCGTATAGATGTTTGCTGCTTTCTCGCGAGTTGGAGGAGGCTCAGCTCAGACAGAAAGCGCGGATGCCTTGCACACTGCGCGAAGTATCTCGTGTAGGAGGACGTGAAGGCTCCTAAGAGGTCCTCTGGTTGTGGTCGAGCTGCTGAGACCACTGAAGCGCTCTGCAGAAGACTCAGTGGGTGATGGGTGCTTCTGATACGACACTACTCCTGTAACTGTATTGCGAGTGGATGAGGAAGATTTGGTTGTCGCAAAACGTGTTACGCTTCGTGGCGGTCGTCGCGGCAGGCGGCTGATGGCAGAGGGTAGACACGTGAACGCGTTGCTGCTGCTGCCACTTCGCTGAGTAGAGATAGACTATCAACTGAGAGAAAGTGCGATTGAAGCACGCCACACGCACATACACCTCGCACGGCCAGGGTCTAGCATGGCATCGATTTCATTGCACGACGACCGTTTGAGCGTCTGTGCTAACTACCCCACCTTCCTCATGCTTCCAGTTCTAGCGGCAGCACGAGCCATGTGAGCTTGAAGCGTGGCGGACCGCTTGGCTAACACGCTAAGCTGCCTAGGTGGCGCTCGTGCTGAGGGCTATGGAACCATCTCCAGGTGCGAATTCTAGGCCTCGTCTAGCCGGCAGCTTCTAATTTGTGCCCAAAAGTCCACTCCTCCCGTGCCGTAATCTACGAGATTTAACCTCCCTGGAAGAGTCCAGTACCTTGAGGTTTGCGCGTGCCTTGGTTCGCATACAGCTAAGAATAGCCCCCTCACACAACTCTCTCATCTCTGCACGCGTGGAATGTCAGACGCCACCTGCTGCAACGCTGACTGAGCATAGAGCCATGTGCTTGTAGTGGAGACAATTCCGAAAGTCGGAGCGGTCATGGATCGGTCAGTAGTACCATACGGGGGCAGACAAGTCATCTTGGTGCACTTGCATAACGTGCCCATGTCACCCCTGTCACCCTGTCACCCCAATAGCTGGCTACAGCTACATCATCGCACGGATGAATGGGGCTGAAGAGGGTCAGTGTGGAATGCCACTTAGATCAGCCATCTCACTTGAAGTTTTCTGCTGCGAAAACAGGTAGGTCGGAGAGCCTCGAAATGGCAGCCAACGCATAGAGAAAGACTTGACCGGGCGCGTGGGTGTCCACGCTACCGCAACACTCAATATAATGAACGGGAGATGGTAAGCAACGCCAAATCTGCCAGCAGCGACGTCTGGCATGTATCTGCTCCCTTTGCAAGACCGTGTGGACACATTCTGCCAGTGACGTAGTGCAGTAATACAACCCTGGGGCGACTTGCTTTGCGGTCGATTCCATGTAGACAGCTCCACGACATTATTCTACCGTGGCTATCATTGTTGAACACTGTGCGACCACGTCCGAGACACTCCATAACGTGTCACATGAGGTAACGTCGATATGCATCAGAGACAGAAGACCTGAACATGGCTACATGTTATTCAGCTATACTTTCAATACGTCTTGACGAATTCGTTCGGGCCTTTCCCAATGGACCAGCAGGACTATCTCAGGCAGTAATGACTACCTAGGTAGGCACGCGTCGACGGTCTTTCGCGCCCTTTCCATTTTACCTGATGTATGCAAGGGAACCTTGCAAACTTCATGCTCAACCTCGATATGGTTAGGTTATCTTCGGCATTCTTACATCACCACGCATGACTTAAAAATGCGGAGGATCGACCCATCGTCCGTCAACGTCCAATACGAGCACGAGCAGGACGAAGCTTGACATATTTGAAGCATTGACGGGACAAAGCTAAAAACTGATCTCACATGAGCCAACGATCAACGAGCTTTCCCATGGCTCAAAATGGCGCACGCTCTGCCACCATGGTCGCTGCATGACGCCGATCGCCTCCTTCCTGAGCGCGTTACACAGGCGTTCTCGTCGAGCGTCTCGAAGTACTCAACCGCACGGGGCGATGGTGAGCATACCAGATGGGCTGTCGTGCTGACTCACGCGCTCAGTCTTCTACTCTCTCCATTTTCTTGTGTTTACTGTGACTGCTTTGCAACTGCGTGCTCATTCCCGCTTTGTTGAGCTGATCACGGATACAACCACACTTTCACCTGATCGCACCGCCGCTGCACGCTTCATACATAGCCTCGCAGACCCCTCACCACGGCAAAGCAGTTAGGAGCAGCACAACAACTCTGCTATCATAATGCTCGAATACGGCTCCAGTCCCCGCTCCCGCTCTCCTACTCTAAGGCCCTCATATGAGACACCATATGATCCAGAGAAGCTGCCTGAATCGCTGCAAGACGATCCGGAAGTCCAGAAGGCCAATGCCGAGAAGAGAAAGTCTTCAGCATGGCAAGACCAGTCAGACAGCGACCCCTTTGGCGATGAAGAGGAAGGAGATGTCAAATACCGAACCTTGAAGTGGTGGCAGTGCTCGATGATTATGATAGCGGAGACCATTTCTCTAGGAATTCTGTCCTTACCATCTGTGCTGGCGTCTATCGGCATGATTGGAGGAGCAATACTGATCGTGATGCTTGGTGTCATTGCGACGTACTCTGGATATGTCATCGGGTAGGCACAAGGTTCGGTCGCACGCATACCCAAGTCCATGCTGACACAAACACAGACAATTCAAGATCGCCCACCCTGGGGTCCACAATATGGCTGACGCATTTTACGTCTTGTTCCGGCCCCTCGGTCCCACCGTCGCATCCGTTGCAAGAGAAGTCGGAGGCGCAGCACAAACCATTTTCCTCGTCTTCAGCATGGCCAGTCATATCCTGACATGGACAATCTGCCTGAACACTCTCACCAGTTCCGCAACCTGCACAATTGTATGGGGCATCGTCGGTCTCCTCATCTTCTGGATCTGCGATATGCCCAGGACCCTCCTCAAGGTTTCTTGGCTTAGTTGCGTCAGTTTCGTCTCGATCATAACAGCAGTACTTATAACCATGATCGCGCTTGGCGCCGAGAATCCGTCCAACTCCCAGTTCCGTGGGACAGCACCCCCGGGCACATCTTTCCAGTCAGCCTTCCTCTCCGTCACGAATATAGTGTTTGCCTTTGCCGGTCATGAGTTGAAAGCTGATAAGAATGATTAATAATTAGCTATGAACAATGGGTCGTACAGTCAGACTATAAACAGAGTTTGACTGTGGGACGCTAAAACTATGGATGCCTGCCAAGCCTAAGGCATCTAGGTGCCTGATTCCAACTTCATGTCAGTTTTTTCTCCTTCATCTCGGAGATGCAAGAGCCAAAAGACTTCCCCAAAGCCCTCGTTGCGCTCCAAATCACAGACACAACCATGTACTTCATCGTCGCCATGGTCTGCTACGCTTACGGGGGCGATGAGGTTCTCAGTCCTGCTCTGGGATCCGCTGGCGGCAAGGTGGGTAAGATAGCGTGGGGTCTCGCCATCCCCACAATCGTGGTTGCTGGTGTTATCTACGGCCACATAGCCAGCAAACTTATATACGTCCGGATCTTCCGTGGGACGCGTCACATGAGCAAACGCACTTGGCTTGCCACTGGGACCTGGCTGGGAATCACAGGAACGTTGTGGGTCATCGCATGGATCATTGCGGAGAGTATCCCGAACTTCAACAACCTGCTCGCCCTGATTTCGAGCCTGTTTGCGTCGTGGTTCACATATGGACTCAGCGGGATCTTCTGGTTGTTCTTGAACTGGGGAGGTTACACCAGGAACTGGAAGAAGATGGGTCTGACGGCTGTTAATCTTGGATTAATGCTGATGGGCGCGGTGATCTGCGGGATTGGGCTTTATGCTAGTGGGTCCTCGATACATAGCGGGAGTGGTGGGAGTAGTTGGACTTGCGAGAGTAATGCGCAGTATTGATTCAGGAGTGAGTCGATTGATGGTAATAATTCGATGCAGAAGAAAGATTGCATGCAATCTTTTGGTAGATGGCAGTTAGCCTTTGGAGCGGACCTTCTCAGCTGCTGACCTTTGTCGTGCTATTTATACCTTGTCGTCCTATCCGTTCCTTTACCGTTGTGGCAAGACTGCGGCAAAGCATCTCGCGGCCATACCAGCCTTGATCTCGTCCGGCGTGACTCACCGGGCCATGGCAAGATATACTAGGGAGTCTGAAGACGTCTAGTGTGGTCCCGGCCAGACAACACCAAGCAGTGGTGAGAGGCCCATGCGATACTAAGCTGGACTGCGAAGCTCTGTCGAGTGGTGAGTATTAGAGTACTGAGATCAGTCGGTGTGATGCGTACTCGCCGGAGTCAGGGATGTAGGTTACACGAGCTGGATGTGTGCTTCATCCACTATCTATCCCCGTGGCCCGGGTTTGTCGTGGCCCGCGGTATAGGAGAGGGCAATCGGCGTGCCATGATGTCGACGTGGCCACGTTACAAGCATCTGCCGATATTTGCCTGGTCCGCGACTCTTTCGATGCCCGTCTTGTTCCTGCATTGGCTTATTCGATTTTGTTCTTGGTAAAAGGGCGCTTTTCTCGACTCTGGACACTCGTCTCGTAGACAGGCTGATGCTGGGCAAACGGATCGGTGACTGGCACCACGGCGGCGGTGGGCCTTGCATTGTGCGACTGGCGGGGTCCGACCCGGCAGTAGTAGCAGCAGCGACAACGATGTGAACGTGCATGCCATAGTGGGTGCACACCCGGTTAGATGCACGTTGAGGCAGCGGTCGTCGGTCAATTTGACATCCAGCACGTGCGGACCGCCCCCTCGAAAGCAGCCTGCTGTGAAGTTCTCGTCAGCACAAGACACTCACCAACTCAAGGCGGTACCAGCCCCTCCCACACCCAACGAGCGCTCAAAGGAAAAACAAGCCAGCTCCGAACACGCGTCCATCCATCCATCCATCCTCAAAGCCTCGCACAAGGCAAAAGCAACGACGAAAGAAAGAAAAAAAAGCGTAGAAGCCGCAGCACCCGTCGACGGCGGTAGTGCAAAGCCACCGACAGGCCGCGAAACGAAGCCCGCATATACACACACGAGTATGCACATGCAATACGCGAGCCCGCCGCAGCAACAGCCCCCCCGAAGAAGCCGAGTTGTCAGGATCCGAATGGCGACGAGTCTTCTGGGTCCGAGCCCGCCCTGACGGGAAACAGAGACCCCCGGGAAGCTTGCCAGGCCTTGATCCCGCTTCGGTCGCGGAGAATAGCGCGCGGGCTATCTCTACCTTAGTCTATGCTCGTCTGGGGCGTCCTTCCAGCACCTTGAGAAGAAGAGAGGATGCGTGGTTGGAGGGGTGCGAAAACATTTAAGTATGTGAGAATTGGGTGGGTGGACCCTTGGCGTGCCAAGAGAGTGTGAGGTGGAGCGGTCGACGATGACTAAGGTAGATTTGCACTGGTGTGACCTCATACGAGACGGCAGGCGTGAGTGGATGGGATGGATACGACATGAGTGTGGAGGAGCGACAAGAGAGGTGGCTGCTAGTCTGCTGACGGCATAGGTGTGCGCGTGTTTCCATGGATCAGTACAGTTTCTTCTCGAGCTCGACTAGTGCTGTTTCTCGGAACAGGCACTCGTAGATGGGAGTCGCTCTGAATGAGACCATGATATAGCGTTTCTTTTCGTGTTCATGTAAGTGCGTATTACTGCAGCACTGATGATACCATAGACAGCTTGTAATCTCCTAACAGCCAGCAACCTGAATGTCTGGGCAACTATCTACCGACGGGTACTTGTTCAGCGGCGTTCGTCACATCGTCTGACATCGAGTACGACCGAGAACCCCACGCATCAACTCATTGTTTTTGGCCCTAACGGTAGAACGGGAGAATGAGGTCCCCGAACTCCGTCTGGGTCGGAGAGCTGGCGAACCCGAAGCGTAGCAAAAGCTTGTCCATCTTCCTGGCACACGACGCGGCAGCACCGTGAAAGATAAATGTGAGCTACATCTTCCTAGGACATGAAACACCACAGAGCACAATCTTGGTTTGGAGTTGCAGCAGGGTCCTGCTTAGCACGTCCCTTGGCCGATACGCCCCGGTCTAGGACATACTAGAAACAGAAGTATCGACGAGAAGTTTTCGGGGGTCCTCGTCCATTTGTTTTCTCTTCTCGTGGCGAGGACAATGCGACGTGACTTTTGTTTGGCGAGCCACTGGAGGGCATGCTCAGGCTGACGCTGTGTTGCCATGCATACACGAGCCCGATAGGAGCAAGTGCCAGCTAGCCTTCTCTTACCCTGCCAGCTGATGATGCAGGCAGGATCCTCGAAGACGTGGACTATGGCCCTCTGACACAGGGTTGAGCGTTCAGCAGCTGTCTGCATGTACCGAGAGTCAGGCTATCCCCTGTAAGCGACAAGCTAAGCTCATAACATTGAGGGACATCTTGTTCCTGTCCGGAGAGTGGTGCTAGTGTTGTGCACACGTCGTGCACGAGATGAATCCCACGGCTTTGGCTGAATGATGGAGTGTCAGTTGACTTCGCTCGTAGATGCCGAGCCTCGGTCCGCTGTCCTTGCAGAGAATAATACTGTGACGGTCTCTGACAGACGTGTACAAGCTTGCCAGATGGAGAGTATAGTCATATCGCGTGTCCAACTCTGTCCCGCTCAACAGTCCTTCCCATGACCCACTCCACGTACCAAGGCCGATCCCCCCTCAAACTAGCAAGAGCATCCTGCGCCAACCCAAACGGCACGGCAAATCTCACAGCTGACCTGGTCAACCTCTGCGCTGACCACGTGTCGAACCTATTCCTCCATCCATACAGCCCTGAAAAAGCGACGGCTGCAGAGACCGTGTTCAGAAAATCCCTCTGGCCTTTCGCTAGTCTGCCATCTTCCCTATCTTGCCTGCTCGCAAACACCTTACCCCTCGCTCTATCCAAGCCTTCCTCGATGACGAGGAAGAGTGTAGTCCAAGCAGCGTACCTGGCACCGTTCTTCACGCCCTCGGTGACACCGCCGATGATGGCATGGTAGTTTCGTGATTTGCCGTAGAGATACCAGCCGGTTCGGGAAGTGGGCGTGCGATGGGCGTTCTCGGCGCGGTACCGGAGGGCTGCAGTGGTTGCACCATGAGCACTCCCGAGTCCAAAGCCAGCCACGAATGAGATTGCGCCGATGAGTGAGATGCGGAGGATGGGGTGGAGGCCGAGACGCTGGGGCTGGCGTGTGACGGTCTGGAGAGTTTCGTCGATGTCTTCAGCGAGAGTTGTGTCTGGTTCGGCTGCAGGTGGGACGGGAGGCGCTCTCAACGCACCACGCTCTCTGCGTCCCTCGCTACTGTCTGAGCTGAAGGGCCACATAGTCTGCTGCAGACCATGAGCTCATTACATGCAGTGGATGGCAGCACGCGGGAGGGTAGAAGCGACGGATTGAGCGAGCTGTCCGACAGGCCTCGGTCGAGTTTGCAGACTTTGCACCAAAAGCACTTTACGCGTCCGCGGCCAAAAGCGCGTTTTAGGAAGGAGCCTCCTCTGCAGTCGCCTCAACTTTATTTGTGAGTATGCGGCAACTTTTCTAAGCGTGCAAGAACAGTGCTCAATCTTATAGTCAAGGTACACTCTCTATCGTTGCCTGTCTCAGTGGCACAAGCACAAGACTCTCTTGCTACATCGAAGCTTCTTGATCACCCTCAGAATGGCCTCGGAAGACCTCACCGCCCTCCCCACGCCCACCCACCTAACCCTCCTCTTCAAACACCACAAATCCACCACCGTCCTCTCCGTCCACCCCTCCCAATCCCTCACCTCCGCAAAACAGACTCTGCTGAATGTCCTCGCCTCACGCAACATTACCACCCTCCCCGGCAGCAGCACGCCCCTGCCCACCGACCCCAGCACCCTCGAACTCGCCATCCTCGCCGACCGCCGCGACCCCTCCAAAGGCTTCATCTACGCCGAGGACCGAGCGAGTCTCGCGGCGCACATAGGGTCATCGAGCAAGAAAAAGACGGCCGCGAAGAAGGAGGGGCCCGTCGAGACGTTTGCGGATCTGGAGTTGCGCGATGGGGCCTGGGTCGCCTACAGACTCCGAACCAGGCTGCAGCCGGAGGCAGACGCGGACGCGGTCGCCGATGAGGGGGCTGAGGATATGGACGTGGACGTCGATGTGAGTGGGAGTCTCAACCAGGAGTGGGACGTTGTTGTGCCGAGTTATGACGAGGAGGAGCAGGAGGGTGCAGAGGGGAGTGGAGAGTTAGAGGACGACATGGATATACCCATTCCGAAGCCAAGGAATGCAATTGCGAGATGATAGAAGAACGGACTAGACGCCAACAGTTGTGTCTCTGGCATATATTGAGAAAGTTGGAACCAGAGGAGCAACGCAAGCGCTCGCATGGCCCAGTCTGCGAAAGCAAAAGACGCCGTGGTGAGAGGTCTTGAGCTGCAGAAGGTCCACCATTGGTCAAACCACACACGCCGAAAGGCTGCTCACGCTCCTGTATGACAGAACAAAGCGGCCCACCTAGCGACTTGGACAAAGCTAATGGCCCATAGTGTGTGTAAGCCCCACGGACTTAGATCCGTGTCTCGGTGAGCAGGTTGAAGGAGCAGTCCTCGGAACCAGCTGCCACTACAACCTTGGAACATACGGATCAGGTCAACATGGGCAGGAGGCAGTCACCATGCGGGATCTAGGGAGGAATGATGCTACTTCTGCACCGAATATAGCGAGGCAGTCGTTCTAACTCAAGCAACGAAGAGCTTGCTGATCCCCCTGTTAGCACCTCCTGCTATTACGCTCGTACCAGATGCTTTCCTAGTGTTAATCTCAGCGTTGGCACACCAATCCTCCGCCTCTCACAAAAGTCCATCTACCAGCCTCAATCCGCCCGTCAAGCGTGTCGAATGCACACTCCGCATCCTAGCAGTCGCACAAAGTTCCTCAACCACACCCCGGTGGACGCTGCTGAATGTCAGATACTCCTCCAGCACAGCATTGACCTGCTCGAGCACCGGTTGCGGTCCGCACACCCGCAGCACTAGCACGACAGCTCTCTCGCAGAACCATCGCCGCAAGTCCTCGTCCACCGGCTCCTCCTTCGCAGCCACCAAGCCAGTGGCAAACATCCATAGATACAGTTCAGGCTGCTGCTGCTGCATGACGTGGTCTGTGTTTGCACCTCTACCACATGCTGATGTTGGTGCGCCGTCTATTTGCCGGCTGCTCTGTACAGCTTCGGTCGCTAGCAGTGCGTGCCTCAGCCGCGCCGCTAGTCGCGCCATGTCTGTCCGGCCGAGACGTCTTGCGGGCGTCGTTGAGGCTAGAAACAGCAGGATGAGGAGCGTGCGTCGTACGCACCCTTCGACGCTTGCTTCTGCGACGATTGCTACGCTCTGGAGTCGGTGGAGCGTCGCGTGAATTCTGCGCTTCATGACCCATCGTTCTCCTGTTGTCGCTGGGCCGAAGTCGAGCTGGCTGTATTTGGGGAACGACTGCAAGGACGCGAGGAGGGTTTGCACAACCGGTTTGAGTGAGGGTTGGTGAGCTAGCAGGGCGGTGAGGCTGCTGTTCTGGTTGGAGCTCGAAGCGCCTCTGGACACGGCTCGGGGCTCTCGGATGTTCCTGTCTGGCCCGATTGAAGACTTGATCGGATCTTCGACTGCTGAAGTCGCTACAGTTGGTCCGGCGGCCAGCTCGGGCTCCCAGGTCAGTGACAACATAGGTTTCTCGTCCACGTCAATGGCCAGAAACAAGTCCTCGGTGCTGATCACCTCGATGTTGTGCCACTCTGCCGCATCGTGCGGCTTGTAGTCGTCGTAGTTGCGTGCAATGTACGAGAAATGGATCCGTGCTGCCTTGTGGTTGCCGCTGATCCACTCACACATCGCGAGGCGGAAAATGTCGATGAAGGTGTATGGTTCAACCCCCATGGGCCGTGCCGCAATGTACTCCCTGATGATCTTGGTTGCGCGGTACGAGAAGTACTCTGGGCTGTGGTCGTGAGGCAAGACGATGTCGCTTGTCCTTCTCTGTTGTGCGGTGGCCATGGCAAGAAAGGCTGTCGAGTGCATGCGATCCGTCAGAACAGAGGTGATGATGCGTTGCACTCCTTGTTTGATCGCAAAGTCGCTTACCGCGGATGAAACGGCCCATCGGAGATGCTGGGCGAGGACGTCCCTCAGCTCTGGTGTCAGTGGTACGATCGTGCAGCTGAATGGGTCATTTGTGTCTCCCAGTCTGCTTGAGAGAATAGTCGTAGGATCGATGCCGATCCGCCTAGGCTCGTCTTGGAGCTTCTTCTTCTTCTTCTTCTCCACGACTGTATGTGGCACGGTATGCCGCCTGGTTGTATTCTCCGGCACCGACCGTGGTGGCTGCGTAGCGCCTGGACGTCGTCGTGACCAAATCGGCTCTGGTGATGATGTTGGCCACTCACACTCCGCTGAACTTCGGACAAGCGATGCCGGCTGTCGACGCTCTGGCGAACTATGTTCACTCTTGATCTCTGTCAGGTCTTCGTAGAACGATGATTCGGATGGTGTTGATGGGCCAGAACTATCAGACCTGACGAATGGTCGATACCAGTTTTTCCTCGGCACTGTCGCCTTCCAGAACCTCTGTTGTTGAACATGTTTGTTCACCCTTGATGCAAGTGATGCCTCACAGCCGGTGTTCCTCGAAAGACTGGGTGAGTTGGAGTGTTTGTTGACGAACAAGAAGCCTTGTGGTGCCATCCAGGCTGAGCAATGCTGGTGGCTGGCTCATTCTCGTACAGCCAGAAACCTTCTCAGGCACAGGTACGTAGAAGGCGAGGACCACTTTCACAGACAACTTGAATGATATTGAGTGGATAGCAGCGGAGACATATGCCTGTTGCTAGCATTCGACAACGAAGTCAAATTCGTGATTCGATCAACTTCTCGTCCAACATTAGTGATAAGAAGGGTGCCTGGTATAGGCTGAAGCGAGATACATTAGCGCTCAGCCAATGTGTCATGGTGAGTTCCCCAGGCTGGGGTGCCGGGCAAGAGCTGCCCGAACCGGTTTAGTGATGCCAGTGGTGGGGGGCCTAATTGTGGCAAGATGCAGCCCTATAATCGCTTACAACAACCTTGATATTCCATCGACCACGAGTCGCTAGCTGGAGTCTATATTTTGCTCTTCGTCTTGTGCTTACTGGATTGAGATGTGTCGTTTAGAGCGATAAAGTAAAAGCTGGCATAGGTATGGTCATCGATATACAGGAAATGGACTATGCTAGAATCTGTCAATTTCTTGCATTTTTCACCGACAATATCTTGGATGATTACCACTAGCGATCCGAGATTTAGGCAAACCGATCGTCCATAAAATGGGTCGAAGGAAGAGGCCTGAACGGTCGATGCCATGACTGAGCTTGCCTGAGAGTGGTAATATCGTCGTATATGTCCGGCACGTTAACTCAAAGCCTACTGCAAAGGTACCACATCGACGTCGACAAGCATGCCGCGCGTTCATATTCTTCAAAAGGTGCCTGCCTGGTCCCGGTGCCGATCCTAGTCGTTCCTTCACCAAACTAGATACCTCGGGAACAACATCCCCCTCCATGATTGGCTGCACCATGACCTTGAAACAGTGCACGAGCGAACGGGAGTAGCAGGGCCACTGACTGACCCGTGCAGTCGGAGTCTCGCGGACATCCTCGAAGTCCGTCGAACGCCTGCTGCAACAATGAATGCGGCTCCATGTAGACGTGGTGACATACTATCCCTGCCGCTTTTAGAGGGGCCGCGATGGAAGCCTAGGATAAAGCACTGCTAGTTCTATACCATGAATACTTGAGTCAGCATATCGCAAACAACTATGTTCTGCCGAGGTCCATGGCCGGTCAATGTCTTGACAGCTGGAATCTGTATCGTCGATACCGAGGACATCGTCGTGTTCAGGAATAAGTCGAAGCTGAAAATGAGCTGCACAAGTGTTGACACTTCAAATTACTCGGCCAGCACTCAGCGGGCGTAAAGGTCTTACGGCTGTACCTGACAAGCACATCATCCTGGCGTTTCAGGCGCAATCGAGGTTGGGTTCGGCTCTTTGTTGCTTACCCTCCTGTCCCACTCACGTATAACGAAGAGCATTGGCAGGAGGAAAAGGGAAAGGATTCAAAAGCCAATGTCATATGCGCAGCTGCTCACGACAGCTTTACTATGGTTATCCTCCTGCTAGGCTGAAGCCCCAATCATCGCGATCCTGTAAATGCTGGGTATCTTTTGAAATGTTGTAGTGTCGTCCATGACGAAATATCGAAAACGCCAACGCTATGCTTTTGTGTGTACAGATATCCTCCCTTCTGGCAGATCACCCCCTTCAGTCGTGTGCTCTCACCTCCGTGACTGCTTCGGCTGGATCTGTTTCTTCTTAGGAAGCTGAGGCCAGACATCGCCAGCTTCATTATCAGCCATCTCCATCTTCTCTTTCCATTCAGGCAAGTAGACGCAAGTCTTGACGTTGATCGGCCCACCATCACCACAGATTTCGAAGACGGGACAATCCAGGCAGGGCACTTCACTGAAACCACCTCTGCCGATGTCCTCCAATTCCTGTTCTCTTAGGGCAGAGTGATGATGACCAACTATTCTGGCCTGCCGATGTCGTTTTTGGCCCAGCTGGAGAGGAGTAGCGTAGCACCGATACATGAAAATCAGGTTGTGATCCGGATCTTCGGGTTCCTCGTCTGCTCTTGCATTTCGTTGTGTCCGGTGCAGCCGTCCATCGTAAATCATGATGTCGAGGACTTGCTGGAGGGCATTGTTGGGTATCGCCAACTGTGTGATCTTCTTGTCGATCAGCTCTTGACTGATGTGGGCAAGAGTCGGGTAGCCAGTGTATCGTGGTGCAATTGGCTCATATTGTGGAATCTTCTTGACTTCGGCTTTACCGTTCTCGGTTTTCTTCTGCTTTTCTTTGCCTGACTCGTCGAACCCGTCATCGGGCTGTTTGCGCTTCAGGCTGGCGAGATAGTCCTCTGAGTCGTCCTTGACTTCCTGCCAACTCTTGATCGAACAGTATGCTTCGATGGCAGAGGTGACCGCTTCGATCATGCCGATATCGAGTCGACCATCGTTGAACCATGTACCGCCAGTGGCTTCTTCAGATGGAGTCAAGCCAGCACGAATATACATCTTCCTCTGTGGGTGCTTCACACTCTTCATCTGCTTGATCAGCCCTTTCGTCTCCAAGCTCTTGTAGACGCGATCCAGCACTTTGGCATGGACGCCACTCTTCGCCTTTATCGTCTTGGTCCATAGTCCTGCGGTGCCGGCTGACTCGATGGACCCGTAGACCATCTGCTCGTCTGACGTGAGACCTCCATAGCTGTGTAGATGTTAGACCTGATCTTCTGAACATGGGCGAAGTGTATTACTTTGCTGCTGCAGCTTCTTCAACCAACTCGTAGCCTACTCCCTGTTGACCCTTGATGTCGTGTGGCTTGAACAGACGCTTGCCAACAAGATACTTGATAGCTTCGACAAGGACTTGCAGACTCTTCTGCGGGATTAGGCCAGAGTCAAGAAGTTCTTGCTGCTGGAAGACATAGCCAGGCTCTTGATTCTCGCGAGCCCAGTTGTAAAGCGCATCGCCTACGGGGGATTTAAGAGGTGCCGCAGAGGCACTTGCACGACCTGGAGGCATGTTTGACCACTACGACGCAGTGGTCGGAAATTCGTGCTACCGGTGCGGATATGTGTATAATTTCATGGTGGTCGAGAGGGTACTCGACCGAAGATGCGTTTGGATTGGGTTGGCTGCTGCTACCGAGACATAGTGATCAGGAATGGGTGAAACAAAGGCGTGTCAATGTGTGATTCTTCAAAATTTCGAGATAGATGGATCAAACCCGTAGCCCCACCAAGACCTGGATTGGGACTAGCTTAGCTAGCAGCCGTTGGTGCCGCGTAATTCAGGCTACAGTACTAAGCTAGGAAGCGGACCTCGGAGGGCCTGCTCCGTCGTTCTCAGTTGTCATCATGCGAGGCACAGAACGCCACGAGGGACTGCACAATTCAGCGGCCTTGTCACAGCTCAGCTCGAGGTACAAGCCTTGACTTAACAGCTGTTCTGTTACAAGGTTATTGAGCTGGGTGAACCTTCCCACTCTTACTCGAGAGGGCAGGCTTGCACCAAATCTAATGGGGAAAGTTAGCCGACGACGTTGAGCTCACCAGGTGCCTAGCGCGCCTGGTTGCAGATCTGCCTCAGGCCTCCTTGCAAGGGGGGTCGGGGAAGTGTTCGTTTCGTCGTCTCCTTCATCTTGGTCTACCTCACCTCCACTCCTCCATGCAAACCGCAAGGATGGACCGGCAAATACAAATGGATCCTCTAAACCTGCGCAACCGCGTCTTCGACCCCCAAGAACTGGCCCGGCCGAACACAGGCAAGAAGCGCAAAGTAGCAGCCTTTTACGCAGAGCAGAACGACCAGATCGAGCGCCTCCTCAAGCCAGTCCACGCCCACGTCTCCGACGCCCGCGAGACCCAAGAAAGCAACGCCCTGCGTTACAAGATCGCCGTCTATGGCTCTCTCGCCGCCAACATCGTGCTCGCCGCGCTGCAGATGTATGCCGCCATCGCGTCGGGCTCCCTCTCCCTCTTCACCACCATGGCCGACGCAATCTTCGACCCGCTCTCCAACATCATGCTGTTCCTCTGCAACCGCGCCGTCGCCCGCGTCGACAGCCGCAAATACCCCGCCGGCAAAGCCCGCATCGAAACCGCAGGAAACATCACCTTCTGCTTCCTCATGACGGCCGTCTCCCTCATCCTCATCGCCTTCTCCGCGCAACTCCTCGCGCAACCCCCTGCCGCCGACACAACCACCCTCCATCTCCCCTCCATCATCGCCGTCAGCATCGCCTTCACCACCAAGCTCAGCCTTTTCCTCTACTGCTACAGCATCCGCAACCAGTACTCGCAAGTGCAGATCCTCTGGCAAGACCACCGCAACGACCTCGCCATCAACGGCTTCGGTATCCTCACCTCCGTCGGCGGCAGTAAGCTGCGCTGGTGGCTCGACCCCATGGGCGCCATCATCCTCAGCGTGCTCATCTCCTTCCTCTGGCTGCGCACCGCGACCAGCGAGTTCAACATGTTGATCGGCAAGAGCGCAGACCCCAAGACCCTGCAGCACCTGACCTACATCGCCATGCACCACAACCCGCTGATCGAGCAGGTCGACACCGTGCGCGCGTGGTACAGCGGGCCCCGGTTGACGGTCGAGGTCGACATCGTGCTTGATCCGAACATCACGCTGCAGGTCTCGCATGACGTGGCCGAGAGTCTGCAGATGGAACTGGAGAGTCTGCCCGAGGTGGAGCGGGCGAACGTGCACAACGACTACGAGGTGACGCATAAGCCCGAGCATTTCTTGAAGAAAGAGCTGTAGAGGACTCATTCTTTACGACCATCACGACACGAAGATTACGACTTAACGAGACAGACACCATGCCTAGGCAGGAGCATTCATTCATAGACCAATAGATCCATAGACTCTAATGTAAGCACGAACAGAAAAATTCCATTGCTATCAGTAACGCCAACGATCCAATCCAGCCCAGCCTATGTGCACCTGACTTGTTCAGCTAGCTTCTCTAAAACCTGAGTATCATCAACGAAAGAAAGGTCATGTATGCTATTCATCCATACATCAACCTGCAACGCCCCCAATTCAGTGCGACTCCACGCTATGCAGAAGCCAATCACATGCCAACGCACTCGATCGACCGGTCAGTCATGCTCCATCATATGTACAATCTCATATCACATCTCTTGTATCTTTGTCATTACATTTCATTCCAATCTCAGAGTGAGCGAGCGATCTAGCGACCAGCGCTAAACCCCTGGCACCAATCTGAAAGGGTTGCGCGCCCTCAGCTTATATGCAGCTTCAGTCTTGCTGTAAGCTGTTGTGGTTGAAACCCCTCGGATCGAAGGATATCCGGTCGTAGCAGGAGCGTCGGTAGCCTCTTGTCTCTTGTTGTTGTTGCTGGCAGTGACGGTCTCCATCTGGGTCTGGGTGACTGTCTCGAAGGCGGTCTGCACTTGTGTGACGGTGCTGGCTGGTCCAGTGACTGTGGCGGTCGTGGTCGTCCCTGCGGCGGCGACGTTGTTGTTTGCGATAGCCGTGGCTGTATTTTGGACAGAATCACTTTGGCGATCGCCTCCTCTGTTGTTGCCTCCGTGCCTGTGACGACCACTGTCCTGATCTCCGTCGTCAGAATTTGAGCCAGCAGTACTCTGTGCGAACGGAGCGCCGGTTTGGCCGATGGGAGAAACAGTGGGTCGTGTTTGCTGGCCGTTACCACCATCGATGTTCGCAGTCGTCGGCGCAACAGTAGCGCTGCTGACTGGTGCTGTGTCGATTGCAGTGCTAGCTGCTGTTGAGCCGGTAGCGGTGCCGACCGATGCTGTCTCGGTAGCGTAACTAGTGAAACCTGATGTTTGTGAGTTTGACTGCGTTGTGCTAGCTGCAGCAGTAGTAGACTGCTTACCTGAGTTGTCGGTCGGGCTAGGCGTTCCACTCGCAGCTAAGAATGGAATGCTCTGGCCCGTCACGGCTGTTGGGTTAGCGGCGTCAGCAAACTCCGCCGCTACTGCTGCGTCGTTGAGATCTTGACCTTGTACGAAGCTGGCACCGGTCGCTTTCTGTTGAGTGTCTATACCTTGAGTGATGTCAATATCCATGCAGGTGGTGTAGATCTCTTGCTTCCCCTCTGGAAAGCCTTCAGTGCCCGGCATTGTTGGCCAATCCCATACCCAGTACAGCGTGTATGGCTGACCAGACGGTGCCGTGCTTGGTATTTGGATGTCTTGCTGACACCACAGATCAGCACCCGTCAGCGTCGATGCTGTGTGAATAAAGGTCTTCTGTCGAGTCGTAGAGATCTCGCCACCATTGACTTGATAGCACTGGGCGTCATCAAAATTTTGCGTGGAGAGAAGGATACCCCTTTTGTCGCCGCCTTGACCGTCGGCAGTCCACACTCTATGGATGGAGAGAAACTTGTCGTCTGCCTGTGGCTGTGTTGTGCCATAGACGTAGACTGTGCCCCGGTTCTCAGGCTTGCCGGGCTGGTTCTGCGGCAGTGTGACATGACCGTTCTCCTGGTATCGAAGAGCGACATTAGCGCCAGCTGCTGCTTGAAGGCGAGGACTGTCTTCGCTTTGAGTCTGCGTCGTCTGAGTGTCTTTACACATGAGATCGCTGTCGTAGATCTCGTTGACGCCTCTGGGGTTAGGTGGGATAAGATTGACCATTGACGGATCGCTAAAACCTGGCGACCCTCTCTTGACATTTCCCCGGGCAAAACCAGCGGCGCCTACCATCGTGCCGTTCTGCGCAACAACATTGAGTTGTTCGATCCATGAATGCGCGCTGGCCGTCGCGGCCAATGTGGCAAGGACGTAGTTGTATTTCATGTTGTAGATGCTCGGCCGGCGAGACTTAGTCGATAATTTTAGTTTGAACTGTTGTGTTTTATTTGGCCGCAAATGAACGTGTGCTTGAGCTGTTTGAGCAGTAGGAGTGTACTCAAGGAAGCTCAAGTCGTAAATGGTGTTGCGTATAAAGAATGAGGGCCAGCCCTGGTGATATCTCGAACAATGTCAAAGGAGTGAGACAGAACA
>Ga0066648_10000217_pt1 | contig 41460 bp, 38 predicted proteins | sample CryGeyCG12114_NA_FD_59537 | JGI IMG/M metagenome (GOLD analysis project Ga0066648, IMG submission 59537) | Groundwater microbial communities from aquifer - Crystal Geyser CG19_WC_8/21/14_NA | ecosystem: Environmental > Aquatic > Deep subsurface > Groundwater | place: USA: Utah: Grand County... | reverse complement strand
TGTGCGGAAGCACACAAGAAATCGACACTAGGTCATGCTGCCATCCTCAGCCTACAGCGACTCAACAACTAACACAGGTCTTTCCTTGCCCTCGCCCTGAGTATACTACGCCGTCGGGACTGTTCATTACAACCAAACAGCCTTCACCATGTCTGCCGCCGACGCAAACCAGTCCACCACCAAGAAATTCGGCAAAGGCGAGAGGACGATCCCGCACCACAGCCAGAAGGCCTCTCGCTTCTACCCAGCCTACGACGACAAGCAGCCCAAAAAGGTACGTGCGGTCCGCGCGCTGCACACAATGCGCCCCTCTGCTGTGCCAGCCAGAAGTCGGTGACTAACATCGAGTGCAGACTCGAAAGTCCATCAAGCCCACAAAGTACCGCGAGTCCCTCCAGCCTGGCGCCGTCCTCATTCTCCTTGCTGGCCGATTCCGAGGCAAGCGAGTCGTCCTCCTCAAGCAGCTCGACCAGGGAACACTTCTGGTCACTGGCCCATTCAAGATCAACGGTGTGCCGCTGAGGAGGGTAAACTCACGATATGTCATTGCCACATCGACCAAGGTCGACCTGAGCGGTGTTGAGGGCTCGACGTTAGACAAGGTCTCCAAGCCAGAGTACTTTGTGCGAGAAAACAAGTCCAAGTCGGAGAAGAGCGAGGAGGCTTTCTTCAAGCAGGGAGAGAAGCCAGAGGTATGTTGAGACTCCGCACGTTCTACGGCCCGCACTGACACATCATAGGCAAAGAAGCCAACCTCCGCCCGTGCATCCGACCAGAAATCCATTGACAAGCCAATCCTTGACGCCATCAAGAAGGAGTCCATGCTCGCAAGCTACCTTGCCTCGAACTTCAGCCTGAGACACGGACAGCGACCACACGAGATGAAGTTCTAGATTATTAGCATGGGGGATGAGGAGAGGCTGTGGTGGCAAACGACAATGCTTTAACAAACTGCGGCACTGGAGAAACGAGGCGGAGCAAAGAGTTGTGTGTTTAACATGGTCTTTCTCGAGGACCGATGTGTCTGATGACGAGAAGAATCGACCTCAGCACCGAGTAGAGGTCCTGAGCCGTGTCCCTGCTGCGACCATGCGCGAGATCATACCATACTGCCAGGTCACGCATGGCACGGTGGCTACCGAACAGCTTTTGACTTGAGCTTGATCAATGTCAACCAGAAATTTACAGTTTCAATGCAGCACATGTCCCATAAATCGTGCTGCGCCGGATGAGGCGCGATGGCTAATGCTGGCAGGTAGTAAAGATGCAGCTATACGGTGATGTCAATGAGACGAGCATTCTTGTGAGTTGGGAGAACGACATTGGAGAATGGCATGGTCACAATTGTTCTATACACCATCTCATGCTGTCAGCCGTACCCTGCGGTTACATTACTTACATTGTGGTCACTCGGAGCCACTCTCACTTCTCGTCCTTCTAGTCCTCCTTCGTGGCTTCGCGCCAGGACCCGCATCACGCCTCCGACCCCCAGCGGCTTTCCTGAATTGAGCAACACCTCGGCCAGCTTGCTTCATGACCGTGCCTTGTACGTCAGCTTCATCCACTTCATCCATGATGTCATCCGTTGCAGCTGTTCCGACACTGGTTCCAGCCAGCCAGTCGCACAATCCCCAGGTCCCAAAGTTCCCTTTCCCACCTGTCAGACAGTGAACCTCGTTCCTGCTCGCAATACCACCCAAAATGAAATGCGTGGGCAACCTGGCATAGCCACAATGTGTGAAGGTCTCCTCCAGACTGACGAGAGCCAGATACAGTATGAACGTCAGAGCATGAAACCGCCAAAACATCGCCGGCAGATACATCGGCAGGAACACTCTCAACAGGTAGATGAAGGGATGATCATACGTCGGACTCAAGGGGAAGGGCGCCTTGACGGCCTTGTGGTACCAGGCTTGATGCATTGCCGAGAGGTCTCTTACGATTGCATTTGGTGGACGTCCACCACCATGCAACAGATACCGATGTACAATCCAGGTGAGTACATCCCTCGCGACTAGTCCTTTAAGGACATCTTTGACCATCCCCCACGGCAACGGCAGCGTGGTCGTGATTCTCAGCGCCGCAGGTCGATCCAGTTGCATAGTCAACAGCCATTCGACCAATCCTTGCACCATTACTCCACACACCACGTTGACTACACTCCAGCCCACGATCTTGGCAAACCTAAAGATGTCCTTCCTCCCCGTATCTTTCAGCGGCAACGCATCGTCGCCCAAGCTCTTGAACGATGCGCTCACTCCAGGAAACAAGACATCAACCAAGAGCATGGCACCGCTTGGCAGCACATAGAACAAGACCTTGACGGCCAGACTTGCGACGACCTCGACCCGCAACGGATGATGGGATAGCACCAATGTGCTCCATGTGAGGTAGAAAAACAGCAGGTTCAGACTCGTGCTGTACGATGTCATGGTCGGAATGAGCAAGAACGAAAGGAAGGGCAAACCGAGGATCGCGTCGGTAGTGTGTCTTAAGGCGCTGTATGTGCCCGTAAAAGGCGATGTGACGGTATCGAACATGCTTCGTGCCACGGATGGCGGAGGTGGACATGCGATGGCATTGGGGAGGTAAGAGGAGACGGTGGAGGGGAGGTAGCATGAGGGATTGAAGTCTGAGAGCGCGACCATCCTGTGCTGCTGTACAAGACCGCCTTGTGTATACCAGAGGGGCTGCTTGTATATTCAAGTTGGCGTTGCAGGTCGAATGCGTGACGACGACCGCATTGCGACAGATGCGCAGTGCGAAAAAGGCCGCATCACGAATGTCCACCGGCCTATCCTCTAGGCGCCAGCTGTGAAAACAGGATGGCTGGACATCGGTCCACGAGAAGCAACAGTCACACTCCTCTGACGTCACTACGTGCGCTCCGTGTTCGTATGATCGACCTTACAACGCCTCTGTCCCCACGTGTGCTCCCAGCGCCTGCAAGTGCCAAGACTATATTCATGCAATACCGTCCCCTCTTCCTAGATATGCTGTAAAGCTACATACATACCACGGTCCTACTGTCAGTACATCATGCCTTAGAAGATCGTCCTTGTTCGTGCAATCATACGAAGCTTGAGTGCCGATCGCAGCTCTAGCCTGCAACAATGCGTGTCGCTAATGGAGAGAGCTAACCACGTTTTGTGAAACATTTTTATTTCGAGTTGAAGGGCTGATAACCAAGGTCCGTCCGCGTGATCATTGGCCGTCCTTCCATTCGGTGCTCCCTCCTCACCCATTATTGTCGAACGTGCAATGTGACTGCGGAAGCCACTTGGGCCGTGACGAATATGCGGAGGGAGTGTTACGTTGGAAATTTTCCCTTCCAGCCACTACCATGACGACGCGACCGTCGTACGCTGCGATTGCGCAGCACGCTTCTTTCGAGCATGAACGCCTCAAGTTGTCTGACAGGTCCATAAGACTATTCCAGGTGCAACGTGGTGAAGAAAACGAACCGCTCAGCCTGAGAATGACACAGTTCTCGGCGCACCGACGTCCAAAGTACAAAGCGGTATCCTATACGTGGGGAACTCCCCACAATCCAAGGCAGATCCTCGTAAACGGCAAGGCATTTCCACTCCACGTCAACCTATGGCACCTGCTCTACCACCTCAGACTCGAGAAAGAGGTATCCTTCTTATGGGCAGATGCGCTTTGCATCAACCAGTTTAATTTGGAGGAGCGCAACTTTCACGTTCAGCTCATGGGCAAAATCTACGAAAAAGCCGAATCGGTAATTGTCTGGCTTGGCATGCCTTCCACGGACAGGACGGAGATTCGTGCCATGGACTTTGTCAAGGAGATTGCGGCGTACAGGAAAACGCATTCTGACGCGATGTTTGTCAATACGTATATTCGACCAGAACTTCAGGATCGTTGGCAGACCCTGCTTAGACTATGCAGTCCATCGGACCCTGGCTCGTATTGGAATCGGACCTGGATCATCCAAGAATTCCTCTTTGCGCAAGGTGTGGAAGTGTTTGCCGGCAAACACAAACTAGAATGGAAAGACTTCGAGGATCTGATTGACTTATTAAGGACGCAACCGACTTTGGCAAGCAATGCATTCATGGCACAGATCCTGCAAAGCCGTACAGCTCGATTGACACTGCGGCGTAAGGCTGGTAGTCGGTCGAGCCTACACGAACTGTTACAAGAATACAGCGATTCTGCCTGCACATTAAGGCGAGACAAGGTATACGGAATTCTGGGCCTCGCAAGTGATTGTATCGAAGATGCCGAAACTGGTCAGATAAGGGGCATCCACCCAGACTACAAAACGCACATCATTAATGTCTATCTGGAAGCGCTCGACTGTATACAGACCTCACTCCCATCGGGCAAGGTAATGCCCGCGGCAGCACTCCTCATCCTGCGAACCTTACACATCATACGCGAAGATCTTTCTAGCTTCATCATGAAGGCCATGCCGACAAATGCAGCTGAGTCGCTGTCTACACATCGTTTGACAATCACACCAGAGTATGTCTCGCCTGTAGTCAAGAGGTGGCAATGGACGAGCGTGAGAGATCTGCAACAGAAATTAGAAGCGGAGGACTGGGGTCAGTATAATGGATATCAGATTCAGAAAGTGCGTTCAGGCTCGCTGGCGCCTGCCGGAGACAGAGTGCGTCGCTTGTCTTCTAACACAAAGGTAGTGCATGCAGCTCTCCCTCCAGACCTCATCCGGAACGTGACTGAAGCCGCGAATCTTTGCACCGATCTTTCGTCGCTTCACAATTATCCTTGCAACCACGACCTACAAATACCCGTGAACCACATATCGCTTCACGGCCAAGACAAAGCCGAATATGACAACCCTAATCTCCAGAAGCCGCTGGTGGTTCTCGAGCAAGATGCGCAGAGCGAAGTTCTACGACTGGGCTTTGCCTGCAAGAGTACGCAGCGTGGCGACTTCATAGTCCAATTTCAAGGGCTAGACACAACAGTCATTGTGCGCCAGGTTTGGCATGAATACAAGTTGGTGGGCAAAGCGATGATGGTCAAGCACGCAGATATTCAGTACTCTGGGCCGATTGACCCAATATGCGAGGCGAACACGTGGTCCTCTCATTGTTGGCGGCAACATAATCCCGACATGCTGCGTTTCGACATGGATGCGTTGTCACTAGCCGAGTTAGTAATCAAGATTTGACCAGCGAACAATGTCCGCGAGAACACCCGAAGATGAAGGGAACTTGCTCAGTCCAGGCAGGCAAACCACGCTTGCCATGGTGGGTGGATTCCATCAATATCTCATAGCCTGAGGAAGCCACCATGAGCTCTCTGCCCTGGCAACTAGGCGTGGCTTGCTGGTAGGGATTGTCTACGATGATATGGACTTGCAATTAGGGGAACTTTGATGATCGCCGGGAGCAGTGCGTTCTGCATGGAGTGGAGTCGCGGTGACCACCAGCATCGTGCGCGAAACTCCGGGCGTTGGACCTTGGCGTCGATCTTCACTTCAAATGCAACCCCACAATCTCATTCACGATGACTCTACCCACGTATCTGTCTAGGCCTTGGTGTCTTGACTGAGGTGGTTCTTGTTCCAATAGGAACATGTGATCAGTATAATAAACCTATTGCCTGCGCATAGCGACGGGTGTCGGGCAGCACCCAGATCCAGGCTGACAGCATATTTTCGACTCGCAGACTTATTCTGCCGTGTCTTTCTTCCTGCGTCCGGGATGAGCATGTTCCCAATCTCCATGATTGCGTTCGGACGCATAGCTGCCTCCAGACTCTCGGAAGTCTACAATGCTGTCTGACACGCTCCACGAATTAGTGCTAGTCCTCCTCACTAAGGGTCTTCTGCGCTCGAAAGGTTGTTCGTGAGAGCTGTTCACTCTTGTCTCCTGGTGGCGATCTGTTTGTCCCTCGTCAATGCCATTCGCGGTTTTGCTAGCGTTTCTATCTGCTTCGGCCTGAGAATGGCCAGATTGTTCCTTGTTCGTGATGTCTATCTATCTGTCAGTCCATGACCGCTTCTGGCTAGCAAGAGACGTACTGATTGAGTTGTTTTGCTCGGTGGTTGCAGCCATGTTTGCGTCTTTACCTTCGAGTTCAGTTTTCATGAGTCTTCTGTCTTGTGGTACTAGTATATCTGCAGCCAGACACAATGGTCAGGGTCACCTCCGAAGGCCTACATTTATGCTACATCTAGATACACTTAACAGTCGCGGCAAGACCGTGATTTGCTTTGTCATGATATGACGTGTGGCGTGACACAACCATTGATAGTAAGCTAAACCATGCGAACGACAGCTCACACGCTCTGTAATCAAGTTCTGATGGCTTTCAGGGACTGTAACAGATGTTACGACAGGGCGGCGAGACTAGAATACAGTGCTGCAGGGATTTGCCATTTGCCGGAAGTACAGGCATGTTCCACGCGAGTGCCAGCCCAATAGCTGTCGAAAGCTAGAAAAAAGCCCCTCGCATGCGGTCCATCTGCGGAACAGCCCATGTAATTCTCCCATGCAACTTCGGACTCGAAAGTGCGAGAACCTGTTGAGCTTGGCAGTGGCATGACAAGTCACTTGCGCGGAGATTTTGCGCGTGCACTCGTGTCTGGCGGCTTGGAGAAAGCACAGACCACCTCCTGTTGTCACATGACAAGAAGGGCACGTGAACCGATCACACCACTCGTAAGGAGACGAAGACTTTCCGGTCCTGCTCTCTGCGAAGACTGTGGAATCTGATTAACGACTCGGAGTATGTTCCTTGGGCCGAGAGCGAATCATGCCAGATTTTGTCCCTGAATACTAGTAGACCCTGCATAAATCTTACAAAGCTTCCATGAACGACTGACTGACAGTGCCCTGCATGGAGGCTCGACGTAGTTCTGGCCCATTCCCAAGGCTGAAGCGGGTGACTTCGATCATTCAAGCAAACGAGTTCTGCGTCAATTATCTTTACGGCATAGCCTTCGAACCTCTGGTCATGTATAATAAATCTGTAGCTCCCTACAGTGTTTCCTTACTGCAGCCAGACAAACATCAGAAGTGACACGACAACTCTATACACGCCACTACTATACCGAGTATCGAACTCCATCACCAACAAATCCCCCGCCGCCACAACATAATCGACAATGGCAGTCCACAGACCAGCACAGCTCACCGAGCACACACCACCGCCATTCCGTCCACACACTCCAGACCCCGAACACGAATCAAAGGTGTTCCACCACTCGCCCGCAGCACGCGCACAACATGCCATGAAACAACTCCTATTCGGCGATGCTAAAGTCAAAAAGCACGCTGTCGACGAGCGTGTTCATGCGATGCAGCAGCGAGACGAAGAATCGCAAGTTAGAGTCGCTACGCCTACGGGTAGTGCAAACGCCAAACGAGATGACGGTCGGAGAAGTCCTAGTCTTGAAGCCCGTGAAGCAGATACTGTCAACCAGAATGGGTTCGGCGACGAGGGATAATGATACTGCTAGCTGGGTATGCGATGAGCACGGTAGTTAGTCGAGGCCGAAAACAAGATCGACTAATAATTTGCAGTATGCTGTCGTTGGTGTCGCTAGTATCGCTGATATCGAGGATGCCGAGGATGTCGCCTTTGTCGCCTTTGTCGCTTTAGTCGCCCTATCGCTTTAGTCACTTGAGTTAGTACACGTGCCTATCACGCCATCTACAGTTCTAGTGATACAAAGCATACGTGTAATGCAAGAGCAACAACGCACAAGATAGCTGAATGTCCGATCCTGTGCGTATTGACACGAGAAGTTCACTTAACGTACGTGGCGGCCAATGAATGACTACGACACGAACGGGGGATGTTCATGCTTCCGATGCCGCCTTCCATTACACCAACCTAACGATGCAAGAGCTCTCGATTGCAGAATCCATCTACCAAATGTTGAAGAACGACACCGGAGTCGCTCGCTCCTGGCGCGTTGTCAGTCTACTAGCGGCCTCCAGCTAGTCTTCGCATTGGACATTCGGTTATCTCGGCCACTTCCAACATTCTCGACGTATGTATGACAACTATACCGAGCTCAAAATAGCCGACGGAAGCTTCTCTACTATACCAGGGTGTCAGCACCAGCATCGCGATCTTGTCAAGTTCGCGTTCCTGAGCGCTTCCATATCCGAGGTCAGGTTATACCCCAGATAGTGGGGAAGCGAAGCACGTGCATGACCCGAAGATGCCAAGTGCATACTCCGGGTTGTGGGGGAAAGCGACCCGTGAAGTGGACAAGCCCACTTTACGGGTGCTAAGCGTTGCTATGTCTGCTTGGCACATATCACATAATATATGACTACACGTGTATGCTATCCGCCTCGACAGGGAAGCTGGCCAGCTTCTCCAACTCGGTAAGCAAGACCTTAATCATCCTACGTTCCTGGTGGTTTAGTGCTGGGTCCCCACATATGACTAGCCTGCAAGCTAACCATACTGGGAAAAAACGGTGAACAGATTCCTGGTCATGTCCTGGGCTAGCGACAGCAAAGACCCGGCATGGTGCATCTACTATGGATCGTTGGAATAGTGTCTTATCTCCTTTCCAGCCGACAGTCTTTCGTGGGGCCGGGATTGTCGTCGTCGGCAGTGCTCTGTCCGGTCATAGAATTTGTTCTTGAGCATATCATATCCAAGGTGTTGAAAGTCAAAAGAAAGTTTTCTTTTCACTGATAAGGCATAATTACACTCTTCGCCATGTCCCTTGCGGTTCTGAGCTTCTCGCTTGCCCTTGTCTCCTCTCTGGTCGGATGGGGCCATGCTGCTGGCTCAGACCATGAAGCAGGGCTTTCTCAGCAGCAGTCAAAGCCCAATATCGTTTTCATCATTACTGATGATCAAGACACACTTCTGGACTCCCTTGACTACATGCCATTGCTGAACAAATACATGACAGAGGAAGGAACTTTTTACGGTCGACATTACTGTACCATCGCACTTTGCTGCCCCTCGCGAGTCAGCCTTTTGACCGGCAGAGCTGCCCACAACACCAACGTCACAGACGTAAATCCCCCATACGGTGCGCATCTACTCCATCCCCAACTCCCTTGTTGTGCTTACCATTTGCGGTAGGTGGATACCCGAAGTTTATCAGCGAAGGCTGGAACGAGGATTGGCTCCCGCTCTGGATGAGAGATGAAGCTGGATACGACAATTATTACGTGGGGAAGTTGATGAACTATCATAATGCTACGAACTATGACAAGCCATACCCTGCCGGATTCGCTCAATCGGTGCGTCATATTTGGTCTTCTCGACTTGATGCCAATCAACACCAGCTTACAATTCCCTAGGACTTTCTCTTAGATCCTTGGACGTACCAATACTGGAACTCCTCCTTCCAGAGGAATACTTCGCCCCCGAAGAGCTATGCCGGGCAGTACACCACAGACATCGTTCGGAACAAATCTTTGGCGTTCATTGACGATGCCGTTGCATCCACAGACCAAAAACCTTTCTGGTTGACCGTCGCGCCAATTGCACCACATGTCGATGGATACGCCTCGAAAGACCCGGTGACAGGGGCACTAAAGGTCATTGCAAATCCTCCATATCCCGCGACGCGGCATATAGGCTTGTTTCCAGACGCTCATGTTCCAAGAACAGACAATTTCAACCCCGACGTGGTATGTGCATACACACCTGCTCTTGTTTTCCACTAGCTAATCAAGCTTTCTCTGCCACAGCCATCTGGTTCGGCCTGGGTTCGCACGCTAGAACAATGGAACCAAACCACCTTGAACTCAAATGATTACTATTATCAACGTCGACTACAATCTCTTCAAGCAGTCGACGAGATGGTAGAAGCATTGATCCAGAAGTTGGAGGAACACGGCATTCTGGACAACACGTATGTAGTCTTTACCTCGGACAACGGCTACCACATTGGACAACATAGAATGCCGCCAGGTAAAGGCTGCGGGTATGAGACTGACATCCACATCCCACTTATAATGCGTGGCCCAGGTATTCCAAAGGGACGAAAGACTGAGGTTGTGACAACTCATACCGATCTGGCTCCAACATTCCTGCAAATGGCCGGCCAACCGATGAAGGAGTACTTTGACGGAAAACCGATACCGTTGGACGAGCAAAACCTGCAAAAGGCGGAAAGCAGTACCTCAACCGAGCATGTCAATGTGGAGTTCTGGGGTGTCATCATAAATGAGGGAACTTCATACTACGGACGTGAGTTGAACTCATCCTTTCCACACTGGGCTTGATCAATACTAACCGAAAAAACAGAGCAAATCTATGGGAACAACACGTACAAATCCGTTCGTGTCCTTGGTGACGGCTACAACCTGTACTATTCAGTCTGGTGTAGTGGTGAGCGTGAATTGTTCGAAATGAACGTAAGTCATGTCTTCACATCATGTTGGAAAAGGGAAAAGAGTTTCTTCCTTCTGATTGACAATTGCTAACTTTACTCTTCGCTCAAGTCCGACGCCGGCCAGATGAACAACCTCCTGGACGGTGGTGACGATACCCAGTTCCTCACACACTTCAATCGTTCAGTGAGTGTGGTTCAGTCACGCCTCGACGCTCTTCTGCTAGTCCTGAAGACCTGCAAAGCCTCTCAGTGCACGGAGCCCTGGAAAGAGCTACATCCCTCTGGAAAGGTAAACTCTCTGCGAGGAGCGCTGGAAACTCAATACGACGATTTCTACGATCAACTCCCCAAGGTAGACTTTGCCTATTGTGTTGCGGGACATGTGCTCTCTGCGGAAGGACCCCAGTGGGACAATGTTTCCCAGTCTATGCAGCTCCCCATCAGCAATGATTGGTCATTCTGGGTTTGAGATGGCAATCCTCCTTGCAAGCTATGCATGGGTGTGCTGCAGCTTTCTATTCGAAATAGTCTCCCTCAGATACTGCTCTCTACTACTACTGAGGCTCAGTCGATAAAATGAAGAGTATGTCAAGGACACCGGTCAGCCCACATTAGTGAGAAATCGACTCGCACCCTCCGTGCGGTGAGATTGATCTAAGACTTTCACGTGGCTTGCTTGACATGCTTTTTCCTGACTGCGATGTAGATCGGTAAGCATCTGAATTGGTGAACTTGTTCGGCCAAGATGTGCGCCGTTACATGTACCCTATCAGTGCTTGTGATTTCACCGCCCACAGTGTCGAATGATAAAACATCAGACCAGTCCTATACACCGAGCCGCGGAACAGACAAACCTTGAGGAACAGCCAGTGTCCGCAGATACGATCACTCGTGTGGTCTTTCTTGGCCCTACCATCAAGGACTTACTCAGCCTTCAGGTGGACAAACAATTCGCTATGCGAACTTTGAGGCATTGACTGCAATGGCATAGGACCGGGACATATGGAGGTAGATGACTTCCTACGTGGTGAAAAGGAAGGAGTTCGGAACCTGAATCTACGAAGGGCCGCTGCCACGCCGGAGAATCAAATGTGCTAAGGATCGGGATTGATCTAGGTTTATCGACACTGACCCAGCTATCTCTGCGACTGACGAATGGCGACGTCTTTCACTGGACGTCTAACTAATCAGCCTTTTGTATGGCTCAGTCCAGCGATGCCAGTGCTTTTGACGAAGTCAGGATCCGGAAGGGAAGTATCTTTCGTGACAATCTGCGTGATTATTTTAAAGTATTTTGGCCCAGGTTCTCACAAGTGAGCCGCTCAGTGCGTCCAGGTGTGGTGCTGCTTTACTCACCCACGCCTCACGTATAGCTTACCTATAGCTCACCTTTCACTCACGCTTGGCTCACTACTTGCGTGTTTTCATAGTGTCTCTGCTAAGAATAATAGCTTTTTCACTCTTCGCGGGCACGTATGATAATCCTCTATTCCTGAAGATGTAGTCTTTATCTAAGTTATATAGAAGTTCGACTAAGACCGTTATACATAAGCACAGCGAACTAACTAGGCTATAGGACGCCGATCATATGGTTACACGAGAACATGATTCGTGGTATTTAACGAGATATTATTCGATAATCGCAAGGCTATTAATATAAGATCGAGACTACTAGAACAGATATTATACGGAAGTCTATCTTCCGGGAATACGACATAGTAGGATTTCAGTAGATACCAAGGTCTTGCGCTTAGAGGCCATCACCAAAGACTACCCTTGATCAAGCCAACCGAGCTCAAGCTTGTCAAGCAGGGGCCCAACGCGATGTGAATGTATGCCAATCTTCAAATGGTGCTGCATAAGCTAGTGAGAGCGCAGACAAGCCATCAAAACGATGTAAGCGCGGCACAGCAGAAAAGAACCACAGCGAAACCAAAGGTGGAAGACAAAATAAAGCATGCTCGATTTGCCCTCGTCTGAGAGTGAAGTGCGATTCCTCAGACGATACCAGCAGTTGTTCAAAATGCGCCAGATTGCAGCTTGTATGCCTCCGTGAGAATGAACCATGGGCCAACACGGATGACGATGCCTGGCAGACATAGCAAACGCTGGTCGAGCTGGAAAGCGCCCTGGAGGATGTGATTGAGAAGCTTCAAACAACTTTTCATACTACAACCCTGCAATGCCTTTACCAAGTGCAGCGATGGCTATGAATTATCACATACCGAATACAACAGCTTCGAAAATCTCCCAGCGGCTTGATTGGGGCTTACAATGATTGACACCGACAAGCAACTGCGCATTCCACCACGGAATGGGAAGGCTGCCAGGTCTGTGTGTTGAAGGTTGGTACAAAGTTTTGAATCTCCGAGGCTATAGTATCATCTCAACGAGCTCACTATCTTCCCTTCTTTCCAAAGACCCTCGACCAAAGGCTTCTCCCTCATCCCCGGCCCAGCCACTTCCCCATCTTTATCATAACGAGGCAATTCCTTGAGCCAGCCCCAGTGGCACTTCTCCTTCATCCCCTGCTGCTGCCAATCATTAAGATCCATCTCAGGATTCGCATTGAAGGTTGGGAGATGGTCCAACAACGCCGTATCATGCGCCAAGCAGACAAGCACGTTCGGATCGGAATCAAAGTACTGCTGCATTTTCTGAGTCGTCACAACGGCAAGCGGAGGATCCTTATACGAAGAATGCTTATGAGTGGAGAGCCTGTAGAACGGCGTGCTGTTTGGGTTGCTGGTCACGTTGCCGCCCTCGAGGCCGGAGTTCTGCGGGTGGTGATCGGAGAAAAACGAACAGGGACAGGGCGTGGGGTAAAGCGCTCGCTTCACCGCGACATCGTTATCCTCGGGATTGCCAAAAGCTGCTTCGGGCATCGTATCCGGCAGTGGCACTTGCTCGCTTGGTCGAAAGTCTCCAGCGAAGTGGCAGATGTCCCCGCCCAAGAATAGGAATGTGTCCGGTGTCGTTCTGGCGAGGGCACACATATGACCGGGCCAGTGTCCTGGGGTGTCCAGAAGATACAGGGACCCGTCGCCTGTATTGTGTGTCAGAGAGTATGGTTGGTGATGCCACAGAGTTTACTAACCATAGAAGTCGTGTGCTGGATATGGTCCGATCTGCAGCTCATAGTCTATCTCGACGCATTTGCGGTTCTCAAAGTCTGCCGCATTGAGAGCTGAATTCGGATTGGTGGGATAGCCTGGAAAAGGGCCCGTGCCTTTTCCATAGCAGAGATTAGTCGACGGCGGAAACAGATACGGGCTGCCCGTGTGATCCCAATGGCTGTGCGACCAGATGATATCGTCTGCACTTGATTAGCATGGCGGCCCAACAACGGAGAACCTGCCAACCCACCGATCTCATCGAGTTTCATGCCTTTCTCCTGCAAGATCTCCGTGACGTCCTTGTCAATTTTCACGCCTGGGATTGCGGCTTCTATCCTGGCGATGGTCCACGGAGGGCTATTCCAGTAATCCTTCCGTACTCCAAGATCAAACATCGCTTTTTTGCCCAAACGCGGGTTCTCAATCAGAAACGCCAGATCGATCACCGTCATTATCTCATGCCCGGGCATGACAGGCTTGAGGAACGCTTCAGCGTGCAGCTTCATCACGCATGTTGTGTCGACCATGCGCACTCTGACGGTGTTGGTAGACTGTGGCGGCGGATTGAGCTGCTGAATGCCATGGGCACGTACACCATCCTTGGATGTCATTGTTCCTCGGTCTTCACTATCGACGTGTAACACTCAGGCCCGAGACATTAAAGACCATCATCTGAGAGACTTGCTTTACAATCAATCAGGAGTATCATGCACGTTACCAGCAGCGTATGCCCGGTCTCGGCATAAGAGGGCTCTAGCTACGCATCGGATTTCTAATATGCTATGGAGAAGCAGGTGAGGAACATTAACTTCGTGGCGTATACCCGAGGATGGGCGCACTCGGCAATTTGCCATCGGCCTTCCGCCGACTCTTGGAGATGATTACTCCTATCTCTGCCGCTTCGCACTTTGCCGGTGCTAGTGTGAAGTGCCCCAGATCTTGGCATCTACCCGCATAAGGAACCCCAGAAGTATATATCCTGTCCGTCCATCTTCTGACTGTTGTGGCGACTCCAACAGCCCCGTCTGCGACATGTCTGCCTCTATTGATGGCAAGATGGCCACCGGCAACGTTGCGCTCGATCACATCGAGTTCACTCCTACAAGTAGACAAAATGTCAACAACGCCAATGAGGCTTCGAAGACGGATGTGGAAAATGCCACATCGACCGTCGTCACGATGGACGAGGTCCGCAAGTACAGCAAGTCTGACGACGAGGCGATGAAGGCTATGGCCCAGTACGAAGGACCTCCTCTGGTGCTCGACGAAGCAATGAGCCGGAGACTTCTTCGGAAGATTGATTGGCATATTATGCCCATCCTGTACGAGCATCCCCAATCACATGACTTGGGATTGATCTGACTAGCCTGAAGCTTTCTCTGCTGGGGCCTCAACTACTTGGACAAGGTGTCTATCTCATACGCCAGGTAAGCAGTCTCGCTTCACTTCGTCTCATGCTGCTGACCAAATTGCACAGTATCATGGGCTTGAAGAAAGATCTGCATCTGGTTGGCAACCAATACTCCACCCTCGGATCTCTTTTCTACATTGGTGAACTGGTTTGGGAGGTAAGACAATCTTCGCTCTGTACCAGAAGTGAGATGCAAAACGGATAGCTAACACGGCAGTTGAGTTTCCTACAAGTCGAATTCTGCAATACATGCCTCTCGCAAAGTACTGTGCCTTCTGTGTTATCGTTTGGGGAGGCTTGTTGGCTGCCTTCGCGGGTGTGAACTCATTCTCCGGCGCTGCGGCTATAAGATTTCTCCTCGGGGTCTTCGAATCGGCAAGTTTACCTGGGTTCGCCCTCATTGCTTCGATATGGTACACCAAGAGAGAGCATAACCAGCGAACGGGCATCTATATCAGCGCCAACGGCTTCGGGCAGATCTTTGGTGGTCTTATCGCTTACGGCGTCGCTAAGCGCGTCGCAGAGCAGCCCGCTGATATCGCAGGTTGGCGTATTCTGTTTCTAGGATTTGGACTATTCACCGTAAGACGCAGCCTGGGAAGCCCTTCAGACTGCCTCAGCTAACAACACCCGTGCAGGTCCTGATTGGCTTTGTCTTTCTTTACATTGTCCCAGACAATCAGCTGAACGCTCGCTGGCTAGACGAGCGCGAACGCCTGCTGGCCATCGAGCGCGTAAAGGAAAACGAGCAAGGTATCGGCAACAAACAATTCAAGTGGTATCAGCTGCGTGAAGTCTTCGTTGACCCTCACTTCTGGGCACTTTTTCTCTACGGGATTCTCAACGACATCCCCAACGGCGGCCTGACCAATTTTTTCAGCCAGCTTATCGTCAGCTTCGGCTATAGCAACTTGCAGGCATTGCTCTTCGGGATCCCCGGTGGTGCGGTGGTCATCATTGCCTGTTGGTCCAACGGCTGGATCGGCGGCCGGCTGCAGAGCCGTGTCCTGGTTGCTTGCGTTCCCATGGGTGTTGCATTCCTCGGCATCATACTGATCGTCGCCCTTCCTCTGCACATGAAGGTCGGTCGACTCGTCGGCTACTACCTCACACAAGCTGCACCAGCGGCGAACGCTACCGTGCTGAGTCTGATCTCCTCCAACGTCGCGGGCTGTACCAAGAAGACCAGCGTCGCAGCACTGTACCTTGTCAGCTACTGTGTGGGCAATATAATTGGTCCGTACACGTTCACCCCTCAGGCAGCTCCTCGGTATGTATCGGCTGAGATCACCATCTTGGTCTGTTACGGATTGTGTCTGGTTCTGCTGCTGTTCATCTACGGCTGGTACAGGCGGGAGAACTCCCGTAAGGCGAAGGCCAGAGCTTCGGAGCATTATGTTGCACTTGAAAACGCTGCGTGGATGGATCTCACGGATAGGGAACACGATGGCTTCATCTATACTCTCTAGAAATCAGCCAGCTTACTGTAAATGATACGAATCTATCCCATAAACCCTTTTTAATAGTACTTCAATGCACCGAATACCCAATGCATTGGCTCTCGTAGAGGATTACCTCGCCACCTAATAAGGATATCCGACCTTCTGCTGTTGTACTATATCTCAGGAGCTTCTGATCATTGCGGAAGACTCATTGACTAACACACGTGATGGCAGCGGACCCTTCGTTGGCCTGCAGTTGTTCTTGGAGATCGCAAAGGCACAAAGGCACATCTCCAGACTCGGAGTCAAGGGGAAGCTGGCATTACCAACTCGTGTCAATTGTCTAGACGGCGTTTCGCCGGTGAGCAAGGCGGCATTTTGCCGTGCACCTACATCTGACTTGTACCTGGATCCGCCGCCGCTACGCCGCCTACATGACCGGCCAAACACCGTCGCTCCACGGCTAACAGCTCCTTGCGAGAAGGGCTTCACATAGGCAGTCGGCTTCCAGTGCCGAGCCTTCTTGACCTAGTATTGTCGCTATGCTATAGTCTCCAGCATCTCTTTATGTTGCCAGATCAGAACAGAAGCACGGCCAATACGATCTATCACTGAAGTCTAGGTCCAGCGTGGCTATTATACCGACGCAAGCGCCTCGACGGCCCAGAGTAGCCGTTATCCTCGGCGACCACGCTGGTGTTGGGCCAGAACTGATCGCCAAGCTACTGAGCAAGCCCGAAAACCTGTAGGAAGCCGACATCCTGGTGATGGCAGATCGAGAGGAATTTGACGCTGCGCGCGCAGATGCTGGAGGTGTCGAGGTTGCCATATCGAAAGCCGCCGGCCCGGAAAGCGTACAGATCATGCACGACAACAGCATGTGAAGAAACGCCTTGGCAAGAGCTGAAGTGCACAGAGAGAATGGCGAGCGATATATACACTTGTGACATCTTCAGAGGGCGTTCTTCAGATCAGTCAAACCATACTCACGTGTCATAGTCATATTAGCCGGAATCAGCGTCAGATTTGAGTACTGCTTCAGTGGCTGAGTTTCTTCATCCCAGTGCTACCAATTCAGGTTCCAGTCAGCGTCGAAGCCTGATATGTCAAAACCATGGTCCTGAAGCTCGAATTGACGGCATTGAGGCCCGCCTGAAATTCCCAATGACGGACCAAACCTGGAAGGATTGTCTGTTACTGGCATTGGTGCATTCCGACTAGGACCCACAGACGGTACTGTAAATTCTGTAGCCGCTGGTTGACGAGTCATGAGTGGTGTCGCCTGACCGCTGTCCGACACTTCCACGATGACATTGGGAGAAGTAGCCATTGATATCTCAAGTACGTCGTCGTTTTCCTGCTGTGGCTGAGGCTCCGAGATCAGAGACGGATCGAACAATGACAAACTTTCCCGTGTTTCTGTCGAAGAGTTACATATCGCTTGAAGGACTCGCCATATTGATTGTGACCTGAGTCGAATGACTGCAGGAAATGTGACGCTCGACACAGTTGGATTGAAAGCTGAATGGACTAGTTCTTGGACAAGTGTTGCCTGTAAAATTATTAGCTGGTGACCATTAGAACATGATAAGACCTACTATATCTTTGCAGCAGCTCGAAAAGGCCGAGAATGCGTCCATAAAAGCAAGACTGGTGGTGAGATTGGCTCGAGACTTCTGCTGCAGGTCGTGACTTGGCGTACAACAATAGTACAGATGAAAAGTCGCTGCAAGAGCAGATGCATTTGCAAAGAATGGGTCAGTCAGATCAAGACCTCTCTCTTTCGTGAGCTCAAGCATTTTCGTGATCCATGTTGCATGTGCCAAAACTCGTCCCATAGACTTTCTCCAAAATGTGTTGGTACTGCCAGAAGGGGCATACCTGTAGCCGTTTCGGGATGTACTGCTATAAAGGAAGGGATGGTTCAACATGGTGTGAGAGGCATGATAGGTGAGCTGCAGTTTCAACCATGGTCTGTAGTACCCACGGTTTGCTTGGATAGTTTCAGGGTCCTGGCTATAGAACTCGACGGCTTGATAGCGATGGCACATCGGCATGGCTGTTTCCCATTGATAGTGTATGATCCCAGATGTCAGTAACATTGTCTCGCTGTGCGGTCTCTGGAGACGTTGTGGCTGCATCTCTAAGCCATAATCCGGAATGCGTTGTACGAAGAAAGCCGCTTCTTGAAGCATAGTATTGGGCCAAGATTTGGCATGATCTGAGTACATGGATCGCATCAACATTCAAGTCAAATGATAGGAGATCCGATTCGACGTCGATATCTGCCGCATGACAGATCTGTAGACAGAGCCCGATATGAAAGCGTCCAGGTCTTAGATTTCCGTCTGTAAAATTGATCATTAGCTAGATAGTCAATAACCATGATCCAGCATACCTAGACAAAATGCATAAGACAATATACACATGCTTTGTATTGTTGATAGGTCGATATTGCCTTGGGCCACTTTAGTCATCGTCATGACTCGGGCTTGTGAATGATGATATGAAGATCCTTCAAGGCCAGGTATGAAACGACCTGTCAGTGCCAACAGGGCATGTAGAATGTCCGATCCGAGCGTAGTAGGGTCAACATTGTCTTCTGTCAGCACCAGAGAGGATGCCGGTGAAAGTGCTTGTAATATAAACATAATGCCTGATTGGGCAGAGATCCAGGCTTCCAAGTCCTATGAGAGGGTGAGATCCATATCACACAATGACGGGAGTACAAACCTGGAGTGAGATTCGAGCCCTTCGTCGAAATATGCTTGATTCAAGGCGGGGTTCCCATCATGGTGCGTTTGCGCTCTAGGCATTCTCCTGCATGATCGGTACATGGTCTTGGTCAGGAGGAGGTGAAACTCACCCTGATCCTTCCAGGACCTGCCGTAATTGATCCTCGACAAGAGCAAGCCTTCTTTCCTACTTGACATCAGGAAGCAAAACAAGCAAGTATTTTACTCACCACTGGACCATTTTCAATTACTCTGGCTTCTGTGCTACGGTAAGCGCATTGTTGTCTCAGACGTTGACATGTCGAGCAGCATGGTCTTTCGCCCAACAACCGTCAAGTCTAGCAAAACAATGATTCCTGAACCATACCTGCAATTTGAACAAGCTTGACGATCTTGTCGCATCATTCTTTCGTGGAAATTAGAGCAGGGAGAGATGATCGTAAATGTCGGATTCGACTTTGTACCACAATGGTGCTGTAATGTTCACCAGTCAATCGACGCGATAGCGGAAACTTCTATACACACAACAAGCAAGTTGCGCATGTGGAGAGCGTGTCGATGACCCTAGAAGCGCCAACTGCTCGCTGTTTAGAATAGCCAACACGACTCAGCATGGCACAAAATTATGTTGCAAGAATGAAGTCGAAGTGTTGAAGATATGTTCTTCGTCCAACGGGCGAAGTGGCACGCCAGGTTGGGAGACGGCTAACACCTCGGACTAGCATGTGGCCCAGGCTGTGCTTCTGACCCAGTAAATTCGATTACACGCATTTGAAAAGCCTCTACTTCTAAGGCTTGATTATACATAATCTTGTACTAGCTATATACTGAGATTGCTCTGTCGATTCACGACGCCCGTATACCTATTTTACGACTTGTTAATGTGGTTAATATAGCCTGTGTAATCCATTTTACAGTCGTCTTCCTTCGTATTCGATGCTCGTTCGACTTGGCGAAATAAGTGTCGGAAAACCTACTGTTTTTTATGGCTCTAGATCACAAGCTGGTCCGAGATGTTACCGAGTCAGCCGATTAGATTTTGAGGGGAAATGGCTTCTTCAGGCGCTCACTGGTACTGCGAAGAAACCGCGTGTGGTAGGGAGTAACTGAACTTGCACGTTGTGATCGCCGAACCTGTCATGTTCGTTTCGAAGTCACATATTAAATGTGTTCACTCTGTCACGAATTGCACAAAGAATCTACGCGTTGAGCTTAGGCTGGAAGATAACTTTTCAGAGCTTGTGGCAGGAACGAAGCTAGCGTGCATGCTATCGACGATGGGCAACAAACAACCACAACGGCGACAAACAGCTTGCGTATGCAAGTCATGCGACTGGCCAAGAGGAAATTTCGCGACTTGGTGAAATTTCGAGTTTCGATGCCATCTTCGTACGAGCCCACAGACCGCGACAAAGAGCTGTTGCTGCCGATCACATGATCGGAAAGCTTCCTTAGTGAGTCCCCTCGTGCTACGACACTCGACAGAAGCTCAAAAGAGTCAATCGAATTGCTTGACGTTGTTTTGGACAGCTCCTGCTTAGCTACAAAACACTTGCGAGCACAGCCCATCAAGACTGCCTCCGTTATCCCGACACCTTCACCTCATCATCATTGAAATCAGCACTTATACTTCCATTCCGGCATGAGCACCTTTGACGTGGCCGTCATCGGCCTCGGGGCTTTGGGAAGTGCTGCGGCGTACCATGCTGCTGGCAAAGGAGCCAAAGTCATTGCTTTTGAACAATTCGAATTAGGCCATGTTCGAGGAGCATCTCACGACACTTCTCGCATTGTGCGGACAGCCTACAATACCCCAGAATATGTTAATCTTGCCAAGCGTGCCTATAAAGACTGGGCAGAGCTTGAGCGAGTCGCTGGCATCAAGCTATTGAATGTGACGGGGGGATTGATGTTCTTTGCCAAAGATGGCCCAATGCCCGTGACCAAGTACGAGGACAGTCTCACAGCCAATAATGTTCCTTTCGAGAGCTTGACCGCTCAAGATGTCAAGCACCGCTGGCCACAGTTCAACGTTCCTTCTAATGTGGATGCCGTCTACACGGCAGATACAGGAATGGTTCATGCCTCGCGCTCCGTAGCCACCATGCAGCTTCATGCTCGTGCGCGCGGCGCTGCGCCGATGGAACACACACGCGTTCAAAGCATAACTCCGCAGTCATCGGGCAACGTCCGCATTGAGACATCCAATGGACTCTATTTTGCCGGAAAGGTGATCTTAGCAGCCGATGCATGGACAAACGAGCTTCTCAGACCGTTAGGTCGAGGAGTTCCTCTCACTATGATGCAGGAACAGGTCACTTACTTCAAGCCATCAGATCCTGATGCCTTCAAGCCTGCGAAGTTCCCAGTATGGATCTGGGGCGGTGATGAATGGTTCTATGGATTCCCCACATTTGGTGAGCCAACGATCAAAGCCGCTCGTGACGTTTCAGAGAACCTTATGACACCTGAGGAACGCACGTATGTACCGTCCAGACACTTGATCGACCAGCCCAGTTCTTTCATGAATTCCATGATCACAGACCCTGATCGTCAAGAGCTGAGAACTGTGACGTGTCAGTATGTTCTTACTCCTGATCGTCAATTTGTCATTGGCACAGTGCCAGACTACCAAAATATTATTGTTGGATTGGGAGCCGGACACGCATTCAAGTTCGCCCCAACGATTGGTCGTATATTGGCAGAGTTGGCAGTTGAAGGAACAACAACTGACGACATTGGAACCTTTGCTTTTCCAAAGCTAGACTCGGCTGTGCATGCTAGACTCTAGATTATGCACAACCTACGGGAAGTTGATGGCAAACGTTTGTCCGCATTCGAATGGTCTTGGAGCTTGCACGACTGAAATGACTCGAGAGTCACTTGCTGTTTCTCAATACTACGTATAATGTGGCCGGGTATTGTGTCCTCGCTCCGGCGATGAATAGCATGGCTTCCAAGGTTGAGAAGGGTCATGAATTGAGCATCAATACACGTTGCAACAATCGCTATTGGCAAGCCTCTTCGCCACCCCGACACGACATACAAGGCATTGAATTATGCTGACTGCTCCGTGTCAACGTTTACATGCTCGCTCTTCGAGGACAAGCTAGCCTTCCAAACATAGCGGTAGAGCCGCTTGTACATCGCTCTGAGCAGCATTAGCATCATACGACACAAAGCCGTGGTGCAAACTCCTATAGACATTGGTAGCGATGTCAATGCCGAAGGTGGTCATCGTCGTACACCTGTGTAGATTGTAAGGGATGTTAATTCATGGAAGGAGAAGGTCGTGAAAGTGGAAGCGACTCGAGACCGCCCGATGCTCAACGCCTAACATGTGACTTTCAGTCTCGCCGTCGCGGATCAGGCTGTCACGTTAATTAGTACGTAGAATAGCTTTAGTCGTGCGTCCCCGAAGCCTTAGGCGCTGTAAGGATCTAAGGCTAAATCTCTAAATCTTCAAGAATAAAGTCAATGAGGACGTTTTCGGTACGTTTTCGATACGTTTTCGAGTACTATCTTGCTAGATAGCTACATATTTCCTAATTAGGTTATTACGTCATATGTAACACCTTCTGATAATATAATTCCCGTAAGTTGCCAATCTGGCGCGTCGTAGCCTATTCGTAGCCTATTCGTAGCCTATTCGTAGCTATAGTCGTAATACAAGAGTAATGTTAAAAAACATAGTTCTCATATAACTATAGGCACACTAGAGTAAGCTACTGGTGGGGTAGCCTAATCAGCGCACGTCTCTATCACCAATCATCCTACCGTCCGGGCATGAACATCGCCTCCGCGCACTCTACCAGGTCGCCTAGCCCACCGGGGAATCGACGAAAGTGTTTGTACGCATTAGCGGTGACAACGCACAGGTATCAGCATCACTAGCACTTGCAAGGATCCAAAAGTCCAAGGCACCCTGCGAGAGCCAAGTCGAGTCGTAGCCGAAGAGATCGAAACTGTGACCACTTACTTATCTCACTATCTGTCCTGTCCATCGGCGAGCTGTCTGTCCTGTCATTGATCTCGGAGCAAACGTCCCGAAACTGATTTTAGGAAGTAACCAGAGAGGCTTGACAATGGGCTTCACCGATGGTTCTGGTTGATATTTTCCAATCATCGTCTCTCTTCCATGTCTCTGCGGATTGTATTGGTTTGTGACTACCTACAATCAGTACCACAAACTCCGGCATGTCAAAGGTCCATGGCTTGCCTCAATCTCACCAGTATGGCTGTTCTATTACACCTGCAAGGGCACTTTATACTTGGCTGTTGAAAATGCGCTCAAGAAATACGGTATGCGTGTTTGAACTCACCAGCACCGTAGGATACCCATCTGCTGGGATCAGGTTCGCCGGTGCGTGTCGGTCCTGACTACATCGTCAGCGACGATCCATGGTTCAAAGACACATGAACACGCCAAGATCGCCCTTCACTAGAGGTCGATGGTTCAGAGGCATGAAATTCGATCCACGCCAGGACAATATACTGTCCATGTCAGATGAGAAGGCTCGTGCTGAACTTAAAGCAAAAGTGATGCCAGGTGTACTCCTCACCTGTCATCAGACTGCATTCTGAACTGCAAGGCTAACTTTATATGCTAGTACACCGGAAAGAAAGTCCCTCATCTCGAAAAGGATGTCGACGCAAGAGTAATGGAACCTTTAGATCTTGTCTGTCGAGACTATGTCCAAAAGAACGAACCTGTGGACTTTGCAAAGCTTGCAGGTTACTTCACTCTCGATATCCTAATTCAGATTGCCTTCGGACAAGCGCTGGGGTTCTTGGCTAAAAACGAAGACCTCTACGATTACCACAAATCAAGTACCGCATTCTACCCAATCATGGAGCTGGGGTCAAACCATCCAACAGTTCTAGCAATCATGAACAGTCGAGCCATGGAGGGTGCGGCACCGAAGCCAACCAACAAATTAGGGTTTGGGGCTATCACAGGCGTTGCCCACAAGGCAATTGCCGAGCGGTTCGGACCTGATGCGAAGAAGGTGCAAGACATGTTGGGTTCCTTTGTCAACCACGGCCTCATCCAGCAGGAATGCGAGGTCGAGTCTCTGCTCCAGATTCTCGCTGGTGCTGACTCGACAGCTACTGCACTTCGAACAACGTTCTTGTACATTCTAACCAGCCCCCCGACGTACAGCAAGTTGCGAGGAGAGATGTCACTCGCTATTGAGGCTGGAAAGGTTAACCATCCGACTATCAGCAACAGCCAGGCTCAAGATTTACCGTATCTGCAGGCCTGTATCAAGGAAGGCCTCCGGATGTTCATGCCTCTACAAGGCCTCGCAGGACGAGTGTCACCATATCCTGACAGTGCGACCATCGATCGCGTCTTCATCCCACCAGGGACTGAGGTCGGAATGTCCACATTTGCCATGAACCACCGCAAGGACTTCTACGGACCTGACGCTGATACTTTCTACCCTGAGCGATGGATCGAGAACGACGCCGAGACCGTGAGGAGATATGAGAGGATCAATAAATTCATTTTCGGGGGCAGGAAGATCGAGCTGCTTGGGCAAGGGGATTGCGCTGATGGAATTGGGAAAAGCTATCTTTGAGGTCAGTCGTTCCTCTCTCTGCATCTCTTTCTCGGATGGTTCGTCTTACTCCATCACAGCTTCTGCGTCGTTACGACTTCACTGTGGTCAATCCTTTCAATGCCATGAGAGTGAGGTCAAACTCGGTAGTGGTCCAAAAAGACTTTTATGTACGAGCATGGCCAAGGAAACAACCATGAGACGCATCGTCGAGCCGTACATAGATCCCTCCATTATGCATGTCTTAGTCAGACCTTTTAGCTCAGGAGTACTTCACCACAGCAATGGCCCTCAACTCAATGTACTATACTAATCACCAGGCGTGCCGACTGCCAAGTAGCAGTACAGTCATGTAAAGACGCTATAGGGAGTACCGTGCTTACCAAGCGAAACAAAGTTACGTCCAATATATGAATAGGTCGAGTACGTCCACTTCTCCACCTGGTGGTATGCGTCGCGACCTTCCCTCAGCATACCAACGACGTACACAACACTGCCGATGACGATCAAGTTCCACTCAATGCAATCTAAGCCGTCCTCGATGGCGGCTATGGATGGGCAGTCGTCTCTGCCTGTTCCTCCCTCATTTTCCGGGTCAACAGCTACACTACGGCATTGGGAGTTCTGCAAACCGCAATAGTGAAGTCATCTCAGTTGCATGCCGGCGTCCGCACAATCATGTTCGTCGGTAGTCTGTACATGACTGCATGGTGGCCATCGGTATACCATCTATTAGACTTGAGGGCGTTGGGCGTACGCTACACATTTCTGTTAGCAGTCGTGCTGTTTCGCCTTGATCTGATAGCCATCAGCTTCACGCTCGATCATCTCGGAGGTCTCTTTTGTATCGCCGGCGTCCTCAAGGGGCTAGAGACATTTTCCTATATGCTGGAACCGATAGCTTGCCTTTCCAACGGTTCAGCAGCAAGCTCGGCACAGCCAACAGTATGGCCAAGGCTGGCGGTGGTCTCGGTGCTACAGTCCTCCCGCTCGCCGTGCAAGCACTTATCAACAAAGTTGGACTGCAGCGGACACTTCGACTCTTTGGCTTTCTCATACTAGCTACTGGTATCCCTTGTGAATTGCTACTCAAAGGATAGACGCGGACTGGACAATCTTCTCGCTACAATTGGTCGTTGCTGAAGAATGTCGTTCTTGGCTTTCGCCATGGCAGGCGCAATTGACGATTTTGCCTTCTTTGTACCACTGTGGCAAGTGCAGCAACTTGAGAACAAGACAGTCATGTCACCATGTGACTGAGCCCAATATGCTGCGATAGAAGATGGCCATCCCAAGTGTAACGACGTCGGAGCGTACTCTCGCGTGGCGGCGACGGCAGAGATTAGTCCACGATCCTCACGTCGCCTGAAGAGAGATTGTCGTGATACGTTGACCTTCGCCGCGACATGTACCGGTCGTCACGCTGGTTATGTTGAGGCTCAGCGTGACCGATACGGTTTGTGCGCCACAGATTTTTGAACCCTGTCCAGAAGTTGCTCAGCTCGCCCATCCATACCAGGCAAAGAAACAGGATTAGAAACAACAGGGGAATGGCGACTGTCCAGAATATCCATTGATTGAAGTTCATGTTGCGGATGTCGTTCGTGTTCATCCCGAGAATGGTAGCCACAGTGCTGAGTGGCAGAAATATTATAGTAACCACGGTAAAGGCATAGAGAGCTTTTTCCTGGCGATCTCTGTTTGTATCGATACGTTGAATATTCTGTCAACCATAGTCAGCGCGCACAACTTTCGACACAGAACATGAGATCCTTACATGGGTCTTCAAATAATCAGTTCTTGTTCTCATTTCGTCGAAGTTTCGGAGGTTTGTCTCTATTATGTCGAGGCAGTCCTGAATCAATAGGTCATGATATCCTCCTTCGTCTGTTGGTGCAAGCTTAGCCAGCTCTTCGTGGATGATAACGACAGCGTCGTCATTTATAATTGCTTCACCATAAGGTCGATGCTCAGGGACATATCTGCTGTTATTCCGTGAGCGTGAGTGTGATGTATTCAAAGTGTTGACTGTTTCTCGCATTGTGTAGTTGCGTCCCAAATCGTGATGATGGCTGCTTTCATGAAGCGGACGCCTTGACCGAATAACTTGAAAGACCAATCTCTGCCATTCCAGATGCTGTGAAATCACCATCATCTCCTCCCCAACGCGAATGAGCTTGTCTTGATGTGCGCGATCAAGTGGTTGTGCTTCAATCTCAGACTCCTGCAATAGCATTAGCACCGAACAATACTCACAGCCAGATGCTCACCAATTTGCTGAGGTATTCAAGGTAGGTTTGAGCTATCTCTCGCTTCGCGCTCCCATTGCTTACGCCGTGTAGCAGCTTCAGGCTCACCAGTGATGCAATATCCTGTGGCATCACCACTGAATCCTCCAACAAACTTCTTTTGACAAAACCTTGAAGCAGCATTCTGGATCCTTCTTCAAGCAGCCTGCGTGCTTTACGATAATGTCCTCGCCAAGCATCAGACTCTTGAGCTGCAAAAACTAGTATCATGACAACATGAAGCCAAGCTTTGACCAATTCACCCGGAATATTGATCTTCATTCGATCCGCCAATGACGCTTGTGAAAGCATGTCTTTCAAAGGCTGAATCTGCCTTACCATCCCGTCAAGGTCTGCGTAGAGATCCTGGTACTCGCTGTCATCGAAGCGAACGGTTCGCTTGCGCTTGTGCTTCGTTATCGAGGCGGTATCCTCTGTCGAGGCCTTTTCCCCTGACGGGACCTGATATGGTTATCGTCAATGCTATTTCCCAGACATCTGAAATAATACATACTCCTAATAAAGTATGAAGAGCACCCCAAAACTTGCCGATAGTGGGTCCTTCGGAGGAGACTGGCAGGAAGAACTCGAACAAAGATTCTGATGCGTTGAATACATCCACCCTCCATCCGTGTCTGTTTCTTTTCTTGACCTCGCTTGCCGTTCCTGCCGTGGTAGGCAACACCAATAAAGACTCTGCCTCTTTCTGCAGATATGCCAGAATTGCCGCATGCGAGGATATGTTACTCCCCTTGTAAGTTAAGCTTTCAACTAGATTGGTGTCTTCTTGCAGAAAACTGTCTATCGACTCGAGGTCTTGGACGAGCCGCTTAGTATCAATGCGGGTAGAAGTGGCACTATTGTGAGCATCACCAAAGCTGAGCCAAGTCAAGACGAAGAAACCATCGTCCAAGGAAGTTGACGTCGTCCCATCGTGTCCAGAAGTAGTGCGTTCAAGATGTGCAGACAAGCCGTGGACTCCGCCCTCCCCGTCCTGTGGCTCAGTAACGCTGTCTGTGCCAGTAATCGAGACGTTAGCGCGTCTGCGTAAAATTCCTTGAACTTGTGGCTTTCTGCTTATCCTAATTCGTGTAAGCCTGGTACGGGCCTGAACAATCTAGGGACTTGCCTCATTTCAAAGGAAATTCTGAGATTTCCAGGGGTATGTTTCGCCTGATGGACGATGCGAGGCCAGAGCTTTGGGGTGATCTCTCTTGAGCGATACATGAATCTGAAGTGCAGTGCAAACTCCGAGAATCTGGTCACCAGCGCCTATCATCGAAGTCAGCAGAGTGGATTGTTAGCAATACGGATTTAACGTCACTTACGAACCAAGTCTGACAGTCGTCTAGGCGGAAAGCCCAAAGTACGTGAGATCCAAAAGAGATGAGAAGTTTCCGGGCCTCGTCCTTGTACGGTTCCGGTGAAGAGATTATTGAGAGCTGTAGACTGTCGCCTCGTAAAGCAGAGGTTGGTAAACGCGCACATGTGACGAGCAGGGCTGTATCTGTCAAGACATATCCGCAGCTTTTGTTTGGGAGACTTACAGTCGCCTACCATGACATACCAGACTTGTGATATGTGAAAACAGACGTCAGGCTCAGAATTTGAGAGACAACAAACAGCTTGCTGCATGTCGCGTCGTTTGTCGACCAAGGCGAATCAGGCTTGGATTAGTGTACGCATTGGGTGAGCACCTTGACCCAGTTTCGATATGTCGTCAGAGTACTTGTTAAGAGAGAAGTAAGGCACACACATCCATGTCATTGTCTGTGGGCCGGGTTGCACCTGTTTTGTCCCACCGGCTTGAATGACCTCTTCCTGGAGCACACCAGGAACCATCATACGTGTACTGACGGGCTTGGAGGCCTGATATGGGCTATTGAATTTTCTTCGGACACGTCCAAGTAGTCTTGCGACGCCCGATCTCTCGCCGTCAGAGAGCCCTGGCAGGCTTATCACTGCATTCTTCGGACATCAGCTTGCTGTTACAGATGAAAATCTGGAAAGGAGTAGTTCCTACCCTGAAAGCATCGAAATTCATTGCTTGATCATTGAAGTGCCTGTTCTAAGTTAGGACGGTCTCAGAACTTGAAAGTAAACATGAAGAACTCACACCCATCGATAGAGTGAAAATGGATTTCTTTTGAGATCCTTCACCGCCGTCAATTGTGTGCGATGCTCACCACCTATGGTACCGTCTCCGGTGTATTGTGCCCCCAAGATGTTGTAAGACGCTTCCGGGGATACGCTATGAGCCGAGGATGCTGGCGGGGGCGAGTGATTGGGCATTTCATCCTTCAATTCTGAGCCGGTAATTGTGCTGTCTTGGCTAAAGAGGCTAGCGCTGCGACGAGGAATGACAAAATCGAATGCTTCGTCATAGGCATCTGATTCGTCCAGTACTGGTATAGTTGCGTTTCTTCCAGCGGCAGAGGCAAAACGAGCGCGAGTGTGGGAAGGACTATGTTGCTCTCGGTATCGGGGTCTGCTCGTGAGAAAATCATCTTGGTAACGATCGTGCTCATCAAAGGAGCTGTTGGAGGGCGCCGAGGTACCAGTAGCCCATGAGGCATCACTCGAGCTGCTACCACGGTGATTCTTTTTCGGACCTCGTCGAGTATTTTCCTGCTCCAGTCGATCAGAAAGCTGGCCTGTGTCTCGATCCCAAACATTTGTGGTTGGCTTCCTGTCGTATGTGCGTCGTCTTCTAGGTGGTGCAACCGGACTGCGTCCAATGTGGATATGAGAACGTGCGGCAGGCGCTCGTGGATCCTCGGCGAGGATTTCGTCGTCAGTACCCACAGCAAACTGGATCGGCAACGTAGAGGCGTCTCGTAGAGCACGAGACTCATTACTTCTGGTAGTACTCTCACGTCGCGGCATGACTTGTTCGAAAATTGTAGGAAGCCGATAAGGGTAACGATATGGGACAACTATCTCTCTAGCTCTACACCAAATTGAACTGCACGAACTGCAGGTAGAAAGATGCGAACGGGCATGCTAACGCAGTATAATAGTAACCTTGTTCTTCAGGTTCCATTCTCGAGTAAAATATGTTACTATTCTTGTCCGGCGAATCACATTTATTAGCCACTCACCCCTCAAATCTCGAAGGGTACACTGCATTGATTAGCGACAACAACCCCTCTCGCACCATGCCGCGAAAGATAGCCGTAAGACAAAATCGTGCTTTTACCAAGACAGCCTTGGTACAGCTGCCAGGGAATTGCAACATTCTATCATTCTAGCTATGCTATCAAGTCTTCACGAGGCTGTACATCGTTCACGAAAACCAACCCATACCGGAGTCTAGCATGAAATGTAGCCTCATCTTTGGCGCCCTTTAGATCCACCCGGACGCGCCTCGCTGATGCACTTCGTAGCCAGCCGTTTGCTCGTAACATCGTGAAATCGTCGTTGCCAATGCCGCAGTTGGAGGAAGACGCTGTCTGCGCCACATCATATCCCCAACCGTGGCAGGTGTACTGAGTGGTAGTGTCTCCTACATAGCCCTCGCCAAGCCCGTCTAACTGTGTCACAGGATCGATGAGCCTGTTCCCTACGAGCTGAAATGCCATGTGGTAGCTCAGTACGCTCGTGAACTCAAAGAATTAGGCCCGTCCCTTCTCTTCGACATCTACAGTCTCAACGTGGGCCAAGCCGTAGTGCTTTTCGTCAATGACTCGTGGACTTTTGGCAGCCTCGGTATCCTCGGACCCACGTCTTTCCTTGAGCACCTCACCGATCGGCTGTCTTTTTACTAAGCTCTTCCAGACTGCCTTGTGCATGCTTCCGCTGAATAGAGCATCCATATCCTCCAGTGTCAGACCTTTAGTCTCGGGGACGAAGAAGAATGCCCAGAAGCCCATGAGCACCTGGTTTCCCCGTTAGCAAAGTAAGTAAGGCAATGTCGAAGCATGGAAACTCACCATCAAGGTTCCAAAGAACATATACGTCCCATATCCTAAGCTTGTGATCATGTATGGGGTGGTCCTCGAGATAATGAACGACCACAACCACTGGTCTGCAGTCGTGATAGCCACGCAAAGCATTCTGATGTCGAGGGGGAATATCTCGGAACAGTAAACCCAGGTGATACCCTGCCATGTCGCACAGTAGATGAAGCCGTAAAGGTAGACACAGACCATGGCGAAGTAGCCTGCACCTGAGCGGGTAACAATCCCTTCGGCCGCCGCAGTGGCTGGGTCAGCACGCATGACGTACGCACCAATGTACCACATAGGCAGGGAGCCAATGAAGGCACCATAGATTAGACCGTTGCGTCGTCCAACCTTCTCCACGAGGTACAGGGTGAAGAGGATCATACCAAGGGTTTTGGCAATGCCGTAGAATCCTGTAGCGAAGAGCTTAGTGCTTGTGCCTGTTACTCCTAGAGTCTCGAAGATACGTGGAGAGTAGTATGCTAGGTAACCGTTAGCATTGCCGCAACGACAAGCATGCAGCAGTCGACTCACTGATGATATTGACGCCGGTCAGATTCTGGCAGGCCATTAACAGAAGACCGATCGCGATTCTGTTCCTTGTACCGTGTGCAAAGAGCTTCTTGAACATGTCCATCTTGCCCATACGCATAGTGGACCGTTGCTCGACTTGTTGTCTGATGTCTGCCAATTCGGCGTGGATGTATTCGTGGTCAGCGCCGAGCTTTCGAATGTCGACCAAAATCTTCTGAGCATCTTCCCAGCGGTCTTTGCGCGCCAGCCATCGTGGGGACTCTGGGCACATGAACATCATGCCGCAGAAAAGGAGAGTACCTGGAAGGAGCTGAAGACCGAGAGGGACAATCCATTGTGTCTGTGTTTCGCTTGAGATAGTGCGGTCAACTGCATAATTGATCCAGAAGCTGTTCAAGGTCAACACACGATCCCAAAAAAGGCCACTTTTGGTCTTACCCGCACATGCCACCACCTTGGGAGGCTATCTCGAATATACCAACAAGTCGGCCTCGGATAGATGGAGGAGACGTCTCGGCAATGTAAACAGGCACGACAAGGGAGACGGCGCCGATGCCAAGACCTGCGATACCTCGACCGGCGATGAGCATGCCAATCTTTCCGTGAGCTGCTGTCATGAGGGTGCCACCAACAAGGAACACCAAAGAGGAGTACATAATAGTCTTCCTGCGTCCAAACCTCTCGGCCAAGGGGAATGTAAGGAGTGCACCGAAGAAGCATCCTGCTTGGAACGTGGAGACAATGTTGCCTTGAAGAGTGTCTCGGGCGGTGTCAGCTATATCGATCAGATCAAAGTCTCGTCGAAAGGAGTCGAGGGCGAGTGTGCCGCCGATGACGGAAGTGTCATATCCCACTGATAACAGTTAGCATTGTTGTTTCGTGCTTTGTTCTGTGGAAATCATCATACTAGCAACGGCGCTCATGGATGCTATGATGGCAATCAAATGGATCCTCCAGTTCCTCACCTCATTGGGATCTGTGGTCCCGGAGGCATGGAGATTGAAGCCCATCGTGGCTTCTAGACGCGGACTCTTTCGGTCAAGGCAGACAGGACAGGGGGTGGCAGTGTGTTAGGCAACAGCTGGGGATAAGTGTCCCATCAGGCGCGATCGCGCAGTACAAGTACTCTTTCCTCCACGATTGACCATGTGAGCGCTTCCTCTTCGCGGAGGTGGATCGTGTGGAGGTGGACCCCCCCGCGTGCCAGCCCTGATATCCATGTTTATGAGGCTCCACGTATCTGCAGCTAGCAGTAGATGTTGTAGGATATGCGCTTCAAGATCCCCGACAAGTGTTGCGTCGTATGAACAGTTCTCACGACCTGGGTCTGGGTGAATGCTTATCGAGTATGGCTCCCATTGGCTCACAGCTGGTATCGGCAATAAAAGGGTGACCGACGAAGCGACTTCGGCAATTCAGGCCTCCGAGAACGCTCGGTTTAAGGGTTTGTCGGAACGCTGCTGGAGGGAGATTGGACGCTCGGTCAGTGGCTGCAGCACAAGTCATGCTTGGCCACCCTTGGCCACCCTTGGCGCACACTTGCCAAGGCTCCCGCTGAGGCGCAGCTTGAACGGTCAATACCTGCAGTGCATCGATGTCGACAAGCTCTGGTGGTTAGTGCAGCTATTGACATCAATTGCCAGGTCGCTTTCTTCGAACGTGTCTGCCTTCTTTACACCATGGTGCGTTGACCATCGAACATGAGCTTTGCTACCGCTCGCGCAAGTCAGCTGTAAAGCTCCAATCTACTGTAGATCGAAAGATGAGCATCAGATCAGCTATGTCCAGCGGCGTGTCAACCATGTTCAATTGGTGCGGAACAGTGGTGCGTGACAAGAAAGCATTGGCACAGAGGGACAAGTTGCAGTAGTGCAAGAATTATTCAGTGAAGTTGCGTGCATGTGTCTAGTCCGAAACTTTGATCGAGAATGAGGCAGTGCAACTCGCGGGATCTGCCCGAATTGAGTCGAGCTCATTGGTCAAAACGTGTATCCCCACTGTGAGCTCGACAAGCACTACCTAGGTAGAAGGACAACGTGATTATCTGCAAGATGAACGTAGAACAAATCGACATCAGCCAACGAGATCATTGTGCGCGCCAAAAAAGAGATGCGATTCCCTTCGTGGATATGCTCGTTACCGACACCGTAAGCGGATACCTCGTGTATCAGCGACCAACAGCACTACCGCAGAGCACCAAACACCAACAACCGTCCAGAGACCTTCGATACAGGGACAACTGACGACAATCTCGTGCTTGGCCAAACAAAACTTAGACAGCTATCTGCTTCTTCGTACTTGGAGACCAAGTTCCGCGACCGACGAGGTGAACGTACCGGCAGCGTCCAGGCGCAGCAGTTATCCTTTTCGTAGAGTACATGATGAAATCAATTATACCACGTCTTTGGCCGTACTTGGCGAAGGATAATGTCCTTTGCTTGATCTGCCGCGATGCAACTTGTCCGAGAATGACCGAGGCAGTGCACGATAGTCTGTTCTGAGAGGCTCAGACCATCCTCGTCACAACGCAGCTGTCTCCAACCACAGCTGAGGATATCACGGTAAATTGTTGGCGGCTTATTACACCGACGTGATGATGCAGCCAATGTGCCAGTCAATACCATCTTCTTGCAGGAGGCAGTGCATTGATAGTATCCATTTCTGCCAGTGCGACCTTGTGCTTCTATGGTTGTGCGGGAAATGTAGACAGCTTGATAGGCAAGACAAAGCGCGTGCACAGTGTTCTCGGTCCATGAGCTGCTTCAACCAGCAAGAAATAGCAATGACTCTCGTGGTCGGACGAATCCTGTATTGAAGATCTTGCGAGCTTCGCACTTCTGCTCTGGCGTCCGGGTAATTCCCCCAAATTGTCAGCGTCCTTTCGGTCCCGCTCCCAAGTGCTCGTTGATGTCGAAGGGGCCGAGTAATGTGTTTCGGCGAAGGTTTGACGGAACTAGGCACCATCAACGCCCAGTTCATAGACGACTGTATGTCTGGCAGCGAAAGGGACTGCTTCCGTCAAGACGGTATCGTCTCCTGGAAAATCGCTCAAGCCATCTTAATGACGGTGGTCGAACTCTTGGTGTCTGTATGTGTTCTTGAAGGGCTTGACGACTCCAGCTCTTGTCCCGGAGTTGGACCTAGGTAGTCCTTTCCGCTGCTAGTCACCTGGAGCTCGGAGTTGCGACTATACAGAGTGGCTTCAGTCGTGTGTTTCTGTTCTGACACTTGTGGTTGGCTCCGTATACGCTGCTTTTTCCTTCTCACATACCAGGACGCTGCCACCATAACCGCTACTAAGGCCACGCCTCCAACGCCCGCTCCGATGCCCGCTTTGGCGCCCGTTGAGAGAACACTGCTACTGCTTGGTTTAGAGTTTAGCGTAGTCGTTGCTATAACCGTAGCGCTTGAGGTAGTGCTCGCTGAACCTGTGGAGGCTGAAGGGTCAGCCATTGTTTCCACACCTTGTGGGTTGAAAAAGACAGCCTGGTCTTGCTGGCAGCATGCTCGGTTGTCCGTTCCAAAACGGAAGCTGCCATTGTCGCTCGCACTCTGTCACGGTCACGTCTGTGACAGGCCGAGTGGAGTTTCCTAGGTCTGTTCAGTAGACGACAGACCTCACTTGGCCCGACTTACCATCGTAGTGCGTCGGCTCAGAGCCATAGACTGTACCGTTGACTAAAAGCTTCTTGCATCCTGGTGCTTGCCATGTGATATCCGTGCAAATCTCTCTCCATATCAAGTCATCGTTCCCACACAGCCGTCAGATCGGGATGTATTTGCGCTACCTGTGTTGGTCCCGTTGGGGCCCTAAGAACAGCGCATAGATTGAGTCGCTAAAGACTTTTAGTCAGCCTGATCGCCCTTGTGATCGCTGACATAAACAGAAGAAACCATGGAAGCCTTACCACCAGCATTGCAAGGCGCAAACGCTTGCAAATTCTCAAAATCTAGCTGCTCGTTCCTATCTTCAACATTGGGAGCGAAGTATGGTACCGCTTCGACCCGATGCCTTCATGATCCAGCCACCCACTTCAGTGCCACAACAGTTGGTAGCCGCACTATGTCGATTATTGTTGGCAGTAAGAGTGTGGATGATGCGAACAACCAGTCACAATTTGAACTTCAGAGATGTTGAGTTGGTATTTCAGAAAGCAGGCTACTTTCAAGCCTGATGCTCAGCTTCGGGGCTGGTAATCAAGGCGCGTTCGAGACCACCCATCGTGATCTGGGACCGTACTCTCGTGTGACTTTGCGCCAATAGCCTAGTACACGATTAACAGACTGGTACTACAAGCATACCAAACAATTCGGTAAAGACAAGGTATACTGCAAAGACGCCACTGTCTCGAACCAACCCGACTCGCAAGGCAGACTTCGAACTCGATAATCCAAATCATATCACGAGCCGAGTCGCGGCTTGGATCTACTAGCCGCCATGCAGGTCTCCGCCCCGCTCAGCACATTTCCCACGTGCTGGCGGCCAGAGCTGCATCAGACGATCATATCGTTGGGCAGTCGTGATACGAACGTTCTATCGGAGAAGGGTTCGGCGACTCGTCATGCGAGATGCGTTTGCACACGGCAAAGGAGAGACCCGATACTTGGCGCACGGTTGCTGGCCACTACCTGCGCGCTTCGAGAACGCCTAGGGTTTTTGCATCGATATATTCGAGGTCTATAGTATTCTATTTCTTTGGCCGAGATCTTCCTCTCTCCGCATCGTATTCCGTCCGTACCATCCGTGAACTCCAAAATTTGCATCACCTCTATTCACTCCACCGACTCATCCTCCTCCAACGGCTTCCTCTCACTGTACCGATCACTAAACAAGGCAAAGTGGCTCCGCATGATGATAGTATACTTGACAAACTCCTCCACGCAATCCACCAGCCTCTCTCTATTCCCACACGGCTTGAAGCGGGACCCACCCTCAGCCTCATCCTCAGCCGTGAACAGCGTGTACGCCTGTGGAACCGAGCTCTGATTCGGAATGGCAAACATGCGCATCCACCGACCGAGGATGCGCAGGCTGTTGACCGTGTTGAAGCTCTGCGACCCGCCAGACACCATTGCAAGACCCAGCGTGCGACCCTGAGTCGGACGCACCGAGCCCGTACTCAGCGGGATCCAGTCGATCTGGTTCTTGAACACCGCTGTCAGATTCCCGTGCTGCTCCGGACTCACCCAGAAATGGCCGTCGCTCCAACGGCTAAGCTCGCGTAGTTCCTGGACTTTGGGGTGCTCGTGGTCATCGTCGTTCTTGACGGGGAGGCCGCGGGGGTCGTACACTCGGACGTCACAGCCTAGACGGAAGAGGATGCGGGAGATTTCGTAGGCGAGCAGTTGCGAGAAGGACCTTTTGCGCAGACTGCCGTAGAGGACAAGGACTTTAAGCCTCGAGTTCGTGAGCTGCAGGTCGTTGTGGGCCATCTTGGTCACGGTGGCTAGTTCCAGCCGGCTGACCCAGTCGGTAAGCTGGACATGGTCGGGAAGGAGGAATGGCCGGAATCTCGATCTGATTTCGGGATCGTCCTCATCGGGGGGAATTGCTAGTGTGGTATAAGCGAAAGATGGGTCTCGTGGTGGCAATTTGACAGCACGCATGACTGACATGTTGTTTAGATCGCCATTGGTGGAGGCATTGTTGGCAGATGCCATCTTGGCAGTGAAGTCTTGGGCTTTCGTGGCTATGGGCGTTGTAGAATTTGTATCTAGGCTCGGCATTGCTGTGGCCTGGTCCTTGCCTGTTGACAACTGTGCAGAAGTGGTCGAAGAATAGAGTTTCTGGGGGTTAGTGAATGCAAGGGCCGCAAGGGAGTCGTTGCGCCTAGTGGCCGGGGGGAATGGGATGGCACTCCGAGGGACCGCGTTCTTCAGTGGCAACAAGATTCGCATGCCCAACACCCTACACTGGTATTTCTAAACGGTCGAGATGTCGAAACTAAGTGAGGGTTTGTAAGTATTATTCAACGTTAGCTAGTCAATCTTTGTAAGACTTGATCCAACGAGGCTCTGCGGCAAAACGCAGCATTTTCTGCGGATCGACAGGCGGAGGAACATCGAGTCACCGACCGCTTCTCATTGGCCAGAGAATTAGGGTGAATTCTGTGACATGCTCGACATTCCTCGTCAACCACTCGAATCGTCTCAACATCATAGCTGCAAGCGTTTGCTTGGGGTAGTCTGTGACCTCTGCAAAAGACATGACCAGGAGCGAACGAGTAGATGCAATGAAACAACGTACATTACAAGTGCAGAGAGCGGGAAGGATTTTCCGATAAATTTGTCTAGCGACCTCATTCGTTTTGACTTTGCCCGCCCACGCCCGTTTGTCTAGCTGGCTCTTATCCGCAAACAGTGCCATTGTGCAATACGCGTGTGGCCTATTCCTTTTTCCAGGATGCTGCTTCATATTCATCCATCAACTCGGTATACTCCTCTCCAGCACGAGCCCACCCAGCCACACCATCCAGAAGTATCACACTACGTATGCTCGTGACATTGCGATCGTGCAACAAGTCATCAAACCACCCAGCGGCGCGAGAGCCTCGACCCCGTGAAGACCCTTGTGCCAAATCAGGTCAATTCAATCGTGCATGGAACGCGTATACAACGCCTTCACTCACCACAGTACCAGATCACAGTGCCGACCTTGGCGCTTTCGCACAGATTGAGCAGAGTCGGCAGACTGTTGTACAGGCTTTGCGCAGGCAGATTAAGGGACCCTCTTATGGTGCCGCCCTGGCGAGAACCCCGACTTAGCTCAAGAAGCATGCTGGCGGCTTATCGCAGAAGCAACAACACAGAGACTTAACATACCTCGTGATCTGTCCTGCGCAGGTCGACCAAGAGAAAGTCAACTCCCGGCTTCTCACCCTTTTGGAACCGCGCAAGCAATTCTTTTCGCTCCAGGGCGGCTGGAGTCTGGTTGCGCGGCTTCGGGTAGGCGTCGTGCCAGGCTGGTTTGTCGGCCATGTCCGATGTGCTTATTCGCGAACGATCGGTGTCTTGTTTTAAGAGAGTGACTCGTGTAGTACGGAAAACCGCTATGATGTTCAAATGTCCGGGCTGTCAAGAGACGGATGAACGCAACGCTGTGCTAGCTGTGTAATCAAGTTGATTGGCACGGACTTTACCTTGGCTTGTCACGAGTCTATCTTGGTTGGCACCGGGAGAAAGCTGCTAGCATCCACCGCCTTTCGCCGCGTTTTTCAAAGTGGTCATTGCTATACTCTGATTGGCGTAGAGGCTAACAACATAATTGGCGTCTCGAACGACTATTACCACTACTTTCACATGTTACAAGAATCAGTCCTTAGTCAATTATAGATCATCGAGTGAGATAAGAAGCCTCGAAGCGCTGAGGACTCGCAGCTGCGCGGAGAGATCTACTGTAGTTCAAGTACAAGCCAAGCCTCTCCCTACTGCCAACACCTCACCACGCTGCACCGCACCAGAGGACCATGTCACCGCTCCGCTCCGCTGCATATATTCCAGCACAATGGACATTGTCTATGAAGCGAAGCAAGTGATCTCGACCACGACGCCATCGCGATCACGTCTACGGTCTGCTTAACCTCGAGCTGAGCCGAGTGAACCTGAAGTGTCATGAAAAGGAGTCAAGTAGAGTGGATCAATAATCGCCTTGGCGATGATAGCTACATACAGTACATACAACACTCGTGTGCTGCTCAAATGTGACAATGTTGACTGACCGCCTAACCTCGCCTTGTGACAGCTTCGTCAGACGGGTCGTATCGCCAGGCCGTCTTCTGTGTCATGAACCCCAGACAGAACCTGATCGTACATAGTACTCTTTGCACGGGGCGTGCATGTTGAGACGAGGTTGGAAATGTAACAAGCGAGGGGCGGAACACAACGCGACGACCTTGCGTTCTATGTGATGTGTGATAGAGCAGAGCGAGGTGTTGGTCATAGATCGCGCCATGAGCGCCGTAGAGTGTGTACATTGAGTAGCGCGGTGCTATGGCATGCACCTTTTCATACGATATGTTGAGGCGCCAGATAAAGCGAACTGAAGCGAGTTGAACTGTGGCGTGCCGAGTGCGGTCGTGATAGGAACATGACGATTCGTGAAGGCGACAAGTGTCATTGCTCGGGTCTTTGGACCCCATATCCAGGCGTCCTCCGGACCTGACAACTGTTTCCCCTATCTTCGGCGAGCCCACTTCCTTCTATTCCAGTGTTGCCTCCTGTTCTTCTTCTTTGTCTGGGTATCACGCGGACTAAGATCGACACAGATTCAATCTCATCCTGCTAGTTGAGACTTCACCTCCGATGGCGACTCTTGCTATAGCCGTCACTCTTTAGCCTGCCGGCCGACTCAAGCTCATCCTCATATTTCACGATCTTCTGTCGCCCGCCACTGAGTGTCGAGCCTTTGGTCGCGTTCTCACGGCGTTGTAACTCCTTGAGCATTCTCTCTCTGTTCCTCGCCTCCCTTTCTAACATGTGAGAATCCTTGTTCTTGTCCGCAGCCGGTTGCGTGGGCGTGGAAACTTCTGATGTCCGATGCGAGGAGGTATGTGAACGGCCTGTGATGCGCATGCCTATGTCCGTCTCCTCTCTGTCTCTGTCTCTATCTCGTTCCCGCTCATAGTCGCGATCGCGGTCTTTGCGGCTGGAAGAGGTGTGCTCTTTCTTGTGCTTTCGAGAGCGTCTTCTAGACTCCTCTTCGTCTGCATCGTCGTAGCCATCGTCCCTGTCACGGTCGTGGCGAGACCTTTTGCGGTGTTTGTCTTTCTCTGCTCGTTCGTAGTCTCGATCTCGGCGTTCGTCTCGGTCATCATGCTTGCTAGATTTCTTTGACGTTTTGGAGCGTTCATCGTTGTAGTCGTTTGTGTCGTTGTAATAGGGGTCGTCGTCTTCGTATCTGCGTGATGACGACTTGTGTTTGGAGGAGCTAGAGTACTTATCTCTAGTCTTGTCCTTGTCTCGTCTGGAGTGACCATTACGCCGGGAAGAATCTCGATCTTGTGAATCGGAACGAGAGTGAGAACACTCGGCGTCTTGCATTTCGTGGTCGTGGTTATAGTCATCCTCACGTCTAGACTTCTTCCGCTTGCGGTCTCGATCGGCATCGTAGTCATGGCCATCTGCTTGGTCATTTGTGGAGTAGCGTGAGCTCTCTTTCTTGTCATATTTTGAGTGGCGACGAGACGAATCTTTCACTCGATCATCGTGATCGTCGTAAGTGCTTCTTGGTGTTGCACTTCTTGGAATTTCTTCTTTTGACTTGGTTGCTGTGCCCCTGATCTTGAAGCCGACATCACTCTCAGCTCGGGACAATATCCTGGCGGGTGGTGCATCCTTTTCACGCATCGCTCTAGGTCCGGTAGGTGCGCCTACGACGCCAGGAGTCTGGTTCGTATTTGGTGAAACATTCTGCTGCTGTGACGTCGGTCGTGCAGGTGATCGCGAAGGATAGGCATTTGTGCCCTGGAACGAGCCTCGTCCTCTGGATGGGAACCTACCATGACCTCGAGCACGAAACGGCACATCCTTGGCGGACGGGCCTGACGGAGCACTTGGAGGAACAGACGATGTGAAGTCAAGGTCTTCACGATATGCTTCAGGAATGTATTCTTCCTTGGGCTCCTGCTTCGGTGACTCGACCACGGGATGTTGTTCGATGTCAGCAGTTGAGGGTTCGTCCTGGTAGTCTTCCTGCTTGACATCCTCTGCAGCTGTGTTCTCGGCCTTTGCCTCTTCTGGAGGTTCAGATTGCTTTTTGTTGTAGGAGTCGCCGAGTGCCTCCTGAACCTCGTCTTGACCCCCGGGGGCGAAGTCATCATCGTCTGCATGTTGGTCATTCTCCTTGTCATTGTTAGTAGGGTAGCCTTCGTGGGTTTGGTTGTCGTATTGGTTCTGTGAGTAATTCATGGATGCTTGGCCATGTGGGTTCTGGTAGGACATATTGTTGTTGTAGTTGTTGAAGTTGTTATTGTTGTTCTGGTGATACTGGTCCTGTTGCTGCCAGAAGCCGCCACGGCCACGGCCCTTCCGACCACCACGACCGCGAGTAAAGGAGCCTTGCCTATCGTTACGAAAATTACCATTTGCAAAGTTGTTCTGATTGTACTGG